>WNGB01001142.1_pt1 | contig 43484 bp, 36 predicted proteins | sample 5400681 | NCBI WGS metagenome assembly WNGB01 (sample SAMN13153367, study PRJNA577476) | soil metagenome | isolation source: 115 cm soil or saprolite under grassland replicate 2 | place: USA:California | collected 2016-06-15 | reverse complement strand
CATGCCGGCCATGATCGTCTGGCCGGTGTCCTCGTCGGTGTGGACCCGGAAGGTCGGGTCCTCCTCGGAGAGCCTGGCCAGCGCACCCGACAGCTTGTCCTGGTCGGACTTGGTCTTGGGCTCGATGGCGACCTCGATGACCGGGTCGGGGAAGGTCATGGACTCGAGCACGATCGGGTGCGCCGGGTCGCAGAGCGTGTCTCCGGTGGCGGTGAACTTCAGCCCCACCGCGGCGACGATGTCGCCCGCGTACACGGCGTCCTTGTCCTCGCGGTGGTTGGCGTGCATCTGCAACAACCGGCCGATGCGCTCGGTGCGGTCCTTGGTGGCGTTCTGCACGCGGCTGCCCGCCTTGACGGTCCCCGAGTACACGCGGAAGTAGGTGAGCTTGCCCACGTAGGGGTCGCTCATGATCTTGAAGGCCAGCGCGGAGAACGGCTCGGTGTCCTCGGCCTTGCGCTCGATCACGGCGGTCTCGTCGCCGGGCTTGGTGCCCTGGACCGGCGGGACCTCCAGCGGCGACGGCAGGTACGAGACGATCGCGTCCAGCAGCGGCTGCACGCCCTTGTTCTTGAAGGCGGTGCCGCACATCACCGGGGTGATCTTGTTGTGGATGGTCGCCTTGCGGATGGCCTTGCGCAGCTCCTCGGGCGAGGGCTGCTCCTCGAGCACGTACTTCTCCATCAGCGACTCGTCCACGTCGGCGAGCTGCTCGAAGAGGCGGTGCCGCCACTCCTCGGCGGCGTCCATGTACTCGTCGGGGATGGGCCGGTTCTCCCACTGCTCGCCCATGCCTTCGCTGGGCCAGTAATGGCCGGTCATCTCGACGAGGTCGATGACGCCGTGGAAGTTGCTCTCCACGCCCCAGGGAAGCTGCACGACCGCCGGGGTGGCGCCCAGGCGGTCCCGGATCATGTCGACGGTGCGGTGGAACTCCGCGCCGACGCGGTCCATCTTGTTGACGAAGCAGATCCGCGGGACGCGGTACTTGTCGGCCTGGCGCCAGACCGTCTCGGACTGCGGCTCGACACCGCTGACGGCGTCGAACACCGCGACCGCGCCGTCCAGCACGCGCAGCGACCGCTCGACCTCGACGGTGAAGTCGACGTGGCCGGGCGTGTCGATGATGTTGATCCAGTGGTCCTTCCAGCGGCAGGTGGTCGCGGCCGAGGTGATGGTGATGCCGCGCTCCTGCTCCTGCTGCATCCAGTCCATGACGGCGGCGCCCTCGTGGACCTCACCGATCTTGTAGGTGCGCCCGGTGTAATAGAGGATCCGCTCGGTGGTGGTGGTCTTCCCGGCGTCGATGTGGGCCATGATCCCGATGTTGCGGGTACGCGAAAGCGGGAACTCGCGAATCGCGAGCCCGCCCTTGGCCCCACCGGCCCTGCGCTCTACCGCTGTGTCCGTCATGTTGATCTGTCTTGCCCTTTTCGCGTCTCGATTCCCACGTACCCGCTACCAGCGGTAATGGGCGAAGGCCTTGTTGGCCTCGGCCATCTTGTGGGTGTCCTCCTTGCGCTTGACCGCGGCGCCGGCGCCGTTGGAGGCGTCCAGCAGCTCGCCGGCCAGGCGGTCGGCCATGGTCTTCTCACGCCGGTTCCGCGAGAACTGCACCAGCCAGCGCAGCGCCAGCGTGGTGGAGCGCGCCTGGCGCACCTCGACGGGCACCTGGTAGGTCGCTCCTCCGACGCGGCGGCTGCGCGTCTCCAGCACCGGCCGGGCGTTCTCGACCGCCCGCTTGACGGTGGTCACCGGATCGTTGCCCGTCTTGCGGCGGCACTGCTCGAGCGCCGAGTACACGACCCGCTCGGACAGCGAGCGCTTGCCCTTGAGCATGATCTTGTTCACGAGCTGGGTCACCAGCTGCGACTGGTACACCGGATCCGGCGCGAGCGGCCGGCGACTGACGGGACCCTTCCGCGGCATGCCTCTACCCCTGTCTCCCAGATCCTCAGCTCTGCTTGGCCTTGGCGCCGTAGCGCGAGCGGGCCTTCTTGCGGTCGCGGACGCCCTGCGTGTCGAGGGTGCCGCGGATGACCTTGTAGCGAACGCCCGGCAGGTCCTTCACGCGGCCGCCGCGCACCAGCACGATGGAGTGCTCCTGCAGGTTGTGGCCCACGCCGGGGATGTACGCCGTGACCTCGATGCTGCTGGACAGCCGCACGCGGCAGACCTTGCGCAGCGCCGAGTTCGGCTTCTTGGGCGTGGTGGTGTAGACGCGCGTGCAAACGCCGCGGCGCTGGGGCGAACCCTTCAGCGCGGGCGTCTTGGCCTTGGCGACCTTGCTCTCCCTGCCCTTACGGACCAACTGGGCGATCGTTGGCATCCAATCTCCTTCGCTGCTTCCCGCCGTCGTTCTTCCTGCTCAATCCAATACCACGGTACCGGGCGTTCAATCACTTCCTGGGCCGTGCTCGATCCACCGCTTGTCGTTGTTCCAGGTCCGCGCCGCTCGAGGCCGCGCGCGAGAGCCGGCTGCTGCCGCTCCCGCGGCGGGCCACCGCCGCTGCTGCCGCACTGAGCGCAAGCTCCACCATGCGACGGAGGCGCGATCGAGGATGGTAGCGAAACGCCGCTTCCCACGTCAAACGGCGGCTGCCCAGCTCACGTGCCCTATCCGGGCCGTTTGAGTCGGACTTCTCCCGTCTGGTCGCGGGGTGCTGTTGACATGATACCGGCTTGGGTGCGTAATGCTCAAAACGGTGTTCGGCATCATCGAACAGCTACCTGGCGAAGGAAGGTCCCTGACCGGCGGCAAGGAGGCCAGCAGATGGCAAACGATTTCGTCCTCGCGATCGACCAGGGCACGACGAGCACCCGAGCGATGCTGTTCAAGCACGACGGCACCTCGGCGGGCGTGTCCCAGGAGGAGCACGAGCAGATCTACCCGCAGGCCGGCTGGGTCGAGCACGATCCCAAGGAGATCTGGGACAAGACCAAGCGGGTCACCGCCGCCGTCCTGGCCGACGCCAACCTCACCTACGAGAACATCGCCGCCATCGGGATCACCAACCAGCGCGAGACCACCGTGGTCTGGGACCGCAACACCGGTGAGCCGATCTACAACGCGATCGTGTGGCAGGACACGCGCACCCAGCCGATCGTGTCCCAGTGGAAGCAGGAGGGCTACGAGGACGAGATCAGGCAGAAGACCGGCCTGGTCATCGCCACCTACTTCTCCGGCACCAAGATCGCCTGGATCCTCGAGAACGTCGAGGGCGCCAGGGAGCGCGCGGAGGCCGGCGACCTGCTGTTCGGCAACACCGACACCTGGCTCATCTGGAATCTGACCGGCGGGGTCAACGGCGGCAAGCACATCACCGACTACACCAACGCCTCCCGGACCATGCTGTTCAACCTGGAGCACACCGACTGGGACGAGCACCTGATGGAGCGGCTCGGCGTGCCAAGGTCGATGCTGCCCGAGCTGCGACCCTCCTCGGACCGCGAGTTCTACGGCAAGACCACCTCGGATGGGGTGCTGCGCGGGGAGGTCCCGGTGTGCGGCGACGCCGGCGACCAGCAGGCTGCCCTGTTCGGGCAGGCGTGCTTCGACTACGGCCAGGCCAAGAACACCTACGGGACCGGCAACTTCCTGCTGCAGAATATCGGCCAGCAGGTGATCCCGTCCAAGTCCGGGCTGCTGACCACGGGGTTCTACGCGCTGGAGCGCGGCAACAGCTTCTACGCGCTGGAAGGCTCGATCGCGATCACCGGCGCGGCCATCCAGTGGCTGCGGGACAACCTGAAGATGATCGCCAACGCCGACGAGACCGAGGAGATCGCCAAGTCGGTCGAGGACTCCGGAGGCGCCTACTTCGTTCCGGCGTTCTCAGGGCTGTTCGCCCCGTACTGGGACGAGAAGGCGCGCGGCGCGATCGTGGGGCTCACGCGCTATGTCAACCGCGCCCACCTGGTCAGGGCCACCCTGGAGTCGATGTGCTACCAGAGCCGTGACGTGGCCGAGGCGGTCGAGCAGGACTCCGGCAAGCCGCTGCCGGACCTGCGGGTCGACGGCGGCGCGGTCAAGAACAACTTCCTCATGCAGCTCCAGGCCGACATCCTGGGCATTCCGGTGATCCGGCCGCAGGTCCAGGAGACCACCGCGCTGGGCGCGGCCTACCTGGCGGGGCTGGCGACCGGGTACTGGTCGAGCCTCGACGAGATGCGGGACAACTGGCAGGTCGACCGTGTCTTCGAGCCGCAGTGGTCGGAGGACCAGCGGGAGACCGGCTACGCCTATTGGAAGAAGGCGATCGAGCGGACCCGGGGATGGATCGACTGACTGTCGCCGTGGTTTCGGCCCGGCCGGCCCTCCGTTCTCCGCTCCGGAACTAGTCGCTGCGGACGGAGGGCCGGCCGGGCCGTCGCTCACGGTGGTCGAGGTGGTCCCTTCACGCCCCGAGACCGCTGTGGTGGAAGGTCGGGATAGGTCGCAAGGAATGAGGTTGGGTCGATGTTCACGGGTGAGCAGGCGGTGGAGTGGGTCAGGCGCAGCGCGGCGGTGGTGGAGGAGAACTCCGCGGCGCTGACCAGGCTTGACGCGGCGATTGGGGACGGGGACCACGGGACGAACATGACCCGGGGGTTCCGGGCGGTCCTCGCGCGGCTCGAAGGCCTGGCCGACAAGGACTTCTCCAGCCTGTTCAGAGCGGTCAGCATGGCCCTGATCGGCAAGGTCGGCGGCGCGGCCGGGCCGCTGTACGGCTCGTTCTACCTGGGGATGGGCAAGCAGCTCGGCTCCGCCGACGAGGCCGCCGACGCCGACCTCTCGGCGGCCCTGCGCGCCGGGTACGACGGCGTGGTCGCTCGCGGCAAGGCCCAGGTGGGCGACAAGACCATGCTCGACGCCTTGGACCCCGCCTTCCGCGCCCTGGACGAGGCGGTCGCCGAGGGGGTCGAGCTGGGGCCCGCGCTGGACCGAGCCGCCGCCGCCGCGGAAGAGGGCATGAAGGCCACCATCCCGCTGATCGCCCGCAAGGGACGCGCCAGCTACCTCGGCGAGCGCTCCCGGGACCACCAGGACCCCGGCGCCACCTCCAGCCACCTCATCGTCCAGGCCCTCGCCGACGTCGTGAACGGCCGCTAGCGTTGTCGTCGCCGAGACCACCTCGGCGATGACAATCTGGTAGGTTCCGGACCATCACGGCGCCTATGACAGCACGCTCCATTGGCGCGTGCTGTTCGGGGGAGGGACCGCGCGTGAGGGAGTTCGCGTCCGAGCCGCTGGTCCGGCGGCTGATCGACTGGGGGATCGAGATCGTCTTCGGGCGCCCCGGCGACGGGCCGGAGGGGATCGTGCAGGCCTTCCGGCGCCACCGGGACGAGATCCGCCTGCTCACCGTGGAGCACGAGGAGGCCGCTGGCCTGATGGCCTGCGGCTACGCCAAGGCGACCGGCAGGATCGGGGTCTGCCTGGCCACCTCTGGCCCCGGTGCCGTCCACCTGCTGAACGGGCTCTACGACGCCAGGCTCGACCACCAGCCGGTGCTCGCGATCACCGAGAGCCCCCGGACGCACCTGCTGGGCACCGGCTTCGACCAGGAGCTCTGCCTCGACAAGGTGCTCGAGGACGTGGCCGACTACAACGCTCGCGTGCACGTCCCCGTGCAGATCCCGGCGATGGTCGACATCGGCATCGGCAACGCGGTGGCCAGAGGGTCGGTCTCGCACATCACCTTTCCGTGGAGCCTGGAGCCCGCGGCGGCCGGCTCCGGCCCCTGGATGGTCACGGCCGCCTCGGCCCCGCCCACGGCTCCGGTGTTCGTGTCCGAGCCGGGGGTGCCGCCCGCCGCCGAGCTGGAGCGAGCCGCCACCGTGCTGAACGACGGCAGCCGCGTGGTCATGCTCATCGGCGTCGGCGGCACCGGAGCCACCAACGAGCTGGTGTCCGTCGCGGAGGTGCTCGGCAGCCCGATCGTCAAGTCGCTGCCTGGCAAGCCGGTGGTCCCCGACGACCACCCGCTGACCACCGGCTGCGCGGGCGTGTTCGGCACCCGACCCTCGCAGGAGGCGCTGCGGGCGGCCGACACCCTGCTGGTGGTCGGCAGCAACTACCCCTATCTGCCGGAGGCGGCCGATCCCGACGCGGTCAGCGCGGTGCATCTGGACACGGACCTCGCCCGCATCGCCAGCCGCGGGCCCAGGGACGTCCCGCTGGTCGGGGACGCCGTCGAGACCCTCCAGGCGCTGCTGCCGCTGCTGCGTCGCAAGCAGGACCGCGGCTTCCTCGGGCTGGCCCGGGAGGGCATGGCCGCCTGGCGCGAGCGCCTGCTGGAGCTGGAGGACTCCGCCGGCGAACCGGTGCGGCCCGCCTTCCTGGTGCGGACCATCGACCGCCTGGCCTCCGACGACGCCGTGCTCTGCTCCGACCCCGGCCCGATGGCGACCTGGTCGGCGCGCCACTTCGAGGTCCGCGGCCGGCGGGACTACCTGGTCTCCGCCAACCTCGAGGGCATGCCCGCCGGCCTGCCGTACGCGATCGCGGCGCAGTCCAGCCATCCTGGCCGGCAGTGCATCGCCCTGGTCACCTCGGACAGCTTCACCAAGCTGATGGGCGAGCTGCTCACCGTGACCGAGCACCGCCTGCCGGTCAAGGTGCTGCTGGCAGACACCACCGTGGCGGCGCGCTTCGCGTCCTGGGCGGACACCTGCGGCGCGCTCGGTTTGCGCGTGGAGGCCGCCGGGCAGGTCGAGGATGCTGTCGGCCGGGCCCTCGACCACGATGGCCCCGTCCTGGTCGACGTGCTGGTGGACCCGGGAGAGCAGCCAGTTCCGGCGCTCCCTGCCAGCGCGTAGCCTTGGAGCGTCACCGCCGAACCGGCCCGTCGCGGGAGGAAGCGAGGCCAGGGATGAAGCCACCCAGTGTCGTCGTGATCACCGGAGCGGGCTCGGGCGTCGGCCGCGCCACCGCGCGGGCCTTCGCAAGCATGGGCGTGGCTGTCGGGCTGATCGCCCGTGGCGAGGACTCGCTGGAGGCCGCCGCCAAGGAGGTGAGCAGCGCCGGCGGCAGGGCTCTGGCCATCTCCGCCGACGTCGCGGACGCCGCGGCCGTCGAGCGTGCCGCCGCCCGCGTCGAGGAGGAGCTGGGTCCGCTCGACGTATGGGTCAACAACGCCATGACCTCGGTGCTGGCGCCCTTCGCCGAAGTCTCGCCGGAGGAGTTCCGGCGGGTCACCGAGGTCACCTACCTCGGGCAGGTGTACGGGACCAGGGCCGCGCTCGCCCGCATGCTGCCGCGCGACCACGGGGCGATCGTCTGCGTCGGCTCCGCCCTGGCCTACCGGGGCATCCCTCTGCAATCCGCCTATTGCGGGGCCAAGCACGCCATCCAGGGCTTCACCGAATCGGTCCGCTGCGAGCTGCGGCACGGCGGCTCGCACGTGCGGATCACCATGGTGCAGCTCCCGGCCCTGAACACGCCGCAGTTCGAGGTGGTGCTGTCACGGCTCCCCCGCCGCGCGCAGCCCGTCCCTCCGATCTACCAGCCGGAGGTCGCCGCCCGGGCGATCGTGTGGGCGTCCATGCACCGCCGCAGGGAGGTCTGGGTCGGCGGCTCGACCACCGCGACGATGCTGGCGAACCAGCTCGCGCCAGGCCTGCTCGATCGCTATCTGGGCCGTACGGGCGTCCAGTCGCAGCAGACCAGCCAGCACGCCGACCCGGACCGTCCCAGCAACCTGTGGGAGCCGGTGCCGGGCGACCGCGGCGCGCACGGCCCCTTCGACCACCGGGCCCACCCGCGTAGCGCGCAGTCCTGGGCCAGCCGGCACCACGGGCTGCTGGCCGGCGCCGCCACCCTGACCGGCGCCGGAGCAGCCGCGATGCGCCTGGCGCGCACCAGGACCAGGACCCGGAGGAACCGCGGAGCCGGTCTCCACTGAGGCGGGCTGTGACCGGCTACGCGAACGCTCGACGAAGTTCAGGGCGGTGTCGGCGGGCCTATCTGACCGTTCGCCGGCGGCCGGTCACCAGCCGCCACACCACCAGCAGGACGATCGAGCCGACGATGGCCGTGAGCCAGGTGCTGAGGTCGAGGAACCCGTCCAGCGGGTGAGCGTCGAACAGCGCGGTGGCGAGGAACCCGCCGATCAGGGCGCCGAGGATTCCGATGATCGTGGTGATGATGATGCCGCCCGGGTCGTCACCCGGCAGGATCGCCTTGGCGATCGCACCGGCGATCAGGCCCAGCAGGATCCAAGCGATGATCTCCATCGGTTCGCCTCTCTCGTCTCAGGCCCATCGTGGCGACGGGCTCGAGTTCACGTGCCGGCCGCCCGGCCGCGACGGCCATGACCCCGGTATGAACCGCCATGAGTTGCTTGAAACCCGCACGAGATCCGTGGCGGACCGCATGACGATGGGATCCCGCGGGTTTCGGCACGGCCCGCGGGTTTCGGCACGGCCCGCGGGTTTCGGCGCGGCCCGCGGTTGGTATCCGCTCCCTTGAGGTCACCAGGAGATCCGCTCGACGGGAGGACCGGATGCGGGGACGTGTGACCGGCTGGCCGCGCCAGCTGGCGATCGCCGCGGTCACGCTCGCGCTGGTCGGCGCCGCCGGTGGTTGCACGGGGGTCGACCGCCAGCCGACCGCCGCGCCCGGGCCGCGGACCGCGGGCAGCCCCTCCAGCGGCCAGGCCCGCGGTGCTTTCGAGCAGATCCCCGACGTCGTCAGCAAGGTGCAGACCTCGGTGGTCACCATCATCACCAGCAAGGGCCTCGGCAGCGGGGTGGTGTGGTCGGCCGACGGCATCATCGTCACCAACGAGCACGTCATCAACGGCAGCAAGCGGGTCGAGGTGGCCTTCGCCGACGGGCGCCGCGTGAGCGGGACGGTCCGAGCCGCCGACGCCGTCACCGACATCGCGGTCGTCCAGGCCGATCGCAAGAATCTGCCGCCAGCGACCTTCCAGAAGCAGCTGCCGCGCGTCGGCGACCTGGCGATCGCGATCGGAAGTCCGCTGGGGTTCGAGAACACCGTCACCGCCGGGATCATCTCTGGCCTGCACCGGGAGATCCCGGGCTCCGGGCAGGAGACGCAGTCGCTGGTCGACCTGATCCAGACCGACGCGGCGATCTCGCCCGGCAACTCCGGCGGCTCGGTGGTCAACGCCAGCGGGCAGGTGGTCGGGATCGCCGAGGCGTTCATCCCGCCGTCGCAGGGGGCGGTGTCGATCGGCTTCGCCATCCCCGCGGAGACCGCGGTCAACGTCGTCGGCCAGCTCCTGCGGACCGGCCGGGCGCGGCACGCCTTCCTCGGCATCCAGCCGGGCGACCTGACCCCGGAGATCGCCCAGCAGCTCGGGGTGAGCGCAACCAGCGGCGTGGTGGTGCTGGACGTGGTCAACGGCGGTCCGGCCGCCAAGGCCGGCCTGCAACCCGGCGACGTGATCACCGCGATCAATGGCAAGCAGCTGTCCAGCGTGGAGGACTTCCTGTCGGTGCTGCGCCCACTGAGCCCCGGGCAGACCGTGACCGTCAGCTACCTGCGCGGACAGGCCAAGCGAGAGGCGAAGGTCGTGCTGGCCGATCGCCCAACGAGCGGGTGACATCGTGAACCGGGAATCAGCCGGAGTGGCCGCCGTCTCCGAGGTAGGCGACCTCGATTCTGGAGACGGGCCCCCGCCGGATCGCCTCCTCGATGGCGGCGCCGGCGTGGTCGGTGTGGACGTGGACGCGGTAGCGACCGTCGCCGCGGGCGACGGTGACGCTGTCGCCGATGGTGGCGAGGTAGCGCTCCAGCTCCCATATGTCCCGCTCGCCGCAGGCAAGCAGGTACTGCACCTCGAACGCCGGGCCGTCGTGGTGGGCGGCGGGTGCGGCGGCCGCCTTGGGTTGCCGCTCGGGGACATCGCCGGCCTCGGAGGGTGCCTTGCCGCCCTCGGCGGTGACGGTGGCGGCGAACGCGCGGAGGCACAGCTCGAAGCCCCTGGCCGCGGCGTCGACCACGCCGGCGCGGCGCAGCACGGCGAGCTGTGCGGTGGTGGCCTGGACGGCGCGGCCGGACGCCTCGGCGGCGCCCGCCAGCAGGGCCTCGACGCCGGCTGGGGCCAGCTCCTCCATGGCGTCGGCCGTGACCCTGGCCACCGTCAGGATGGTGCCCTCGACCGGCTCCAGCACCGACTGCTCGGCCCGCTCCGCCGCGGCGCGGAATCCGCGGGCCAGGTCGGCCGGGCCCACCCGGTCCAGCGGCCCCCAGGTCTCGAACAGGCCGCGCAGCACCTCCGCAAGGATCGTCCCCGAGTTGCCCCGCGCTTCGAGCATCGCCGCGTCGACCACCGCGGTGGCCAGCTCCCGCATGGGGCGCCCGCTGGTCGCCTCGACGGCCTTGACCACGCCTTCGAGCGTGAGGGTCATGTTGGTGCCGGTGTCGTGGTCGCGCACCGGGAAGACGTTCAGCCGGTTGAGCTCGTCCTCGTGGGCACGAACCAGGTCGAGCATGGCACCAAGCGCATCGCCGAGAACAGCAGCGTCCAACCCTCTGACCGGGCCAGCTTGCGATTCCGTGGCAGGCATGGCTTGAGTATACGGGCGTCGTGTACCACGCTATCATCCCCCCGATCGTCACAATCCTGTCGCGCACCGGATGGAGCTCCCCTTCCGTGAAACCCTCCGTGCACCCCCCTTTCCACATCCCTCGCCTGACCGCGCTCGCCCGCCACGCGACCCCGCACGTGCTGGAGGCCACGCTCATCCCGCTGGCCCTCTTCTACGGCGGGCTCCAGCTCCTCGGCCTCTGGGGAGCCCTGCTGGCCGCCCTGATCTGGTCCTACACCTCGCTGCTGCGACGGCTGATCACCCGCCGCCGGGTGCCGGGCATGCTGGTGCTCGGGATCATCGGCCTCACCGCCAGGACGGGGCTGGCGCTGGTCACCGGCAGCGCGTTCCTGTATTTCCTCCAGCCGACGCTCGGCACCGCCCTGGTCGCCACCGTGTTCATCGGGTCGACACTGCTCGGCCGGCCGCTGGCGATGCGGCTGGCGGCCGATTTCCTGCCCCTGCCCGAGGCGCTGCTGGCCCACCATGGCGTGCGCCGCTTCTTCCTGCGGATCTCGCTGTTGTGGGCCGGGGTCTTCCTGGCCAACGCCGGGATCAGCCTGTGGCTGCTGGTCAGCCAGTCGCTGGCGACCTTCCTGTGGACCCGCACCGTCGCCTCACTGGTGCTGACCGGCGCCGCCATCGCCATCTCGACATGGGCCTTCCGCCGCTGTGTCACGACGGCGCACCAACCTGAGCTGACCGCCTGACCGACCCCTGGCCGGCCCCGAGCGGGGTGACCTCCCCACACGGGCGTGGGCCGGGCCTCCGGACGGTCGGGTGTGGCGCTTCAGAACCCGGGCACTCCCGAGCGCACGAACAGGTGCCAGCCGAGCCAGACCCAGCCGATCAGCACGAACCAGCGGCCGACACGGGAGCGCATCAGGAAGCTGAGCACGTCGCCGAGGGTTGGGAACCGCCCGTTGGACAGCAGTCCCACGACCTCGGCGGTGAGCGTTGCCAGCCCGAGGACGATCCAGACGACGAGGAACATGGACATCACCGCCGCAGCAGGTCCCGGCCGAACAGGAGCCAGAGCACGAATGCCAGGAACCGCACGGCGTGTACCCGCGTGACGGAGTCGCTGAGCGAGCTGAGCGTCGGATAGAGCGACCGGGGGGCGTGCAGCCGCGCCAGCAGCTCCCAGGTGGAGATGCCCACGATCAGCAGCGTCCAGATCACGGTCCCGCCCCGCCAGACGATGCGACGCCACAGGGGCAGCGGCGGGTTGTGCGCTGCCTCCACGAGGCGCCAGGAGGAGACCCAGGAGCGCAGGGCTGTCCGCCGTCGCTGGTCCCGCGCGGCCAGCACCAGCAGGACCACGCCCGGAATCGCGGTCGCGATGCGGATCGGCCAGGTGAACGCCCGGAAGGTCGTCACCCACCACGAGTAGGTCAAGACCGCTGTGATAACCGCGACGCGGGCTGGTGACCGCCAGCGGCCCGAGACGGCCTCCACAGGCCTCACCTCAGCCATTCCCGAAGCGACGCCGCCATCGCCTGGCAGCTCGGGGAGCGGCCGGCCGGCCCGCGCCAGCCCTGGTTCAGGGTGAGCGGCAACTCTGGCACCTGCCAGGCCGCGGCGGAGGCCCGCAGGATCTGCTGGGCCACCGGCCAGAAGGTCGCCGCCCCGACCGTACCGTGCTCCAGGTAGGTCGACACCGCCTGGCGAACGCCGTCGTCGGCCAGCAGGCCGCCGTGGAAGGCCGGCACCACCTCGCTGGGGATGCCGATCTCGCTCGGGTGCGGGGTGGCGACCGCGTCGGCCAGCGGGAACAGGGCGAGCTGGCGGACGCCCGCGATCGGGCAGGCGAGCAGGTCGCGCACGGCGGGTCCGTGGTCGATCATCGAGCGCACCACCGGCATGTCGGCCGACATGTCCGCGCCGGAGAGGTTGCGGAACAGCCCGCCGAGCTCCCGCAGCTCCCAGCCGCTGGCCACGCCCCAGCCGTCATTCCCATGGCTGGGGTACCAGACCCTGGCGGGCTGGACCAGCGGGCTCAGCATCACCAGCTCGTCGACCGGGGCGCCGGGCGTGGCGGCCAGGTAGGTCTTGGCCACCAGCGCGCCCTCGCTCTCGGCCACGATCGCCACCTCCCGCCCGCTCTGGCGGTGGAACGCCTGGACCTGGGCGCTCATCGCCCGCACCAGCTCGGGCAACGGATGATGGGTGTCCCCCGCGCCGTACGGCAACGGACGGCCGGACGGGTCCTGCCCCCGGTAGGAGAAGCGGCGCTCGTCGAGGTCGCCCGGGAGCCACCGTCTCGGCACGCCGTCCCATCGGCCACCGAAGCCGCTGACCAGCAGGACCGGCCGGCCGCCCGACGCGTACGGCGCCCGCGAGAGCGAGCTGCCGCCGGTGCGGACGCTGGCCCGGAACCCCAGCCCGGCGCCGGTGGCGACCAGCGCGAGCAGGAGCACCAGCGCGATCGGCACCAGCGGCACGGCGCGCCGCGGCACGCGACGCAGCGCGAGCACGTTGACGATCCCGTTCCAGGCCCAGGCGTTGAACAGGCCGGCGGCGGCGGCCACCGGCAGGCGCAACCCCGCCGGGCTGGCCGACAGTGCCCCGCCGCTCAGCGTCAGCACCGCGAAGGTGAGCGCGACCCAGCCGGTGGTGCGCGCTGTCGGCGCGTTCCAGCCGCTGCGCACCATGCCGTGGTGGATCAGCAGGCCCACCGCGAGCACCGGGGGCACCGCGGCGAAGAACAGCCACGACACCGGCATCACCGCCAGCCCGAACAGCAGCCCCACCCACGGCACCAGGAGCACCGCGCTCACCAGAGTGGACACGGTGGCGTTGCGGAGCACGACCGCGGGCGGCGGCCGCGCCACGCCGCCGGGCCAGGCCAGGTGCACCAGCAGCGCGGTCAGGGCGCTACGGAAGGCAAGCAGCGCCACGGCCTCGAGGGAGAAGTCCAGCCAGGAGCGGTGGTAGACCATCAGCCAGCGCAGGTCGTGAAAGGTGGCGAAGGGGACCGGCGCGGTCACGCCCGGCGCGATCCCGAGCGCCGAGCTGAGCCCGAACCCCCAGAGCAGGGCGACCTCGAGCATCGGCAGGGCGATGCAGACCACCAGCAGGCCCGGGTGCGACCACAGGCTGGACTCGCCCAGGGACTGCCGCCCGACCGGGGGCCGGGTGGTGGTCTGGACCGCCTGTCGGCGCATGGGCTACCCCTCCGGCTCCCACCACCAGGCCAGCCCGGTCAGGCCCGGGCCGGTGTGGGCCACCATCACGGCATCGAACTCGCCGATGAAGGCGGTCACCGGCGATGCCTCCGCCTTCACCGCCTCCAGCAGCCGCTCCGCCCCGTCCCGCTCCAGGGCGTGCAGGGCGGCAACGTGCAGCGCGGCCCGCCCCGGCGGGCGCGAGCGGCGCCAGCGCGCCAGCATCCGGCGCCTGGCGGCCCGGTGCGAGAACGCCGGCGGCAGCGGGCGGATGGCGCCGCCGCGGAACTCGAACAGCGGCTGCACCCCGAGGATCCGGGCCAGCCAGCCGACCACTCCTGGCAGGCGCCCGCCGGCGACCAGGTGCCGAAGGTCGTCCAGGGTGGCGACCAGCCGGACCCCGGCCGCCGCGTTCCTGGCGACCTCGAGCACCTCCTGGAGCGGGCGGCCGGCGCGGGCGGCGCGAGCCGCCGCCAGCACGACCAGGCCCTCACCGCCGGCGGCGGTGCCGGTGTCGAGCACCTCGATCTGCCCGCCGGCGCGCCTGGCGGCCAGGCTCGCGACCTGGAAGGTCCCGCTCATCGAGCGGGCGACCGTTAGCACCAGCACGCCGCCGCCGTCCTGGGCGGCGGCGATGGCGCTGGAGAACCGCCCTGGCGAGGGGCTGGAGGTGCGGACGCCGTCGTCGAGATGGCGCAGCACCTCCCGGAGCGGCACGCGCCGGTCCCCGTTGGAGCTCCCCGCCATGGTGACCTCCATCGGCACCACCACGACCTCGTTGCCGCTGGCGAGCCCCGGCGGGAGCGTGGCGGCGCTGTCGGTGACGATGCCCACTCTCATCGGGTCGCCTCCTGACCGTCGCGGCGCCCGCCGTGCGCCTTGGGCTCGGCATCTGGCCGGCGCTCCGCGACCTCGGCCCCGGCGACGGAGCTGGGCATCAGCGCGGCCCCGACCACCATGACCACGCCGGCGCACAGCAGCACCAGCGCCGAGGGCTGGAGGGTGCCCAGCACGGGCAGGCGCGCGGGCCCGAAGGTCTGCGCCGCGAGCCCTCCGCCGATGGCTGCCACGCTGAGCCCCACGCGGAAGACGATGTGGTACACGGTGAGGCCGAGCAGGCGGTCCTCGCCGGAGAGCGTCTCCTGCAGGTAGGTGATGCTGGCCACCAGGGCCGAGGCGCCGGCGGCGCCGAACGGCACCGCGGCGATGAAGGCCAGCTTCACGTTGGACAGCAGGCTCATGACCGCCAGGATCACGCCCATGGCCGCGGCGGCCAGCCGGATCGTGCCCAGCGTCGGCCCCCCCTCCTGGCGTTGCAGCCAGGCCCAGCCGGCCACGCCGCCGACCCCGAACAGGGCCACCATGACGCCGAACTCGCCGGTGCTGGCGTGCAGCACCTCGCGCACGAACACCACGCCGAGCGAGAACAGCGCGCCCACCCCGATCACGGCGGTGACGGTCGCCGGCAGGACCGCCCGGACGATCGGCAGGCGCACCGCGGCCATCACCGCCGCCCAGACGCCCCTGCGCGCCCCGTCCTGCGGCCCGCCCGAGGTGACCCGCGAGGGCCCGAGCACGCTCAGCCGCCGGATGAAGGCGTAGGACACCAGGTAGGTGACGCCGTCGAGCCACAGCGGCAGCGCGCCCTGGTGGGTTTCCAGGTACCCGCTCCAGGAGGTCGGGACCAGCGTGAGCAGGGCGAAGGCGCCCGCGCCGATGGGGATGTTGCCGTAGGAGGAGCCCAGGATGATGCCGTTGGCGGTGGGTAGCTCGTCCTCGTCGACCAGGTCGGGGACGGAGGCGTCCCGCGCCGGCAGGAACACCAGGTTGGCGACCTCGAGCAGGAAGGCCCACAGGTAGACCCACCAGGCCGCCCGTACCAGGGGCACCAGCGCGACCAGGCCGGCGCGCACCAGGTCGCAGGTGAGCATGATGTGACGCCGGTCCCACCGCTCGGCGACGCCGGCGGCGATCGGCCCGGCGAACCCGGCGGGCAGCAGCCGCAGCACCAGGACGACCCCGACCGCCGTAGCCGAGCCGGTGAGGTCGAGCACCAGCGCCATCAGCGCCACCGTGCCCATCCAGTCGCCGAACGAGGAGACCGCCTGCCCGATGACCAGGTCGCGGTAGCCGCGGCGGCGGAGGAGCGAACCGCCCGCCATCAGCGCTCGTCCCGATCGAGCAGCAGCCGGGTCAGGTACACGCGGCCGGGTCGCCGGCCGGCGGCCCGGCCGTTGCCGGCCAGCCGCTTGACCAGCATCGGCGCCAGCACCGCCGCGCCGGCCAGCGCGCCGCGCCGGCCCCTGGCCCGCGCCAGCACGGGGATCAGCGCCGCCTGCGCCACCAGCGAGCCCGGAGCGGCCTGCCCGACGATCTTGCCCCCCGCCATCCCGGCCAGCAGCACCAGCGAGCCCGGCCAGGCGACCACCCCCAGCGCGCCGATCGCCGGCGACAGCCCCCGCCCCCCGGCGCCGCGCAGGAACGGCGACCAGTTGTGGCCGGCCACGCAGAGCCCGGCGGCCAGCGCGGCCGCCAACGGGTGGTCGCGCCCGGCGATCAGCGGGCCGACGGCTCCCTTGCCCACCTCCAGGACGCCGGCCACCGCCAGCGGGCCGAAGCCGGCCACCCGGTACAGGCTGCTGCCCGACACCGTGCCGTTGGCGACCCCCCGGAGGTCGACGCCGCGGGTCAGACGGGCGGCGATGTTCGAGAACGGGATGCTGCCGACCAGGAACGCGGCGCCGAGCCCGAGCCACGGCCGCATCGCCCGCCAGCACTCCATCGCCCCCCGGTCCCCTTCGACGATCCCGCCCGGAGCCTGCACGGACCGGCCTCCTTCCTCCAGGTAGATGGCCGATCCGCCGGTAAACTACCCGACGGTCCGTCCACCGCCGTGGAGCTCGATCGCTCTCTGCCAGGATGCCTCCGTTTCGCGGAGACGCCCCCACCCGATCCCCCCAGTGTGAAACCGGCTTGGCTCGGTTGCCATCATGCGCCTAGGCTTTCGGTTTGTCGGACGTGAACCCGGCGATCTGGCGGGTATCCGTTCGAGCTGTTCGAGACCGGCCTTGCCGACAAGGCGAAAGGAGGGGGCAGGCCTGGAGCGCGGACCGCTCACCCCTGAATTGCTCCTTGCCAAGGCTGCGCACGAGAACTTCCCGGTCGCCCTGCGGCTGCTGCCCCGGCCGGTGCGCCGCCATCTGATGGCGATCTACGGCTTCGCGCGGCTGGTCGACGACATCGGCGACGAGGCGTCCGGAGACCGGCTGGCGCAGCTCGGCGCCATCGATGCCGACATCGACCGGATCTACCGGGGCGAGGCTCCGGAGCACCCGCTGCTCGCCGAGCTGAAGACCACCGTGCGGGAGTTCGGCGTCCCGCCGGAGCCCCTGCGCGGCCTGGTGCAGGCAAACCGCCAGGACCAGACCGTCCGCCGCTACCGGGACCTGGACGAGCTGGTCGGCTACTGCGAGCTGTCCGCCAACCCGGTCGGTCATCTGGTGCTGTACGTGTTCGCCTCGGCCACGCCGGAGCGGCTGGCGCTGTCGGACGCGATCTGCACCGGGTTGCAGCTCGTGGAGCACTGGCAGGACGTCGCCGAGGACCTCGCCCGCGACCGCATCTACCTTCCCCAGGAGGACCTGGCCCGCTTCGGCGTCGACGAGCGCGATCTCGCGGCTCCCTCCGCGGGCGAGCCCGTCCGGCGACTGATGGAGTTCGAGGTGTCACGCGCAGGCAATATGCTCAGCGAGGGCGCCCCGCTGATCGCTACCCTTCACGGCTGGGCGCGGTTGGCGGTCGCAGGATTCGTCGCGGGCGGCCGCGCCGCACTGGCGGCGATCGTCGAGGCGGAGTATGACGTATTGTCCTACTCCCCCAAGCCGACACGCCGACGGCTGGCCCGCGAGCTGTCGTCCGTCCTCCTGCGGAAGGGATGAGCGCCGTGGACGTCCAAGCCGCATACCGCCATTGCGAAGGCCTGACCCGCAGCCGGGCCCGGAACTTCTATTACGGGATCCGGTTGCTGCCGCCGGCGAAGCGCAGTGCGCTCTGCGCGGTCTACGCCTTTGCCAGACGGGTGGACGACATCGGCGACGGGCCGCTGGAACCCCAGGACAAGCTGGACCGCCTCGCCACCGCCAGGGCCGACCTGGCGTGGCTGCACGGCCAGGACGACCCGGTGCTGGTGGCACTCGCCGACGTCGCGAGGAATTTCCCGCTTCCGCTCAAGGCCTTCGGCGAGCTGATCGAAGGTGTCGAGATGGACGTTCGTGGGACTTCCTACCCGACTTTCGACGATCTGGCGCACTACTGCCGTTGCGTCGCCGGATCGATCGGCCGGCTGTCCCTTGGCGTGTTCGGCTCCTCCGAGCCGCACGCCGCGCCGGTGCTGGCCGACAAGCTGGGCATCGCCATGCAGCTCACCAACATCCTTCGCGACCTCCGCGAAGACGCCGACAACCGGCGTGTCTACCTGCCCAAGGAGGACCTGGTCCGCTTCGGCCTCGACGGCGAGCTGAGCGCGATCGGCTCCTCGGATCGCGTGCCCGACGGGTTCACCAGGTTGGTCGGCTTTCAGGTGACCCGGGCGCAGCGCTTCTTCTCCGAGGGCCTCGTCCTGCTGCCGATGCTGGACCGCCGCAGCGCCGCCTGCGTGTCCGCGATGTCCGGCATCTACCGGGAGCTGCTCGGCCGCATCGCCCGCCGTCCCGAGGCGGTCCTGCACCAGCGGGTATCGTTGCCCACCTGGCGGAAGGCCCGGATCGCCGCCCGCAGCCTACTGGGGATGTCGCCGTGAAGGGCGCGGGCTATGCCTGACGGCGTCGTCGTGGTCGGCGGCGGTCTCGCCGGGATCGCCGCCGCGCTGGCGGCTGCCGACGGCGGTGCGCAGGTGACCCTACTGGAGGCGAGGCCACGCCTTGGCGGGGCGACCTTCTCGTTCCAGCGCGACGGGCTGGAGCTCGACAACGGTCAGCACGTGTACCTGCGCTGCTGCCTCGCGTACCAGAGCCTGCTGGAGCGGCTGGGCACGCGCGACCTCGCGCCGCTGCAACCGCGGCTGACCGTGCCAGTGCTGGCGCCGGGCGGGCGCATGGGCTGGCTGCGCCGCGGCAACCTGCCCGCCCCGCTGCACCTGGCCGGCGCGCTCGCGCGCTACCCCTATCTTGGCTGGAGCGAGCGGCTGGGCGTCGCGCGCGCCGCGATGGCGCTGCGCCGCCTGGACCCGGGCGACCAGCGGCTCGACCGGCGGAGCTTCGCCGCCTGGCTCGCCGACCACGGCCAGAGCCGGGCGGCCACCGACGCGCTCTGGGAGCTGGTCGGCCTGCCCACGCTGAACGCCCGCACTGACCAGGCCTCGCTCCAGCTGGCCACCATGGTGTTCAAGACCGGCCTGCTGACCGCGCGCGACGCCGCCGACATCGGCTACAGCCGCGTGCCGCTGTCGAGGCTGCACGGCGAGCCCGCCGAGCGGGCGCTGGCCAGGGCGGGCGTGCGAGTCCGCCCGCGCTGCCACGCGCGCGCGATCGAACCTGGCGACCCGGGAACGGACGCGGACGGCGACGCCGGGCGGCGCCTCGCCGTCCGCACCGACGACGACCGCCTCGAGGCCGACGCGGTGGTCGTGGCGGTCCCGCACGAGGCGGCCGGTTGGCTGCCCGCCCCGGTCGTCGGCCCCGCCGGGCGGCTGGAGCGCCTCGGGATCTCACCGATCGTCAACCTCCACGTGATCTACGACCGGGTCGTGACCACGCTGCCGTTCGCCGCCGGGCTGGGCACGCCGGTGCAGTGGGTCTTCGACCGCACCGAGTCGGCGGGCCTGGACCCGAGCCGTGGCCAGTGCCTGGCGGTGTCGCTGTCGGCCGCCCACGACGAGGTGGAGCTCCCGGTGGCGGCACTGCGGGACCGCTACCTGCCCGCGCTCGCCGAGCTGTTCCCGGCCGCTCGCCAGGCCACGGTCACGAGCTTCTTCGTGACCAGGGAACGGACTGCGACCTTTCTCCCGGCGCCCGGGACCGCCGCGCTGCGGCCAGGCGCCGAAACCGTCATACACGGGCTGTTCCTGGCAGGTTCCTGGACCTCGACCGGCTGGCCGGCCACCATGGAGGGGGCGGTGCGCAGCGGGCTGGTCGCTGCGCGCGCGGCGTTGCTCTTCCTCGGCCGCACCCGCCAGCTTCCGACGGCGGAGGGGTTCTGGCATCCCCCTCGGCGATCTTCGGCCGTCGACCGAGGGGGGACCCCGATGCGTCCGGAGGTGGCGGCATGAGTGTGCAGACTCCAGCGGTCCTCGAGCGGGCCCGCGTGCTCACGACGCCCGCGTTGCGCGCGGCGGTGGCGCGGCTCGAGCCGTCGATCGCCAAGGTGGCCGCCTACCACCTCGGTTGGCTCGACGTGGATGGGCGGCCGGTGGCCGGCAACGGTGGCAAGGCCGTGCGGCCGGCGCTCGCGGTGCTCTCGGCCGAGGCCGTCGGCGCCAGCCCGGAGGTGGCGCTGCCGGGCGCGGTCGCGGTGGAGCTGGTGCACAACTTCTCGCTGCTGCACGACGACCTGATGGACGGCGACGAGGAGCGCAGGCACCGCCCGACCTCGTGGAAGGTCTTCGGTCCCGCGATGGCGATCCTGACGGGAGACGCCCTGCTCGCCCTAGCCGAGGACGTGCTGCTGGAAACGCCGGCGCCGACCGGCCCCAGGGCGGCCCGGCACCTGACCGAGGCCACCGACCGACTGATCACCGGTCAGGCCGAGGACCTGTCGTTCGAGAGCCGCCTGGACGTCTCCGTCCACGAGTGCCTGACGATGGCCGGCAACAAGACCGGCGCGCTGCTGGCCTGCTCCGCCTCGATCGGCTCGGTGCTGGCGGGCGCGCCGACCGAGGCCGTGGAGGCGCTCGCCGGCTTCGGCTACCACCTCGGGCTCGCCTTCCAGGCCGTGGACGACCTGCTGGGCATCTGGGGCCAGCCAGAGGTCACCGGCAAACCGGCCTGGAGCGACCTGCGCCAGCGCAAGAAGTCCGTGCCGGTCGCGCACGCGCTGTCCAGCCGCGGGCGCGTGGCGGAGCGCCTGGCGGGGCTGCTCGGCGCGGCCGGCCCCACCGAGGCGCGGGTCGCCGAGGGCGGTCCCCGCCTCAGCGACGAGGACCTCGCCCTGGCGGCCAAGCTGGTGCAGGAGGCCGGGGGACGGGACTGGACCATGGCGGAGGCGGAGCGGCAGCTCGGGCTGGCGCTCCAGCGCCTGGACTCGGTGGCGGCGCCCGCGCGCGCGCGCGAGGAGCTGGTCGGCCTGGCCAGGTTCGTGACGAGCAGGGAGCTGTAGACGACCATGACGGTGACGACGGGCAAGGAGGCCGGCCACCAGGTGGCGACGGCGCTGGAGCGCGGCACGGGCAGGCTGCTCGCCCTCCAGGACGCCGACGGCTGGTGGAAGGGCGACCTGGAGACCAACGTCACCATGGACGCGGAGGACCTGCTGCTACGGGAGTTCCTCGGCATCCGCACCGACGAGCGCACCAAGGGCGCCGCCGCCTGGATCCGGTCCAGGCAGCGCCAGGACGGCACCTGGGCGACCTTCCACGGCGGTCCTCCGGACCTGTCCACCACCATCGAGGCCTACACCGCGCTGCGGCTGGCCGGTGATCCCGAGGACGCCGCGCACATGCGCCGGGCCGCCGCCTGGGTACGCGAGGCCGGCGGCATCGAGCGCAGCCGCGTGTTCACGCGCATCTGGCTGGCCCTGTTCGGGCTCTGGGACTGGGAGGACCTGCCGGTGCTTCCGCCGGAGATGATCCTGCTGCCCTCGTGGGTGCCGCTGAACGTCTACGACTTCGCCTGCTGGGCGCGGCAGACGATCGTGCCGCTGACGATCGTCAGCACGCTGCGCCCGGTCCGGCCGATCGGCCTGCGGCTGAACGAGCTGCGCACCGGCGCGGCCGCCGCGCCGCTGGAGCCCATTACCACCTGGGCTGGCCGCTTTCAGCGGCTCGACCGGTGGCTGCACGCCTACCATCACCACCCCGTCCGGCCGCTGCGCCGCATGGCGATGCGCCGCGCGAGCCGCTGGATCGTCGAGCGGCAGGAGGCCGACGGCTCCTGGGGAGGGATCCAGCCGCCGTGGGTGTACTCGATCATGGCGCTGCACCTGCTCGGCTACCCGCTAGACCACCCGGTGATCCAGGCCGGGCTGCGCGGGCTGGACGGCTTCACCGTCAGCGACGGCGACCACGTGTGGCTGGAGGCGTGCCAGTCGCCGGTGTGGGACACCGGGTTGGCGGTGATCGCGCTGGCCGACGCCGGCCTGGCGGCCGACCATCCCGCCTTGGTGCGCGCCGGCGAATGGCTGCTCAGCGAGGAGGTACGGCGCCGCGGCGACTGGGCCGTGCGGCGGCCGGACCTGGCCCCGGGCGGCTGGGCGTTCGAGTTCGCCAACGACAACTACCCCGACATCGACGACACCGCCGAGATCGTGCTCGCGCTGCGCCGGGTCGCCCATCCCGACGCCGAGCGCCTGCACGCCGCGCTCGCCCGCGGGGTCGCATGGGTGATCGGGATGCAGAGCAGCGGCGGCGGCTGGGCTGCCTTCGACGCGGACAACACCAGCACGCTCCCGCTCCAGCTCCCCTTCTGCGACTTCGGCGCGGTCACCGACCCCCCCTCCGCGGACGTCACCGCCCATGTGGTCGAGATGCTCGCGGTCGCGGGACTCCAGCGATCGCCGGTCACGCGGCGCGGCCTGGACTGGCTGCTGCGCGAGCAGGAGCGGGACGGCTCCTGGTTCGGCCGCTGGGGAGCCAACCACGTCTACGGCGTCGGCGCGGTCCTGCCCGCGCTGGTGGCCGCCGGCATGGACCGGAGGCACGGCGCCATCCGGCGCGCCGTGCGCTGGCTGGTCGAGCACCAGAACCCCGACGGGGGCTGGGGCGAGGACCTGCGCTCCTACGTCGATCGCCAGTGGCGGGGGCGCGGGGAGTCGACCGCGTCGCAGACCGCATGGGCGCTGCTCGGCCTGCTGGCCGCGGGCGAACGCGACAGCGAGCCCGCCGCCCGCGGGGTGGCCTACCTGGCCGCCACGCAGGCCGCCGACGGCTCCTGGGACGAGCCGCAGTTCACCGGCACGGGCTTCCCCGGCGACTTCTACATCAACTACCACCTGTACCGGCAGGTCTTCCCGGTGATGGCGCTCGGCCGCCACCTCAACCGCACCGGTCCTGGCATGGAGAGCGGCTGATGGCCGGCCAGGTGCCCGAGCGGTCGCCGCTGGTGATCGCCGCCGCGCTGCGCGTCGAGGCGCTGGCGCTGCGCGGCGCGGTGCCAGGCGCCCGCCTGCTGCGCACGGGTATGGGCCCCCGGCGCGCGGCCGCGGCCGCCGCCGCCGTGGCGCGCTCCGGCGGCGACCGGGCGCTGGCCGTCGCCGGGTTGTGCGCCGGGCTGGACCCGAAGATGCGCCCGGGCGACGTGGTGGTCGCCTCCGAGGTCCGCGGCCCGGACGGGACGCTTGCCTGTGACGGGGCCGACCTGCTGGTCGCCGCGCTCCAGCGCAGAGGGCTCCGCGCGTATCTCGGACCGCTGGTGAGCGTCGACCACCTCGTCCGGGGCCAGGAGCGGGCGCGCCTGCTCGCCACCGGAGCGATCGCCGCCGACATGGAGTCCGCCTTCCTCGCCGGCGCGGTGCTGCGCGGTGGGCGGTTGGTCGTGCTGCGAGTGGTCCTCGACGCTCCAGGGAGGGAGCTGAAACGTCCGGGGCTGGCGGCCGCCGTCGCCCGCTCGCTGCGGGTGCTCCGCCGCTCGGCCCCCGCGCTCCATGACTGGTCGGTAGGCAACGCGACTAGCATGCAGTCCGCTTCCCGCAACGCCATGATCCCCAAGGAGGTCACCTAGATGGCCGTGTCGATGCGGCAGAGCCTTCGGCTGGGCGCGTACCTGGCCAGGCAGAAGCTGACCCGCCGGGAGAAGTTCCCCCTGGTGGTCGAGCTCGAGCCGCTGTTCGCCTGCAACCTCGCCTGCGCCGGTTGCGGCAAGATCCAGTACCCGGCCCAGATCCTCAAGCAGCGGATGTCGGTCGAGCAGGCCGTGGGAGCCATCGAGGAGTGCGGCGCCCCGATGGTGTCGATCGCGGGCGGCGAGCCGCTCATCCACCCCGAGATCCACCTGATCGTGTCCGAGTTGATCAAGCGCAAGAAGTTCGTGTACCTGTGCACCAACGCGCTGCTGATGAAGAAGAAGATGGACAAGTTCAAGCCCTCGCCGTACTTCGCGTGGGCGGTGCACATGGACGGCCTGCGCGAGCGCCACGACAAGTCGGTCTGCCAGGAGGGCGTGTTCGACGAGGCGGTGGACGCGGTCAAGGAGGCCAAGCGGCGCGGCTTCCGGGTGACCACCAACACGACCTTCTTCAACACCGACACCCCACAGACGGTGCGGGAGGTCCTCGACTACCTCAACGACGACCTCAAGGTCGACCAGATGATGATCTCCCCCGCCTACGCCTACGAGAAGGCGCCGGACCAGGACCACTTCCTCGGCGTGCGGGAGACCACCGAGCTGTTCCGCAAGGCCTTCGGCGACGGGCACCGCAAGAAGTGGCGCCTCAACCACTCGCCACTGTTCCTGGACTTCCTCGAAGGCAAGGTCGATTTCCAGTGCACCGCGTGGGGCATCCCGAGCTACTCGATCTTCGGCTGGCAGAAGCCCTGCTATCTGATGTCCGACGGCTACGTGAAGACCTACAAGGAGCTGGTCGAAGAGACCGACTGGTCCAAGTACGGCCGCGGCAACGATCCGCGCTGCGCCAACTGCATGGCGCACTGCGGCTACGAACCGAGCGCGGTGCTGGCCACCATGGGGAGCCTGAAGGAGTCGCTGCGCGCGGCGACCGGGCGTTAGTGCGCCTGCCCGAAGCGCAGGGCGAGCCGCCGGTACAGGCCGGGGACCGCGCCCTTGAAGCGCGCCGGCAACCGGATCCAGGCCGGGGCGAACACCTCGGCGCGGTCGGAGGAGATGGCCCGCAGGATCGCGCGAGCGACGCGGTCCGCCGGGATGGGAGCCGGCCAGGACCGGCCGTAGGCGCTGCCGCGGCGGTCGAAGAAGGGGGTGTCGACCACCCCGGGGACCACCACCGACACGGTGACGCCGGCGCCGGCGACCTCCTCGCGCACGCTGTCGGCGAAGGTGGCCAGCCCCGCCTTCGTCGCCGCGTAGACCGCCTCGCGCGCGACCCCGGTCGCGCCGGCGATCGAGCTCACGTAGACCAGGTGTCCGCTGCCGCGCTCCAGCATGCCTGGCAGCAGCAGCCGGGTGAGCCGCACCGGCGCCACCAGGTTCAGGGCGATCAGGCGGTCGGCGATCTCGAGCGGCATTGCCGCCAGATCCCCGGCCCAACCAGCGCCGGCGTTGCTCACCAGCAGGTCCACCCGGCCCCAGCGCTCCAGAACGAGGTCGGCCAGCCGCTCGGCCCCACCGGGTTCGGCGAGCTCGGCCGCCAGCGGTTCGCCGCCGGTCAGGTCGGCGATCTCGGCGAGCGCTTGCTGGTCGCGCCCGGCCAGCGCGAGGTGGGCGCCGTGGCGAGCGAGCAGCGGCGCCACGGCCCGGCCGATCCCGCTCGACGCCCCGGTGACCAGGGCTACCCTGCCCTCCAACCGCATCGTGACCGATCACTTTCTTCGAGACCCGCGGAACGCGACGATTCTAAGGTGGTGGAGGCATGGCGGAGCAGCAGGCGGTGACCTTCTATCGGGAGGGAGACGCGGACCCGGACGGGTTGTCGGGCCAGGCGATCGCGGTCGTCGGCTATGGCAACCTGGGCAGGTCCATGGCGCTCAACCTGCGTGACAGCGGCCTGGCGGTGACCGTCGGCAACCTCGACGACGACTACCGCGTCACGGCCCAGGCGGAGGGCTTCAGGGTGAGCGCGATCGCGGAGGCGGTCGCCACCGCCGACGTCGTCTACGTGCTGATCCCGGACGAGTTGATCCCCGAGGTCTTCCGCGACGAGATCGCGCCGCGGCTGCGCTCGGGCGCGTGCGTGTGCTTCGCGTCCGGCTACGTGGTCGCCTACGGGCTGGTCGAGCCGCCGGAGGGCGTGGACGTGCTGCTGCTGGCGCCGCGCATGCTCGGCGAGGAGGTCCGCAGGACCTATCTAGACGGAAGCGGCTTCCTGTCGTACGTCTCGGTCGAGCGGGACGCCACCGGCAAGGCCAGGACGCGCCTGCTCGGGCTGGCGGGCGCGGCCGGGTCGCTGCGCCGCGGCGCGCTCGAGCTGACCGCCGCTCAGGAGGCGCTGCTGGACCTGTTCGTGGAGCAGGGCTTCGGCGCCTATCTCGGCGTGGCGATGCAGACCGCCTTCCAGGTCGGCACCCAGGCCGGGCTGCCGGCGGAGGCGATGGTCGTGGAGCTCTACATGTCCGGCGAGATGGCCCGCACCCTGCAGGCCTTCGCCGACAACGGCTTCCTCCGCTCCGTGACCTGGCACGGCCTGTCCGCCGCCTACGGTGGGTTCCTGCGCACCACCGAGATCGACATGGAGGCCATGCAGCGCCACTTCGGCGAGATCCTCGCCGACATCCGCTCGGGCGGGTTCGCCAGGCGCTTCCAGGACGAGCAGGCCAGCGGCTACCCCACCCTGGCCGCCATCCGGTCCATCACCTCCGGCCAGGACCCCATGACCCTCGCCGAGGAACGCGTCCGCCAAGCCCTCGCCCCCGACCCCGACCACTGACCCACCCTCACCGCCGCCGCCCCGACCGGGAAGCGCCTCGCCGTGGCTCCGGGCGATTGGCATGCCTGTCGAGCGGCTCGACAGCCCTTTGGCCAGGCCCTTTGATCAGCGGCCGTACAGGAGGCGGGCGGCGCGTTTCCAGGTGCGAGGGCCGAGGCGGCGGGGGAACCATTGGAGCTCGCGGCGGGGCGTGAGACGCGACAGGGTGACGCTCTTGGACCAGCAGTAGGCGCGCAGGCCCTCGACCCCACCCTGGCGACCGTAGCCGGAATCGCCCACGCCGCCGAACTCCAGGCCCGGCATGGCGTAGTTGACGAGGCAGTCGTTGATCGCCACCGCGCCGGCGCGCAGGCTCGACGCGACCCGGCGGGCGCGGCCCGCGTCGGCCGTCCACACGGAGGCGTGCAGCCCGAACGGGGAGTCATTGGCCAGCCGCGCGGCCGTCTCCTCGTCCGGCACGCGCATCACCGGCAGCACCGGCCCGAAGGTCTCCTCGCGCATCACCGCCATGTCGTGGTCGACCCCGGTCAGCAGGGTCGGCTCGAACCAGCGGCCACCCTCTCCGGCGCGATGGCCACCGCGCCGGAGCGTCGCGCCCCGGGCGACCGCGTCGGCCACCTGCCGCTCGATCACCTCGAGCTGGGGCGGGTGGATGATCGGGCCGATGTCCCGAGGGCCGCCGCCTCCGGCGCGCACGCCGTCGAAGGCGCGCTCCAGCTCGCCGACGAAGCGCTCGTGGACCTCGTCGACCACGTAGACGCGCTCGACCGCCACGCACGACTGGCCGGCATTGAAGCACGCTCCCCACACCGCGCCCCTGGCCGCGCGGCGGAGGTCGGCGTCCTCCAGCACGATCATCGGGTCCTTGCCGCCCAGCTCCATGATCACCGGGATGAGCCGCTCGGCGGCCAGCGCGGCCACCCGCCGGCCGGTCGCCGAGGAGCCGGTGACCGCCACGACGTCAACGCCGGCCTGGACCAGGGCGGCGCCGGCCGCCGGGCCCCCGTGCAGCACCTGCACCACCCCGTCGTGGAGGCCAGCCTCGGCGACCAGCTCGGCGACCAGCTCGCCGGAGGCCGGCGCGACCTCTGAGGGCTTGAGCACCACCGTGCAGCCGGCCGCCAGGGCGCTGGCGGTGGCCAGGAACGGCAGCAGGAAGGGGTAGTTCCAAGGAGCGATCACCGCGGCGACCCCGCGCGGCTGGTACTCGACCCAGGCGGCCTTGGAGTACAGCGGCCACGGGGAGACCTTGCGGGGGGCCAGCGCCCTGGCCGCGTGGCGGGCACACCAGTCCGCGTGCGCCGCGGCGTGCATCGCCTCCGCAAGGACCGCGTCCACGCGGGGCTTGCCGGTCTCCCGGCAGACGACGTCGGCGATGCGGTCGGCACGGCGCGAGATGGTGCGCCGCAGCGCGCGCAGGGCCGGCTCGCGCTCGGCGAGGGGCAGTGCGCCCCAGACGGTCGACGCCTCGCGCGCCCTGGCGACGGCCGCCCGCGCGGTCGCCTGGGGGTCCGCCACCTCCTGGAGCCCCACCTGGCTGGCACCTGCGTCCAGGGGCTCGACACGCGCGCGCTCCAAGCTGGTTCTGCCTCCTCGATCGGGTCGGTCTGCAGCGGCAACCTTACCCGGTACCGGCTTGCCGTCGGTGACGGCGCCGCCGGAGGGCGACGAGCGCGAGCGTGACCCCGAGCAGCACGATCAGTCGGCGCCGCAGCCGCGCGCGCCCTGCCGCGCCGGGCGGCTCCGCCGGCACGCCGGGAGGCCGGTCCAGCTCGAGCACGGGGATGCCGGGGTAGGCGGCGGTCGCCGCCCGCACCGCCTCCTGGCGGCTCTCGTACACCTCGTTGCTGAGCAGCTCGATCGGGGCGCCGCCGCCGCCGGACGCCGGCTCAGTGTAGCGCCAGCGCCAGAACTCGCTCGACTCCCGCCAGACCTCGGCCACACCCATGCTGTCTCTCACCCCCTTGCGCACTGAATGGGTTCCCCTCCGAGCCCGCCGCTATGCGCGGCTTTCGTGACCGCGTGCGCCTGGCTCTGGACGGTCAGCGGGGGCGCGAGGAGGCCGCGAGGGCCTGGGCGATCACGGCGGCGAAGGCGCGGATGGCGGCCAGCTCGGCCTCGCTCCAGACCCGCGCCGTGGCCGACAGGGCGAGGCAGGCGCCGGCGCCCCTGCCATCGACCAGGACGGGGGCGGCCAGCGCCCCGTGGACGTCCTGGCTGGTGGCCAGCGCCCGGACCAGGTTCGGCCAGCGCTCGTCGGTGACCACGTCACGGGTCCATACCGGCCGGCCGCGCCGCACCGCCTCGGTGCACGGGCCGGCGGCGAGCTCGCGGCGGATGCGCTCGAACGCATCGCCGACGTCACCGGCCGTGATCATCCAGCGGTGCTCGCCGCCGTTGTCGTAGGCCATCACGCTGACGTGGTCGGCCCGCAGCAGCGACACGGCCGCCAGTACGACCTCTTCCAGCGTGTGGCCGAGCCGCTCCTGGTCGGGCCGCCCGGGGCCGGCGTCCACGCCCGGTGGCTCGTCGCGGGCCCGGCCGAGCAGCGTGGTCGCCCCGCTGCGCATGCCGGGCGGCAGCTCGGACAACAGCCAGCGTAGTGCGACGGCCCTGCCGTTGTGGTCGCGGGCGGCCGTGACCGCCACCGCGACCATCACCGGCTCGCCGCCGCGTGGACGCACCCGCAGTATCCAGGGCGCGGCGGCCTCGAGCTGCTCGGCCTGGCCGAGGCGCTCGCGAAAGGCCGCCCGCTGCTCCGCGTCCACGAAGCTGGACAACGACTTCCCGGCCAGAAAACGGCCGGTGGTGCCGAGCAGTCGGCTGGCGCGACGGTTCGCCTGGCGGACCATGCCGGTGGAGTCGGTCACCAGGTAGGCGGCGGGAGTGAGCTCGAACAGCTCCCGGTAGTCCTCGTGCGGCGCCGCCCGCTCCGGACCGGTCACTTGCACCCCCATGGCGGCGCGTTCATCCCATAGATCCCTATTACCATAGAAGAGACCATGACTGTCAAGGACCTCCTCTTTGGCGGATCCGCCGGCATGTCCGGATCAGGCCAGGCGGTAGGCCCGCTCGAGCACCTGCACCGGGTGGTAGACCGGTAGGCCGGTCGACTTGGCGATGTGCCAGCGGCAGGTCTCGGAGTCGCACACCACGAAGTCGGCTCTGGCCTCGGCAGCCTGCTCGAACAGCGGGCGCCCCACGTCCATGGCGATCTGGTATTTCTCGACCTTGGTACCGTAGGTGCCCGCCGTGCCGCAGCAGCCGGTGCGCGACAGCTCGACCTCCAGGCCGGGGACCAGCTCCAGCAGGTCCAGCGCCGGCGTGCCGACGCCGTGCGCCATGAGCTGGCACGGCGGGTGGTACAGGGCGCGCGCCCGCAGGTGGCCGAAACGGGTGTCCAGCCGGCCGCGGTCGTGGAGGTCGAGCAGGAACTCGCAGATGTCGTACACCGCCCGCGACACCGCGGTGGCGTCGGGGTCCTCCATCCGCAGCAACTCGCGGTACTTCGCCTTGAGGGTCATCCCGCACGAGGTCGAGTTGGCCACGATCACGCCGGGGTCGCCGGCCGATCCGCGCAGGTGGCGCACCAGGCGCCTGGCATACCCGCCGGCGGCGTCGAGGTCGCCGTTGGAGATCAGCGGCAGCCCGCAGCAACCCTGGCGCGGAACCGTCACCGCCATGCCGTTGCGCTCGAGCACGCGCACCAGGGTCGCGCCCACCTCGGGCTCGAAGGACTGGGTCGCGCAGCCGTGGAAGTAGGCGACCGTGCGCGCGGCGCCCTTCGGTCGGCGGTGCACGCGCACCCAGCTCCGGAAGCTCATCGGCGAGAAGTGCGGCATCGCGGCGTCCCGGTGCAGGCCGATGGCCCGCTGGAGCGCCAGCCGCACCAGGCGGTTGCGCATCGCCAGATTCGCCAGCGGTGCCACCGGCCGCGTCAGCGCGCCGAGGACGCCCGGCCGGCAGACCAGCTGGTCGCGCAGGCGCAGGCCGCCGCGGTCCTGGATCAGCTTGGCCCTGGCGAGGCTGTTGATCTCGGCGATCAGCACGCCCTCCGGGCACGCCTGCGTGCACAGGCCGCATCCCGAGCAGTAGTCGAGCGACGCGTCGGGCGATCCGTCGCTCTCGACGCCGGCACGGAAGCGCTGGCCCTGCGGGCCCTCGTACTTGGGGCCGGGGAACAGGTCGGTGACCGCTGAGACCGGGCAGACCGTGTTGCAGATGTTGCACTTGATGCAGTGATCGGCGGTCTGCTCGACGGTCATCCGGAGATACCTCCCTGGCCGGTCGCGGCATGGCTGGTCGCGGGCGCGAGCACCGCGGCGGCGCGGGCCGCCGTGGCCAGCGCCACGCCCTCGCGCGAGCCCTCGATGGTCGGATCGTGGCCGGCGAGCAGCCCGCCGACGCAGCGCACGTTCTCGTACAGCGGGCTGCCGGTGGCGTCGAGCGGCCGCAGCTCGGCGTCCACCCTCACCCCTGCCGCCCCGATCGGGTGCGAGCCGAGGAAGCGCTCGCCCACGAAGGCGGCCCGGTCCCCGCCCTCGGGGAACCCGGCGCCCTCCGGGCCGGCCCCGTCCGGCCCTCCGGCGGCAGGGCCGGCCACGGGGAGATCGGCGACCACCTCGACCAGCGAGCCGTCGCGCCCGGCCTCGATGCCGCGGCCGGCCACTCCGCCGGTCGCCAGGACCAGCTCCTGGCAGCCGATGGTGATCTCGCGCGAGGCCCCCTCGCTGCGCACGGCGGTGACCCGGTCGCCGCGACGCTCGACCCCGAGCGCCGGGAAACCGAACTGCCAGCGCACACCGAGGCCGGCCAGGCGGGCGCGGTAGGCATGGAACAGCCGCAGGCCGGGGACGCACGGCGGCGGGATGGCGGCCTCGACCAGCCGCAGGCCCGTCCGGCGCTCCAGGTCGGCCCAGGGCTCGTGGCCGGTGCGCAGACCGAGCACGGCGGGCACCACGGCGGTCCCTGCCTCGCCCGCGGCGCGTGCCAGCCCTGGGGCGAGCCGGGCGCGGAAGTCCTCGTCGTCGATCGCCTGGGCCAGCTCGACCGCGGTGAAGTAGCGGGAGTGGTTCCAGGCGGGCAGCTCCACCACGCCGGTGGAGACCCGCATGCCGTCCTGCCCGGCGCGGCGCTGGAGCCCGGCGGCGCACAGCGCCGGCGAGAAATCGCGGAAGCCCTCGAACCCCACCACCGCAACCTGGGCGCCGAGCTCGCCGGCGGCCGGCGCCGGCAGCAGACAGGTGGGCCGCAGCGTCCCGAGCGTGGTGACCTGGTCACGGTTGCTTCCCGGGTCGCCGGCGTGCTCCAGCCCGGCGGCCGCCACCGTGCGCCGGAACCAGTCGAGACCGGAGCGCAGCGCGCCGGCCCCGACCAGCCGGTAGGGATGGTCCGCGGGCAGCTCGCCGATCGCGTCGAGCGGGTGCTCGACGCGGCGCTCGCCGATCCGTCCGAGCACGTCGACCCCGCCGGCGCCCCAGTGCGTGAAGCCATTGCCCCTGGCGAGCAGCCGCACCTGGTGGCCGTCCTCGGCCAACCGCGCCGCCGTGGCCAGGCCGGCCGGCCCCGCCCCCACCACCAGCACCTCGGCCCGCATCAGGCGCTTCCCCCGCCAGCGGCCGGCGACGCCGCCAGCGCGCCGGTGGTTGCTGGCAGCTCGACGGCCTCATCCTGCCGGGCGTTCGGTCCGAGATCGAAGATGCCCCGGTAGATGGCCTGATTCAGCAGCAGCTGCCTGGCCTGGTCGCCCCAGATCGCCGGCTGCTGCCCGCGCCACCGCTCCTCGATGAAGCGCTCGAGGCTGACCAGCGGGTCCGCCGCGGCGCCGTGGGGACCCTCGCCGAGCATGGCGGCCGCCCGCCACACGCAGAAGCCGCCCTGGCACGGGCCATAGCCGACGCGGAGCAGGCGCCGGAGGTCCTCCAGCTCATCGATACCGGCGTCGACGGCGGCCTTGACCTGCGCTCTGGTCACCAGCTCGCACTCGCACAGGAGCTCGCCGTAGGCGCCTTCGGCCTCGACCCTCGCCAGCGGCGCCGCCAGCCTGTGGATGCCGTGGTCCGCGCCGGGCAGCGGCTCGGTCGCCGTGGTGCACGGGGTGGTCACGCCCATCCGGTCGGCGAGCCGGTCCACCAGCGCCTCGGCCATCTGGCGGCAGGTGGTCAGCTTTCCCCCGACGATGCTGAGCATGTTCTCGAGCCCGTCGCGGCTGGCGTGGTCGAGCACGGTGAAGGTGCGGCTGACCTCCCGGGTGTCCGCATCCCCGCCGGGCTCGGGGCCGGGGCCGGACGACTGGTCCGCCGCGGTGGGCTGGGGCTTGTAGAGGGGCCGGCACCCCGCGAACGCCCGCAGGGCGCGGCCGCTGGCGATCGACGGGATCATCTGCGCGCACATGTCGATCATCTTGTCGACGTCGGCGGTGCTCACCCGGATGTCGTCGGGGCTGGCCACCTCCATCGAGGTGGTGCCAAGGATCGCCACCTCGTGCTGCGGCACGACGATGTCGCCGTCTGCTGGCTTGCGCAGGGCGTTCACCACGCCACGGACGTAACGGAGCGCCATCACGACCATGACGCCCTTGCCGGGGATCATGTGGATCGGCACGCCGGCGAGCCGCCCGATCTCGCCGGCCCACGCGCCCGCCGCGTTCACGACCCAGTCGCAGGCGATCAGCACGTCCTCGCCGCGCACGAGGTCGTGGACACGCACCGTCCGCAGGCGGCCGTCCCGGCGCTCGAAGCCCACGACCGGGTGCCGCGGCAGCACGCGGGCGCCGTGCTCGGTCGCGTCCCGCGCCATCGAGCGCAGCAGCGCCCAGGAGTCGATGCCGGCGTCCGGCACCGCGTAGGCCATGCGCACGTCACTGGTGAGCAGCGGCTCGCGCCGGCGCGCCTCCGCCCCCGACAGCCGCTCGAAGGGGATGCCGGACTGCTCGCAGCCGGCGGCCAGCTTCTCGGCGTAGGCCTCGTCGTCGGAGGGAAGCAGCACGAACATCCCACCGACGTCCTCGACGGTGTGCGGGGCGATGCGCCGCAGGACCTGGTTCTCGGCGATGCACTCGCGTGCCGACTCCTGGTCGCGGACGGCGTAGCGGGCGCCGGAGTGCAGCAGCCCGTGCCAGCGGCCGGAGGTGCCGGTCCCGAGATCGGAGCGCTCCACGAGGATGGCCCCGATGCCCCGCCTGGCGAGGTCTCGCAGCACCGCCACGCCGGTGGCCCCGCCACCGACGACCACGACCTGCGTGTCCATCGTGCTCACGCCGCGGTTCCCCCCTCATGCCGTGGCTGCGGCCCGCCTCCCGCTCCCGGCGGCTCTCCGTCCAGCCGCGGCAGCCTGCGGGTGACCAGTCCCTGCTCCAGGTACCAGCGTACCGTCGCCTCCATGGCCTCGCGCAGCGGCGTGTAGCGCAGGCCTAGCTCCCGCTCGGAGCGGGTGCCGTCGTACACGTGCGGGTGGCCGACGGTGCGGACCGCCTCGCGGCACAGCAGCGGCCGCTGCCCGCGCGCCTGGGCGAGCCACTCCAGGCACGCCGCGGCGCCCATGGCCAGCGGCAGCGGCAGCGTGCGCGGCCGCGAGGTCAGGCCCGAGATGACCGCGATCAGGTCGATCGCCTCGGAGTTGGAGAGCGTGGCGGTGTTGAGCACGTAGCGCTCGCCGGCCCGTCCCTTGGACTCGGCCAGCAGGTGGCCGCTGACGCAGTCCTCCGTGTAGCAGATGCCGAAGCGGCTCGGCAGGTCGAAGCGCAGCCGGCCGTTGAGGTAGTCGAGGAAGACCCGTGCCGTGCCCGTGACTCGGCCGGGACCCTGGACCGAGCTGGGGTTCAGCGTGACCACCTCGACCCCGATGAACTCCATAGCGACCCGCTCGGCCTCGTACTTCGAGCGGGCGTAGTGGGAGGTGAAGGTCTCGGGCGGCGGCGAGGTCTCGTCGGCGGGGCGGCCGCCGTCGCCCCCCAGGGTGGCCGCCGAGCTGGTGTAGACGACCCGCCGCACGTCGGCGCGCTGGGCGGCCCGCAGCAGCCTGGCGGTGCCATCGACGTTGACCCGGTACAGCGGGGTCGGGTCCGGCAGGCAGAGCTGGTTCATGCCGGCCGCGTGGTAGACCACCTCGCAGCCCTCGGCCGCCCTGACCAGGGCCTCCTCGTCCTCCAGGTCGCCAAGGGCCAGCTCCACCTCTGGCGTGGACAGCCGCTCGCGGTCGCCGGGGCGGCGCACCAGCGCCCGCACCTCGCGGCCCTGGCGCACCAACCGCGACAGCAGCAGGCCGCCGACGAACCCGCTGCCACCGGTCACAAGGGTTCGGCTCATCGGTCCGCCTTCACCAGGTCGCCGAAGCGGGCGAAGTAGTCCACCGCCGACAGGGCGCTGATCACCGCCACCGCCAGCATGGCCCACTCGTCGAGCCGCAGCGCGCCGATCACGACGTCGGGGTGCAGGATCGCCAGGGTGATCCCGACGACCTGGACGTTGAACTTGACCTTGCCCCAGATGGAGGCGGAGATCACCACACTGGAGCTGGCGGCGACCGCCCGCAGGCCGAGCACCACCACCTCGCGGGTGATCACCACGAAGACCACCCAGACGTTGACCACGCCGATGGCCTCGAGGCCGACCAGCGCGCCGATGACCAGCAGCTTGTCAGCGGTCGTGTCCAGGAAGTTGCCGAGCGAAGTCACCTGCTGCCAGCGCCGGGCAAGGTAGCCGTCGACGAAGTCGGTGAACGATGCCACGAGGAAGACGGCCGCGGCCAGCCACGCCGTGTGCCGCAGGTCGCCGTCGGCGAGGATCAGCGCCAGCAGAACGGGCACCAGGACGATCCGGACCAGGGTGATGCGCGTGGAGAATGTCAGGCTCCCCATTGCGATCCTCCTCCATCCGGCCATCCCGGCAACGGTTCTCCCGAAGATCCTACGGCCTGGAGGCCATTCGTTCCCAGAGAGCGCAGGTTATAGACCCAATTCGTCGATCCCGGTGGCGGACTCCTTGACCCGGGCCTTGGCCGCGGCGCCGTCGGCGGAACCCAGGGCCAGCGCCGCCAGGCGCCGGCAGTCCGCCATGGTGTGGCGGCCCAGCAGCAGGCGCACGTCGGCAAGGCTCCCAGGCGCCATCGAAAGACTGGTCACCCCCAGACCCACCAGCACGAGGGCCAGCAGCGGGTCTCCGGCCGCCTCGCCGCAGACCCCCACCGGCTTGCCGGTGTCGGCGCCGGCCTGGCCCACCCTGGCGACCAGCTCGAGCAGGGCCGGCTGCCACGGGTCCTGGAACGAGGACAGCTCGCTGACCAGCCGGTCCGCGGCGAAGGTGTACTGCGCGAGGTCGTTGGTGCCGATGCTGGCGAAGTCCGCCTCGGCCAGCACCGCCCGTGCCCGCAGGGCAGCGGCGGGGATCTCGATCATCACGCCCGCCCTGCCGATCGGCTGGCGGCGGGCCTGGCCGCAGAACCAGGCCGCCTCGTCCGCGCTGGCCACCATCGGCGCCATCACCCAGACGTCGGCACGGGTCGCCGCCGCGGCCCGGCCGATGGCCTCGAGCTGGTCGACGAGGACCTCGGGGACGCGCCGCACCGCGCGCAGGCCGCGCTGGCCGAGCGCCGGGTTCGGCTCACCCGGCAGGTTGAGGAAGGCGAGCGGCTTGTCGGCGCCGGCGTCCAGCGTCCGCACCACCAGCTTGGCCCCATCCGGAAAAGCGCCGAACACCGCCTCATAGGCCGTCCGCTGCTCGTCGACCGACGGCGGGTCGACGCGGTCGAGGAACAGGAACTCGGTGCGGAACAGGCCGACGCCCTCGGCGCCGGCGGCCACCGCGCCCTTCACGTCCGCGGGGCGGCCGACGTTGGCCAGCAGTGCCACCGGCAGCCCGTCCGCGGTGGCGCCAGGGCCGGTCGCACGGCCGCGCGCGGCCAGGCGGGCCGCCACGCGGGCGCGTGCCGTCTCCACCTCGGCCTCGGTCGGGTCCACGCGGACCTCGCCGGTGCCGCCGTCCACGATCACGCGCACGCCGTCCGCCAGGTCGGTGGCGCCCGCGCAGCCGACCACCGCCGGGACGCCAAGCGACTTGGCCAGGATGGCGGTGTGGCTGGTGGGGCCGCCCTCCTCGGTGACGAAGCCGAGCACCGTGGCGGCGTCGAGAATGGCGGTGTCGGCCGGAGCCAGGTCCCTGGCCACCAGCACGAACGGGTGACCGGGGTCCGGGACGCCGGGCACCGGCACGCCGAGCAGCCGCGCGACCGTGCGGGCGCGCAGGTCGTCGAGGTCGGCGACCCGCGCGGCCATGTACTCGCCGGCGCCGGCCAGGGCCTCACGGTAGGCCGTGAACGACTCCCACACCGCCCTGGCGGCGGAGCGGCCCTGCTGGGCCAGCTCGGCCACCTGGTCTGCGAGGCCCGGGTCGCGGACCATCATGGCCTGCGCCTCCAGCACGTCGCGGACGTCACCGCCGGCCGCCTCGCCCCGGAACTCCAGCTCGGCGGCCACCGCCTCCAGCGCCACCCGCGCGGCCTCCAGCTCCGTGCCCGGGTCCAGCCCACCCTCGGCGGCCACCGGGCCGGCGGCTGCCGGCGGCTCCGGGACCTCGCCGCCCATCAGCGCGACCGGGCCGACGGCGACGCCCGGGCTCACCCCCACACCCTTGAGCCGCGCGGCCATGGGGGTCATTTCGCGTCGTGGTCGGTGGCGACGAGCGTGGCGAGCGCGTCGAGCGCGGCCTCCGCCTCGTCCGTGGCGTCGGCGGCGTGCAGGACGACCTCGTCACCCCCACGGGCGTCGAGCGCCAGCACGGCAAGGATGCTGTGGGCGTCCACCGGCGCCTTGCCGTCCTTTGCGATGGTCACCTTGACCGGCTGCTTTGCCGCGGCCTGCACGAACAGCGCGGCGGGCCGGGCGTGCAGCCCGACCTTCGAGCCGACCACGACGCGACGCTCTGGCATCGATCGCCCCTCCTTGGAGGTGTCCTTTGACCGAAGATACGCCCACGACGGCGGCGGAACAGGCCGCGCGGCCCGCGCTACCCCTCGCCGAGCATGTCCAGAGGCAGGAACGCGGAGACCATGAAGTTCGGGACGTCCACCACCTCGCTGACCTTCAGGTCCACGGCGACGCTGCAGATCGCGTAGGCCTGCTGCCGCGTCCAGCCCCGCTCGTCGACCAGGTGGTCGATCATGTTCAGCAGGGCGTTGCGGGCCGCCAGGGTGAGGTCCTCCGGCCGGTTCTCGCCGTCGCGGGTGACCGACAGCCCGGTGGTCGCGTGGAAGCGGCGCGGTGCCGCGAACTCCGGCGGCACGTGGTAGTCGTCCCTGGCGAACTGGAGGTCGCGGATGCCGCGGCTGGCCGCCACGCCCTTGTGGACCGAGAAGCGCACGTGCAGGGTCGCCCGCATCTCGATGGCCGTCCCGCAGGTCTCGCAGTCGCCCTGCGCGAAATGGGCGTCGCCGGCCGAGAACAGGCCGCCCTCGGCGTAGACGGGAACGTACATGCGGGTGCCCGCGGAGAGGTGCTTGATGTCGACGTTGCCGGCGGTCTCCCTCGGCGGGACCGTGCGCAGGGCCTCCCGGGCGATCGCCTCGTCCGCCGGCACCGCGTCGGTCGGGTCCGGTGGGAGCACGAACCCGCCGAGGTCGAGCGCGGCCTGCTCGCGGGCGATGGTCGCCTCCAGCAGGCGCCGGTCCGGCGCCAGGCCGATCGTGCCCATGAACGGCGCCCCGGGGATCCGCACGCCGGGCAGGTCGTCGGAGGTGGCCCAGCCGTCAGCGATCGACCAGCGCACCATGAACGGGTCCGGGAACTCGTCGCGCAGGAAGCCGAACCCCGGCACCTGCACGGTGTAGCCGTAGCGGTCCGGCTCCACCTCCAGGATCTCGATCTCCAGGAGGTCGCCGGCATCGGCGCCGCTGACGTGGACCGGCCCGGTGAGCGGGTGGACCACGTTCAGGTTGGGGGCCGCCACCGTCTCCAGGGTGGCAGCGGGCCCCATCTGACCGTCGAAGGCGTCAAGCGTCTCGAGGACCACCTCGTCGCCAGGGTCACAGCGCACCACCGGCGGGATGTCCGGATGCCAGCGGTTGTGCCCGGTCTCCGGCTGCTGGGCGAGCGTCTTCGAGTAGTCGACCCTGACCTCGTGCGTGGGCATCGAGCCTCCTTCGCGCTTCGGGCCTCGATGATGCCTCGCCGACGGTCTCCCGTCGAGGCTCGCCCGTCCGCCCTCGGCGCCTGTTTCCGGCGGCCCTCCGCGCTCAGCCGCTCAGGAACAGATGGGCGTGGGCCTTTGCCCAGCTGGCGAAGATGGCCGGAGGAGCTGGTGTCATGGACGATCATCGGTGTCCGAGGCGGATCAGCCACCGCCTCCGCGGAAGTGCTCGATGACTTTTTCGATCCACGCCGAGTTCTCGAAGAGGTTCCAGATCAGCTCACTCCGCTCCGCCACCTTTCCACCGAGGTTCTCGCCGAAGGTGATGGTCGTAGGGAGAGAGCCTTCCGCTGAGGGCGCGGTGATGCTCCACGGCGGCAGAGCCGATTCCCTGGCCCGGGAGACCAGAACCCCGGCCCGGGAGTCCTTGATCCATTGAACGGAACGACTGGCATACTTCCCCGAGCGGATGGCATACGCCCCCGAGCGGGCGACGGTCGAAAACGCTCCTGCCCCTGTGGCTGTCAAGGCGACCTGCAACGCCGCTCTACCGCAGGCGCCCCACGAGGGTTTCTCGACACAGTTCAAGACGTCATTGACGCCGACTACATCGCAGATGAATCCAAGCGCGCGGCAGTGGTTGCGGTGGCCGCGGTTGTCCTCCTGCTCGCCCCAGGACTGGACCATGGACCACACGGCCAGCCAAGCGACTTGCTCCGCCGCTTCCGCTTCGGACACGCGGTGTGGTACGTAATTCGGGTCGTAGAGGCCTGGGTCGCCGCCCTCCTGCGGCGGACGGTACTGTGGGCTGGCGCACCACATGCCGTCCGGTCCACATCGGTTGCTGCCGGTGCCCTGTGCCTTGTGCTTTGGCGGCGGGGCGCTACCACGGTGGCCGCCGCAGTCGGCTGGGTCGGCCACAGGCGAGTCGCAGTACGAAGTCGACGATGAGCCTTGGCTCGGATTGCTACTACCTCCACCGCCACTTTGGCTCGGGCTGGAGGTGCCGCTGCTGCCGCCGCCGCCGTCGGGGATGGCCGTATGGCCGTCCGATTCCGTGTAGCCGATGGGGTTGGCGGCGCCGAGGGCGTAGCGGTTCTGGTTGAGCGGGTCAGTCGATAGGCCCAGGTCGTCCAGGGCGCCGCGGTACAGGTCCTGCTGCAGGAAGCGGCCGCTGCCCAGGTCGAAGCGGCGCGCGCCGGTGTCCAGGGTCTGGGAGCCGGTGTCGTAGCGTTTGGCGGAGTAGCGGAACGGGTTGAGCGGGTTGTCGTTGCGGGTGGTGCCGTTGAACGCGGTGCTGGACTGCAGCACGTCGCCCTTGCTCAGCGCGCTCGGCTGGTTGGCCTGGTCGTCTTCGGTGCCGTAGGGGGTGTAGGCGTACACCGCGCTGGCCGCGCCGGTGGTGTTGCCGTCCTTGTTGAGGGTGGCGACGCTGCCGTGCACGTCGTAGCCGTAGTCGTAGCTGGTCGGGAAGGGCGGCGGGAGTCTGGAGGCGCAGGTGGCGCTGCGGTCGCCAAGGGTGATGCGGTGCCCGTCGGCGTCGTACAGGTAGCTCTTGTCGGCGGTCAGGGTGGGCTGGTCGGTCGCCGCGCAGACGGTCTTGGTGCTCTGGTGGTCGTTGACGGCCTGGTTGGACAGGCCCAGGTAGGTGAAGGTGGTGGTGCGGTCGGCGACGGTGCCCTGGGTGTGGGTCTCGCGCTCGGTGGCGATGCGGTCCAGCGCGTCGTAGACGTAGGTGGCGGTGTCGGTCTTGGCACCGGAGGCGTTGTAGCGGCGGGTGCCGGTCAGGTGGTCGAGGTAGTCGTAGGTGTTGATCTGCCGCAGGTTGGGGTCGGCGGTGGCGCCGTCGGAGTGCTGGCAGGCGCTGCGGCTGGTGGGGGTGGTGGTGGTGGTGCACCACAGCCGGGCGAGGTCGTCGTACCAGTACTTGGTGGTGGTCCCGGACGGGTCGGTCTGGGTGGTCTGCTGGCTGCCGGCGTAGCAGCGGCTGGTGGTCTTGGTGGCGGCGGCGGTGACCGCGGTCTCGGTGGTGATGTTGCCGGCGCGGATGGTGGTGTCGGTGGGGGTGCAGCTGGCCGGGGTGCCGTCCAGGGTGTAGCTGGTCTGGGTGCCGTGCCCGTCGTTGGTGGCGATCAGCTTGTCGCGGGCGTCGTAGACGTAGCTGGCGGTGCAGGTCGGGGTGGCGCCGGTGCACTGGGTGGAGCCGGGCCCGTTGAGCGCGAAGCGGTCGCTGGTGCGGATGCCGTTGTTGTAGATCCCGGCGGGGTCGTCGTAGCCGACCGTGTGGGTCTGCAGCACCTGCCCGGTCGCGCCGCGGGCCTGCAGGGTGTCGAGCTTGCCGTTGTCGTTGTAGGTCCAGTTGGTGGTCTGTTTGGTCGCGTAGGCGCTGGGATCGGTGGTCTCCGGGCCGTTGCACGACCAGCCCCCGACCGCCCGGGCGATCACCCGCTGGGACTCCCGGCCGGTGGGCTGGTAGCTGGTGGTGATGTGCTGGTCGTTGGCGCAGGTGGTGCCGGTCCCGTAGTCATACTGGTCGGTGAGCCGGTCCGCGTCGTCGTAGACCAGGCTGACCCGGTCAGGGGGATCGGTGAGGCTGCCCTCTTTGCCGTTGTCTTGGCGGGAGGCGATCTGCCCGTCGTCGGTGTAGGTGTAGGCCGACCAGGTGTCGAAGGCCTGGTTCTGGAGCTTGCTGGTGGTCCTGGTGAGCTCGCCGTAGCCGTCGTAGGCCGCGGTCACGGTCACGGTGGCCTGGGTGGGGTCGGTCACGCCGATGTTGCTGACCGCCTTGACCAGCTGGCTGTCGGCGTCGTAGGCGTAGGTGGCGGTGTGGCCCTCGGGGTCGCTGCGGGCGCGCAGGTTGCCGCTGGGGAAGTAGCTCCACAGCTCGGTCTTGGCCGGTGTCGACGGGGTGGCGGGGGTGCGTTCGGCCTGCCAGCCCTCGGCGGTGTGGTCAAAGCGCACTGGCGGGTTGGGTCCGGTGGTCTGGGTGCGGACCCAGCCCGGGTCCCAGTAGCCGACCTTGGTCTGCGCCGTCGCGCTCAGGGTGCTGGACGGCCGGGTGGGGTCGGTGCCCGACGGTGCGATGCTGACCGGCAGTGAGCTGCTGGCCAGCCGCCCGTCCGCGTCATAGGCGCTGTAGAGGTAGGCGGCGGGGGTCGCCCGCCCGTTGCTGGCCGTGCCGGTCGGCAGGGTGGTGACCACGAGCTGGTCGGCCTGGTCGTAGGTGAAGCGGGTGACGAAGTCGTTGAAGGTGGTCTTGTCGGTGCTGGCGTCGTAGGCGCGCGGGCTGATCACCTGGGTGCGGTTGCCGTCGGCGTCGTAGCGGTACAGGGTGGTCAGCGACCGCGTCGCGGTGAACGGCTCCTCCACACGGGCGGGCAGGCCGCGCTGGTCGTAGTCGTAGCGGGTGGTCTTGCCGGCCTCGTCGACACGGTCCTTGACGGTGCCGTCGGGCCAGTAGTGGCTGGCCACCGTCCGCGCGGCCGCCACCGGGGCGGTCTGCGGCTCCACCGTGAGGGTCTGGCGGTGGGCCAGGTCGTAGCCATACAGGGTGGTGTGGGCGGCGGCGTTGGCGGTGCTGGCCTCGGGGCAGACGGCGGGTGGGGCGGTCCGCCCGGCCAGCGGCTGGTAGGCCGCGGCCAGGTTCCCGACCGTGTCGTAGCAGGCAACCGAGGTGCGGTGGTCGTTGACCTGGCCGTTGGCGGGGTCGATGTCGTTGACGGTCCGGGCGATGACCCGGTCGACCGCGTCGTAGGTGTTGACCAGCGTCGGGTTGGCACCGCCGGCCTCCATGGCGTTGGGCGCTGTGACCCGGGTGAGGTTGCCGGCGTCGTCGTAGTCGAACCTGGTGCGCGCGCTGGTCAGGCCGGAGCTGGGGGACGGGCCGGTCTGCAGGGCACGCCGGTCCATCGGGTCATAGGCGTAGGTGGTCTTGGCGCCCGCGCCGGGGTCGCCACGGCCGTAGACCGGGTTGCTCGCGGCGGTGAGGTTGTCGTTGGGGTCATAGCTGACCGTGGTCCACACCAGCAGCCCCTGCGCGGCGGTGGTGCTCTTGGGCTGCGACTGGCGGCCAAGGCGGTGGAAGCTGTCGTAGTCGAAGTAGGTGCGGTAGCTGCGCACATCGTCGCCGCTGTCGTTGTGGTGGGCGGGGGTCTGCACCCACAGCTGCTGGCCGTCGGCGTCAAACCCGTTGCGGGTGACCCGCCCCAGCGGGTCGGTGACCTGCTGCGGCAGCCCGCTGTCGTCGTAGTTGGTGTAGCTGGTGCTCCCACCGTTGGGGGTGGTGGCCTTGGTGAGCTGCCCGAAGCCGTCGTAGGCGTAGACCGCGGCACGGGGCTGCCCCGGCGCCAGCACCGCGGTGAGGTTGCCGGGGGCGTCGTAGCCGAACGACCACATGTAGTCGTCGTCGGGCGTGGTGGTGGCGGTGCCGCGCGGGCTGGTCTTGGTCTTCAGCAGGCTCCAGTGGGTGCCGTGGTCGGTGGCGTCCAGCGGCCGGTCCTCGTAGGTCAGGGCGGTCCGGTCGCCCTCCTGGTCGGTGATGCTGGTCAGGTAGCCGTTGGCGTTGTAGGTGTAGTCGGTGTGCGCGGTGTTGGGTTCGGTGACCTGGCCCAGCATGAAGTCGCTGCGCCAGCTCAGCCGGGTCGTCTCGTTCTTGGCGTTGGTGATCGAGGTCGGCCGACCACTGGTGTCATAGCCGTAGACGGTGTTGTGCCCGAGCGGGTCGGTAATGGTGGTGTGCCCGTTCAGGTCGTAGTCGTGGCGGGTCGTCTTGCCCTCGCGGTTGGTCAGCGACGCCAGCTTCCACCGCTTCAGGTTGGAGCCGGGCCCAAAGTAGGCCAGCGTGGTCTCGTGGCCGTTGGGGTCGCGCACGCTGTACAGCCGGGTCGACTGGTTGGGGGTGCGCGGGTCGGGGGTGCCCGGGTTGGTGCCCCGGTCGGCCGCGGTGGGGATCGCT
>WNGB01001141.1_pt1 | contig 43504 bp, 37 predicted proteins | sample 5400681 | NCBI WGS metagenome assembly WNGB01 (sample SAMN13153367, study PRJNA577476) | soil metagenome | isolation source: 115 cm soil or saprolite under grassland replicate 2 | place: USA:California | collected 2016-06-15 | reverse complement strand
CCAAACCGACCCGCCACCTCGAACACATTCGAAAACGCATAATGCCGCGGGTCGTCATCAACCACCTCCACCCGCCCCTTCACAAACCCATCCAACGACCCAAACCGCGTCACAAAACGAGACACCACACACCACTCCCCCTCGCAGCAGGGGCACTGCCGCGCTGACGTCGCGCACGGGTATGGTTTGCTGCGCAGGATTGTACGCGATACGTACAGTTGTGCGCCCCCGCTCTGTGGCGGCTGCGCGCCGGGGTCACGACACGGGAGCCCGCGACCCGAGGGGGCTCCTATCCCGCCCGCGACCCGAAAGGGCTCTTATGCCGCCCGCGACCCGAAAGGGCTCTTATGCCGCCCGCGACCCGAGGGGGCTCTTATCCCGCCCCGTCCCGCGTCCCGCCAGCCTCCCGAGCGCGCTCCGGCTCGGTCTCCCCCCCGGCCGCCGGCTCGAAGCCGACCTCCACGCGGACCTCGGGGCGCAGCTCCTCGACCTTGGCCAGGTCGGAGATCACCTGCTTGTCGCTCCTGGTGAGCGGCGGTGGGAACAGGCTGCGCGGGTACAGGCGCTTGGCCGCCACCACGTTGAGCTCCGCTGCGTACAGGAACAGCTGTGCGCCCAGGTAGAGCCACGACAGCAGCCCGATCACCAGGGCGAGCGTCCCGTACACCTGGCTCGCGCTCTTGAGCTGGTGAGTCACGTAGTAGCCGCCGACCACCTGGAGCACACTCCAGCACACGCCCGCCAGGATGGTCCCCGGCAGCAGCCGCCGCCACGGCACCCGGAGCGAGGTGAGCACCTTGAACGCGAACAGGAACAGCGCCAGGTTCAGCAGCAAGGTGCCCGCGAACGTCAGCACCCGCCCGACCGCCCGCACCCCGGACACCGTCCCGAGCCCCGACAGCAGGGTGGCGCCGATCGCCCCGAGCCCCAGCACCGCCAGCACGCCCAGGCTCCGCACCAGCCGGAGCCACAGGCTCGGCCACCGGCTGCGAGGCACGCCCCAGACGGTGTTCATGGCGTTCTGCGCCTGCTGGGTGACGCGGAGGCCACCCCAGAGGGTGAAGAGGACACCGATCGCCAGCGCGACGCCGCTGCCCCTGATCGACCCGATGTCGCGCCCGATCTGGTCGCCGATGACCGGAAACTGCCCCAATGCGGAGTCCAGGATCCTGGCCTGGAGGCCCGGCCGACCGGCCAGCACGAACCCGAGCACCGTCACCAGCACCAGCAGCAACGGGAACAGCGAGAAGAAGCCGTAGTAGGCGAGCAGCGCGGCCAGGTTGCCGGCCTGGTCGTCGCCGAACTTGCGGATCACCGCGAACGGCAGCGCCAGCACCCGGTTCCGCTGCTGGAACCCGTCCAACCGGTCCAGGTACCGCCGCACCCCGCCGACGGCCGCGCGGGTCACCGCCGCCAACCTCTTCGCCCCCATGACGCGCTCCTCGCTCGCACTGCCTACCCGCCCAGGGCCTCCGCAACGCCGCCTGTGGCATGATGCCCTTTCGAGCCGATCGGCTCGCCCGATCCCACCGGAGCGCAAGGACCAGAATTCACCGTGGCCGACCCCAAATCCGAGCTCAGCACCCGCTTCCGGGTGGCCCTGGCCGCCGCCTTCGGCGACGAGCTGGCAGGCACCGACCCGCTGATCCGCCCCTCATCCTTCGGCGACTTCCAGGCCAACGTCGCCATGAGCCTTGCCAAGGCGCTGGCACGGCCGCCGCGAGAGGTGGCCGCCGCGATCGTCGAGCACCTGGACGTCGACGACCTGTGCGAGCGGGTGGAGGTGAGCGGGCCCGGCTTCATCAACCTGACGCTGCGGTCCGGCTGGATCGCCGAGCGGGCGGCGGCGCTGGCCTCGGACGAGCGCCTCGGGATCGCGCCGGCCCCGGCGCCCGAGACGGTGGTGGTCGACTACTCGGCCCCCAACGTCGCCAAGGAGATGCACGTCGGGCACCTGCGGTCCACGGTGATCGGGGACGCCCTGGCCCGGGTGCTCGGCTTCCTCGGTCACCGGGTGATCCGCCAGAACCACATCGGCGACTGGGGCGCGCCCTTCGGCATGCTGATCGAGCACCTGGTCGACATCGGTGCGGCCTCCTCCGGCGCCGAGCTGTCGGTCAGCGACCTCAACGATTTCTACCAGCAGGCTCGCGGGAAGTTCGACGGCGACCCCGACTTCGCCGAGCGGGCCCGCCGCCGGGTGGTGGCCCTGCAGGGTGGCGACCCGACCACGCTGGCACTGTGGCGCCAGCTGGTCGACGAGTCCATGCGCCACTTCCACGCCATCTACCAGCGGCTCGGTGTGCTGCTCACCGACGACGACCTCGACGCCGAGAGCCGCTACAACCCCGTGCTCCCCGACGTGGTGGCGGAGCTGGAGGCAGAGGGCATCACCGAGGAGAGCCGGGGCGCGCTCTGCGTGTTCCCTCCCGGGTTCACCGGCCGCGACGGCGAGCGGCTGCCGCTGATCGTGCGCACCAGCGTCGGCGCCTACACCTACGTCACCACCGACCTGGCCGCCGTCCGCATGCGCTCGCGCGACTTCGGCGCCACCCGCATGATCTACGTGGTCGGGTCGCCGCAGGCGCTGCACTTGTCCATGGTGTTCGCCGCCGGCCGCATGGCCGGCTGGCTCGACGGCCACCACGCGGAGCACGCCCAGTTCGGCTCGGTGCTCGGCGCCGACGGCAAGATGCTGCGCACCCGAAGCGGCGACCCCATCAAGCTGATCGACCTGCTCGACGAGGCGGACGAGCGGGCCGCCAAGATCGTCGAGGACCGCAGCGAGCTGGACCCGCAGGCCCGCTCCACCATGGCCCATGCGGTGGCCATGGGCGCGCTCAAGTACTTCGACCTGTCGTTCCAGCGCGAGCGGGACTACGTGTTCGACTGGGACCGGATGCTGGCCTTCGACGGCAACACCGGCCCGTACCTCCAGTACGCGGTCACCAGGATCCGCTCGATCTTCCACAAGGCCGGCATCGACGACCGGCAGGCCTCGTCCGGACGGGTCGTCCTCGGTGAGCCGGCCGAGCGCGCCCTGGCCCTGAAGCTGCTCGGCCTCGGCGAGGCGGTCGGGGCCGTCGCGGGCGCGATGGAGCCCCATCGGCTCTGCACCTACCTGTTCGAGCTGGCGACCGCCTTCACCGACTTCTACGAGGGTTGCCCGGTGCTGCAGGCGGACGAGCCCACGCGCGGCTCGCGACTGGCGCTGTGCGCGCTGGTGGCCAGGAGCTTGACGCTGGGACTGGACCTGCTCGGCATCCAAGTTCCCGAGCGGATGTAAGCTGCGCGGGTCGCCAGCGCCGGCGGCGTGCTCCGGCACAAATGGGGCACCTGTCATCATGGCGACACCGTGCAGTCGAGTGGGAGCTACGACGTGGAGCTGTTGCGCCCTCAGGACGCCTTCTTCCTCTACACCGAGACCCCCTGTGTCCAGCAGCACGTGGGCGGGCTGGCGATCCTGGACTCCTCCGGCCGGCCCCAGGGCCGGCTGCGGCGCGAGGAGCTGGTCGAGCTGCTCGGCGGGCGACTCTGCGGCCTGCCCCGGCTGCGCCAGCGCCTGGCCGTGGCACCACTCGGCCTGGCGCGTGCCGCCTGGGTCGACGACGACGCGTTCGACCTGGCGTGGCACGTCCGCCGACTGGAACTGCCCCCGCCGGGCGGCTGGGACGAGCTGTGCGAGACCGTCGAGGCGCTGATGTCCGCGCCGCTGGACCGCTCGCGGCCCCTGTGGGAGCTGTACCTTCTCGACGGGCTCGAGGGCGGCTCCCAGGCGGTCGTCCTCAAGCTCCACCACGCGATCGCCGACGGGCTGGGCGCCCTGAACGTCGCCCACCACCTGTTCGGCCTGTCCGCCGGCGCCCGGAACGGGGTGCTGCGGCGGCTGCGGCTGGCGACGGCCGCCGACGTCGCCCCGGCCACCGCCCCGGACGAGTGGGACCCGCAGCCGCCGCCCGGTGACGGCCGCCTGTTCTGGGCCACGCTGTGGGCGCACGTCGCCGCGCCGTGGCGCGCTCTCGGCGGGGCGATCGCGCGCACCATCCACCACCCGGCCAGGTCGTTCCGGAGGGCGGGCGAGATCGTGATCGGCATCTGGCAGCTGGCCCGCGCCGGCACCGCCCCCAAGTGCCCGCTGAACCGGCCGGTCGCGGCCGAGCGGCGGATCGTCCTGGCCGAGGTCCCGCTCGACCAGGTCAAGCGGGTGCGCGGCAAGCTGGGCGGCACCATGAACGACATCGTCCTGACCCTGGTGGCCGAGGGCGTGCACAGCCTGCTGGATCGCCGCGCGGAGGCCGGCGACCGGGCGGGGGCGACCGGCGACCGGGCCAAGCGCGGCGATCGGGCTCGGGCCAAGGGCGACGACCGGACCAAGGGCGACGATACCCTGCGGGTCATGGTCCCGGTCGCGGTCCGGCCGCCCGGCCAGGCCGCCGCGCCCGGCACCTGGACCTCGGCGCTGTCGGTCGACGTGCCGGTGGGGCCGATGCGCGCGAGCGAGCGGCTGGCGGCCGTGCGCGCTCTCACCAAGCGGGCCAAGCGGTCGCACCAGCCGCTGGGGGCGACCTTCCTGATGCAGGTCGTGGGAGCGTGGGCGCCGGCGCCGCTGCACGCCCGGGCGGCCCGCTACGCCTACCGCGGGCGCTGGTTCAACCTGATCATCACTACGCTGGGCGGCATCGTCGCGCCGGTGCACATCGCCGGCGCCAGGGTGGTGGTCGCCTACCCGCTGATGCCGCTGGCCAGCGAGGTCGGCATCACCGCGGCGGCGATGACCTGGGAGGACCGCCTGACCATCGGCCTGACCGCCGACGCCAGCACCGTCCCGGACCTGGAGCGGATCGCCGACGCCATGCTCGCCTCGATGGACCGCCTCCACCAGGCCGCCTCCGACCCGACCGCTTCCCGCGCGCGCTGGGCCGTCTGAGGCTTCCACCCGGGCGTGGTCTCTTCCGGGCTCAAACCCGGGCGTGGTCGTCTCAGCTCCCGGGCGTGGTCGTCCCCGGCTCAGCGGCTCGCTCGCGCGGCCCGCCACCCGGGCAGAAGGCCGGAGACCAGGGCCGGCGTGATCCGCGCCTGGCCGAGGCCCAGCTCGACGAGCCGCTGGAAGCGGGCGGGGGAGCTGTCGGCGGCGGCCAGCGCCGCGCACGCCAGCGGCTGCCAGCGGATCGCGCGTCCGAGCACGGCGGCGTGCCGGAAGTGGCGGCCGAGCGCGGCCCGCAGCAGCGCCCGGTAGGCGGCGCCGGGCCGCTCTGGCGCGAGCAGGCTGGCGCGCGCCGCCAGCCGGCCCGAGGCCAGCGCGTAATAGATGCCTTCGCCGGACAGCGGGTTGACCATCGAGGCGGCGTCGCCGCACAGCAGCACGCGGCTCCGGCCCGCCGGTGGCCGGCTGGGCGAGAACGGCAGGTGGTGCGCGCGGAGGCTGGCGGGATCGGGGTGGGCGCCGGGCAGCAGGGCGTGCAGCCGCCGCTCCAGCTCCTCCCTGCCGCCGCGCAGGCGGCTGCGCAGCAGCCCATAGCCGACGTTGACCAGGCCCGTCCCGGTCGGGAACGACCACACGTAGGCGGGCCAGCCCTCCGCCACCCAGCCGATGAGCTGCTCGGGCGGCTCCGGCGGGGCCGGAGCGTAGCCGCGCAGCGCGATCGCGGTGTGATGGTCCGGGCTGGCCGGCGCGCCGAGCAGCCGCCGCACCGTCGAGTTGGCGCCGTCCGCCCCGATCGCCGCCGGCGCCGCCAGTTCGCCGTTGACCACCACCAGACCGTGCCGCTGCTCGAGGCTGCGCACCCGCTGGCGCTCCAGCACCACCCCGGCGCGGACCGCCAGCTCGACCAGGCGCGCGTCCAGGACCTTGCGCGGCACCACCCAGCTCGGGCTCGCGCTGGTGCCGGCGGCCTCGATCCCGCCGGGGGCGAGCAGCCGCAGCCGGCGGACCGGCGGGTAGCCGTCCAGGGTCGCGCCGGCTCCGAGCTCGGCCAGCTCGGCCGCGGCGTGCGGGCCGATGCCGTCGCCGCAGGCCTTGTCGCGCGGGAACGCCGCACGGTCCAGCAGCAGCACCCGCGCGTCAGGAGCCAGCCGCCTGGCCTCCAGCGCGGCCGCCGCGCCGGCCGGCCCCGCGCCGACCACGATGAGGTCCCAACTCGATGCCCGCACCCGGCCAGTATCCCGCGGGGAGCGCTACCAGCGGTCCCAGTGCACCAGGGTGTCCAGCGGCTTGCGGGCGGCGGGCTTGAATTCCGTGCCGATGGTGTACGCGACGGGGAGGAGCGCCGCCTGCATCACCTTGTCGTAGGGGAGGTCGAGGATCTCGGCAGCCTCGCGCTCGTGCCGAAGGTGGAAGGTCGTCCACACCGTGCCGAGGCCGCGGGCGCGGGCGGCCAGCATGAAGCTCCACGCCGCCGGGATGATCGACGCCCAGCGGGAGGCCTGCACGCCGGCGGGCGCGCCGTCGGTCCTGCCCTCCACACACGGGATGACGTGCACCGGGACCTGGTGGATGTGGTCGGCAAGGTGCCGCACGGCGCCGCCGATGCGGGCCACCCGCTGGTCCGCCGCCGTCGCGGCCGCGCGGTGCTCCAGGTAGGCACCGGCCACCTTGCGCCACAGCTCGCCGAGCGCGGCCCGCTTGCCGGCGTCGGTGACCACCACGAAGTGCCAGTTCTGCGCATAGCTGGCGGTGGGCGCCTGCTGGGCCAGGCGGAGGCATTCCTCCAGCACCTCGCGCTCGACCGGTCGCTCGAGGTCCAGCCGCCTGCGGACGCTGCGGGTCGTGGCGAGCAGTTCGTCGGGGGTGAGTTCGCGCATCGTGGCCGACATCATCGCATGCCACCGGAGGTTTGCGCCGGTCGCTGGTCGGTCAGACGCGGACGCACGACGAACCGAGCAGGTTGGAGGAGCACGGCATGGCGCCGGATCGCCCCGAGGAGCTCGACACAGCCCGCATGGCCGACCTTCCGGTGGAGGGCGGGCTGCCGCCTGACGCGCCGGACCGCGCGCACGCGGCCGTCGACGAAGTGCCCGACGACCTCGATCCGGAGGCGGTCGCCCACGAGCTGACCGCCTCCCGCGACGCCCGCGCGGTGATGGCCTCCTACGCGTCCGCGCTGGCGAGCGGCGACGCGGCGCTGGCCGCCGATTTATTCGCTGAGAACAGCCTGCTGATGACCTCGGCCGTCCGCCTGACCGGCCGCGCGGCCATCGCCGCATGGCACCAGGACCTGCTCGACGGGGACGACGTGACGCCGGAGCTGGCCGGCCAGGGCAACGACCAGGGGCGGCTCGACGTCCAGACGGCGGCGGGACCGCAGGTCGTGGAGGTCGCGCTGGACGCGTCCGGGCGGATCGGCACCGCCCGCTGGCTCGCCCCGGAACAGGCCGGCCGCTCCCAGGAGGACCGCACCCACACCGCCACCTGACCCGCCCGCGCGGCCGGGCGAGGGCCTCAGGTCTGGTCGCGGGGCCAGGTGCGGGCCTCAGGCCTGGTCGAGGGCTCGGCGGAGGCGCTTGTCGGAGATCGGGTACGGCGTTCCGAGTCCCTGGGCGAAGTAGCTGACGCGCAGCTCCTCGATCATCCAGCGGATCTCGCGCAGCGCCTCGCCGGGCTGCCGGCCAGGCAGGACACGGTCGAGCCGCTGCTGGTAGGCGTCCTGGAGCTCCTCGACGGCCGCCATCAGCTCCGCGTCCCGGTGAGGATGTGACGCCAGCTTGTCGAGTCGCTGCTGGATCCCGCGCACGTAGCGCAGCACGTCCGGCAGCCGCCGCAAGCCGGTGGCGGTGACGAAGCCCCGGTACACCAGGCCGTCGAGCTGCGCCCCGACGTCCTCGAGCACCGGCGCAAGCGTGGGGTTGGACCCCTCCTGGAGCCGCGGCGCGACCGTGCGGGCGACCGCCAGGATGCGCTCGACCCTGGTGACGACCTCCAGCACGGTACCGGCCAGCTCGCCGCGCACCTTGTCGTGGAGCTTGGTGAAGCCCTCGGCGTCCCAGGCCGGCCCGCCGCCGTCGGCCATCAGCGCGTCGGCGGCGCAGGCGATGCAGTCGTCGAACAGGTCGACGGCCGTGCCGTGCGGGTAGTCGCGCAGGGTGAGCTTGGCCTTGTTGCCGAGCCGGCCGAGCACGAACCTGGTGGGGGAGGGCACGCCGAGCAGCAGCAGCCTGCGGGTGCCCTGCCACATGGCGCTCTGCTGGGCGGCCTCGGTCTCCAGGATGCGGATGGCCACGCTGTCGCCCTCGTCGACCAGGGCCGGATAGCCCTGCACGACCCTGTCCTTGCGCCGCACCTCGACGGTGCGCGGCAGTGAGCCGATGCTCCAGGTCCGCAGGCCGCGCCGCTCGATACCGCCGGCCGCCGCCGAGATCGCCGCCCGGAGCCTGCCCTTCAACCGCAGCTTGAGGCGCTCGAGGTCCTTGTCCTCGGCCAGCGTGCCATGATCCTCGTCGCTGACCCTGAAGGTGACCTTGAGATGGTCGGGCACCGCCTCCCGGCGCCAGGCGTCCGCCGGCACCTCCACGCCGGTCATGCGCCGCAACTCCAGCCCGAGCGCCTCCGGCAGTGGTCGTTCCAGCGGCGTCACCCGCTCCAGAGCCGCCCTGGCGTGGTCGGGCGCGGGGGCGAAGTTGCGGCGCAGCTGCTTTGGCAGCGACTTGATGAGCGCGATCGCCAGCTCCAGCCGCAGGCCGGGTACCTGCCAGTCGAAGCCGTCGGCGCGCACCTGGTTGAGCACGGCCAGCGGGACGTGGACGGTCACGCCGTCCGCGTCGGCGCCAGGCTCGAACTGGTAGGTCAGGGGCAGCTCCAGCCGGCCCTGCCGCCAGGCGTCCGGGTAGTCCCGCTCGCTGACGGCGCCGGCGCTCTGCTTGATGAGCATCGACTTCTCGAAGTCGAGCAGCGCCTGGCTGCCAGGCTCGGGGCGGACCCGTTTCCACCAGGCGTCGAAATGGCGGGCGGACACCACCTCGGCGGGAATCCGCTGGTCGTAGAAGTCGAACAGCGCCTCGTCGTCCACCAGGATGTCGCGGCGGCGGGCCCGCTCCTCCAGATCGGCGACCTCCTCCAGGAGCTGCCGGTTGGAATGGAAGAACTCGTGGTGGGTCTCCCATTCCCCCTGCACCAGCGCGTGCCGGATGAACAGCTCCCGCGAGGCCTCCGGGTCGATCCGGCCGTAGTTGACCCGCCGCGAGGCGACGATCGGCAGCCCGTAGAGGGTGACCTTCTCGAACGCCATCACCGCGCCCATCGGCTGCTCCCAGTGCGGCTCGCTGTAGCTGCGCCTGACCAGGTGCCCGGCGAGCGACTCGACCCACTCCGGCTCGACCCTGGCGGCCACGCGGCCCCACAGGCGCGAGGTCTCGACCAGCTCGGCCGCCATCACCCAACGCGGCGACTTCTTGAACAGCGCCGAGCCGGGTGAGATCGCGAACCGCGCGTTGCGGGCGCCCTCGTACTCCTGCCGCTCGGGGTCCTTCAGGCCGATGTGCGACAGCAGGCCCGCCAGCAGGGAGCGGTGGATGCCGTCCGCGTCGTCGGGCGAGCTGGTCGCCGACACCCCGAAGGTCCGCGCGACCTGCCGGAGCTGGCTGTAGACGTCCTGCCATTCCCGCACTCGCAGGTAGTTCAGGAAGTCGGTCCTGCACAGCTTGCGGAACTGGTTGGACGACAGCTCCTCCTGTGCCTTCCGCAGGTATCGCCAAAGGTTCAGATAGGCGAGGAAATCCGAATCCTTGTCGACAAATCGGCCGTGCTTCTCCGCGGCCGCCTGCTGGGCGTCGACCGGCCGTTCCCGCGGGTCCTGGATCGACAGGGCGGCGGCGATCACCATGACCTCGCGGACGCACCCGTGACGCTCGGCCTCCAGCACCATGCGCGCCAGGCGCGGGTCCACCGGTAGCTGCGCGAGCTTGCGGCCGAGCGGCGTCAGGCGCGTGCGGGCGTCCCTGACAGCCGGGTCGAAGGCGCCGAGCTCTTCGAGCAGGCGCACGCCGTCGCGCACGTTGCGCTGGTCGGGCGGGTCGATGAACGGGAAGGCGGCGACGTCGCCCAGCCCGAGGCTGGCCATCTGCAGGATCACCGAGGCCAGGTTGGTCCGCAGGATCTCGGGGTCGGTGAACTCCGGCCGCGACTGGAAGTCCTCCTCTGAGTAGAGCCGGATGCAGATGCCGTCGGCGGTCCGCCCGCAGCGGCCCTTGCGCTGGTTGGCGGAGGCCTGCGAGATCGGCTCGATGGGCAGCCGCTGCACCTTGGTCCGGTGGCTGTAGCGGGAGATTCGCGCGGTCCCAGGGTCGATCACGTACCTGATGCCCGGCACCGTCAGCGAGGTCTCGGCGACGTTGGTCGCAAGCACGATCCGGCGGCCAGGGTGGGGCTGGAACACCCGGTGCTGCTCGGCGGCTGACAGCCGCGCGTACAGCGGCAGGATCTCGGTGTGCCTGGGGTCGAGCCGGCGCAGCGCGTCGGCGGTGTCGCGGATCTCGCGCTCGCCGCTCAGGAAGACCAGGATGTCTCCGCGACCCGCCGCGCACAGCTCGTCGACCGCGTCGCTGATCGCCTGGACCTGGTCGCCGTCGGCGTCGTCGTCGATCGGGCGGTAGCGGATCTCGACCGGATAGGTGCGGCCGGAGACCTCGATCACCGGGGCGTTGCGGAAGTGCCGCGAGAACCGCTCGGGATCGATGGTGGCCGAGGTGATGATCACCTTGAGGTCCGGGCGGCGCGGCAGGAGCTCGGCGAGGTAGCCGAGGATGAAGTCGATGTTCAGGCTGCGCTCGTGGGCCTCGTCGATGATCAGCGTGTCGTAGCGGTGCAGCCTGCGGTCGTCGAGCAGCTCGGCGAGCAGGATGCCGTCGGTCATCAGCTTGACCACGGTGTCGTCGCTGGCGTGGTCGCTGAAGCGCACCTTGTAGCCGACCGCGCCGCCGAGCGGCGTCTCCAGCTCCTCGGCCACGCGCTCGGCGACCGTGCGCGCTGCCAGGCGGCGTGGCTGCGTGTGCCCGATCGCGCCGAGCACGCCGCGCCCCAGCTCCAGGCACATCTTCGGCAGCTGCGTGGTCTTCCCCGAGCCGGTCTCACCGGCCACGATCACGACCTGGTTCGCACGGATCGCCGCCATGATCTCGTCCCGCTTCTGGGTGATCGGCAGCGCCGCCGGATAGCTGACCCGCGGCACGGCGGCACGGCGGCGCTCCACCCGCCGCTCGGCGGCGTCGACCTCGGCGGCGACCTCCGCCACCGCCGCCTGGCGCGCCTCGGCGCCGCGCAGCTTGCGGGCGCGCCCGAGCCGGCGACGCAGGCGGTGCTGGTCGCGCAGGGTCAGCTCGGGCAGGCGGGCGTTCAGCTCGGCGAGCGGGGACTTCACGATCCTGGTACGCATCCGATCCGGGCGGGAGGGCGGGGCGGGCCGACGCCCCGTCGGCGCGTTCGCGCCCGGATTTCAAGCGTCGTCAAGCCTGCGGATATTCCGCGCGCGGCAGGTCGGGCTCAGGCCGGCGCCCGGTCCAGCTCCATGAAGTACTCGACCCGCAGCAGCCCCAGGATGGCCCGGACGGGAGCGGGCACCGGGCGGCGGGTGGGGTCGCGGACGACCCGCGGGTTGCGCAGCTCGACCCGCCGGCCGGTGGTCTCCAGCGTGCAGCCGCCCTCCGCGAGGACGTTGCGGACCCACTGGCTCTCCGGGCCGTAGGTGAGCGCGAGCGTGTAGCCGCCATCGGGGCGGGCGAAGGCGTTGACGGGCGTGCGGTAGCGGCGCCCGCTGGTCCTTCCCCGGTGGACGACGATGGCGAAGCCCGGCAGGCGCCCCGCGAAGGTCCGGGTCACCGGGTTGGTGACCCAACGGTTGAAGCGGCCGAGGCCGTGGGGCAGTGGCATGACCATCCGACCCTATCAGGCCGGCCACGCGGGAAGGCCCGCCTCGTAGCTGATCACCAGCTGGACGTCGGTGATCTCGCCGCCGGCGAAGCGGGCGCGCAGCCCCTGGGTGTCCTGGAGCGCCAGCTCCCAGGTGCCGACCGGGTCGGTCCAGGTGCTCCACGGCGCCGGTGCGTTGCCGCGACGGGTGCTGATCACCCCATCTGCCGCGGCGCCGCGAACCCGCCGTCGCCGAGATTGCGCCACCAGCGGACCAGCCCGTCGATCTCGACGACGTCGGGGAGCCCGTCCCCGGTGAGGTCGGCGAGCTCGTACTGCGGCCGGGCCAGCGACCCGGGGGGCAGGTCGTCGCCGCGCACCGGGAAGAACCGCTGGCGTCCGGGCCGGAACTCGGTGTAGCCAGCTCCAGCGGGGGCAGCAGCTCATGCGGCTCGCCGGCGTCGTCGTAGTCGACCGCCTGGATCCGGCTGAGCAGCGAGGGCGCCGTTGGCAGGCAGGCGCTCGGCCAGGTCCGGGAGGTCGTCCCGTTCGTCGAGGTAGTCGAGCCGGTAGGCGCAGACCAGCCGTTCGGCGTCGGCGTGGGTGCGGACCACGATCCAGGTGCAGCGCCTCCAGGTGCGGACCTCGAAGCCCGGGCGATGCTCCGAGAACGCATCGGGCCGCTCGGACCGCTGGAGGGTCGTGCCGCTCGTCGTCGTAGACGAAGCTGACCGAGACCAGGAAGCGCTCCTGGCCCTGGCGGAGGTCGTCGACGTAGCGGACCCGCTTGAGCAGCGGCCAGTGGCGCCGCTCTCCGCGCCCGGCCGGTACTCGTAGACGATGCGGTTGCCGAACGGGTCGCCGGTCTCGGTCAGCCGCCACGCGTACACGTCCGGCGTCGCGCCGCCGCCCGGCCGGCGCAGCGCGGCCGGGTCGCCGCCGCCCGCGCCCGGCGTGCCGTAGGTGCTGACCGAGCCGTCCTTGCCGCGCACCTCCAGTAGTCGCCCTGGTCGTCCAGCACCCGCTCGATCAGCGCGAACGCCGCCTCGACGCGCGGCCGGTAGCGCACCCGCCCGGGGTGGGAGCCGCTGACCCTCGCCAGGTTTCTCGGCGCCGGACAGCACGAACACGTTCGCGGGAGTCGGGGGACTCCGTGGGAGGTCCTGCGGCTCACGCCGGGGACGTCGACGCCCAGCCGATCCCGAAGGGGCCGTTGCCGTTGCCGCTGGAGTAGGTCAGGGAGAGCCGCAGCCCGAAGCCGTTGCGGCAGGCGGGATGGCCAGCGGCACGGTGAAGTTGGCGGTGCCCGTGTGCGGGTCCGTCCGGAAGGTCTCGCCGATCCCCCTGAGCGCCCCGCCTCCCTTGGAAGCGAGATCACCTGCGGGGAGAGGCCGGACTTGTTGCTCATCGCTGCGGCCGATCCGGAAGGCAGAGAGGGCGAGTCAGCCTATGACACCAGACTTGCGGCGGACAGGGATGATTTGTCCGGCGTCCCGGCACGGGCCCGCGCTTCACGCTGGTAGCCTTCCGGCCGTGGCCACGACGGATGGATGGGACTCGCCGGAGGCGCCCCTGCGGCGCCGGCCGCAGCTCGCCGTGCTCGTGGAGGGCGCGGACCGCCGGGGGCTGCTGCACGACATGACCGCCGCCATCCAGCGCTACGACGGCGACATCGTCTCGGTCGAGATCGTCGAGCGGGGCGCCCGCAGCGCGGTCTACTGGGAGCTGGACGCCGTCGAGGACCCCGAGGGCCTGGAGCGGGCGCTGCTCGACATCGACGCGGTCACCTCGATCCGCCGGCTGCCGAGCATGTTCCAGGTCTACGGCAAGCGGATCATCGTGGTGGGCGCCGGGGCCCAGGTGGGCCAGGTCGCCCTGGGCGCCATCGGCGAGGCCGACCGGCACAACATCCGGGGCGAGAAGATCAGCGTCGACACCATCCCGATCGTCGGCGAGGAGAACCTCGCCAACGCCGTGCGGGCGGTGGCCCGGCTGCCGCGGGCGGTGGCCCTGGTGCTGGCGGGCTCGCTGATGGGTGGCGAGGTGACCGACGCCGTCGACGAGGTCAGGGCGCACGGCATCATGGTCGTCTCGCTGAACATGGCCGGCTCGGTCCCCGAGCACGCCGACCTGGTGGTCACCGATCCCGTGCAGGCCGGCGTGATGACCGTCATGGCCGTGGCCAGCACCGCCCGCTTCGACATCCACCGGGTCCGCGGCCGCCGTTACTGACCGACGGAGCCCGAGGCTGCTGCGCTAGCATCGGCGGATGCTGCGGCCCACCTACCCGATCGCGACCAGGCGGCTGCTGCTGCGCCCCTTCACCATGGACGACCTCGCCGCCCTGCACGCCATCCAGTCGCGGCCGGACGTGACCCGCTATCTCATGTGGGGCCCCCGGTCCGTCGACGAGGTCCGCCCGGTGCTCGCCAAGCGGGCGCGGATGACCATGCTGGAGTCCGAGGGCGACACGCTGGTGCTGGCGATGACGCTGCCGGACTCCGGGGCGCTGGTCGGCGACGTGAACCTGCACTGGACCAGCGCCGAGCACCGCCAGGGCGAGATCGGCTACGTGGTGCACCCCGACCATCACGGCAAGGGCTTCGCCGGCGAGGCCGCCGCGGTCATGCTGCGGCTGGGCTTCGAGGACCTCGGCCTGCACCGGATCGTCGGCCGCTGCGACGCCCGCAACGCCGCGTCGGCCAAGGTGCTGGAGCGCCTGGGGATGCGCAGGGAGGCGCACCTCGTCCAGAACGAGCTCCTCAAGGGCGAGTGGAGCGACGAGCTGGTCTACGCCATGCTCGCCGCCGAGTGGCCAGCCGCCCGCGCCCCGCTGCCATAGCCGCACGGGTCTGCCGGCGGTACGGCCAGCGCCGCACCGACGGCCAGCGCCGCCTGGCGGTCAGCAGGCCCCGGGCAGGTAGGCGGTGCTCATCAGCGAGGCGCCGTCGACGGCGCCTGGCAGCAGGCCGGTGCGGTGCATCCAGTCGCCGTAGGAGCGCCACGCGACCGGATCCATGCAGCCGACCGGGGCGCCGCCGGGCGGGCGCAGCAGCTCGAGGGTGGCCGGCACGCTGGCCCGCAGGAACGGCGCCTTGTAGCTGGTGGCCTGCTCCATCGCGGCGACCGCGCCGTCGCGGTCGCCGATGGCCGCGTCGGTGGCCTGGCGCAGCGCCTCCAGGAAGCGCCGGACCGTCCCGGCGTAGACCGGGTCGCTCTCCAGTCGCCTGGCGTTGGCCACCACCACCAGCTCGTCGTAGCTCGGCACCCCGAGGCGGTCGACCGGCAGCACCACCGGCCGGGTGCCCGTCTCCTGCTCGATCTGGATGCCCTCGACGTTGCGGTAGCCGCCAAGGATCGCGTCGACCTTGTGCGACAGCAGCGACGTGACCAGGTTGAAGCCGACGTTGACAGTGCGCACCTCGCCGCGGGCCAGCCCGCCGCTGCGCAGCAGGGTCGCCAGGGTGGCGTCGTCGGTGGGGATGCCGGTGATGCCGACCTTGCGGCCGCGCAGCTGGCCTGGGCTGGTGATGCCCGAGCCGCCGAGCGCGATCAGCGAGTTCAGCGGCACCGGGACCAGCGCGGCCACCGCCTTGACCGGCAGCTGCCTGGGGCTGGCCAGGAACAGGTCGGGCTGGTAGCTGATGGCGAGGTCGACCCGGTTGAGCCCGACCAGTTTGATCGGGGCGCCGGGGTCGGATGGCGCTCGCATGGTCACCTGGAGGCCGGACCGCTGGAAGAAGCCGTGCTGCTGGCCGTAGTACAGGCCGACGTGGTCGGGGTTGGGCGTCCAGTCCAGCGAGAGGTTGACGCGGGCGGGTCTGGCCTGGCCCCGCTCGCCGGAGCCGCCGCCGGCTCCGCAGCCGGCGGCCAGCAGCGCCAGCGCGGCCGAGCTCAGCAGCAGCCGTCGGGTTCGTCGTGCGAACGTGCCCATTTGCTGGTCGAGCCTCCCTAGGGTTCGCGGGCCGGCGCCGGGCGCGCCCACGGCACGAGCAGGTGCTCGAGCACGCGGATCAGCAGGAACAGCCCGAGCGACAGCGCCGTCAGGATCACGATCGCCGCGAAGATCCGCGGGGTGTCGAGGTTGGGGGTCGCCTGGAGCATCAGGTAGCCGAGGCCGGCGCTGGACCCGGCCCACTCGCCGAACACGGCGCCGATCGCCGCGTAGGTCGCGGCCACGCGCATGCCGGAGAACGCCGGCGGCAGCGCCCACGGCAGCTCCACCCGCTTGAAGATGGCCCAGCGCGAGCCGTCCAGCGTGCGCATCATCCGCACCAGGTCCTCGTCGACCGAGCGCAGGCCGTCGAGGGTGTTGACGACGATCGGGAAGAAGCAGACCAGCGCGACGATCGCCAGCTTGGGCGCCAGGTCGAAGCCGAGCAGGATCACCAGGACGGGAGCCAGCACCACGATGGGGACGGTCTGCGAGCCGATCAGGATCGGGTAGAGGGCGCGGCGCAGCGTGCCGGACAGGTGCAGCACCACCGCCAGCGCCAGCCCGGCGGCCACCGCGAGCAGCAGGCCGAGCGCCATCTCCCGCAGGGTGACCAGCGAGTTGTCGAGCAGCAGCCGGCCGTCGACGCTGAAGTCGGCCGCGATCGCCGAGGGCGCCGGCAGCAGGTAGTCCGGCACGCGCAGCGCGCGGATGGCGGCCTCCCAGACCGCGATGCCCGCGGCCACCAGTGCGACCGCCGGCGCCCAGCGCCTCATTCCAGCGCCTCCAGGATCTCCTGGCGGGCGGCGACGAACGCCTGGCTGGCGACGACCTCGCGGCGCGGGCCGCCGCGCTGGAAGCCGGCCTCCAGGCGGTGCACCACCCGCCCGGGCCGGGCCGACAGCACCACCACCAGCTCGGCCAGCAGCAGCGCCTCCTCGACGTCGTGGGTGACCAGCATCACCGTGGAGGGCTGGGCGGCCAGGGCCTGGGCGAGCCACTCCTGCATGCGCCCGCGGGTGATGGAGTCGAGCGCGCCGAACGGCTCGTCCAGCAGCAGCACCTGCTTGCCAGCCAGCAGGGTGCGCAGGAAGGCCACCCGCTGGCGCATGCCGCCGGAGAGCTGGTCCGGCCGGGAGCCCTCGAACTCGCCCAGGCCGAAGCGCTGGAAGAGGGGCCGCGCGCGCCGCCGCGCCTCGGCCCGGGACAGGCCCTGGTTCTCCAGCGCCAGGCAGGCGTTGTCGAGCGCGCTGCGCCACGGCAGCAGCAGGTCCTTCTGGGGCATCAGGGCGCAGCGCTCCAGTCGCCGCCGCGGGCCCGGCTCGCCGCCGACGAGCACGCTGCCCGCGCTCGGCTCCAGCAGGCCGGCGACCAGCCCGAGCAGGGTCGACTTGCCGCCGCCGCTGGGACCGACCACCGCCAGCCGGCCATGCGGCGGCACCTGGAGGTCCACGCCGTCCAGCGCCACCAGCTCCCCGAAGGCCTGGCGCACGCCGCGCAGGTCGATGGCCGCGCCGGTGGCGTCGCCGGTCGGGGCGCGCGCCGGCGCCAGGCGTCCCTCCCGCTCGCTCATCCGCGCGAGCGAGTCAGCTGGGGGAGCAGGCTGGGACGGTCGATGCTGTGCGCACTTGGAGAGCGCCTCCCTTCGCGGGTCCTAACCCGATCAGGTTCATGGGGTCGCCTTGCGGCCTCTCAGCCTGGGCGCCGCGCCCAGGCTCCCCCGCGCATGCAGGTCGATTGCGAAGGGTAGCACCCCTCCACCGCGCCCCGCCCGGCTCCGCCGTCGCGTCAGCCGGCGCGGGGCGGGGTTTGTCCGGGGTTCTTGGCGGGACCGGCCTGGCCCCGGCACAGGCGGAGCACCGCGCCGGCGAGATCGGCGCCCTCAGGGCCCAGCGCCGCGACGTAGGAGGCGATCACCTGCTCCTCGCGGGTCGTGTCGTAGCGCCCGCCGCCGCGGTCCAGCCGCAGCGCCTGGATCCGGTTCGACAGCTCGCGGCGCAGCACGACCAGCCGCTGCAGCTCCCGGTCCACCTGGTCGACGCCCGCCCGGAGCTCCTCGACGCCTCGAGGGCCCTCGGCGCTCATCGGCGACGCCATCGCCCGGTCGGGTCCCCGACCGGGCGGCCGGCGCCCTGGCCGCCGACGTAGCGGATGCGGCGCCCGCTCATGCGCCGCCCGACCACGGCGGCGACAGCGTCCAGCTCGCTTGACAGCCCGTCCAGCTCGCCGTCGAGGCCGAAGGCTACGCCGTCGGCCCCCACAGCCGCGGCGGCGCGCGCCAGCGCGGCGGCCTCGCGTCGCGCCGCGCCGCTGGCGTCGACCACCAGCGGCCGAGCCCCTGCGGCGCGCAGCGACGGCACCGCGGCCAGGTCGTCGCCCGGGTCGCAGAGCACCACCTCGGGATTGCCCTCCTGCCCGATGCGCTCGGCGGCTCGCAGCCAGGACGGCACGCTGGACCCGGGGCCGCGCTCCAGCAGCACCGGCAGCCGGGCGGCGCCGAGCGCGCGCGGCAGCAGGCTTCCCTCCAGCGCGGTGGCGGTCACGCGCAGCATGGCGGCCACCGGCGCCACTTCGGCCACGTCGCCGGGCTCGCGTACCTCGCAGACGGCGCCCAGCCCGCTGGCGCGCTGGCAGGCCTCGACCGCCTCGCCGCCGAGCGCCTCCCACGCGCGGCCGACGTCCAGCAGGCCGGCGCGAGCCTCACGCGCGAGGCGGGCGGCCTCCAGCAGGCGCTCGGCGTCCGCGGCGCCGGGGGAGCGGGCGATCAGCGTGAAGGTCCCCGAGCCGATCGCCACGCCGCCGGCCACGACCGGGTCCGGCACCGGCGCGCCACCCGTCCCGGCCGGCTCACGCCGGGCCGCCGCATCTGTGGGCCTTGCCATCCGCCTCGTCCTCCTCCTCTGGCCGCTGCCGTCCCGACCCACCAGGGCGCCCCCCGAGGCTCCCGGATCTCTCCGGTTCGGGCTCGGAAGCAAGCGAGCCGCCCCAGGGCGGTGACCCGGGGCGGCTCCTGCCGAGCTGCGTGCCGTGCGTCAGGTGCGCGGGCGCGCGAGGAGGGCCGGTACCCGGGCCCCGGTAAATCGCGCGCTGCAGCTCGTGCTCATGACCTCGTCATGGTGCGGCACGACGGGCAGTGGCGCAAGCGAACCACGTGGTCGCCGTTCACGCCCGCCGTGCGGCGGTCCGGTCGGTCAGCGGCGGCCGGAGGGTTGGATGTTCTGGTTGAGCCGAAACAGGTTGGTCGGGTCGTAGCGGTCCTTCGCCGCCACCAGGCGGGTGTAGGTGTCGGGCGGGTAGGACGCTCGCGCCTTGTCGTCGCCCGGCTCGGAGGTGAAGTTGACGTAGGAGCCGCGGCTCCACGGGTCCATGGCCCGGTGGGTCGCACGGGCCCAGTCGGCATGCTGCTCGAAGCCGGCGCGTTCGGGTGACCGGGCGATGATGTTGAGTACGTACGGCTCGGTGCGGTGAGCGAACGCCGTGGCGCCCGCCGGGACCCGCGCCATGGCCCCACCACAGTGGTGCAGGTGCAGCTCGCGGGCGGGCGCCTGCCCGGCGGCGTGACGGGCCAGCAGGGTGTCGATGGCGTCGTCGTCGAGCCGGTCCAGCACCGCCGAGGTGAAGTAATTCTGGGAGCCCGCCTCCCACAGCGGGTCGAGCAGGCTCTGCATGACGGTATAGGGCATGGGGCCCATCAGGTCGGCGATCGGCTCGGCCAGGGTGCGCAGCGGCTGGGCGGCCTTGGCGCCGTCCTCCACCGAACCGGCGTGGACACCGAGGATGGCGACCACCGGCTGGCCGTGTGCCGCCTCGGGCAGGAACGGCACGGGCGGCGCGACAAGGATGTTGGCCAGGGTGGTGAGCTCGTCGGGCATGCTGGCGGTGAGGTCGCGCCAGCCCCGCAGCACCTGGGCCGCGTCCGCGCCGGCGTAGAACACCGGGCCGGCGAAGACGAGCGGGCCGACTGGGTGCAGGCGGTACTCCAGCGACGTCACCACCCCGAAGTTGCCGCCGCCGCCGCGCAGCGCCCAGTACAGGTCGGGGTGCTCGTGCTCGCTGGCGGTGACCAGCTGGCCGTCGGCGGTGACCACGTCGGCAGAGAGCAAGTTGTCGCAGGTGAGGCCGTACTTGCGCAGCAGCCAGCCGAGCCCGCCGCCGAGGGTGAACCCGGAAATGCCGGTGCTCGACACCAGGCCCCCCGTGACCGCCAGGCCGAAGGCCTGGGTCTCCTGGTCGAACTCCGACCAGGTGAGGCCGGGCTGGGCGACTGCCCGCCGGCCGGTCGGGTCCACCCGGATGCCCTTCATCGGCGAGGTGTCGATGACGACCCCGCCGTCGCAGGTGGAGAACCCGGCGACGCTGTGCGCGCCGCCGCGGACCGCCACCTTGATCCCCTCGCTGCGGGCGAACTCCACGGCCCGCATGACGTCGGCGGTGCCGGCGCAGCGGAGGACCAGCGCGGGATGCCGGTCGTGGGCCGCGTTCCAGACCGCGCGGGCCTGGTCGTAGTCGGGGTCGGTTGGTCGCACCATCTGGCCCCGAAGGGTGCCTTCCAGCTCGCCGAGGGTGGCTTCGCCGATGACGTCGCGTGCGTCGGCTATGCCTGTCATGGGTGTCACGGGTGTGCCCCCTTGCTTGGTGTCAGCCTGTCGCCGTGACCCTACGTTGGCCCGCTCAGCGTCCCCTTAGCGGCTGCTCAGCGTGGTCGGCCAGGTAGGCGAGCCCTGACAGGTCGCCGAGGGCCATGAAGCGGCGCCGCGCCTCCTCCACGCACTGCTCGGCCGCGGCCCTGTCGCCGGACCGTCGCTCCAGCGTGGCCAGGGCCAGCAGGGTCCAGGCCCGGGGTCGAAAGCTCCATGGAATGAGCGTCAGCTCGCGCCACTGCCGTAGCACCCGCCGCGCTCGGTCGTCCTCGCCGGCGTCCAGCAGGACCAGGCCGAGATTGAGCAGCGCACCCCACCGTCCCGATCCGTCTTCCATCTCCTCGAAGAGCAGGGACGCCTCCCGCAGCAGCCGGTCGGCCCCCCCCAGGTCACCCGCCCCCGCGGCGACCAGGCCCTGGTTGACCACCGTGAGGCCGACGCCGCGCCGGTCACCCAGCCGGTGCCGGATCTCCAGACTGCGGTCGAGGAGCTCGCCGGCCTCGAAGAGCTCGCCGGCGAGGCGGTGCAGGTTGGCCAGGTGGCACAGCGCCAGCCCCTCGCCGTGCAGGTCACCCTGGCGGTGGAAGGCGCTGACGCTCTGCCCGAGCAGTGTGCGCGCCCGCGGCGAATCGCCTCCCAGACGCACCGCGTACGCCAGGTTGGACAAGGTGTAGGCCGCCGCCGGCGCGGCGCCGACCCGGCGGTACAGCAGCGCGGTCTCGGTGAACGGCATGCGGGGCTGCCCACCGGGCCCGACCTCCCAGGACCACCCCGGCGTCATCGCGGAGAAGAACGGTGGCAGGTCCGCCGGGAGCCGGTCGAGCAGCCCGAGCGTCTCGCTCAGGTAGGTCTCGGCATCCTGGCAGGCCCCCCGCAGCAGGGCGATCACGCCGAGCATGTGCGTGGCGCTGGCGACCACGCCGGTGTCCCCGACCGTCGCGGCCAGGGAGCGGCCCTCCTCGACCAGGTGGACCGCCTGCTCCCACGCGCCGTCCTCCACCCAGGCCAGGAGGCCGGTCAGGTGCAGGGTCTGCGCCAGCGCCGGGCCGTCGTCGACCTTGCGCATGATCGCCGCCGCCTCGACCGCACGCTCCCGCACACGGACGAGGTCGCCGCGTCGCACCTGCATGGCGGCTGCGGCGAGCAGCGCCCTGGCGCGCAACGGCGTCGGCTCCGGCGCGGCCGCCAGGGTCGCCTCCAGCCAGCGGCTCCCCTCGGCGAAGTGCCCACGCGCCAGCCAGAAGTGCCACAGCCGGACCGCGAGCCGCAGCGCCAGCGCCGGGTCGTCGGCCAGACCGCTGGACACCGCGGCCCGCAGGTTGTCGTGCTCGGCGTCCAGCGCCTGTGGGGTGTCGTTGACGACACCGCCGGCCCGCTCCGGGTCGTGCGCCGCGGCGAACGCCAGGTACCACTCGCGGTGGGCGCGGACCTGCGCCACCCGCTCACCGGCGTCCCGCAGGCGCTGGTCGGCGAACTGCCGGATGGTCTCCAGCAGGCGGTGACGCGCCGTCCCCGAGGCGTGCTCGGCCTGCACCAGGGACTTGTCGACCAGGCGGCTCAGCAGGTCGACGACGTCCAGGCCGTCGCCGCCGCAGACGTGTTCCACCGCCTCCAGCGACATGCTGCCCGCGAACACCGCCAGGCGCCGGAACAGCACGCGCTCGTCCTCGTCGAGCAGGTCGTGGCTCCATGCCAGCGTGGCATGCAGCGTCTGCTGACGGGTGACGGCGGCGCGGCTGCCGCGACCGAGGACGCGCAAGGCGTCGTCGAGGCGGGAGGCGATCTGCGCGGGCGCCAGGGCGGACGTCCGCGCCGCCGCGAGCTCGAGAGGCAGCGGCATCCCATCCAGCCGGACGCAGATCTCCGCCACCGCGGGCGCCGTGGTCGCGTCGAGCACGAACCCCGGCGCCGCGTCACGTGCCCGCTCGACGAACAGCCGGACCGATTCCAGCTGGGCAAGGCGGTCGAGGGGCGGCAGGTCCCGCAGGTCCGGGAGCGCCAGCGACGGCGTGCGCCAGGTCACCTCGCCGCCCACCCGCAACGGCTCGCGGCTGGTGGCCAGCACGACGACGTCCGGGCAGGTGCGCAGGAGGGCGTCCGCGAGTCGTGCGCACGCGTCCAGCAGATGCTCGCAGTTGTCGAGGACCAGCAGCAGCCGCCGCTCGGCCAGCTGCCGGGCCAGCGTGACCTCGGCGGTTGCCGTCTCGGGCAGCGGCACGTCCAGCAGCGACGCGACCATCTGCGGTACCAGCTCGGGGCGCAACAGCGACGCCAGCTCGGCGACGTGGACGCCGTCGGGGTAGCTGTCGACCAGCCTGGCCGCGGCCTCATACGCCAGCCGGGTCTTGCCCGCGCCGCCCGGGCCGGTCAGGGTGAGCAGTCTGGTGCGGCCGAGCGCCTGATCGATCTCCGCGAGCTCGCGCCGGCGACCGATAAAGGACGTCTGCTCGAGCCGCGGACTGTCCCTGGCGTGCCCCAGGTGGCGGAACGGCATGCGGATGGCGTCCCGCCGGGTCGGCACCGCGACCCCACCCGCCGGCGGCACCTCCGGTGGGGTGTCGCCCCCGGTGAGCAGGTCCCGGTAGAGCCGCCGGGTCGCCGGCTCGGGGTCCGCGGCGTACTCCTCGGCCAGCGCGTCGCGGAGCCGGTCGAACGCTGCCAGGGCCTCATAGCGGCGGCCGCTGGCGGCCAGGCCCCTCATCAGCGTCCGCTGCGCGCCCTCGTGGAAGGGGTCGGCGGCGGTCACGGCGCCGGCGATGTCGACGACCTGCGCGTGCTCGCCCCGCCCCGACAGCACCTCGGCGTACTCCATGAGCAGGCCGAGACGGCGTTCCCGGAAGGCCTCGCGCGGCCCTCCGGCCCAGTCCTCGAACCGGTCCTCGGGCAGCAGGTCACCGCGGTACAGCTCGGTCGCCGTCCGGTAGTCCTGGGGATCCCGGGTCAGCCGGGCCCGTTGGCACGCCGCGTCGAAGGCCTCGGTGTCCAGCCACGGCATCTTGTCCTCCGACAGCAGCACCACGTCGTCGCGGAGACCGAACAGGCCGCCGGAGGCCCCGCCCACGACGCGGCGCGCGACGTACAGCGTCTGATGCAGGTTGTTGGCGGCCGACGCCCCATCGCGGTCATGCCACAGGACGGCCACCAGCGCCTCACGGTGCATGCGATGCCCCTCGGCCAGGGCCAGCAGCTTCACCAGCGTCTTGGCCTTGCGCAGCCGCCAGGCGTCGGCGGCCACCGGGCGATCTCCCACGGTGAGCTCGAACCCACCGAGAAGTCGGATACGTACACCTGCGTCGTCTGCCACGCTGCCTCCCCCCGCAGACGCTACCCGTGCCGGGAACCGCCCCGCCAGCAGCCCACACGCGCGGCCGCGGAGCAACCTCGCCAAGGGGGAGGTAGGTGGGCGCAACCTCCAGGACCCGCAGGCCGGACGAGCCGAGCGTATCCAGGCGGCCGTTTGAGCGGTCCACCCGGCTGAACGAAGATGGTCGAGCACCGGCGCCGCCGCGCCCTGATCCGTCGGCGCCGGAGTCGTCGCGCGACGCGCTGCCGGATGGAGGCCTGCCATGCACGATCTGCTGGTCCGGGGGGCCAGGATCGTCGATGGGACCGGCTCGCCGGCGGTGACCGGCGACGTGGCGGTCGAGCGGGGGGTGATCCGCGAGCTCGGCCGTCTGGGGCGCCCGGCCGCGCGGCGCGTCGTGGCCGCCGACGGCGCCGTGGTGGCGCCGGGGTTCATCGACCTGCACACGCATTCGGATTTCACGCTCCCTCGCTTCCCCCGCGCGCCGGCCATGACCAGGCAGGGCGTGACCACGCAGGTGCTCGGCAACTGCGGCTTCTCGCCGTTCCCCGTCTCCCCGGCGACCGCGGACCTGCTGCGAGCCTCCAGCGCCTTTCTGGACGCGGGACTCGACTGGGACTGGAGCTCCCTGGACGGGTACGCCCGCAAGCTGGCCGCGCTGCCGCTGGCCTGCAACCTGGCGCTGCTGGTCGGCCACGGCAGCGTGCGCATCGCCGTGATGGGGTTCGACGACCGCGCGCCCGACCGGGGCGAGCTGGAGGCCATGGGGCAGCTGGTCGAGCTGGCCATGCGCCAGGGGGCGTTCGGTCTGTCGAGCGGGCTCATCTACGCGCCGGGCAGCTTCTCCGAGACCGCTGAGCTGGTCGAGCTGGCCCGGGTCGCCGGCGCCTCCGGCGGCTTCTACGCGAGCCACATCCGCGACGAGGCCGCCGGGCTGCTGGAGGCCATGGGCGAGGCCATCGATATCGGCCGGCGCGCCGGGACGCCGGTACAGCTCAGCCATCACAAGGCGATGGGCCGCGCCAACTGGGGGAGGGTCCGTGACTCGCTGGCGCTGCTGGAGCGCTGGCACGCGAGCCACGACGTGCTCGCCGACCAGTACCCCTACACCGCGGGTAGCACCACGCTGCTGGCCCTGCTGCCCGGCTGGGCGGTCGCCGGCGGGGTGCCGGCGGTGCGCGAGCGGCTGGCCGACCCAGATGCGCGGCGGCGCCTCGGCGACGACCTCGCCCGCCGTGAGCGGGGCGAGCTGCGGCCTGGGGAGCGGGAGCTGGACGCGGCCGGCGTGGTGATCGCCGACGTCCCCGCCGGGCCGCTGGCGCGCTATCGCGCCAGGAGCCTGGCAGCGGCGGCCCGCGCCGAAGACGCCAGCGTGAGCTCGGTGGTGCTGCGGCTGCTGGACGGGGCGCCCGGCGGCGTCCCGATCGTGTGGCACGGCATGGACGAGGCCGACGTCCGCACCGTGCTGGCGCACCCGCTGGTGGCGGTCGCCAGCGACGGCTGGACGCTCGACCCCGCCCTCGGCGGCGTGCCGCACCCTCGCAGCTACGGCACGTTCGTGCGGGTGCTCGGCCGCTACGCCGTCCGCGAGGGCGTGCTGTCCCTGGAGGCGGCCGTCCGCAAGATGACCAGCCTGCCCGCGCGGCGGCTGGGCATAGCCGACCGCGGGACCATCGCCGCCGGCATGGCGGCGGACCTGGTGGTGTTCGACCCCGGCCGGGTGATCGACCGCGCCACCTACGAGCGACCCCACGCCTTCTGCGACGGCGTCGGCTACGTGGTCGTCAATGGCCGCCTGGTCATCGACGACGGTGAGGACACCGGCGTCGCGGCCGGCCGGGTCCTGCGCCATGCGCCCCGCCCTGCGGCGACACCCTGAGAGCGTGGCTCCCGCCGGTCAGCAGCCGGCGCGCCAGCGCCTTGACGCTTATCACTTGATCGCTAAGTTGTGTTGTCGATAAGGACCGGGCGCTTGCCGAAGGGAGCGGCCCCTTGAGCCAGTACCAGCTCCAGAAGCTCCTGTACGACTTCCTCAACGGGAGGGTCGGGGCCGCCCCCGGCGTGCGGGCCGGGGCGGCGGGGGACCGTGCCGGGCCCGACCCGGCCGGCTACGACCTGACCGAGGAGGAGCGGGTGGCCGCCAGCGGCGCCGACGTGCGCCGCCTGTACCAGCTCGGCGTCCACCCGGTGCTGATCAACGCGTTCGCCCGTGCCATGGGCTACCAGCGCACCGACTACGCCAGCATGCTCCAGGACCTGGAGCCGCACACGGAGGCGAGGCCGAGATGGCGCAGCTCGTAGGAACCTTCGTCTCGTCCCACGCGCCGGTGATGGCCGCGTCGGTCGAGTCCGCCCCCCCGGAGCAGCGGCGCAACTTCCTCGGCGGTGTCGAGCAGGCCGCGCGGCGGGTCAGGGAGCAGGGGGCCGAGGCGGTGGTGATCTGCTCGAACGAGCACTTCACCAACTTCTTCCTCGAGAACTTCCCGCAGTTCTGCGTGGGCGTGGGCGCCAGCCACTGGGGACCGGTGGAGCCGTGGCTGAAGATCGACCACGGTGAGATCCCCGGCGCGCCCGGGTTGGGCGCCCACCTGGCCAGCCAGCTCCCCGCCGAGGGCTTCGAGCCCTCGTTCTCCCACGAGCTGCGGCTCGACCACGGGATCATGACCATCTACCACGCGATCGACCCCACCCACCGGCTGCCGCTGGTGCCGTTCATCCAGAACTGCGCCGTCGAGCCGATGCCGTCGCTGCGGCGCTGCTACCGACTCGGGCATGCGATCCGCCGCGTGGTCGAGGGCTTCGCCGGCGCCGAGCGGGTCGCGGTGGTCGGCGCCGGCGGCCTGTCGCACTGGATCGGCGTGCCGCGGGTCGGCGAGATCGACGTCGAGTTCGACCACTGGTTCCTGGACCGGCTGGAGCGCGGCCAGCTCGACGACGTGCTCGACCTGCCTGACGCCGAGCTGGAGCTGGCCGGCAACGGCGCCCACGAGATCCGCAGCTGGCTCACGATCGCCGGCCTGGCGGCGCCCACGACCGCCAAGGTGCTCGCCTACGAGCCGATCAAGCCGTGGATCACGGGCATGGGCGTGGTCGCCTACGACCTCGAGCCCTCCGGCGCCGCGAAGGGAGCCTGAGCGATGGAGCTCATCGGCCACGTCATCGGCGGCGAGGAGGTCCCGGCCTCCGACGGCGCCACAACCGGCTCGGCTCTTGCGTCCAGCTCACCACCGCGCGGTCCCCGGCACCTTCGCTGACCACCCGCTGGATCTTCCGTGGCCGGTGGTCGAGCAGGGCCTAGCGGCGATGCCGTGCGGCCAGGTTCGCGTCGACTGTCTGGCCTGGGGGTCGTGGCGGGCGTACGGTCCTGCGGGGGGAATCCGGCCGATGTGGTCGGTTTCCGGCGTGGATGAGGACGGGTGTAATCGGGGTGGTTCTGGTTTGAGTTCTGGGTGACCAGCCGATCCGACCCGAAGGACCGTAGGTGGATGACCCCAAGGTACGGTTCACCAGCCTTTACGACGCGTATTACCGCAGGGTGCTCGGTTATGCGCTGCTGCGTGCTGGGCCCGCCGCTGCGCAGGACGTGGTCAGCGAGACCTTCCTGATCGCCTGGCGGCAGTTTGGCGACATTCCCCAGGGGGCGGCGTTGCCGTGGTTGCTTGGCGTGGCCCGCAACCTGTTGCGGCGTGAGCGTGATGCCGGCCGTCGGGAGCGGGCGCTTGCGGGCAGGATCGCGCTGCTGACCATGGCGGTGGACCTGGTCGAGTGGGACATCGCCGAGCAGGTGGTGGAGCGCCAGACCGCGCTGGCCGCGTTGGAGTCGATGCGTGACAGCGATGTGGAGGCGATGGTGCTGGCGAGCTGGTATGGGCTCAGCCCTGGTCAGGCGGCCATGGTCGTTGGCTGTTCGCGGGCCGCGTTCGCGGTCCGGTTGCACCGCGCCCGTCGGCGTCTCACCCAGGCGTTGCGGGCCGTGCCCGCCCCGCCGTCACGGCTGTCGTCGTATGCCGCTGACAATCGAGTTCAGGAGGAGACATGACCGCAACGCCCGATCCTGCCAAGCTGTTCGCCGCGTTGGAGCCCGCGCGGCTTGGTGAGCTGGCCGACCAGGCATACGCGCGGCGCCGCGGGCACGACCTTGGCCGCGTGTTGGCCAGCCCTCAGGGGCGGCTGGCCGCTGATCGCGTGGCGGTGCCAGTTCGGCACCGCCGGGCCCGACGGCTGGTTGTCGGGGTGGCGGCTGGGATCGCGGTGGTGGTCGCCGCGATGGTCGCCGTCCCGGATGCGTCGCCCGTCCCGGCGGGGCGGCAGGCACCTGGCGGTCTGGTGGCGCAGCCGCTGGATGCGCGTGGCGTGCTGCTGGTGAGCGCAAAGATGGCGCAGCGTGCCCCGGAAGGGTCCGGCCGCTTCTGGTATACCCGTCAGCGTCGGGCCGACCTTGAAGTCGTGGCCGAGGGCGTGCCAGGTGATGGTCCGCAGCCACCGGATGGGTCGCGGGTGCCGCCACAGCGGCCGGACCGCTGGCATGGACGTGTGGCTCGGTTGCTGCACGTGCACACCGAGGAGATCTGGGCGGCGGTGGGGGCCGGTGATCCAAGCCGTGTGATCAGCAACCGGGACCCCAAGCTGGTGTTTGCGTCCCCGGCTGACGAGCTGAACTGGAGGCGTATCGGCGCCGCCGAGCCGCCGTGGCCCGCCGGCCCGGAGGTCCGCAATGTCGACGGTCCGCTGACCGTGCGGATCCTCGACATGCACTCACCGGTCACGATGAAGCAGGTACGCACGCTGCCGACCGGCGCCTCGCAGCTCGAGGCGACGCTGCGCCGGCTGTACCACCAGCAGCCGCTGGCCGGGATCAACGGCACCCTGCCACGGTTCTCGGAATATCTGTGGGCCGCGGCGAGCGCGCTGCTGCCCGCACCGGTCATGCCGGGGACTCGGGCCGCGCTGTACCAGGTCCTTGCCCAGCAGCCGGACCAGGACATCCGCATGGTCGGGAAGGTGACCGACCCGCTGGGGCGCCAGGGCGTCGCGTTCGCCTGGCCGGATCCTGCGCCGGACGACCCTCATGCACAGAGCCGCCTGATCATCGACCCTGGCTCCGGACGGCTGCTCGCGCAGATCCACATCCACGGCGCCCGAAACCAGCTCGACGGCTGGACCGCATACCAGGCCATCGGCTGGACCGACCGCATCGGCCAGCGCCCCGGCGGCTGACCGTCCCGACCGTGGTCTTGCGTGGGTGGCGACCCACACGCCACCACCCACACAAGGCGCCCCCACGACTGCGTCCCGGCGCACGCGGTCGAGGGCCAGCAACCAGCGGCTAGGCATCGGCGTAAGCCTGCGCCGATGGGCGCGGGCCTGCCGCAGCCGTGCCTGACGCGCACGGCCGGCGCGGTCGACGCCCACGACCAGCTCGCCGAGTTCTCCAGCCGCGGGGCCCCGCCAGGGCGACTACCACTGGTTTGTTGGATCAGGGAAAGGTGCAGGTCACGCTCTCGTCAGTCCGCAGCCGAGGGAGAGCATCCCGCAGGTGGAAGCGCGAGGCCAGACGCCTGCGCGCGGCCGAGCTGTTGCGCGCCGGTCAGTCCCACCAGAACGACCAGGTCGTCTGGCCGCGGATCTGTTCGGCGTACTCGGCGAGAGTTCTCGCGCCCAGAATGCTGTCAGGGCAGCAGATCAAGTGCTCGGCGGCGACCCGCAGGGCATGCTCGAACGCCACCGGCGGTGCGGCGACGCTCAACAGCGCGGTCGCGCCGCCCAAGCCAACCACCCGGACCCCGAAGCGGTCCTCCCAGCTCCGCACGACCGCGGCCAGCGGCGCCACCGGCTGAAAGTAATTGGCAGCACCGGTCCAGCCGGTGGCGACCAGCGCATCGGCCCCCCGGCGCACCGGCACCAAGCCCAGCCGCAGATCGCCGTCGCCGTCGCATGCCTGTTCGGCGCACCGATCGGCCACCACGCCGGGATCGCAGGTCAGCTCAACCGGTGCGGCAAGCCCGGGCCATTCGCCGTCAAATGGCAGCAGGAACCCAGGGTCCTCCTGGAGCAACTCCTCGTTGGGATCGGCGTTGGCAGCCCATCCCGCTGCGAGGAATCCGGCTACGTCGTGAGCGTCGATCGCGCTCACCGGTTCCGCGTTGGCCTCACCGCCGGTAACCCACGGAGATGCAACATCATCGACATTATCGACGTCGATGTTGCCGAAACCCTCGAGCAGCAACGGCCACAGGCCGGAGCGCTCGTGCTCGCCACGCAGCCCCGTCCATAGCGTGGCCGTGGCTGGCTCGTCGCTCAGCCAGAACGCAGGCCGCACCCTTGTGCGCCGGCCGGGATGTGCTGCCGTCCCGAGCAGGTGCCCTGCCGGCAGGGCAACCGATAACGTTCGTCCCAGCCCGCCATCGGCAAACAACGCGGCCAGTTGCGGCGGTATCAGCGGCGCTGGTCCCAAATTGGCCATGCCGAACCCTACACTCTCTCGATCTCAACAAACCACCATTGAAGGCAGAGCCTCACGTCCGCGGGCGTCAGCGCCACCGGCACCGCCACTCGCTGGCGTTCAATCCTGCCCCATGCTCGCGGGGCCCCAAGCGTGGTCGGGCACCGTGTGGGTCAACCGCTTCTTCATCCGCGACCCGCTGGCGCCATTCGGCGGCGTTGGCGACTCCGGGTGGGGCCGCGAGGGCGGCGACCACAGCCGCGAGTCCCGCACCGAGCCCAAGGCCGTGGTGATGGACATCTGAGGCCGGCCGCGACTACCGAAGGGCGTCGATGACCTCGGTCACCACCGCCGCACGCTGGGGAGGGTCCCCCAGGCGCCGGCCGTCGGGCCCGAGCACGTAGAAGGCGTCGACCACCTCGGCGCCGTAGGTGGCGATACGGGCCGAGCGCACCCGCGCGCCGCTGGAGTCCAGCGCCCTGGTGATCCGGTACAGCACGGCGGGGCCGTCGGCGCAGCGCACCTCGACCACAGTGGCCAGGTCCGAGGCGCGGTCATCGAACAGCACCCGCGGCGGCGGGCGCAGCGGGGCGGGCTGCCGGTAGGCGGCCTCCCGCTCGGCCAGCCGCCGCTCCAGCGGCAGCCGGTCCTTGAAGGCGCGGCGCAGGTCGTCGGCGACCAGCCGCCAGTCCGGGTCGCGGCCGTGCCTGGCATCGGCGCTGAGCGTGACCACGGCCAGGCCGTCGGCCGTCGAGACCGTGGCCGCCCGCACGTCCAGCCGGTGCAGCGCCAGCACGCCCGCCACCCGCCACAGCAGCCCGCGCCGGTCGTGCGCGACCACCCTGACCCGCTCCCCGTCGACCTGGAGCGCAAGGCCCTGCGCCAGCACCAGCTCCGCGGTCTCCGGGCTGACCACGACCTCCCGCGCCTCCCGGGTCGTCGCGGCGGTCCCGCGGCCCTTGATCCGCCCGGCCACGCGCCGGACCAGCTCCTCGACCAGCCGGGCCCGCCACGGCGTCCAGGCGGTGGGGCCGGTCGCGCGGGCGTCGGCCTCGGTGAGGGCCTGCAGCAGCCCGAGCGTGCCGAGGTCGCCGACCGCCTCGGCGACCGCCCGCACGGTGGCGGGGTCGTCCAGGTCGCGGCGGGTGGCGGTGTCCACCAGGAGCAGGTGGTGGCGGACCAGGTCGGCGAGCACCGAGCGGTCGTCGGTGGGCAGGCCCAGGCGCCTCCCCACGGTTCCGGCCAGCCTTGCGCCCGTGACGGCGTGGTCACTGGGCCAGCCCTTGCCGAGGTCGTGCAGCAGCGCGGCCAGCAGCAGCAGGTCGGGACGCCCCACCCGGCGCACCAGCGCGGCGGCGTGCACGGCGGTCTCGATCAGGTGCCGGTCGACCGTCCAGAGGTGGAAGGGGTTGCGCTGCGGCTTGCAGCGCACCCGCTCCCACTCCGGCAGCAGCGCGGCCATCACGCCGGCCTGGTCCAGCGCCTCGATGACGCCGATCGCGCTGGGGCCGGCGCCGAGCAGCGCGACCAGCGCCTCCCGCGCCCGCGCCGGCCATGGGTCCGGCAGGGCGGGCGGCCGCGCCTCCAGCCGCCGCAGGGTCTGGGGCGCCAGCGGCATGCCGGCGCGGGCCGCCGCGGCCGCGACCTCCAGCGCGAGCCAGGGCTCGGCCGCCAGGTCGGCGCCGGCCGCCAGCAGCACCTCGCCGTCGTAGGCGACCACGCCGCCGCCGAGCTGCCGGCGCACCGGGCGGCGCCAGCGCCGCACCGCCGGGCCCGCGTGCCGCGCGTCGACCCGGCGCCAGCTCTGGTCGAGCGCTCGGGCCAGCGTGCGGCCGGCCTCGTGCACCGCGCGCATCAGCGGCTCGGCGCCCGGCTGGCCGAGCCGGGCCGCGACCGCGTCCTGCTCCTGGAGGCTCAGGCGATCCACCGCGGCGCGGGCGCGCCCGACCTGGCCGCCGCCGCGCTCCAGCAGTTCCAGGTGCAGCGCCTGGCGGGCGTCCAGCAGCAGTCCGTAGGCGGCCTGGCCGCGGTGGTCGAGCCCGGCGGCCACCCAGGTCGCGGAGATCGCGTGCACCGCGTGCCCGTCCCGGAGCGCGCCGCGCGCCTCCTTGAGGTCGGGCTCCAGCAGGAAGGCCAGCTCGCCGTGGCGCTCCGCCCGGCGGCGGCAGGCCGCTCGCAGCTGCTGGAGCCGCTCGCGGGCGCTGGCCCGCCAGCGCGCCAGCGCCCGCTCCCGGAGGCTGGCGACCAGTCCCGCGTCCCCGGCCACGTGGCGGGCGTCCAGCAGCCCGAGGGCGGTCTTCAGGTCGGTCGCGGCGACCGCGATGGCCTCGTCGACCGTGCGCACGCTGTGGTCCAGGCGCATGCCCGAGTCCCAGATCGGCCGCCAGAGCCGCTCCGCCAGCGGCGCCATCTCCTCGGCCGGGCCGGCGTGCAGCAGCATGAGATCCAGATCGCTGAAGGGCGCGGGCTCCCGCCGCCCGTAGGCGCCGGTCGCCACCAGCGCGATCCCTTGGCCGGCGTCCCCGAGCAGCCCCGCCAGCCAGGCGTCGACCGCATCGACCAGGGCGGCGCGCAGGGCCGGTCCGGCGCTGGACCGGCCCTCCCGCTCCAGCACGGCCGCCACCTGGGACGCGCCCGCTCCGGCTGCACCGGGGTGCGCCACCCTGGTCGGGTCGGCGACCCCTGGCGGGCGCTCGGCCGTGTGGTCCGCCATGGGCGAATCAGAGCGCGTCGGGGCCACGCTCCCCGGTCCGCACGCGCACGACGTCCTCCACCGGCACCGCCCAGACCTTGCCGTCGCCGATCTGCCCGGTACGGGCCGCCTTCACCAGCGCTTCGATCACCTCCTGCGCCAGCTCGTCCTCGACCAGGATCTCGATGCGCACCTTGGGGACGAAGTCGACGGTGTACTCGGCACCGCGGTAGACCTCGGTGTGGCCGCCCTGGCGGCCAAAGCCCTGGGCCTCGCTCACGGTCATGCCGACCACGCCGACGTCCTTGAGCGCCTCCTTGACGTCCTCGACCTTGAATGGCTTGACGATCGCGGTGATGAGCTTCACGAGTCCGCTCCAAGCGCCGGGGTCCGGATCTCTGACGATCCCTCCGATCTCGCCGCGGCGGCGCCGGCGGGCGGCTCCGGACCGCTGGTGATGCGGCCGCGCGACAGCACCAGGCCCAGCTCGTAGGCCGTCTCCGCGTGCTGGCTGTTGTCCAGGCCCTGGTACTCGGCCGACTCGTCGACCCGCAGGCCGATGGTGGCGCTCACCAGCTTGCCGATCAGGAAGGTGACCACGAACGAGAATGCACCCACCGCGCCGATGGCCACCGCCTGCTTGCCGAGCAGGGCGGCCCCGCCGCCGTAGAACAGGCCGTCGGCGCCGCCGACCGTGGAGGTCCCGAAGAAGCCGATCAGCAGCGCGCCGGTCGCGCCCCCGACCAGGTGCACGGCGCCGACGTCGAGCGAGTCGTCCAGCTTCAGGCGGAACTTCAGGCTGGTGGCCAGCGCGCACACGCAACCGGCGATCAGCCCGATGGCGATCGCGCCCATGGCGTTGACGTAGCCGCAGGCCGGGGTGATCGCCACCAGCCCGGCGACCGCCCCGGAGGCGGCGCCCAGCGTGGTCGACTTGCCGTTGCGCAGCTTCTCGGTGGCGATCCAGCTGAGCAGCGCGGCGGCGGTGGCGGTGTTGGTGTTGACGAAGGCCTGGGCGGCGAGCTGGTTTGCCCCCAGCGCCGAGCCGGCGTTGAAGCCGAACCAGCCGAACCACAGCATGCCGGCGCCGAGCAGCGTGAGCGGCAGCGAGTGCGGCGGCATCGGCTCCTTCGGCCAGTTCCGTCGCCGGCCCACCACCAGCGCCAGCGCGACCCCGGCGATGCCCGCGTTCAGGTGCACGACCGTGCCGCCGGCGAAGTCCTCGGCGCCGAGCTTGAACAGCCAGCCGTTCGGGGAGAACACCCAGTGTGCCACCGGCGCATACACGAAGATCGCCCACAGCGTGATCGCCGCCACGAACCCGCCGAACTTGAGCCGGTCGGCGGTCGAGCCGGTGATCAGCGCCGGGGTGATGATCGCGAACATGAGCTGGAAGCTGACGAAGACCAGCGGGGGGATGCTCTGGGCGAGCGGGCCCTGGTAGCCGGGGACGGCTTCTGTGGGGTGGGCCAGGCCCGCGAAGTGCAGGGTGCCGATGAATCCGTGCCCACCCCAGTCCACCCCGAAGGCCAGGCTGTAGGTGAACAGCACCCAGATCAGGCTGATCACGCCCATCACGACGTAGTTCTGCATGAGCATGCCGAGCACGTTCTTGGTGCGGACCATGCCCCCGTAGAAGAAGGCGAGGCCGGGGGTCATGAACAGCACGAGCGCGCTGCTTGCCAGCACCCACGCGGTATTGCCCGAGTCGATCTGCATGGCGCTCCTACTAGACAGTCGGGAGGTCGCTCCAGACCCTGACCCATCGAGGATGGAAGAGCGCCATTTCCGCGCGGCTACACCGCCGTTACCACCTCGTGAGCCCGTGTTACGAGATGGTGAAGCTGCCCGTCCACGGTTGATGGCACCGCCCCGCCCTCCGGCCAGGTGGGTCAGGCCCGGCCCCAACCCGTAACGGCCGCTGCCCGAGTGACCTCTCCCAGGGAACGGCTGCCCCGGGCGAGGTCACCCGGGACGGGCTGTTTCCCCGGGCGGCTCGGTCAGGGGTGGTCGGGCGGTTCAGCGAGGAGGACCGGCGCGCCGCCGTTGCAGGGCGTCGGCGAGCGCCATGACGTCGTCGTCCGGATCCCGCGACGAGCGCGGGGTGGGCGCCGGCGGCGTGCTCCGTGGTGGTCTGGCCCCCGGCGCCGGCGGTGTGGCGGCCTGGAGTCGCGCGCCCCGCCGCGACCGGCGGCGCTCCTGGAGCACGTCCGCGATCGCCATGAAGTCCGGCTCCGGCTCCGCCCGCGCCCCAGCATGGGGCGGCTGCCCCCGCGCCCCCTGCTCGGACGCGGCCAGCGGCTGCGCCACCCATGCCCCCTGCTGGGGCGCGGACGGCTCCGCCCGCGCCGCCGCGGGCATGGGTGGCGAGGTCCCTGCCGGAGGCGAGGCCGATTGGCTCTGACTGGGGGGGTCGCCGGCCAGCTGGGCGACCACCGCTTCGAGCATCGGCGTTATGAAGGCGGCCCGCAGCGCCTCCTCGCCGTGCCGCCCGTCCGCGGCGGTGAAGGTCGACAGGCCACGCCGCACCCATCGCTCGTCCATTCCGCGCCCCACCAGCGCCGCGGCGATCGCCTCCACCAACGGATCCGTGAACGGTCGGAAGCGTGGCCCTGCCCCCTGACCAGCCCCGCCGGCGGCCCCGGCTGATCCCGCCGTCGTCGCCGTGCCGACGCGGCCAGAGCGCGAGGTTGTGGCTGGTGCTTGGGGGGTCGCCGCGCCGCTTCGGCCAGGCGGTGGCTGCGACGGTGCCGCCGGCGGGCGCTCCCGCACAGCGGCGCGGGTGGCCCCTCGCTCCAGCTCGGAGTGCCTGCGCAGCCAGAACTGGAGCGGCGCCGTGGCTGGGTCCAGGTCGAGCGCCTCCACCAGCCCATGCGCCTCGTAGAGGTGCCGGAACAGCGCCTGCGGGCTGTCGATCACCTCGTGGTCCAGATCGTCGGGCATCCGTCAGGTTCTCCCCCGGAGCTGGGCCAGATCGCGATGTGGGTCGAACGCCAGTTCGATACTAGCATGCCGCCGCGTCGCCGCCATCCTCGACACGCCGGATCGAATGGCTGCTCGGCCGCCCTCGGGCGCCCGGCCGATCCCGCCCCCGCGCCGTGATCCCCGTGCCGCCGGTGCTCGGCCCGGCCCGTTGCGGTCGTGGGCCGCAGGCCCGGGCGAGCGCTGGCCCGAGGCCGACGCGGGCGGACGTGGCCGGGGCCGCCGACCGTTCCCCGGGGCCGTTAGCGGCGTGGTTACCCGGTCACCAGCGGCGGCGGGGGCGGACGAACCTGGTGAGGACGAACGCCCAGAACAGCAGCGGGAAGATCGGGAAGAACCCGTGGCGCGGGCCGCCGCCGAACGCCCACAGGACGACCGCCAGCGCGATGACCGCCGCGACCACCAGCGGCGGGCTCAGCAACGACCGCCAGTCGGTCCCGGACCGCGCGCCGCGCTCGGCCGGGGGCCGCGGCTCGTCCAGCCCCGGGAGGTCGGCGAGGGTGCGGCGCAGCTCCTCACGGGTGCGCGCGTGGAACGCGGCCTCCATCCGCTCGGAGAATTCCTCCCAGGTCAGGCGCCCGTCCACGTGATGCCGCTCGAGCAGCTTGACCACCTGCTCCCGATCCGCGTCAGAGACGCGGATCTCCGGTTGCCGGTCCCCATCCATGTCGATTTGTCTCCTTCTCGCCGACGCGGTATCGCTTCGGCTCATCGTCTGCTTGTCCATGCATCCATGGTTGCGCGGCGGAGTCGATTCGTCGTCATCCGAGCGTTGGCTTTCGCTGTACACCCGTCGGCGCAGGCTCCGGTGCCCGCGCCCCCTACGTGGGCCGGTCTACGGGCGCCCGCCCGCCAAAGGCCCTGACAGCACGGGGACACGTCCCGCCCAGACGGGAAACAGCCGGCGGCCGAGGTTGCCACGCCCGAGGCGGCCCGCGACGGCCGGTCCAGGGGCTCAAGCGTGCCGAGCAAGCCTCCGACACCGTTATGACGATGCGGCATCGATCCAGCCAAGGGGGCATACGTGGGCGTTGACGACTACACCGACAGGGCGCGGGACTTCGCCGACGAGCAAGGCGCGGAGGGTCTCGAGGAGAAGACCGACCGCCTCAGGGACGTCGGCGACGACGAGGGCGACACGGGCGACAAGGCTCGTGACGCAATGGACGAGCTCAGCGGTCAGGACGAAAACGAAGAGGAGGACGAGTACGACCGCTGGCGCTAGCGCCAGCCGGTCGGCCCCGCGTGCGCGCCGTGGCACGGCGCGCACGCGTTATTGCCCGCCCGAATGCCGCTTCATCAGCGCCGCTGCGGTCTTCCGTCTCCCGCGTGGTAGCTTCGCGCCTGCTCGCCGTCGGATGATTCGGGTGATCGGGTGGAAGCTGGACGGCCGAGCCGGTGGCCGTGAGCGGCCCTGGCCTCCCGGCAAAACTCGCCGCGTCGTACGTGCTCGTCACGTCCGCGGTGATGGTGCTGGCCGGAGCCACCTTTCTGCTGCTGCTCGCACCTCGACTGGTCTCGGCCGCTGACAGCGGGGCGCGGGTACGCGCCACGGCGAATCAGGACGCGGCCACCCTGACGCGGATCGCGGCCAGGCTCGGCCGGCTGCCGAACGCGGCCGAGCTGCGGGCCCAGCTCGACCGGCTCGCGCCGGGCAGCGACGACCCGGTCTGCGATCCCACCGTCCGGATCGGGCCCGGCCAGGCCAGAGCCATCGGCGACGGCGTGAAGATCCCTTGCGTCCAGGGCCCGGTCGGAAGCGACCGGCCGATGTCGCTGATGCTCCTCGTGGGGGCCAACGGCAAGGTGGTCGCCAGCTCCTACCCGAGGCGTTTCGCCGTCGGCGCCCGCGCCGCCAGCCTGGTCGCGGTCGAGAGCGCCGGCGCCCTGGAGGGAGGCGCCGCCGCGGGCGGCGTGGCGGGCAGGACCCCGCGGGGCGGCGTGCTGTGGGCGCTGGAGCCGGTGCGGCTGGCCCGCCCCGGGCCGAACGCCGGGCAGCGCCTCGGGTCTGTCTACGTGCAGGTCCCCGCCGGCGGGCTCGCCGGGCCGTCCGTCCAGGATCTGCTGTCCCCACTGCTGCCATGGACCTCGAAGTCTGGCGGCGGGCGCGTGGCCCGGCTGGCCGCCAGAGCGCCGCTGGCGCAGCTCGGCGCGGGACTGCTGCTGGTCAGCGTGCTGCTGAGCCTGGCCCTGGGGAGGCTGGCCACCGGGCGGCTGCGGCGGCGGCTGCGGCGGCTGGCGTCGGCAACGACCGGGATGGCCTGGGGTGATCTGGAGCAGCGGGCGAGGATCGGCGGCCGCGACGAGGTCGGCGAGATCGAGGACGGCGTCAACCGCCTGGCCGAGTGGCTGTCGGCGGAGCTGGAGGCAGGGCGCTCCGAGGATGAGCCACGCGACGCCGATCGCCTGGAGGTCACTCGTGAGCTGCACGAATCGGTCCTGCGCGAGCTGTCGTCGCTGACGGTGCTGGCCGGAGGACTGCGCAAGGCGCTCCCGACCGGATCGCCGCTCGGCACGGGGGTGGAGGCGATCGAGACGACCGCGATCGGCGCGGTGCGGCAGATGCAGGCGCTGCTCGCCCGGCTCGGGCCGGGTCGCGGACGGGACGGCAGCGCTCTGGCGCCGGCCGTGCGGGAGCTGTGCGGCGCCTACCAGGCGCGGTTCGGGGTGGCGGTCGAGGCGGACGTGGCGACCGGCGAGCTGGCCGAGCCGGTCGAGCGCGCCGTGCTCCAGGTCGCGCGGGAGGCGCTCGCCGACGCCGTCGAGCACCGCAGCCCGCAACGGATCGCCCTGCGGATCGCCATGGACGACCGGCAGGTCGAGGTCGACGTGCGCGACGACGGCCGCGGCATGGACTCCAGGACCACCGGCGGCCGGGAGCCCGGGCTCGACCTGCTGCGCGACTGGGTCGCCGAGCTGGGCGGCACGCTGCGCCTCGACCGACGGCCCGGCACCGGCACGCGCCTGCTCGTCCTCCTCCCGCGCGGCCCGGTCTGAGCAGGGCAGAGCCCGCGGGACGGCCCCTGTGAGGCACCCGGAGCCGGCTCCGGGCGGTCGCCAGCCGCCGCGCGCAGCTGAATTTCCGGTCGGAGGGCGCCCGGCGGCTACCATCTGGCCGTCCGTCGCGAGAGGAGCTGGGCACAAAGATGCGGGCGAGAGATCTGGGCATCGAGATCGGCACCGGGGCCCCCGGACCGCTGAACGCCATCACCGACGTGGCCGGTTTGCGGGTCGGCCACACCACGCTGATCTATGGCGACGGGCCGCTGGAGGTCGGTCGAGGGCCGGTGCGCACGGGTGTCACGGTCATCCTGCCCCACGAGGGCGAGGTGTGGAAGGAGTCGCTGTTCGCCGGCTGCCACCGGCTCAATGGCAACGGCGAGCTGACCGGGCTCGAATGGGTGCGGGAGTCCGGCATGCTCACCTCGGTGATCGGGCTCACCAGCACGCACAGCGTGGGCGTGGTGCACGACGCGCTGATCGCGCACGAGGTCGCCGTGAGCGGTGACGACCACCTCTTCTGGGCCCTGCCGGTGGTTGGCGAGACCTGGGACGGCAACCTCAACGACATCAACGGATTCCACGTGAAACCGGAGCACGTCGCCCGGGCGCTCGCAGCCGCGGAGGGCGGTCCCGTCCCGGAGGGCAGCGTCGGCGGCGGCACGGGGATGATCTGCCACGGCTTCAAGGGCGGCATTGGGACGGCCTCGCGGGTCGTGCCCGCGGAGCGGGGCGGCTTCACCGTCGGCGTGCTGGTGCAGGCCAACCACGGCCGCCGCGCTCGCTTCCAGGTCAACGGCGTGCCGGTGGGGCAGGTGATCGGCGCGGGGGAGGTCCCGCTGCCGCGCCCGCCCGGCCCGGCGCCGCGGCCAGCCACCGGCTCCGCGGGTGCGGGATCGATCATCGTGGTGGTGGCCACCGACGCGCCGCTGCTATCCAACCAGTGCCAGCGGGTGGCGCAGCGCGCGGGACTCGGAATCGCGCGCACCGGCGGAGTGGGGGAGCATGGCAGCGGCGACCTCTTCCTCGCCTTCGCCACCGGCAACCGCGGTCTGACGCAGGGGGCCTACGGCGCGGCGGAGCCGCTCACCCTGCCACTGCGGATGCTCTCCAACAGCAACATCGACCCGCTTTTCGACGCGGTGGTCGAGGCCACTGAGGAGGCCATCCTGAACGCGATGCTCCAGGCGGGCACGATGGTCGGTCGGGACGGCGTCACCGCGCACGGCCTGGATGGCGATCGCCTCGTCGAGGTCCTGCGCCGATACGGCCGCGGGCCGCGCGAAGGCTGAGGGGCCTGGCGCCGGGAAGGCTGAGGGGCCTGGCGCCGGGAAGGCTGAGGGGCCTGGCGCCGGGAAGGCTGAGGGCTCGGCGGACCCAAACGAGCGGGAGCTGCGCGCGTGGTGGCCCGAGCGCCGGGGAGGAACTCAGCCGCGGGCGAGTCGCTCGCGGATGGCGTCGCTGATGCGGCGGAGCTCGTCGACCTGGGCGGAGCTCAGGTGGTCGAACAGCTGGCGGCGGACCTCCTCGACGTGGGCGGGCGCGGCGCTGGCGAGCGCATGGAGCCCCTTGGCGGTCAGCACGGCGAAGGTGCCGCGACCGTCGCTCGGGCAGCTCTGCCTGCGCACCATGCCGTCCCGCTCCAGCCTCGCCACCGCGTGCGAGAGGCGGCTGCGGGAGAACAGCGTGCACGAGGCCAGCTCGCTCATGCGCAGCCGCTGGCCGTCAGCCTCGGACAGCCGCACCAGGATCTCGTAGTCGGCGTGCGACAGCCCCGCCTGGCGCTGGAGCTGGCGGTCCAGCCGCTCGAACAGGAGCTGGCTGGCCTCCAGGAAGGCACGCCAGGCGCGCTGCTCGTCGGGGTCCAGCCACCGGATCTCGTTCACCAGGACAATGGTACCGGAGCTTAGTTGACCATTCACCTATCTTCACGGCCCACGGCCCGCGATCGGGGCGCGCGGGTGGCGCGGGTGCAGCTCACGGCGACCGTGCCCGCCGCCGGGCCGAGCGAGCGCGCAGCGCGGAGATCGCCGAACCGGCGATCCAGGACCTCGAGCGAGCCGGGCTCCCCGACGTCGATCAGGCGTTGGTCGGGAACCCGAGGTTGACCCCGCCGTGGCTGGGGTCGAGCCAGCGGGCGGTGACGACCTTGCCGCGCGTGTAGAAGTGGACGCCCTCGGTCCCGTGGACGTGGGTGTCGCCGAACAGCGACGACTTCCAGCCGCCGAACGAGTAGTAGGCCATCGGGACGGGGATCGGCACGTTGATGCCGATCATGCCGACCTCGACCTCGGTCTGGAACCGGCGGGCCGCGCCGCCGTCGTTGGTGAAGATCGCCGTCCCGTTGCCGTACGGGTTGGCGTTCACCAGGTCGATCGCGGCCTGGTAGGTGGGCATCCGCACCACCGACAGCACCGGCCCGAAGATCTCGTCGGTGTAGGCGCGCATCTGCGGGCCAACGTTGTCCAGCACGCTGGGGCCGAGCCAGAAGCCCTCCGGCGCCCCATCGATCCGGTGCTGGCGGCCGTCGATCGCCAGGGTGGCGCCCTCCTGGACCCCGGACTCCAGGTACGAGGCGACCTTGTCGCGGTGCGGACCGGTCACCAGCGGCCCCATCTCGGAGGAGGGGTCGCTGCCCGGACCGACCTTCAGCTTGGCGACGCGCTCGCGCATCTTGCCGAGCAGCGGATCGGCGGCGTCGCCGACGGCGACCACCACCGAGATGGCCATGCAGCGCTCGCCCGCCGAGCCGAAGCCGGCGCTGACGGCGGCGTCCGCGGCCAGGTCCAGGTCCGCGTCGGGCAGCACCACCATGTGGTTCTTGGCGCCGCCCAGCGCCTGCACCCGCTTGCCGCTGCCGGTGCCGTGCTCGTACACGTAGCGGGCGATCGGGGTGGAGCCGACGAAGCTGACCGCGCGCACCTCCGGGTGCTCCAGCAGCCGGTCGACCGCCACCTTGTCGCCGTGGACCACGTTGAACACGCCGGCCGGCAGGCCGGCCTCGGCCCACAGCTCGGCCAGCCGGATCGAGGTGGACGGGTCCTTCTCGCTCGGCTTCAGGACGAAGCTGTTTCCACAGGCGATGGCCAGCGGGAACATCCACATCGGCACCATCGCCGGGAAGTTGAAGGGGGTGATGCCCGCCACCACCCCGAGCGGCTGGCGGATCGAGAAGCTGTCCACCCGGGTGGAGACGTTCTCGGAGAAGCCGCCCTTGAGCAGCTGCGGGATGCCACAGGCGAACTCGACCACCTCGAGGCCGCGGCTGACCTCGCCGAGGGCGTCCGCGCGGACCTTGCCGTGCTCGGCCGAGATCAGCTCGGCCAGCTCGTCGCGGTGGGCGTGGACCAGCTCACGGAAGGCGAACAGCACGCCGGCCCGCCTGGCCAGCGACGCCTGCCGCCAGGCGGTGAAGGCGTGGGCGGCCGCGGCGACGGCCTGGTCGACCTCGGCGACGCCGGCGAAGTCGACCAGGCCGCTGACCTGGCCGGTGCTGGGCTCGTAGACGTCGCCGTGGCGCTCAGCGGTGCCGCTCCACGGCTTGCCGTCGATCCAGTGCGTGATGCGCTTCATCCTGCGCTCCCCTCATGGGCGGTTCTCATGCCAGCTCGGCGGCCACCGTGGTGAGCGCCGCGGTGAGCGACTCCAGCCCCTCGTCCGCCTCGGACTCGCTGACCACCAGCGGGGGAGCGACGCGCAGCACGTTGCCGAGCAGGCCACCCTTGCCGATCAGCAGGCCGTTGCGGCGAGCCGTTTCCAGCGCCCGCGTGGCGGCCAGCGGGTTCGGCTCGATCGTCCCCGGCTGGACCAGCTCCACTCCGAGCATCAGGCCCTTGCCGCGAACCTCGCCGACGATGGCGCAACGCTCGGCGAACGCGTCCAGGCCCTGGCGCAGCCTGGTGCCGACCTTGAGCGCATTGGCCTGGAGGTCGTGAGAGAGCAGGTAGTCGAGGGTCGCCAGCGCGCCACGGGTCGCCAGCGGGTTGCCGCCGAAGGTGGAGATCGAGTTGGCCTCCAGCGAGTCGACCAGGTCGCCGCGCGCCACCACGCCGCCGATCGCCAGGCCGTTGCCGAGGCCCTTGGCGAAGGTCATCGCGTCCGGGACCATCCCGTGGGCCTGGATCCCCCAGAAGTGCTCCCCGGTGCGGCCCCAGCCGGTCTGCACCTCGTCGGAGACGAACAGGATCCCGGACTCGTCGAGCACCTCCTTCATGGCGCCGAACAGGCCGTCGGGCGGGGTGGCGAAGCCGCCGACGCCCTGGATCGGCTCGGCGATCATGCAGGCCACGTCTCCGGAGGTGGTGGTGCGCAGCACGTCGCGGAGGTCGTCGACGCACGCCCGCACGTAGTCGCCGTCCGACAGGTCGCGGAACGGGCCGCGGTAGCGGTAGCCGCCGTGGACGTAGCTCACGTTGACGGGGGTGAGGCTGGAAGCCGACCAGCCGCGGTTGCCGGTGATGCCCATGGCCGCGAACGAGCGCCCGTGATAGCTGTTGCGCAGCGCCAGCACCTGGTTGGAGCGGCGCGCGGTGGTCGCGAACAGCAGGGCGGCCTCGTTGGCCTCGGTCCCCGAGCTGGTGAAGAACACCTTGGCATCCGGGATGCCCGACAGGCCGGCGATCCGCTCGGCCAGCTCGATCATCGGCTCGATCAGGTACAGGGTCGAGGTGTGGA
>WNGB01001140.1_pt1 | contig 43505 bp, 54 predicted proteins | sample 5400681 | NCBI WGS metagenome assembly WNGB01 (sample SAMN13153367, study PRJNA577476) | soil metagenome | isolation source: 115 cm soil or saprolite under grassland replicate 2 | place: USA:California | collected 2016-06-15 | reverse complement strand
TCCGAAGCGGTGCACGCCGTGTTGCAGGCAGCCGATCGCGCGGCCGGCACCGCCGCGGCAACGGCCCCGGCCGCGACGCAGGCGTCGTTGGACCCGCCGGTGCCGATCGCCGGCCTCGCGGTCGAGATCGCCGCGCGCGCACAGTCCGGACGCAATCGCTTCGAGATCCGGCTCGACCCGCCGGAGCTCGGCCGCATCGACGTGCGGCTCGACGTCGACACCAGCGGCCAAGTCACCTCGCGCCTGGTCGTCGACCGGCCGGAGACGCTCGAACACCTGCGGCGCGACGCCGCCGAGCTCCAGCGCGCGCTGCAGGACGCCGGGCTCAAGACCACCGACAACAGCCTGCAATTCACGCTGCGCGACCAGGGCTTCGCCGGCCGCGACGACCGCAACGCTGCTCCCGGCTCGGCGCGCCTGGTCGTGCCCGACGCCGATCTCGGATCGGTTGAGGCGGCGCAGAGCGCCTACGGCCGCATGGTACGTGCCGGCGGCATCGACATCCGCGTGTGAGGATCGATCATGGCCACCAGCACGATTGCCCCCATCACCTCGTCGGTCACCGCCGCTGTGACCAACAATGCCAGCAGCGCGGCGACCAGCACGACTGGCGTCGACAAGAACACGCTCGCCGGCAACTTCCAGACCTTCCTCACGCTGCTGACCACCCAGCTCAAGAACCAGAACCCGCTCGATCCGCTCGACACCAACCAGTTCACCCAACAGCTCGTACAGTTCGCGCAGGTCGAGCAGCAGCTCAAGCAGAACGAGCAGCTCACCACGCTCATTTCGATCGAGAAGAGCGCGCAGGCGACGACTGCGCTGGCCTACGTGGGCCAGACCGTCGCCGTCGACGGGCAGACCGCGGCGCTCAAGGATGGCAGCGCGACCTGGAGCTTCCAGGTGCCGAAGCCGGTGAACGCCGCCGTCTCCATCAAGAGCTCCACCGGCCAGACCGTCTATACCGGCAGCTTCACCATGAACGCCGGGATGCAGAGCTTCAAATGGGACGGCCGCGACAGCAGCGGCACCAAGTGGCCGGACGGCAACTACACGCTATCGATCACCGGCAAGGACGCGAGCGGGCAGACCGTGGCGGTGCCGAGCGAGGTCGAGGGCGTGGTCGACTCCGTGGACCTGACCAAGAGCCCGCCCGTCCTCTCGATCGGCGGGCAGACGTTTACGCTCGACAAGATCAAACGCGTGGTGCGCCCGGGGGCCTAGTCCTGGAGTGTCCATCTGTACAACGGCTGAATGGGATGTTCATCGCATCGTCATTGCATTGCCAGCACTCTGGCACTCCGGAACAATAAACGTCCGAACGCGTCTCTCTGGTGATCTGATCATCGCGCATTGCACGTTGGGGGGATCCAGGGTGAGCCGTGACCATCCAAGAAGAGCGTAGCGGGACACTGGCGCTCCCGAGGGTTGATGTTTCCGCGATCGGCCCGCTCACGGTGCTCCTCATCGGATCGCTCCTGTTCGGCCTGATGATGATCGTCGCGACGCCGCCACTGCGCCGTCTCGTCCGGACCACCAAGGCCGCAAGGGCGTCTTTCTGCCGCCGCGCCTTCACGCCGGCTTCGACTATTTCGAAAGCGCCCGCACCCGGGCGCGGCGGCCGGGCGGCTATGGGCCAGTGTTTCGCGCCTATTTCAGCGAGCCGCCGGGCCCAAATCCGGCTGGACCGCCGATCTTCGTCCCCTACGGCGGCTCCGAAGGCTACTCCCCCATCGCCTATCTGCCGCAGTCGGCGGCAGCGCTGGTCGCGCGCGCCCTCGATCTCGATTTCCTCGCGACGCAATATCTGATGCGGCTCGCCGGCCTGCTCGCGATCAGCGGCACGATCGCCGCGGCGGTCGCGTTGATGCGCCCCCTGGCGTGGCCTCTGGTCGTCATCGCCATGCTGCCGGCAGCCTTGTATGGACGTGCCGTCATCAACGCCGATGGCAGCGCACTTGCCGCCGCCGTGATGGTCACCGTGCTTTGGCTGCGCGGAATGCTGAACCCAGAACTACACCATGCGGGTCGGCAATCGTTCTGGATGGCATTGGGCGTCCTTACCAAGCCGCCCATCGTCGCGTTCGTGCTGCTCGCATTGATCTCGCTTGGGTCGGAACGGCGATGGCGCGTGCTTGCTCTAATGACAGTGCCCGCGATCACCGCCGCACTGCTCTGGACCCTGGCAAGCGGAAGCGACACTGCCTCCTGGAGAATGGTCGAGATCACGGGTCATGAACCGGCGGCATTTGATCCCGCTCACCGCATCGCTTATCTTCTGGGCAACCCGTTGCACTTTCCGCTCGCCGTCGTTCGAGCCGTAAGCGAAAAGGATTTGGGCGAACTGTGGCGCCAGGCGATCGGCGTTCTCGGATTGTTTGACACCGTCCTGCACGGCTGGGTCTATCCGACGCTCACGGCAACGCTGTTCGCGAGCTTCGTTGTGCGAATCCCATCGACGCCAGCGGTGCGTGCCCAGGTAGCGCTCACGGCAGCGCTAACGATCCTCTGTTACGCGATCGTCGTCTACTTCATCTGTTATCTGGTGTTCACGCCGCTCGACGCCGACAGCGTGTGGGGCGTCCAGGGACGTTATTTCGTTCCCGTTCTCCCGCTTTTGGCGATCGTGATCGCAGCGTTGGTCAATCGCAGCCCGGCACCCTGGCTGGGGGCCGCAATTGCCGTCTTCGCCGCCACGTTGTCGGGGCTGGCCAGCGTCATCGCCATCATTGATATGGATTGGAACTGATGAGACCGCGACCGCGAGCAGGCTGCTCTACTGTGCGGAGCCGCCGGCGCGGCGCGCCGCAGCACCGCCGGTGGCGGCCATCGCATCGCGGATAGCGCGCTCCAGCGCCGACACTTCGAACGGCTTGCGCAGGATCGGGAAGCGGGTTTCGGCCGACGCCGCGACGTCGCTGTAGCCGGTGGTCAGCAGCACCCGCATCGCCGGGTAGCGCTCGCTCACCTCCTGCGCGAGATGGATGCCGTTCATGCCGTTCGGCATGACGATGTCGCTGAACAGGAGATCGACGGCGCCGCCGGACTTGAGCTGCGCGAGCGCCTGCGCGGCGTTCTCCGCGCGCAGCACCCGGTAGCCGATCTGCTCGAGCAACGTGGCGGTCACGTCGCCGACCTCGGGGTTGTCCTCGACGACCAGCGCGGTGCCGTCGAGCTTGGCGAGCTTCTGCGGATCCGCCGGCTGCGGGCCGTGCGCCGCCACGGCGTGGCTGCGCGGCAGATGGAGCGTGATGGTGGTACCCTCCCCGACGTGGCTCTGCACGTTGATGCCGCCGCCCGACTGATTGGCGAACCCATAGACCTGCGACAGGCCGAGGCCGGTGCCCTTGCCGACCTCCTTGGTGGTGAAGAACGGATCGAAGATCTTCTTGATCACCTCCGGCGGGATGCCGGTGCCGGTGTCGCTGAGCGCGATCTCGACGTGATCGCCGGCAAGGTGCCCGGCCGGCCGGCGTGGCGGAACCGCGACGTTGCGGGCCGACACCGTGAAGGCGCCACCCTGCGGCATCGCATCGCGCGCGTTGACCGCGATATTGACGAGCGCGAGTTCAAGCTCCGCGACGTCGACTTTGACCGGCCAGAGGTCGGGCGGCATGTCGACCGTGAGCGTGATGTTGCCGCGCAGGGAACTCCCGAGCATCGGCCGCATGGCTTCGACCCGCTGCCGCAGGTCGACGGCGACCGGGTTGAGCGGCTGACGCCGCGAAAAGGTCAAGAGCTGGCGGGTCAGGCTCTCGCCGCGCCGGGCCGCATTGGAGATCGCATCGAGGCCCTGCACCACCTTCGGCTCCGACACGCGCCGCCGCAGCATCTCGGCGTGGCCGCTGACGATCATCAACAGATTGTTGAAGTCGTGCGCAATGCCGCCGGTGAGCTGGCCGATCGCTTCCATCTTCTGCACCTGGGCAAGCTGCTCGCGTGTGCGTTCCAGTGTCCGTTCGGCCTCCTTGCGATCGGTGACGTCGAGGCATACGCCGTGCATCCGTACGACGCGGCCCTGTTCGTTCTTGAACATCTCGACGCAGGTCTGCATGTGCCTTATCTCGCCGCTCGGCCGCATGATCCTGCGCTCGGCCTGGAAACTCTGACCCGATGCAATCGACCGGCGGACCTCCTCCCGCACCTGCTCACGATCATCCGGGTGGATGCGCTTGAGATAGCCCTCGAACGTGCCGGCAAACTCCTCGCCAGGCTTGATCCCGAAAATCTCGTAGAGCTGCTCCGACCAGGTCACCTTGTTCTGCTCGAGATCGCGGACCCAGCTGCCCATATTGGCGAGACGCTGCGCATCCTGCAGGAACGCCCGCTGCTGATCGAGCTCGACCTCGACCCGCCGGCGATGGTCGACCTCCTGCTGCAACGCACGGTTGGTCGCCCGCAGCGCCGTGGTCCGCGCCTCCACCCGCTCGTTGAGCTCATTCTGGGTCTGGCGCAGCTCCTCCTCGGTCTGCCGCCGCACCGCCGAATCCGCGCTGAACGCCAGGCTCAGCACCGCCATGCTGATGATGAACATCAGCACCAGCAGGAAGGATTCGTTGAGCGAGTCCCGCCCGAACAGACCGTCGCCGGAGAACGTCGCCCAGACCGCAAACGCGGACAGGATGAACGTGACTGTCGCCGTATCGCGTTGAGTGGAGCGCAGCGCCGACCAGAGTAGCGGCAGGATCGCCAGGAAGGCGAGTGGAGCGCGTTGCGCGGTCTGCTGGACGAGCGGACCGAAGGCGAGAATGCCGATCGCACAGGTCCACATATAGAGCGCAAGCGATTCGATCACTTCATGACGTCGGAACGAGGTGCTCCCCGCCCACAACACGATGACCGGCGTGATCACCAGCGCTCCGGCGAGATCGCCAAGCCACCAGGTAAGCCAGATCGAGCCGAAATTCGGCCGTTCGGCGAAGCCTGCAAGCGTCAGGCTGCCAACACCGATCGTCGCACTCAACGCAGTGGGGAAGAAGCTGATGAACGAAAAGCGCGCGACCCCGGCCGGGTTCGTAAAGGTCTCGCGGCCGCCGGACCAGCGATTGACGAGCCAGGCTCCGGTCAGCCCTTCGAGCATGTTGCCGGCGCCGATCGCCGCGGACGTCGCGAGCGAGCCGGCGGTCGTGGCATTGGCGGCGAAGGCGGCAATCAGGATCGCCGGCGCAATCCGATATCCGCGCAGCAGCACCGCGGCGAACGCCAGCCCGGTCGCTGGCCAGATCGGCGTGGCGCTGGGATTGATCGAGGCCAGCGCCAAGCCGGCCTTGGCCAGAACGAAATAGGCGGCGCCGATGACCACGAGCTCAAGCGCATAGGCCCCCATTCCGCGAAAGGGCGAACCGGCCTGCGAGGCGGCCACATCGTCGGATGAGCGCATCGGCAAGAATCTCGGACTCAGCTCTGTAGATTACTCCGTCCGCGACCGGCCCTCTACCCCGCGCGGCTCACCTCTTACCGAAGCGTGAACAGGGAACTTTCGCGCTTCCGGTTCGCTTTCAGCCTGCGGAGACCGCAATTGGCGCCGGTCCGGTCAAGGGCGTCATGCGGTCTCCTCGGCCTGACCCCCGGGCCCTCGCCGACCAACGGCTTGTCCCGGCGTCAAAGCCGCTGACAAAGAAGTGCAAGGGGTCGCGATATGCGCTGTGGCGGCCCTTTACACTGCGACGAACGGCCACCGCATACCGGCAGGAATTTCCCAATTGATAAGATGTGCTTAGGCAAATTTTAAGCGGCGCTCTGTAGTTTGGGGCGAAAGTTGGTCAGTCGAGTGCGTGAGTTGAATTCATGAACGAGCCCCTTCGACCAAGGGCCAAATACGTCATCGGACCGGACGGAAGTCCGCTGACGATCGCTGATCTGCCGGCGCCGGGCACCAAGCGTTGGGTCATCCGCCGCAAGGCGGAGGTTGTCGCCGCTGTGCGCGGCGGTCTCCTTTCGCTCGAGGAAGCCTGCAGCCGTTACACGCTGACGGTCGAAGAGTTCCTCTCCTGGCAGTATTCGATCGATCAGCACGGCCTCGCCGGCCTGCGCACCACGCGCATCCAGCAATACCGGCAGTAAGCGCCGGCACTGCTCCGATCACGACGAACGCACCGGCTCATGGGCTTGCTTGGCTCGTGGGGCCGGCGCTCTTCCATGACACCCCGTGACCGATCGGCTGCCCTTGCCGCCGGCAAGGCGATTCGCCCGAGTCGATAGCGCGCGGCTGTGCGGGATTATCTTGATCGGCTCCGTTGCGCCAGGACAACAGTTCGCGCCCAACCTGTCACCTGGTCCGGCCCTGCCCTCCCGAATGATACCGATCTTAACCGGACGGTAACCATAAACCGGGCAATTCTTGCCGGGTTGAATGGGACGGGTTGGGACACGTGAAGGGCCTCGTCGAGTTCCTCAAATCGCTGGGTGCGGCGCGGATCGCGGCCATGGTCGCGGTGACGGTGGCGCTCGTGGGGTTCTTCGCCTTCCTCATGATGCGCGTCACGGCACCGCAGATGACGCCGCTGTTCACCGATCTCTCGTTCGAGGACTCCGCCGCGATCGTGAAGGATCTCGAACGCCAGGGGATTCCCTACGAGCTCAAGAACGACAATGCGATCGTGCTGGTACCCAAGGACCGTGTCACCCGGCTGCGCATGAAGCTCGCCGAGTCGGGCCTGCCCAAGGGCGGCAACGTCGGCTACGAGATCTTCGACAAGTCCGACGCCCTCGGCGCCACCAGCTTCGTCCAGAACATCAATCACCTGCGCGCGCTCGAAGGCGAGCTGGCGCGCACCATCCGGGCGCTCGACCGGGTGCAGGCGGCGCGCGTCCACCTGGTGCTGCCGGAGCGGCCGCTGTTCTCCCGCGACAAGGTCGAGCCGTCGGCCTCGATCGTGCTCAAGGTGCGCGGCATGCTCGAGCCGCAGCAGGTGCGGGCGATTCGCCACCTGGTCGCCTCCGCGGTCAATGGCCTCAAGCCCGAACGCGTCTCGATCGTCGACGAGGCCGGGCGGCTCCTGGCCGACGGGGCGCGCACCGAGAACGTGCTCGGCGGGGTCACGGCCGACGAGCGGCAGGCCGCCTACGAGCGGCGCCTGCGTGAGCAGGTCGAGGCGATCGTGACCTCGGTGGTCGGGCCGGGCCGCGCCCGCGTTCAGCTCACCGCCGATTTCGACTTCAACCGTGTCACCCAGACTTCGGAGAAATTCGATCCCGAAGGCCGCGTGATGCGATCGAGCCAGACCCGCGAGGAATCGGCCTCCGCCAACGACAACAAGGAAGGCCAGGTCACCGTCGGCAACGAGCTGCCGGGCGCGCCCCGCCAGGGCGGTGGCGACGGCGCCCAGCCCCGCGAACAGAGCCGCAAATCGGAAGAAATCGTCAACTACGAGATTTCCCGCTCCACCAAGACCGAGGTGACCGAGGGCGGTCGCGTCAATCGCATCTCGGTCGCGGTGCTGGTCGACGGCATCTACACCAAGAACGACAAGGGCGAGGCTGCTTACCAGCCGCGCGAAAAGGACGAGATCGACCGGATCGCCTCGCTCGTGCGCACCGCGATCGGGTTCGACCAGAAGCGCGGCGACCAGGTCGAGGTCGTGAACCTGCGTTTCGCCGAGGTGCCGAACAACGCCATCCAGGAGCCGACCGGGTGGCTGGCGTCTCTGGCCTTCACCAAGGACGACGTGATGCACTGGATCGAGCTCCTGGTGATGCTGGTGCTCGCCGTCGTCGTCCTGCTGTTCGTGGTGCGTCCGCTGGTGCGTCGCATCCTCGCGCCCGAGATGAATATCGCGCCCGAAGTCGCCATCGCCGCGGCGATCGCCGGCGGCGACGTGCAGGGCGCCATTGCGGCCGGCGCCACCGCCGAAGACATCAAGGCAGTGCCCAGCCAGACCGCCAAGATGATCGACATCGCCCAGGTTCAGGGCCAGGTCCACGCCCAGTCGGTGCAGAAGGTCGGCGAGCTTGCCGACAAGAACCCGAACGAGACGATCTCCATCCTCCGCACCTGGCTGCACGAGAACGCGGCCTGATCGAACGCCATGGCCACCGCCAACGCCGAAAAGGACAACAGGATGGGTGCCCAAGCCGAGATCGCGAGCCTGGTCGCGTCGCTGGCTGGCCGCCAGGGCGAGAGCGGCGGCGTCAGCCGCAAATTGACCGGGCCCGAGCGCGCGGCCGTACTGATGCTGGCGCTCGGCGAGCAGCACGGCGCCAGGATCTGGAACCTGCTCGACGACGACGAACTGCGCGAGCTCTCCATCGTCATGTCGACGCTGGGCACGATCGACGCGTCGGCGGTCGAAAATCTCCTGCTCGAGTTCGTTTCGCGCATGTCGGCGTCCGGGGCGCTGATGGGCAACTACGACGCGACCGAGCGGCTGCTGCAGCAATACCTGCCGCCCGAACGCGTCGGCGGCATCATGGAAGAGATTCGCGGACCGGCCGGCCGCAACATGTGGGAAAAGCTCTCCAACGTCCAGGAAGAGGTGCTCGCCAATTACCTGAAGAACGAGTACCCGCAGACCGTCGCCGTCGTGCTCTCCAAGATCAGACCCGAGCACGCTGCGCGCGTCCTCGGCATCCTGCCCGAGGATTTTGCGCTCGACGTCGTCAACCGCATGCTCAAGATGGAGGCCGTGCAGAAAGAGGTGATCGAGCGCGTCGAGCAGACGCTGCGCACCGAATTCATGTCGAACCTCTCGCAGACCCGCCGACGCGACTCCCACGAGCAGATGGCGGACATCTTCAACAACTTCGATCGGCAGACCGAGACTCGGTTCATGACCGCACTCGAAGAAGACAACCGCGAGAGCGCCGAACGTATCAAGAACCTGATGTTCACCTTCGACGATCTGGTCAAGCTCGATACCGGATCGGCGCAGACGCTGATGCGCCACATCGACAAGGATAAGCTCGCGGTGGCGCTCAAGGGCGCGACCGAGCCGGTGCGCCAGTTCTTCCTGAGCAACATGTCGACGCGCGCGGCCAAGATGCTGGTCGACGACATGGGCGCGATGGGGCCGGTGCGCCTGCGCGACGTCGACGACGCGCAGTCGCAGCTCGTCAACCTCGCCAAGGACCTCGCCGCCAAGGGCGAGATCATGATCTCGAAGGGTCGCAGCGACGAAGAGCTGGTCTACTGAGGCAATAACGATGAAAGCGGCGCCCGCGAAATACCTGTTCGATAACGACTTCGCCGCCGGCGGCGACGGCAAGCCCTCGATCGCGCTCGCCGACCACGCGCAGAAGATCAGGGATGCCGAGACCGCAGCCCATAGCCGCGGATTTGTCGAGGCGAAGGCCGCCGCCAAGGTCGAGGCCGAGCAGCGCGCCGCCGTGGCGCTCGAACGCATCGCCGCCTTGCTCACGACGCTGCAGGCAGGCCTTGCGGCAGTCGAGGCGCGGCTCGAGACCGAGGCGGTCGAAGTGGCGGTGGCGGTGGCACGGAAGCTCGCGCCGGCGCTCGTTGCGCGTGAGCCGCTGGCGGAGATTTCGGCGCTCGCGACCGACTGCTTCCGCCACCTGGTCGCGAGCCCGCACGTGGTCGTGCGCGTCAACGACGCACTCCACCAGCCGGCCCGCGACCGGCTCGACGAGATCATTCGCCGCCAAGCGCTGGAAAGCCGCTTGGTGGTGCTGGCCGAGCCCGACATCGCGCCGGGCGACTGCCGCATCGAATGGGCGGACGGCGGCATCGTCCGCGACAGCGCCGCAACCGCCGCCGCCATCGAAGAGGCGGTGGCGCGCTACATCAGCGCGCGGCTCGAGGGCATGCCCGTGTCCGAAATTCCCTGGAGAGTTGACCGATGACCGAAGACAACGACGGCAAGCTGCCGCTGCCGGACCTCGAAAACAGCAGTGTCGCGGCGGCTGACGCCGACGCGCTCGCGGCCGACCCGGAAACGCTAAACCGCGGCGCCGAAGACCTGGAGGCGGTGTTCGACGTGCCGGTGAAAGTGTCGGCCGTGCTCGGGCGCGCCCGCATGGAGGTGGGCGACCTGCTCAAGCTCGGCCCCGGCGCGGTGCTCGAGCTCGACCGCAAGGTCGGCGAGGCGATCGACATCTATGTCAACGACCGGCTGGTCGCGCGCGGCGAAGTGGTGCTGGTCGAGGACAAGCTCGGCGTGACCATGACGGAAATCATCAAGTCGGAACGGAACTGAGGAGCGGTAGCGAATAGCGAGTAGCGAATAGTAAGTAGTGAGGAGCAGCGACACTATTCGCTATTCGCTAGTTCCGCCGCGGCCGCCTAAGAAGGAAAGGACTTCAAGATGCGCCTGCTGATCGTCGGAACCCTGAGGGGCCAGCTCACCACCGCGACCAAGATCGCGATGGACAGGGGCGCGAGCGTCACCCACGCCGCCACGGTCGATCAGGCGCTCAACGTGCTGCGATCCGGCCGCGGCGCCGACCTCTTGATGGTCGACGTGGCGCTCGACATCCGCGACCTGGTGCTGCGGCTCGACGCCGAGCGCATCGCTGTGCCGATCGTCGCCTGCGGCGTCAGCAACGACGCGCGCGCGGCGGTCGCCGCCATCCATGCCGGCGCTAAGGAATACATCCCGCTGCCGCCCGATCCCGAGCTGATCGCGGCGGTGCTTGCGGCCGTGACCGACGACGCGCGCGAGCTCGTCTACCGCGACGAGACCATGGCGCATGTCGTCAAGCTCGCCCAGCAGATCGCGCCGAGCGAGGCCTCGGTGCTGATCACCGGCGAGTCGGGCACCGGCAAGGAGGTGCTGGCTCGCTACGTCCACGGGCGCTCGAACCGGGCGCGCGCGCCGTTCATCTCGGTCAATTGCGCGGCAATCCCGGAGACTCTTCTGGAATCCGAGCTGTTCGGCCACGAGAAGGGCGCCTTCACGGGCGCGATTGCCCGCCGCATCGGCAAGTTCGAGGAGGCCACGGGCGGCACACTGCTGCTCGACGAGATTTCGGAGATGGACACGCGGCTGCAGGCCAAGCTCCTGCGCGCGATCCAGGAGCGGGTGATCGACCGCGTCGGCGGCACCCGCCCGGTGCCGGTCGACATCCGCATCATCGCCACCTCCAACCGCAACCTGGTCGAGGCGGTGCGCGAGGGCGTGTTCCGCGAGGACCTCCTGTTCCGCCTCAACGTGGTGAACCTGAAGATTCCGCCGCTGCGCGAACGTCCGGCCGACGTGCTCGAGCTTGCCCAGCACTTCATCAAGAAATACGCCGACGCCAACGGCGTGCCGGCGCGGCCGCTCTCGGCTGAGGCGCGGCGCACGCTGGTGCTCAACCGCTGGCCCGGCAACGTGCGCGAGCTCGAGAACACCATCCACCGCGCAGTACTGCTCGCGACTGGCGACGAGATCGGCACCGACGGAATTCTCACGCCCGACGGCCTTCGACTCGATCAGGCCAAGAACCCGCCGGCGGTCGCACATGCCGCCATGGCGGCGGAGACGGTGACGCGCGCGCTCGTCGGCCGCACGGTCGCCGACGTGGAGCGCGATCTCATCCTGGAGACGCTCAAGCACTGCCTTGGCAACCGCACCCACGCCGCCAACATTCTGGGCATCTCGATCCGCACGCTACGCAACAAGCTCAACGAATATGCCGGCGACGGCGTGCCGATCCCGCCGCCGGGCAGCGGCGAAGTGCGCGGGGCGGCGTAGGCGCGCCGCTTCGATTTGGGCGGCGATTGTCATGATTATTGCCCGGTAACAATAGCCAGCGAATGGGTCGCCGCGGGACCGTGTCCTGTGGTATACTTGCGCATGAATCCCAAATGGAGAGGTGCCCGGCTCCGTCATGACGGCGGGCCACGAGCCTTTTCGGCATGACGGAGGACCCCTTGAGCGACCACAAATTCAAGATCGGACAGACCGTCCGTTTCACGTCGGGCCCGTACGGCCGCGGCAGCATCGGCGGCATCTACCAGATCACCCAGTTGCTGCCGCCCGAGGGCGATGACCGGCAGTACCGCATCAAGAGCGCGAACGAACCGCACGAGCGGGTCGTCAAGGAGAGCCAGCTCGACCGGGCGAGCTGAACGGCGGCGCGGCTCGAAAGCAGACGATGACATTCGATTACGACAAGCCCGCCGAACTGTTCATGGCCAAGCGCAGGGGCGGCGCCAAGCAACCACTCGGCTACCGCCGTTTTGCCACGGCCGCGGAGGCCATCCGTTTCGCGATCGAGGAGTTTCCCGCCGTCCGCACGCTCGGCGCCTGGATGCAGGTCGGCGACGACCGCTTCGACAGCGACGGCATTCAACGATTGTATGATAGCACCGACTATCCGCTGCAGCGCCGCGCGCAACACTGAGCGTGCAAAAATCGATCACGCCACGCCGGCGCAGGATTTTCCGGTCGCCCTTCAACCCTCAGCGCCCGAGCCACCACGATAGCCCGGTGAGCACGATGCTTAGGACGAAGCATGTCACGACGATGATGTAGAGCTTGCCAAACGGGCGCTCGCCCGCAACGGCGTTGGTCCGCCGCCCGAGCCCGAGCCGGTTGAGGTACGGCCACAGGATAATGAGTAGGACGAGGGCAATCCCGAAGATGATGAGGAACCGCATCATGGCGGCCGAGCCTTCTGCGCCTTACATGATATTGCTGAACTTCACTCTAGCGGCGCAATCCGGGTTTCGCCATGACCGACGTCAAGCATGATAAAGCCCTCATTGTCGGCGCCGGCTCCGGCCTTTCCGCCTCGCTGGCGCGGGCGCTCGCGCGTGAGGGCATCGCGGTCGCGCTGGCGGCGCGCTCGACCGACGATCTCGACCCGCTGGTGCGCGAGATCGGCGGCAAGGCCTATCCCTGCGATGCCTCGAAGCGCGCCGACGTGGACAAGTTCTTCGCCGATCTCGACGCCGCGTTCGGCGCCCCCGACATCGTGATCTACAACGCGAGCTTCCGCACCCGCGGACCGTTCGTCGAGCTCGATCCGGCCGACGTAGAGAAGACCATCGCGGTCACCGCCTTCGGCGCCTTCCTGGTCGCGCAGCAGGCGGCGCGCCGGATGCTGCCCAAGAACCACGGCGCGATCCTGTTCACCGGCGCATCCGCGGGGGTGAAGGGCTATCCGCAGTCGGCGCCGTTCGCCATGGGCAAGTTCGCGCTGCGCGGGCTGGCGCAGAGCATGGCGCGCGAGTTCCATCCGCAGGGCATCCACGTGGCGCACATCGTCGTGGACGGCGGCATCAAGAGCGCGCGCCGGGACGAGCCGCCCGACAAGCCCGCGAGCCTGCTCGATCCCGACGCCATCGCGTCGACCTTCCTCCACGTCATCCACCAACCGCGCAGCGCGTGGTCGTGGGAGGTGGAGGTGCGGCCGTGGGTGGAGAAGTTCTGAGAAGCAGCAAGCCCAGCGCCTAGTCGACCAGCGTCTCCGGCGCGAACAGGTCTTCGGGGCGCAGGCGCCGCGGCGACAGGCCCTGCTCGTGGTGATAACGCAGGAACGCTTCCAGCGTCTTGCGGTTCGCCTCAAGCCCGTAGGGCCAGGGATCGCTCCCCATCATCCGCCGGTTCCGCTCCACCAGCTCGGTCAGCAGAGGTATCATGAGCAGCAGGTGAATGCGTCCGCCGAAGGCGTTGTAGTAGAGGTCGGTGACTTCGTCCTTGGCTTTGCGCAAGGCGTTGTAGAGCGCGCACGCCACCCAACGGTTGCGCTCGTAGAAATCGCGCCGCAGCACGACCAGATGCATGATGGGAAAGACCCCGGTGCGCTTGAAGTAGTCGCGCTCCTCCGCCTCGGCGTCCTCGAACAACCGGCGTACCCGCGGCGACCCGCGCAGGATCGAGGGCGGCGTGATGGCGCTGTAGAGCGCGTCGATCTCGCCCGCCTCCAGCATGGCGTCGAGGCTGCGGTCGGCGCCGACGTGCTCGACCCGCATGGTCGGCGGCGGACCGAACGGGAGCCAGTTCCAGGGCGCCGCCGGCGTGTCGACGCCGCCGATGTAATAGCTGCAGCTTTCCGGCGGCACGCCGTAGTCGTCCTGGAGGATTCCGCGCGGCCACAAGGCGCCGTCATGACCGTAGAGAAAGGCCTCGCCAACCCGCTTGCCGATCAGGTCCTTGGGCGTTTGGATGCCGCTGTTCGCGTTCACGTAGATGGCGGAGCGCCGGAACGTGCGCGACAGGAAAACCGGGATGGCGATGAACGGCGGCTCCTTCAGCCCGAGCGTCGCCGTGTAGATCGTTATTCCGAGCTCGGACGCCTCGAACTCCTTGTCGCCGACCATGCGCGGAAAGCTGAACCACGGCGGCAGGTCGAGGTGGTTGAGGTCGATACCTTCAAGGGGGACGCGGCCCTCGATCAGCGAGCGGACGCGATCGTAGTTCTGGCAGGCAAAGGTCAGCTTCAAATTGGCCATGACGCTTTCAGTGCGAAGTCACGCCAAGAGTCCTGTCAGGCGCCATCACGTCAAGCGTTATTCGAATTGGATGTTGTTGTCCTTGATGAACTTGCCCCAATGCTCGGCTTCCTTCTTCACCAGGGTACCCAGTTCCTCCGGCGTCGAAGCGACCGGGTCGAAGCCTGCCTTGACGAGGCTGGTGCGGATCTTCTCATCCGCCATGGCGGCGACGAAGTCGGCATGCAGCCGCCGGATGATCGGCGCCGGAGTGCCGGCCGGCGCGAATGCGCCGATCCAGGTATGGGAGATGAAGCCCGGGAAGCCCTGCTCCACCATCGTGCCGACATTCGGCGTTTCGGCGAGCCGTTTCTCGCCGGCGACCGCGATCGGCGTCACCATCCCGGTCTCGATCGCGGCGCGAAACGGCGGATAGGACAGGATCGCGAACTGCACCTCGTTGGTCATCAGGCCTTGTGTGACCTGCGGCCCGCCCTTGTAGGGCACGTGCAGCATGTCGATGCCGGCACGGACCTTGAATTCCTCGCTCAGCAGGTAAACACTAGTCAGGCGGCCGGGCGAGCCGAAATTCAACGTGCCCGGCTTCGCCTTTGCGAGCGCAACGAAATCGCGCACGTTCGACACTTTGAGCGCCGACGGCACGGCGATCATGTGCGGGATCCGCGCGAGCAGCGACACCGGCGCGAAGTCATGTACGGCGTCGTAGGGCGCCTTCGCCGTCGCCAGCTGATTGATGACGTGCATTTCAAGGTTGACCAGGACGGTCTGGCCGTCGGGCGGCGCTTTGGCCACCGAGGTCGCGCCGATGACGCCGGCCGCGCCCGGCCGGTTCTCGACAACGACCGGCTGACCGAGCCGGTCAGAGAGTACCTGCTGCATCATGCGCGCCACCGCATCGGCCACGCCGCCGGCCGCGGTGGCCAGGACCAGCGTCACCGGCTTGGACGGGGTCCACTCCTGGGCAAAAGCCTGCGAGCATCCCAGCACCGGGGCAACGGCGGCCGCTCCCGCCTGCTGCAGGAGGCTCCGTCGGCTGATCGGTATCGCCACAGCACGTATCGGGCTCATTGCTTTCCTCTCGTCAGGAGTCCTTTCGAGATGGTTTTTAGGGCCTTTTCTTGCCCTGCTGTCATCACGGAAACGCGAACGCCGGCATTGGGGCAATAATTTAGCTTACTAAGTATCGTCAATCGGATGGGTCGGCGCCATTTCACGCCCGTCAGGCCCCTGCCTGATGGGATAATAATTTCAATATTTCAATAGCTTCTTAAGCGGACCCTTGGATGAGTGCCTGGTCGGCAGACGTTTGCATGCTCAATATTTTCGCACGCCGGAGCCGAACGAGATGTCGCTACGAAGCCCGCCCATGTCGGCGAAACTAGCCAATGCGATGGGAAACCGCCAAGAGGGCGCGGCGACGCCGGTTCCGCATTCGCCCAAGATGCACTATCCCTGGAGCGAGACGGAGGCCGCGCTCGACCGGAGCTTTTTCGGCGCCTCGAACTGCTGCGCGACGAGACCGGACCGCAGGCGGTCTCCTGAGCGGCAGACGATATCGGTGAATGCGCCAAGGACGACGCGGGCATGGGGGTCATCGTTATCGGCGGCGGTATCGGCGGCCTGAGCCTGGCGCTCGCGCTGCATCAGGTCGGCATCTCCTGCCGCGTGTTCGAGGCCGTGGCCGAGATCAAGCCGCTCGGCGTCGGCATCAACCTGCTGCCGCATGCAACGCAAATCCTGAGCGACCTCGGCATCGCCGATCAGCTCGCCGCCAAGGGCATCGAGACCAGCGAGATCTGCTTCTATACGCGCCACGGCCAGTTGATCGACCGCGAGCCGCGCGGGCGCCACGCCGGCTACGATTGGTCGCAGATCTCGATCCACCGGGCGGATCTGCACGAGATCCTCCTGGCCGCGGTCCGCAACCGACTGGGACCCGATGCGGTCACCTTCGGCTGCCGCTGCATCGGGGTCGAGCATGGTCGCCACGGCGTGGCCGTGCATTTCGTCGACAGCGACGGCGTCATCCTGCCGGTCGTCAAGGGCGACGTGGCGATCGGGTGCGACGGCATTCATTCAGTGGTGCGTCGGCAGCTTCACCCGACCGAGCCGCCGTTGATCGATCATGTGACCACGTCGTATCGCGGCGTGACCCGCTGGATGCCATTTCTGACCGGCGCCAGCATGGCCTATGTGGGGACCTTCAACACCGGCAAGCTTGTCGTCTATCCGATCCGCGACCGGATCGATGGCGAGGGGCGCCAGCTCATCAATTGGGTGCTCGAGCTCAAGAAGCCCAACGATCGCGTGCGCGACTGGAACCGGCGCGTGAATATCGAGGCATGCATCGGACCGTTCGAGGCATGGCGGTTCGATTGGCTCGATGTTCCCGGCATGCTGCGCGCCGCCGATGAGGTGTTGGAGTATCCGCTGATCGATCAGAACCCGCTGCCGTTCTGGAGCAGCGGCCGCGTCAGCCTGCTCGGCGATGCCGCGCATCCGATGCTGCCGCGCGGGTCGAACGGCGCAGCGCAGGCCATCATCGATGCCCAGTGTCTCGCGAGCCTGCTCTCCAAGGATGGTGACATCGACGGCGCGCTCAGGGCCTATGAATCCATACGCTTGCCGGCGACAGCCGAGGTCGTGCTGAGCAATCGCGACCGCTCGCCCGACGCGATCCTGCGCGTCGTCGAAGAGCGCACTGGCGGCAAGCCCTTCCGCGCGATCACCGACGTGATTTCCCAGGAAGAAATCGACACCTGGCACGAGAACTACCGCAGGACGGCGGGATTCGGCCGCGACAATCTCCGCGGAGCATAAGCCGCGACTTGATCGCCGACGCGATAGTCTCGTAATCGAGCAACCGCCCGCGATCGGCACGCCAGCCGGCGTGTTGCCGGACCCGAGGAAAGCGAAGAATCATGGCACAGCCTGCATCCTGGGCTAATCCCATCACCACACGATCGAAGGTCGTCCTGGAGATCGCATCCGAGCTGGTCGGCTACGACTGGACGGCGATGCAGGCCAAGGTTCTCCTCAAGTCGCAAGGCCGGCAGTCGAGCTGGGCGCTGAGCCTGTTCGGCTCGGGCACGCTCGAAGGCATCGACGCGGTGATCAAGCGGGAGGCGGACCTCGCCATCGTCAACCCGTCGACGCTTCTGACGTTGGCCTATCGGGGCCTTGGGCCCTACACGAGCCCGCAACCGGTTCGCCTGATCGCCGTCATTCCATCGCTCGATCAGTTCGTGTTTGCGGTCAACGCCAAGACCGGGCTCAAGACCTTCGAGGACATCGCCGCCCGACGCTATCCGTTGCGGGTGTCGCTCCGCGGCATTCCCGATCACGGCGTGAACGTGATGCTCAACGACATCGCGGCGGCGGCGGGATTTTCGCTCGCCGACCTGCGCTCATGGGGCGGCGACGTGCGCGAGGAAGGATCGATGCCGTGGCCGGACGGGCCGAAATTCCAGGCGCTGGCGAGCGGCGAACTCGATGCCATCTTCGACGAGGCTTCCGACGTCTGGGGCGACCAGGCGCTCGACGCCGGCATGACGATGCTGCCGCTGGCCGAGGCGACCGTCCGCAAGCTCGAAGGCATGGGCTACCGCCGTGCACTCCTGCGAAAGAGCGTGTTCGCCAAGCTGCCGGCCGACGTGCTGACCATCGATTTCAGCGGCTGGCCGATCTTCGTCCACGCCGAGCTGCCCGAAAATCGCGTCACCCAGATCTGCGCGGCGCTCGAGGCGCGCAAGCACCTGATCCCCTGGCAGGGTGACGGGCCGCTTCCGGTCGAGCGGATGTGCCGGGATACGCCGGAAACGCCGGTCGACGTCGCGTTCCATCCGGCGGCGCAAGCCTTCTGGCAGGAGCGCGGTTACCTGCCCTGAATGGTGGCGGCGCGGACGCGCAAGCGTTACTTGCAAGGCGGCATTGATTGCAGCCCCTGATGGTCCTATGAGAGCGCGGCATAGCTGCGGACTGAATTGGGATGGATAAGCGCAAACCACCAACCGGCGCCCCGCGCGTCCGCAGCCCGAAGCCGTCGGCGCCCCGGCAGCATCGCGTCTTCCTGTCCGCCAAGGAGCGCACCACCGTTCCGGCCGGCGCGGTCGACTTCGTGATCGCGGAAAGCATCGCTCACATCGTGGTGGTGACCGCCCGCCTGTTCGACCGGCAGCTCGCAATGCGGCTGCGGCGCTACAACGTGCCGATCGGCCAATGGCCGTTCCTGTTGTTCCTGTGGGCCAACGAGAACCTGTCCCAGCGCGACCTCAGCAGGCTTATGGCGATCGAGGAATCGACGGTGACCAACACCGTGGACCGCATGGAGCGCGACGGCCTGATTTCCCGCACGCGCACGCCCGACAACCGCCGGCGCAATCAACTCAGGCTGACCGAGCGGGGTCGCGGATTGATGAGCACGCTCCTGCCCGAGGCGATGCAGGTGGTGCAGACCGCTACACAGGGGATGTCCGAGATGGAGATCGCCTTTCTGACCAGCCTGCTCGGCAAGGTGCAGGTCAACCTGGCCGACGAGCGCGCGCGGCCGTTGGGGATCGATCCCGCGATTGAAGCGGCCGGATTGAAGCTGTCCGAATCCGAAGGGCGGCGCAAACGCTCGTGAGGGACATTGCGGCGGCTACCACCAGGATCGGTATTCGCCCGGCCGGTAGCCCTGGTTTCGCCGAGACCTGTCGTCCTGCCGGTAGCGATCGTATTGGTATCGGTCATATTGGCCGTAGCTGTTCCATCCCCAGGGACTGTCGCCCATCTCGCGGCGTTCCTCCGCGGGCGGGCGCTTGCGGACCGTCCGGCGCGGCTCCGGCTTCGGAGGCTCGACCGCGGCCGGCGCCGCATGCTCCTGCGCGAGCGCATGCAGCGGCGACGGCTCGAGCTCGACGAGTTCGGGCGCATCCATCTTGCGCGGCGGCGGTTCGAGAAAGGTAGCGGGCGGGGCCTTGTAGGCGGCCAAGCCGGGATTCGCGGTCTTCATGGGTTGGAAGAGCCAATAGAGCAGCAAAAAGATGCCCGCCATGACCGCGACGAACACGATCAAGTATCCGATCACCGGAACGGCACACTCTTCGTCTTGCGAAATCCAACGTGCGGTCATGATCCGGGAAAACGCCGCACCATGATCCCTGGTTCCGCGCGCGTCGCATCAGCGCACCGGGAAATCGAAATAGGTACTCGGGAACGGCTCGCGGCCGAGCGTGAAGTGCCACCACTCTTTGTCGTAGGGCCGGAAGCCGCCGCGTCCCAGCGCTGCGGCGAGGAGCGCGCGGTTCTTCTGCGCCTCCGGGCTCACGCTCCTGTCGCTGGGCCACGACTTCGGGCTGAAGAAATCGAACGGCGTGCCCATGTCGACGTCTTGCGTCCCCTCCCCGGCGGCCATAAGCGCGTTCACGCGCGTCTTCGACGCGCTATGGCGCACCAGCGTGAGATCGACGGTCGCGCCCCGCGAATGGCCGGAACGCGAGGCGATGTAGCCGAGGCGAAAGAGGTCGCGCTTGTCGATGTCGGGATAGTACTCGGCCTTGCGCGCCACGTCGGCGAGGTCGCGCGCCCAGCGCACGAAATGCGCGACCGCGCGTGCCGGCCGGTAGCAGTCGTGCACCTTGAGGCCGAACCCGCGCGCCACGAGATCGCGCTGCACGGCGGCAAGCGCCGCAGCGGCCGGCCGTGCCAGCAGGCAGCGCGGCGCCTCGTAGCCGTCGATCCGCCGCCCGATGAAATTGTCGGTGCCGAAATAGCGCATGTCGACGACCAGCCCGTCGACCACGGTCGCGGTGTCGACGAACGCGGCCGGCATCGATGCTTCCGCCTGCGCCGGCAGCGTTGACGACAGCAGCGCGAGAGCGAAGGCGGGTGTGGCGGTGGCGCGCATGGAAAGACTCAACGGCGTTTTGCTATCATGCCCGTGGTGGCGGCAATACCAGCCGCTCATGGTCGCATGAGGGCGAGCCTGCTGGTGACACGGGCTTTCGCCGCCACCGCCCGGCGAAGCCTTGCACAGATTCGCGAGTGCGGCCACTCTCGCGCCAGCCGGCGGAGGACGATGATGCGATGGATCACGATGGCGGGCGCCGCGCTTGCGGCCGCGATGGTCTCGTGCGCCGCGCAAGCGCAGCACCACGACGCCGGGCCGCCCGCCGCCGACGGCGGCTACGCGCCACGGCTCGGCGAGCTCATGATCCTGCAGCAGATCCGGCACTCCAAGCTCTGGTTCGCGGTGGCAGCGAACAACTGGGAGCTCGCCGAACACGGCCTCGAGGAGCTCAAGGCCGGCTTCGCCGATGTCGCCAGGCTCTACCCGACGGCGCACGGGGTCACGGTCGCGCCGGTCATTGCCGTGCTGAACGAGCGCGAAATCGCCGAGCTCGCCAAGGCCGTCACGGAGCGAGACCGCGTCAAGTTTACCATCGCCTTCGATCAGCTGACCGCGGCCTGCAATGCCTGCCATCAGGTCAGCAAGCACGGCTTCATCGTGATCCAGCAGCCGATCTCGCCGCCCTTCAACAACCAGTCCTTTGGCCCGCCCGGGGGCCAATCGCCTCCCCCGAGCGGCGGCGGCCACCCGCATTGAGATCAAGGAGTTCACGCGATGACGATGATCAAGCGCGCCGTGCTGGCTTCACTCGTGTTTCTGGGCGTGCCGGCCGCCGCGTCGGCGCAGGAGGTGACGGTGCGGATCGGCAACGCGCCCTCGATCGCCTCGGGCGCGCTGCTCATCGCCATCGAGCGCGGCTATTTCCGCGAGGTCGGAATCAAGGTCGCGATCGAGCCGCTCGACACCGCTTCCAACGCGATCGCGCTGCTCGCGCAGAACCAGTTCCAGGTCATCGAGGGCGGGCTCGCCGCCGGCTATTTCAACGCGATCGAGAAAGACCTGCCGATCACCATCGCGATGTCGCGGGTGTCGACGCCGCTCGGGCACAACATGATGCTGCGGGCCGACCTCAAGGATCAGATCAAGGAGATCAGTCAGCTCAAGGGCCGCGTGATCGCCACCAACGGACCGGGCTCGGTCTCGACCTACGAGATCGGCAAGCTGTTGGCGACCGCCGGCCTCACGATCGCCGACGTCGAGATCAAGGTCATCACCTTCGCGCAGTATTCGATCGCCTTCGCCAACAAGGCGATCGACGCGGCGCTCGCCATCCACCCGTTCACGTCGCAACTGCGCGACCTCAACCTCGCGGTGCCGTTCGCGGATTCCGACGCGCTGATCGAGCCGCGGCCGATCACGATCTCGGTCAACATGATCAATACCGACTGGGCCAAGCGCAATCCCGAACTCGCGCGCAATTTCTACCTTGCCGCGTTGCGCGGCGCCCGCGACTACTGCCAAGCGTATCACGGCGGTGCGGTGCGCAAGGAGATGATCGACCTCCTGGTCAAGAGCGGCATCGAGCGACGGCCCGAAATGCTGCATCAATATACCTGGCCGGCGCGCGATCCGAACGGCCGCGTTAGCCTCGCCAGCATGCTCGACATGCAGGCTTGGTACGTGCGGAACAAGTACGTCGGCGTGCAGTCCCCGGCCGAACGGCTGGTCGATCTCAGCTTCATCGAGGCCGCAGTGCAAAAACTCGGGCCGTTCGTGGTGGAAAACAAGGATAGCACGCTGCCCGGCTGCCGCTGAAACAGCCTGCAAGGCACTGATCTTACTGGCAGATCAGCCAGCGCGTCCGGCCCGCCCGGGGCCCCGTATATTCCAAGGTGACGGCCGCGGCGAAGTATGCGAAACGTCCTGGCCCTTTGCTGCCGCCGTCTATTTTCCGGCGCGGCCCGACCGTTCGTTGCCGCATGGATGAAGTCGCCACCCGCAGCCAGCTTGCCGCCGCGCTTGCACGCGTGGCCACGGGCGACCGCGCCGCACTGCGCATCGTCTATCAAGACACCTCGGCGAAGCTTTTTGGCGTCTGTCTGCGTATCTTGAACGACAGAAGCGAGGCCGAGGACGTGCTGCAGGACGTCTACGTGACGGTTTGGCGCAAGGCCGCGAGTTTCGACCCGGCGCGCGCGAGCCCGATCACCTGGCTGGTGGCGATCGCGCGCAACCGGGCGATCGACAAGCTGCGCGCCAGCACGGTGAGGCGGCGCTCGGAACCGATCGAGAGCGCGGATGATGTGCGCGACGAGGCACCGGCGGCGCTCGACCTGGTGGTGGCGGCCGAGCAGCAGGCGCGGCTCAAGACCTGCCTCGGCGAGCTCGAGGAGCGGCAGTCGAACGTGATCCGGTCGGCGTTCCTCGACGGCGTAACCTATGAGCAACTGGCCGAGCGCATGAATGTGCCGCTCGGCACGATGAAGAGCTGGATCCGGCGCGGACTGATGAAGCTGAGAGCCTGTCTGGAGCGATGACGTCAAGGAGCGATGAGCGAGACCGACCATAGCGACACGCCTCCCGACGACGGTAATACCGTCGCCGGCGAATACGTGCTCGGTGTGCTCGACGCCAACGAGCGCCGCGCGGTCGCGCAGCGCATCGAAAGCGACGCCGATCTCGCGCGCGAAGTCGCGTTCTGGGAGGAGAAGCTCGGCGGTCTCGCCGACGGCGTGCGGCCGGTGACGCCGCCGGAGGCGATGTGGCCGCGCATCGAGGCGGCGGTCAGCGTGCCCGCAGCCGCGCCGCAGCGCGGCGGACTGTGGCAGAGCCTGGTGTTCTGGCGCGTGTTCGCCATCGGATCGGCGGCGATCGCGGCCGCCTGCATCGCCGCGCTGGTCTTTATCGGAAGCGGAGCCATTCGCGACGAGCGCTCGCCGCTGCTGGCCAATATCCGCCAGACGGGCAGCGGACAGCCGGGCTTCGTCGCCGCCATCGGGGCTGGCGGTACGCTCGTGATCGTGCCCGCATCGCTGCTCACGGCCGATCAGAAATCGATGGAGCTGTGGCTGATCCCGGCCGGCACCGGCGACGCGGCCCGGCCGCGTTCGCTCGGTCTGATCGCGCCAAACCAGCCGGTTCGCATCACGGTGCCGCCGCAACTCGTGCCGCTCGTCACACCTAACGCCTCGCTCGCGGTTTCGCTTGAACAGCCCGGCGGCTCGCGCACCGGCGCGCCGAGCAGCGACATCGTCGCGGTCGGCGGGCTCACGAACTTGTAACCGCCGCGTTTCGCACTGCTGCATCCATCGCCTGCGCCCTCCCGTAGCTCGTGTCGTGACCCGATCATGGGAGCGACACCGAGCAACTGGAGGACTGAAATGAAGTACGCAGGTATCATGTTTGCGACCGTCGCCGCCGCGGCGCTTGCGATCGGCTCCATCGCCGCGACGCCGACGTTCGCGCAGAAGCGCGAGCAGACCGTCATGGTCGGCGGCGCTCCGATGTATCCCACGAAGAACATCATCGAGAACGCGGTCAATTCGAAGGACCACACCACGCTCGTGGCCGCGGTCAAGGCCGCCGGCCTGGTCGAGACGCTGCAGAGCCCCGGCCCGTTCACCGTGTTCGCGCCGACCAACGCGGCCTTCGCCAAGTTGCCCAAGGGCACGGTCGAGACGCTGCTGCGCCCGCAGATGAAGGAGAAGCTCGTCGCGGTGCTCACCTATCACGTGGTCGCCGGCCGCATCTCGGCCAGGGACATGATGGACGCCGCCAAGAAGAACGGCGGCAAGGCGACCTACAAGACCGTCGAAGGCGAAGACATCACGGTCGAGACCAAGGGCAACACGCTCACGATCTGGGATGCCAAGGGCAGCGCCTCCAAGGTGACCATCCAGAACGTGTTTCAGTCGAACGGCGTCATCCACGTGGTCGACACCGTGCTGCTGCCGAGCGGCTGATCCCGCTCCCGCGGGCCGATCGTTGCAGCAGTCCCCCCGTTCTCTGCCCGATCGCCCGGCCCGCCGCGGAAACGCGGCGGGCACTTTTGTTAAGCGATCGGTCTCTCCGCTCCCCTCCCCCCGCGAGCGCTTGCGAGCGGTGGGGAGGGGGAAGGGGTGGGGGGAATGCGGTCCCGTCGCTGATATTGCAGAACGCGTGCCTGCCATCCTCGCGGCTGTCGCAGAACGCGCGACCCCCCACCCCCGATCCCTCCCCACCGCACTTGGCGCGCGAGGAGGGGAGGACTCGCGGCGCGGCCGCCACTCAACCGACAGTCCGAACAGGCGGCACGAAAAATTCTTGTGCAGCAGGACTAGCGCAGGACTTCGACGATCCGGCCGGTCGACTTGTCGATCAGCACCACCATGTTGTTGACCGCGATGTAGCGATAGCGCCGGATCGCCGGATCCTTGACGTCGTCCGGAAAGTCGTAGGGCAAGACCGAGCTCGGCAACTGGCTTCCGATGATGATGTTGAAGCCCGGCGGCCGGTGCGGCTCCGGTGTGCGCTCCCTGATGATTGAACGGTAGGCTTCGCTGCGTTGCTCGTTCGACAGCTCGGCCTGCGCGAACGCCGGCGACGCGGCGGCGACGAGGCCTGCCGCGATCAGCGCCCCGTATAGACGATGTCTCATGATCGGCTCCTGTGTTGCGCTCGTGGTGGGCCAATGCGGGAGCGAATGAGCAAGTTCCGAACGGTGGGACTGCGGCCGGGTTGCAGGAAACAAAGGGTTGACGTGAGCGGCACGGAGTTCCGCCTAGCGGCACTCGCCGGTCCACTGGCCCTCGATCTGCGTACGCACCTCCTGCATCAGGCGGCCGGCCATCGAGGAGCGCGCCGCGACCAGGCCGGTGTAGTGGTCGCTCGCGTCAAAGATGAATTCGCCGGCCACGTCCATGTCGATCTGCCCGGTGCATTGCAGGCGCCATTTGAGCCGCTGCGGCGTGAACTCGTGCTCCACCCGCTCGCAGGTCGAATTCACCGTGCGGCTCACCGGGCTAAAGGTCTTGTCGAGGTCGGCGACGTCGGCGGCCGTGAGACAACGCATGTTCTGCGTGGTCGGGCCGACACTGCCGTTGATCTCGGGCTTGTTGATGACGCGCCACAGGCCCGGCTGGATGCCGTCGGCCAACGCGCCCTGGCACGCCAACACAGCGAGCCCGAAGGCGACCCAGCACCGCGCCACACCCTTCATCCGCACTTTTTTCATTGGTTTTTTCCATGTCGCGAGCCCGCGTTAACTAACCGCTAACCATAAGCTGGGCAAATTTTGCCGGGGAGCATCTTCCACTTACGCGGCGAACCCGGGGCGGCCCTTGGACGCGAGCGCGGTTCCTCTCACGCGGGTCAGCGGCCTCACGGCCGCGACGCAATCCTTTCATGCCCACGATCGGGCGCGGCGGACGTCGACAGAACACATGAGTGATAGTGCGGCAGGCGGGCAGGCGGCAGGCGGGTTCGCCATGCCGAAGCTCGGCGATTTCGGGGCAGTATTCAAGCGCGGCGACATCGCGCTGGCGATCGGCGTGATGGCGATCCTGGTCGTCCTCATCCTGCCGCTGCCGGCGACGCTTCTTGACATGGCACTTGCCATTTCGATCATCCTCTCGGTGCTGATCCTGATGACGGCGCTGTTCATCCAGACGCCGCTCGAGTTCTCCTCCTTCCCGACCGTGCTGCTGATCGCCACGATGCTGCGGCTGTCGCTCAATCTCGCCTCGACCCGCCTCATTCTGTCTCGCGGGCACGAGGGCACCGCGGCTGCCGGCCACGTCATCGAGGCGTTCGGCAATTTCGTGATGAGCGGCAACTTCGTGATCGGCATCATCGTGTTCACGATCCTGGTGATCGTGAATTTCGTGGTGATCACCAAGGGCTCCGGCCGCATCGCGGAAGTGGCGGCGCGCTTCCACCTCGACGCCATGCCGGGCAAGCAGATGGCGATCGACGCCGACTTGTCCGCCGGGATGATCGACGAGGGCGAGGCGCGGCGGCGCAGGAAGACGCTCGAGGACGAATCCGGCTTCTACGGGGCCATGGACGGCGCCTCGAAATTCGTGCGCGGCGACGCCATCGCGGGCCTGCTGGTCGTGTTCATCAACATCATCGGCGGCGCAATCATCGGCATCGCCCAGCAGGGCATGTCGTTTGCCGACGCCGCGCGCACCTACACGCTGCTCACTGTCGGCGACGGACTGGTCACGCAGGTGCCGGCGCTGATCGTGTCGACCGCCGCCGGTCTGCTCGTCGCCAAGGCCGGCGTCTCGGGCGCCGCCGACAAGGCCCTGATTGCGCAGTTCTCCGGCTATCCCAAGGCGCTCGGCATGTCGGGCGCCGTGATGGGCGTGATGGCGCTCCTGCCGGGCATTCCGATGCTGCCGTTCCTGCTGCTCGGCGGCGGCGCCGGGGCGCTGGCCTACCTGATCGACAAGCGCGCCAAGCAGCGGATCGCCACGGACGCACGGCAGGTCGAGGCGGCCAAGGTGGCAGCAGCGCCCTCCGAGGAGCCGATTTCGGCGGCGCTCAAGATCGACGACCTCAAGATCGAGCTCGGCTATGCGCTGCTGCCGCTGGTCAACTCGCCCGCCGGCTCCGACCGCCTCACCGAGCAGATCAAGGCGCTGCGCCGTTCGCTCGCGGTCGAGATGGGCTTCGTGATGCCGGCGGTGCGTATCCTCGACAACGTGCAGTTCGACGCCAACACCTACATCATCAAGATCAAGGAGGTCGAGGCCGGTACCGGGCGCATCTGGCCGAGCCAGTACATGGTCATGGACCCGAACGGCGCGCAGGTGAACCTGCCCGGCATTCATACCCAGGAGCCGACCTTCGGGCTGCCGGCCACCTGGGTAGACGCCGCTCTGAAAGAGGAAGGCGTGATCAAGGGCTACACCGTGGTCGACGCCGCGACCGTGCTTTCGACCCACCTGACCGAGCTGATCAAGGCCAATGTCTCCGAGCTGCTCTCCTATTCGGAGGTGAACAAGCTGATCAAGGACCTGCCCAAGGAGCAGGTCGAGCTGGTCAAGGACCTGGTGCCGGCGAAAATCTCGATCTCCGGCATCCAGCGCGTGCTGCAGATCCTGCTGGCCGAGCGGGTCTCGATCCGCGATCTCGCGACCATCCTGGAAGGCATCGCCGATGCGATCGCCTTCACCGCCAACCCGGCGACGCTGGTCGAGCACGTACGCACGCGGCTCTCGCGTCAGATTTGCGCGCAATACACGACGCCGGCCGGCTACCTGCCGCTGATCGCGCTCACCGCCAAGTGGGAGCAGGCGTTCGCCGAGTCGATCGTCGGCCAGGGCGACGAGCGCGCGCTGGCGATGCAGCCCTCGCGGCTGACCGAGTTCATCAACCTGGTGCGCGAGAGGTTCGAGGACGCGGCGCGCCAGGGGGAGGCCCCGGTGCTGGTCACCTCGGGGGCGGCGCGGCCGTTCGTGCGCGGCATCGTCGAGCGCTTCCGGGCGCAGACGCCGGTGATGTCGCAGGCGGAAATTCATCCGCGCGCGCGGCTCAAAACCGTGGGGAGCATTTGAGCTCCCTCCTCGTTGTGGTGCCGGCGGAAAATGCCCTCGCCCCTTGAGGGACCCGCAAAGGGAGAGGGCACTGTCGCCGCATCAGCGCTAGCGCCACCATAGATTCCTCACTGACTGTGAGAATGAAGAGCGTAGCCAACGTATTCCGGCCCCTGTTGCTTTGCTTGGGCGCGGGAGTTCCGCCTGCTAGTGGAGCCGCATGCCCGATCGGCAAATTCCGATCGCCGACAGAAAATTCCAACACGGGGCGCTGGGCTGCGCGCCCGCAAGCCCAGGCATGGCCTTCAACAGGGGCGGTACGGTGTGGAGTGGCGGTAGGTTGACTGCAAAGCCGCGCGCGCCGAATTCCTCATAGCGCTCCGACTCTTCAATGCTGGGCAATGCCAGCTCTTCGATCCTGCTCGATTCTTCGCGCTCTGCCTCTCCCAGCCCGTCGAAACCGTGAACCAGGCGCCCGTCCGACGACATCATGTATCTGTGCGGAATCACATTGGCGAGCTCGCCACGATCTCCCAGAATGCAGACCAGGAAATAGTGCTCGCCGGCCGCTGCACCGGCCAGCAGGCTGCGGCCTTCTTCGCCGAAACCCCGAAATCGGACCCAGTCGCGCCACGACAATTGGGCCCACGAGGTCTGGCATTCCTGCCAATGCAGGATGACCGTGTTGTCGGGATTCCCCTTCATCGGCGTCTCCGGCCCCACGTTATGATTGCAACGCTAGACTATTTGCGCGGTCGCATTGTCTGACGGAAACCGGCCCCACCTTTCCTGAGAATCAAGAAAGACACAAAGTTAGCCCGCCGCGCGAACGCGGCGGGCCATCATCGCTAGCTCAGCCAACCTTGAGATTCTCCGCCGACTCTTTCCCGCGGTTGCTGACGATTTCATACTGGACGATCTGTCCCTCGTTGAGCGAGCTCAGCCCCGCTCGTTCGACCGCGGAGATATGGACGAACACATCCTTGCCGCCGCCTTGCGGCTGAATGAATCCGTAGCCCTTGGTCGGGTTGAACCACTTCACGGTTCCTGTGGCCATAGTCGCCTCCTTGCATCATGTGCGCATGAACCGGTCGCACGTGGCTCGCACGATCCGGCAGGTCCGAGTTTTGGGAAGTGACTTGAGAGCAACCCAAAACGGGAGCTTGGCAAGGCAGACCGAAACCTCGGTCCAGTACCCCTACGATTGAAACGGGTTTTGGTCAATGACTACGGGTTGATCGTGTCGCCGCAGCAGGCCCCAAGCCGCACGAAAATACCGCCGAACGGGAGCCGCCTGGCGGGATGTCCGGGTACCACGCGACCGCATTTCAGGGCCGCTGTACGCCGGATGAGAGCGGTTTGGGGACGGTTGGAAGCGTCGACCGGGTCAGGCTTGCACCTGCGATGCCTTGGTCTTCTTGCGCATGCGCCAGAGCTGAAATCCCTCAACCTCGATCGCTTCCTCAATCGCGTCGCGCGACAAGTTGTGAGGCGGCTTCGCTTCCGCCGTCACCACTCCGGTCACCGTCCAGGGCCCGTGGTTATCGGGCAGCTTGGTTCCGGCCTCATCACCGGCGAAGGCCCGCAATTCCTTCGTCGTCTCGGACTTGAAAATATAGAAACGCATGGCTTGATCCTTTTTGCGTTAGCCTGACACGCGTCCTCACGCGCCGCCGTCAACAATCCGGCGCACTCCTGCGCAACGGCGGAGCGAGGGGAACGGAACCAGGCTCCTGTCAACGAAGGGAATTGAAGGCCCGGCCGCTGCTTGGAGCTGCATTTTTGATCGTCGCGATAGTGCGCCCTTTCGGCAACAATGTCGATGGTTGTTTCGGCCCTGCGATCAAGCAGTTCTGGCGAATCAGGGGCAAACCTGATCAATCGGGAGCGCCATGACGATCTATGTTGCCGAGATCAAGGGCCGGGGCATTGCCGCCTTCGATGCCGACACCGCCTTTGATGCGGAATGTTTCGTGCGCGACCGCGGCTTTCGCGACGATCTCATGGCGCTGACGACCGGCGGCCTACCCGTGTGGGACGGTCTTGCCGGCATCCAGGTTCGCCAGGCAATCCCGCGTGAGCAAGCCAAATGGCAGGCATCGCGCGCCAAGGCGCTTCGCCACGGCAACATCGAGCCGGAAGACGACGCCTGGATCGCTTTCCTGGTCGCGCTCAGCGATCCGAGCCGGCGCCGGACATGAGCCGAGGAACGAGCCAACGACATGACGATTGTGGCGTTCGGTCCGAATTGAAGTTGTGGTCAAGGCAAGAGTCTGCGAAGGTGCCCGTCCACAACGGCTCAGGAGCTCGGATCAATGTGGCCCGCAACGTCAAGAATTCTCATTGGTCCGTATGGGCTGCATGGGTTCGCCATTGTCACGCTCTTATTTTTTCTCGTGTTCCTCTGGGCCTTCAACTTCACCAGTTTCTTTTGAGCGTGGACGTTCAATAGCCGTCGCTCTGACTTCCGCATGAACTCGGCGACGACGAGCGCCACTCAGAAATCAGCGCCGACCACGTCGTAGGATCCTCTGCGGCCGCGCGCATAGACCTTGGTGGCAGCGGCGTAGATCAATTCGCGGTTCGCGTCGAAGGTGCCGAGCGCCCAAGGTTCATCGAGCTGCATGCCAGGTCGAAGTTGCTTCAACGCGTCCTCAGTGACGAAAAACGAAGCCTCCATCGCGCTGTCGTGGCCCCAGAACCGCACGGCGCGCCGCGTTGCATCATACGCGCGGCTCTGATTCGGAAAATTCAGCCCCATTGTTGCACGCCGCTCCGCAGTCGCCAGGTTGTTGTCATGGTTCCGGCACCTTGCATTTTTTTCTGCGAGCTGATCGCCGTGCCGCTCCATTCAGGATGGTCGCGATCTGGTCAGCGCATTCGACCTTACGGGCGAATTGGGAGGCAGATCGTCAAGCCAGTCTTCATGGCGAGCGCGGTCGAGCCACGATCGCTGCATGCGCAACAGCGCCTCGCGATCCCCCGGCGATGCCGCGCTCGCAGCAAGAATGCCGCAGGTGACCGCGGCGCGGCGATATCGCGATGCCTTGAACAGTTCGGGAGCCTTGGACACTGCGTCCTCCTAGCCTCACAGGCGGGAGCGCAATCGTCTCTCGGCCACCGGCGCCTGGATTGGCTTCGTCGACACGACGCGTGCCGGTGATTGGAGCACTATACATCGGCAAGGTAGCGGGAACCTAGACAATTCTCGGGCGACCATGGCCGATCGACGCAGTTTCGCCCGTCGACGGAATTCCGCCCGTTCGACTCAATTCCGAGACACGAGCCCGTGACTTCCCACCAGCCGCGCATCCGGCTAAGGACGCGCGATGGCCATCGAAAAAATTGCCCTGCTGCTGGCGCTGCTCTCCTTCATCGTATTGGTGAGCGAACGCACGCTCGCATCCAATCACGGGACGGCAGGCCGTGGTCGATAACACGGCTGTCCGCTGGTCGCAGCTCGATATCAGCGGCCTCCGGTCGGGCTTCCAGGACAACATGTCCGTATCCGACATCGCGGGCTATCTGTTCAGAACAGAAGAAGACGTGAAGCAGAAAGCGCGCGAACTGGGTATCAGACTGAGAGTTACCTGATCCCCCGTCGCGCCACGCCACTCTTCCTGAAAATGGTCTAGTGGCCCGATTCCGAAGTTCGCAAGCACTTGCGGCACACTCTCGTGCGAACTTCGGGTTCGGGGCACTAGTTCCCCATGCCGGAGCGGCGGACGGTCTTGATCGGCGACACGGGGACGCCCGACTTCTCGGCGATCGCGCGGTCCTGCTCGTCGATGATCGTGCGCGCAGGAGCGTCGCCCTCCAGACCGCCCAAGACCGAACTTGGAACCTTGCGGTTTGAACGCTGAGAGCCGTCCTCATAGAGGACATCGAACAGCACGAATTCCACACGCGTTCCAGGCTTGCGAGCCATTTGACGATCCCATCCCAGGTTGGCGTTGACTCAAGAACCGAGCGAAGACGGGTTCGCCGACAGGTGAGTTGGAAAGGAAGCCCGGCACCGAAGGCCGGGCTCTGCGAACCCCCACTGTTCAGGCGGTCTGTAGATTCGTGGCCGCTGACTTGCCGCTCTTGCGGTCGGCTTCGATGTCGAAGGTGACCTTCTGTCCCTCGACGAGACCGCGCAGTCCAGCGCGCTCCACAGCCGAGACATGAACGAACACGTCGGGGCCGCCGCCCTCCTGCTGGATGAAGCCGAAGCCTTTTTGCGAGTTGAAGAACTTCACGGTACCTGTAGCCATATCGATCTCCTTGATAACGCACCAATGCGTCCGCGACCCGCACAACCATTTGCGCAGGTCGCTATCCGGATTTGGCGTGTTCTTGAGGGCCCTAAGCGGGCAGGCCGGCCAGGCAGGCAAAATCGCGAACGACCGTTAGATAGACAGTTTTCCTTCGTTTTACAATCTCTCGTCGGCCGCTTTGGTCAACGGTCGATCGCGCGGCGCCTGGCTGAAGGGAACCGGCTCGAGGGAAAATGATGCGGCACACGCCAGTTTCCATGAAACTGAAGGTGCTCTGGATTCTTTGCGTGGTCGCATTTTCTGACGGAAAACCGGTCCCCGCTTTTTCTGGAGATGCTCTAACGAAAGAACTTGATCGTGATCTCGGGGGGAACCTTCTCGATCGCCTTCTGAATTTCCTCGGCGGCCTTGGCCAACCGGTTGGTGTCGATATTGATGCCGACCCCGCACCCGGGACACGTCATGTGCTCATTCGCCTTGAGCTGTCCGACCGTTTGCTTGAGATCGTGCCCGCAATTCGGACACTGAAACCGGACCTCGTGGGATGCCGCGCCAACCATCAAGAAAATGCCTCTCGTTTGCCGTTCTACAGCGAGGCCTGCGGATTCCTCCTCGTTTGCCATCCATATCGTTTCATACTCGACTCCGATCGTCCACCAATTGCGATGGTAAATTGCTGATGTTGCGAACGATATTTGGCGGGCGACCTGTTTTTATTGGGTTTGAGCATTAGATGTATGAGGTAGTTTGGATGATGACCATTCAAATGATAGTTTCGCTTCATTTTTGGAGAGACTTTCATGACCAACGTGGCTTCAAATTCAGTTGCGGCGAAACCCGCGACTGCCGCCGAGACGCGGCAAATCGTTCTCAAGGACATCCGTGGCAAGTGGGGCAAGTTCTCGGAGCAGGATTTGTCGGCGCTCACGAGCAATGACGATATCGTGACCCAGCTGGTGGCTAAGTACGGCTTCGACAAGGCCCAGGCTCAGCTCGACGTCGACGCGTTGATGAGGGACCGTCAGATTTGACGCGCGCCTCGCACGATGCGCCCAGGCGCCCTTTCGGAGCCTGGGCGGCTTGCTCACTCGACCTGATCCCCTGTCACAACCCGAATGGTCTGGATGGACATGAACACCTTTGATTACGCCAGCGAGGCCGAGATGTTCGATTACGGCACGCCGGCCGAGCTGTTCTCGGCGAAAAGCAAGAACTTCCGCCGTCAGCGACTTGGGTACAAACGATTTGCGCGCGCGGCGGATGCCGTCCGCTTCGCGATCGAGGAGCTTTCGCCCGAGCTTCTCACGCGCAGCTACCTCGAAGTCGACGAGACCCGATACGGAGGCGAGGAGATCCGTCGCCTGTACGAGAGCACCGCCTATCCTCTCGCGCGACGCGATTCGGCGGCACCCTGATGACCGCACGCTCGCTGAGCAAGACCGTCGTGTTCAGCAAGCCTTTCCGATTGAAGGGTGTCGACCGCCTGCTGCCGGCCGGCGACTACCGGGTCGTGACCGACGAAGAGCTGATCGACGGCTTGTCGTTTGCGGTCTACCGCCGTGTCGCGACCATGATCTTCCTGCCGGCGCAGTCTCATCGAGCATCATCGATCGAGATGGTGACCATTGATCCGCTGGACCTTCAGGCGGCACAGGATCGAGACGCGGCCAAGCCATGACGGACGACGCCCGGTCCCGCCCGACCGCGCGAAACGATCGGATAGCTCCATGTGACCATACTCAACGTCCGGCACACGACCATCTACCGCTACCGCCGTCCGGTCCGGCTCGGCGATCACCGGCTGATGCTGCGCCCGCGCGATAGCCACGATCTTCGACTCATCCGGACCAACCTGAGTTTCTCACCGCCGGCGTCGGTGCGCTGGCTTCACGACGTGTTCGGCAACTCGGTCGCCATCGCCACTTTCGCCGAGCCGGCGGCCGAGCTGAGGATCGAGAGCAATCTCCAGCTCGAGACCTATGCGGTGAAGCGGCCGGCATTTCAGATCACGCCGGAGGCGGTCAGCTATCCGTTCATCTACTCGGCAGACGATCGCATCGACCTCGGCCGGATGATCGAGCGCCAATGCGCCGATCCAACCGATCGACTCGGATCGTGGGCGCGCGGCTTCGTGCGCAGCAACCCGACCGATACGCTGGCGCTGCTCGCCGACCTCAACAACGGCGTCAGGGCAGCGGTCTCCTATCAAAGCCGGGAAACCGAAGGCACGCAGAGCCCGACCGAGACACTCGACCGCGGCTGGGGTTCCTGCCGCGATCTCGCCGTCCTGTTGATCGAAGCCGCCCGCTGCCTGGGTTTCGGGGCCCGCGTCGTGTCGGGGTATCTCTACAATCCTTCCGCCGATGCTCGAGCCGCCGTCGGCGCCGGGTCGACCCATGCATGGGCCGACATCTATGTGCCGGGCGCCGGGTGGATCGGCTATGACCCGACCAACGGCACGATCGACGGCGCCGACTTGATCCGCGTTGCCGTCACCCGCGACATCAGCCAGGCCGTGCCGATCGCCGGCAGCTTCGTCGGCGCTCCCTACGACTATTTCGGCATGACGGTCGATGTGTCCGTGCTCCCCGAAAACAGGCCGATCGTGCAGGAGCAGCGCCTCTCCGCTCGCTCATGAAAGACGCGCCAAACACCGCCATCGGCAGGATTCTTGGAACGGATCGAACCGCACACGAGCGCGGTCGCGCCTACATCTTCCGACTGAGCGGCGAAGCCATGTCTGATGCGGACACGATCACCTTGCAGGGTGCGTGAGGCTCGATATCGCCGGCGTCGTACTTGGCGCTCGCAGCGCCCTCGATCGAATCCCGATTGAGCCGGAAGGCGCGCTCGTCATCGGCAGCGCCGCTGCTGCCAAATTTCTCGCGCAGCAGTTCGGGCTCCGCCCGGCAGGGCACTTCCGTGGATTCATCCTGCATCAGAAACTCGACGCCTTCCGTGGTGATGAGAATCTCCGGCCTGCTGCGTTTCAATGGCATGCATTCCTCCAATGCTCGCCCACCCCTTGGACCATGGCCCACCTCGTCACCGATCGTGTTGCGCTCAGGCGCGCGCCCGGACGAAGCGCGCGATCTGGCGCCAATGCAGCCGCAGGAGGCGCAGGACTTCCTGATCGTTCCAGCTTTGCAGAGCCCGGTTGATCGCCTCAACTCTGTTCAGCAGATCAACATTCGGATCGAACTGCTCGGCATCCGCCCGCCCCTGCGCATCGACCCCATCTCGGTTTTCGCGCGCCGCCGGAAGGCGGGCCTTCACAGGTTTGCTGACTGGCATCACTTGATCTCCCGCTTCGGCAATCGACTGGGACGCTGCGGCGCAGTCCAGCGAGCGGAGTCGACGAGCCACTCATTTCATCCGGCGATCGGCCCGCGATCGCCGATCACCCATGCACTCCGAGCGACGATCTGGTGGCTGACGTAGCAATGCGGACACCAGACCGAGATTTGAAGCTTGCCCATGCGCCGGAGGACATCGTCGGTCGTTTCGATGGCCGTCCGCACGTTGCGACCGGTTTCCGGGCAACTGAACGTCAACACTGGCATCTCCCCAAGATGATGCGCCCGTCGCATCGTCCGCCGAACCACGTGAAGTCGTTCGTGTACTGCAGCCTGACCGCTGCCACACCGAGGCAGACGGCACTCAGCGCCACGCTGAAGAGAGTGATCCACGTGTCACGCTCCTCCGCTTGGCACCGCGGGAGCGCATCGGTCGCTCAGCCACCGGCGCCCGAGTTCTTCATGTTTTGGCCGATGATCGCAGAAGCTTGCGCCTCGGGTCGGCGATTGTCCAGGAGATTCGGCCCTGGTTTGGCGCCGATCGGAGATCACTCCGCAGGCGACGGCGCGTAGCGATGCTGGATGCCGACCGGCGTGAAGAAGATGAAGAAGTTGGCGACGATGATGGTGCCGACCAGGAAATAGAACGTGGTGAGCAGCCCGTAGTGGTCGGCGATGATGCCGCAGGCCAGCGGCCCCATGCTGGAACCGAGCGACTGGATCGCGAACAACAGCCCGATGCTCGAGCCGCCCATGTTGGGCGGAGTGGCGTCGAGCAGCCACGCCTGCAGCACGGCGCGGATCGAGAAGAAGAAGAAGCCGAGGAACGCGATGAAGTAGATGAACGCGGTCGATTTGCCGGCAATGATCATGAACACGATGATGAGCGCGGTCACCGCCATGCTGCTCATGATGATCTGGCGGCGGCCGACCTTGTCGGAGAGATGGCCGGAGATCGGCGCCGCGATGAAGCCCGCCATCTGCAGCGCCGCCATGCAGGCGCCGATCCAGACCACCGGATAGTTGAGCTCGCGCGCGAGATAGAGCGGCAGGAAGGCCATCAGGCCGCCGTGGGTCATCGAGCGAAAGACCGAGCTTGCGCAGATGAAAACGAGCGTGCGGTTGGACAGGAGCTTACGGAAGTCGCGCAGCACGTCGACGAGCGAGCGCCGCTCCAACTCGGCCCCGGCCCTGCCGGGGCGCGGCCCGGCCTGCATGCGGCCGAGCAGGACGAGCAGGATCACCGACATCACGATGCCGGGGATGACGTTGACGATAACGACCTCGCGCCAGGTCAGATAAGCGAGCAGCGCGCCGGCGACGAACGGCGCCACCGCGTCGCCGACATTGCCGCCCATGCCGTGGATCGAGACCGCCAAGCCCTTGCGCTCCGGGAAATGCTGGGCGAGCAGCGGGATCGCGGTCGGGTGCCAGAGGTTGTTTCCGATCCCGACCAGGGCCGCGCAGGTCAGCAGCAGCCAGTAGTCGTAGGAAAAGCCCATCAACAGGTAGGGCGCCCCGATCCAGAACAGGGAGATCGCCATCAGCAGGCCCTTGCGACCGACCGAATCGACGATCAGCCCGCCCGGAATGTTGGACAAGGCGCCGCAGAGCGCCTGGGTGGTCAGAATCGAGCCGATTTGCACGTAGGAGAGGCCGAGCTCGTTGCCGATCAGCGGCAGAAGGAGATAGAAAGTAGCTGGATACCAATGGGTTAGCGCGTGCCCAATGGTGATCAGCCAGACTTCGCGGAAGGATTTCTTGGGTGCTTCCCCCGAGGGAACGGCAAGATCGGTCATTTTGACCTGTTTTTGAGAGGTTCCTGCGTCTCTTTTGCGCAGGGCGGGCTGGCAAGTCAATGAAACATGGGAATTTCAATGTTTCGTGAGCGATCTGGGGAACCGCGCGGGACTTCCTACGTTACTACCACGTCACTGCAATGGGGGATCGGGGAGTCGTGCCTGCAAGGGCGCGGGGGAGCAACTTTTGTGGCGTGCCGACCGTAAGGGAGTGTGAACCTTTTGGCTGGTTGCCGCGACCAACGTCAGAGAACCCCCTTGGGGGAGGGCCCCATGAATAATTCCTCGATGTTCACCGCCGACCGCACGACCCATCTGAAGATCGTGGTGGTTTCGCTGGTCTGCGCCACCCTGGTCGCCGCCATCGGCGTCGCCGCGCGGGTGACCGACACCGCCAGCAACGGGCGCCTGGAGGCGACCGTGATCAAGGCCTCCACGGTGCCGGTGACGGCGTCGACCGACGGCAACACGGTGCGCTGATCCGTTTCGATTTGCTGTGTAGTTGCTCAGTGCTCGGCGCGCCCCTTCGGGCGCGCTTTTGCTTTGGCGGTCGGCGGTCGTAGGGTGAAGTCCGGAATCGATCGGCCCGAGGGCCTATTCCTCGAACTGGGTGCCGTGCGGGGCCGGCCTTCGCTCCGGCGGCTGGATGCCGGAGATCTTCAGCACCTCCGCAGGCCGCAGTTGCGGCGGCAGCCGGTCGGGCACGAACCGCCAGACCGCGATCAGGCCGCCGAGCCCGAACGCGATCAAGGTCATCATCAGTGTCGCGAAGCGCCAGCGGCCGACCCGCGGCATCCGCTCGCGCACGGCGGGGCGGCTCTCGACCGGCACCGGGAGCAGCACGGCCGGGGCGGGCTCGCGCGAGACGCGCTCGGGCTCCCTCGCCCCTTCCGGCGCCGCCTGCGTGAGCGGCGCATCGACGAGGGCGGCGGCGACCGCAGCCTCGGCCGGGTCGGTCGGACGCTTTTCGGAGAACTTGTCGACCTCGTTGATCAGTTCGACCAGCCGCTGCTCGGCGGTGGCGACCGCGTCCGGCTTCACGTCCACCTTGGGCTCGGACGGCGGGGGCGACGACTGGCTTGGCGCCTCGGCGGCGACCACCGGTGCCGGCTCAGGGGTGATCGCGGGCGCAGCGGCCGGCGGCGCGACCACCTCGGGCCGAACCACATTAGTGGTCGACTCGGCTCGCACCACCGACGGCGTCGCCGGCGGGTCCGACAGCTTGCCCTTGATGCGCTGCCAGATTCTGGGATCGGCATCGACCGGCTCGACCATCAGGTGGAGTTCGCCGAAGCGGCGCTCCCACACCCGCACCAGGCCGCGGAAGCCGTGGTCAACATCAAGCAGCACATTGGCGCGCGTGCGCTCGTCGGCCTCGAGCGTGCCGAGCACGAATTCGGCAGCGAGCGCGCTGAGATCGTCGTCGTTCACGATGTCAGGCATTGCTCGATCTCGAACAGGCTGCGCCGCAGCGAGCCCTTGAGCAGGTTGGACGGGGTGTCGAGCTTGACGGCGAGTTGCTCACGGCTGAACGCGCCGTAATAGGCGAGCAGGATCATGCGCTGGCGGTCGGGCTCGAGGCGGCCGATGCAGGTGAGCAGCCGCTTGAGCTCCTCGGTCATCTCGCGCCGGGGCAGCACGCCCGGGCTCTCGGCGTCGGCGATCTCGGGCTCGGCGTCGCTGGTCGCGCTGTCGGGGCGGCGCGCGATGTCGATGGCGCGGCGGCGCGCGATTGCCACCATCCAGGCGATCGGGCTGCCGAGCGCGGCATCGTACTGGGAGGCGGTCTGCCAGATCTGCAGATAGGCCGCGTCGATCACGTCGGCAGCAAGGTCGTGCCGCCGCAGGATGCGCAGGACCACGCCGTAGAGCTTGGCCGAGGTCGCCGCGTAAAGCTGCTCGAAAGCGGTCGCATCGCGCCTGGCGACCGACGCCATCAGCCGCGAGATTTCAACCGACGATAGCGCTGCCACTGCTGGCCCCTGACCCCCGACCCGACGATGTCAGCCCCCGGCGGATATTGCCGCCGGAGGCGCCCGCCGTCGAGACCGGATTACCATGAATAATGGCGCGCGAAAGGCCGCAGGAGCCGGAACCGGAAAATCGGCAGCGAATCCGCAGGTTGGATCGAGCCTTTTGGCGAGACCCAACGCTGCTGCATGTCGACGTGAGAGGTTGGGTTTCGTGAAGAACTCGACCCCACCTACGGAAAATCGACCCAACCCGGGATCAGGCCACGCCCCGTGCGCCGTTGCGCATCATGCCGATGGCGTCGAGGTTGGCCTGCTCGCGGGCTGCCTCCTCCTCGCGCTCACGCGCCTGGTCGCGCTCATCCAAGAGCTCGACCTTCTTCATTTCCTCGAACGCCTCGCCGAGCGCAGCCTTGGCATCCTCGAGCTGGATGCGCAGCTCGTCGGCCGAGCGCTTGAGATTCTCGCGCCGGCTCATCGCGGCCTTGGCGTAGGTCGGATAGGCGAAATGGGCGGGATCGTGGATGCCGGCGCGGTCCTGCTCGGTCTTGATCTCGCGCTCAAGGTCGGCCCCCATGCGATCGAACTCGGCGATCATGCCTTCGATCTGGGCGACCTTGCGCCGCTTCTCGTCGACCTGAAACTTCTTCAGGCGGATAAGGGTCTCGCGTGACTTCATCGACACGTACTCCCCCGAAGTCCCGGGTGTCTGGGACCGCCCGGACTGGGCCACCGCCAAGCGGCCGCCTGGGCCCGAACCATCCGGTATCGTGCCATGACAACGTTATTTTTCGGTTTCCGCGACCGCCAAAATTTGCTCAAGACGTTGATATCCCTGGCCAAGAGGCGTCGATTCGTCCTTTGCCTGGCCGAGAAACTCCTCCAGCGGGCGGTGCAGCGCGATGGCTTCGTCGACCTCCGGGCTCGAACCCGCCCGGTAGGCCCCGAGCCGGATCAGCTCCTCCATATCTGCATAGATCGCCATGACCTGCCGCGCCCGGGAGAGGACGGCGAGGTAGGCCGGGTCGGCGGCCCGCGGCATGGTGCGGGAGACCGAGCGCAGGACGTTGATCGCGGGGTAGCGGCCGCGCTCGGCGATCTGGCGCTCCATGACGATGTGGCCATCGAGGATCGCGCGCACCGCATCGGCGACCGGCTCATTGTGGTCGTCGCCCTCGACCAGCACGGTGAAGATGCCGGTGATGGTGCCCGGCCCGGTCCCCGGCCCCGCCCGCTCCAGGAGCCGCGGCAGTTCCGTGAACACGGTCGGGGTATAGCCCTTGGCGGTCGGCGGCTCGCCGGCGGAGAGGCCGATCTCGCGCTGTGCGACGGCGAAGCGGGTGACGGAATCCATCAGCACCAGCACGTCCTTGTCGGCGTCGCGGAAGAACTCGGCGATGGCGAGCGTGAGATAGGCGGCCTGCCGCCGCATCAAGGCGGGCTCGTCCGAGGTGGCGACCACCACCACCGAGCGGCCGAGGCCCTCCTCACCGAGGTCGTCCTGCAGGAATTCCTGCACCTCGCGGCCGCGCTCGCCGACCAGCCCGATCACCGATACGTCGGCGGCGACGTTGCGCGCAAGCATCGAGAGCAGCACCGATTTGCCGACGCCGCTGCCAGAGAAGACGCCCATGCGCTGGCCGCGGCAGCAGGTGATGAAGGTGTTGATCGCGCGCACGCCCAGATCGAGCGGGGTACCGACGCGGCGGCGCGCATGCGCCGGCGGCGGCGGGTTGCGGAACGGATAGGGCGACGGACCGGCCGGCAGCGGGCCCTTGCCGTCGATCGGCTCGCCCATGGCGTTGACCACCCGGCCGAGCCAGCCGGCCGAAGGCCGCACCGCCGCCGGCGCCCCCGTGACGATCGCGCGGCAGCCGCGCCGCACCCCTTCGAGCGCGCCGAACGGCATCAACAGGGCGTGGGCGCCGGAAAATCCCACCACCTCGCAGGGAATGTCGGGCGCGGCGCCGGTCTCGATCACCACGCGCGCGCCGACCGACATGGCGTGAATCGGCCCCGCCACCTCGACCATCAGGCCGCGCACGCCGACCACGCGGCCATAGATTTCGACGCCGTCGAGTTCGCCGATCTGGTCGGCCAAAGCCTTCATCTCGTACCCACCGTAGTCTGAAGCGTGAATCGCCTCGTGTCTGAGCCGACGACCGGCCGGTAAATTCGGTGGATCCCCCTCCCTTCGGGAGACGGAGCACACCGAGATCGCGGTACCGCTACAGAATCACACAGCCGACCGCTGATGGATTGGCGTCCGGTTACCGTCAGCGCGAGCTTTAACGTCGTGTTTACCCGCGTCGTTAATCATTGCGTCACCGTCTGTGGGACTTCAGGCGCGACCTCGCTCGTCCAGGACGGAAGCTGCGAGGGTCAAGAATCGGGTAACTCCGATTCTTAACGCGGAACATGAACGAAGGCTTGGCTAAAAAACCACTCTTGTGCAATATCTTAAGGCGATTCGCCGGCTATTGCACAGGGGGTACCGGCAACAGGAATCAGGTTTTGTTAACCATTCTTCGTTAAGGTTTCGCGTCGGTTTGTCCCAATGCGTTCTAACGGGCCGCCACTGCGGCGTGCCGACCTTAAGCCCGAAGCGGCGAGGAAGGGGACTGGCATGCGCGTTTTGCTGATCGAGGATGACAGCGCCACCGCTCAATCCATCGAGCTGATGCTCAAATCCGAGAGCTTCAACGTCTACACGACAGATCTGGGCGAAGAGGGCGTCGATCTCGGCAAGCTCTACGACTACGACATCATCCTGCTCGATCTGAATCTGCCCGACATGTCGGGCTATGAGGTGCTGCGGACCTTGCGCGTCTCCAAGGTGAAGACGCCGATCCTGATCCTGTCCGGCAATGCCGGCATCGAGGACAAGGTCCGCGGGCTGGGCTTCGGCGCCGACGATTACATGACCAAGCCGTTCCACAAGGACGAGCTGGTCGCGCGCATCCACGCGATCGTGCGTCGCTCCAAGGGCCACGCCCAGTCGGTGATCCAGACCGGCGATCTCGTGGTCAATCTCGACACCAAGACCGTCGAGGTCAGCCAGGCGCGCGTGCATCTGACCGGCAAGGAATATCAGATGCTCGAGCTGCTCTCGCTGCGCAAGGGCACGACGCTGACCAAGGAGATGTTCCTCAACCATCTCTACGGCGGCATGGACGAACCCGAGCTCAAGATCATCGACGTGTTCATCTGCAAGCTGCGCAAGAAGCTCGCCAACGCCTCGAACGGCAAGAACTACATCGAGACGGTGTGGGGCCGCGGCTATGTGCTGCGGGAACCTATCGAGGACGAGGCGAGGATTCCCGCCTGACGAGTTCTACGAGCGCCCCCAAGCGCTCTCCTCCCAACTCGGACAGTTCCGGACCCCGCCGAAGACGGCGGGGTTTCTGTTTGCGGCGGGTCGCCTGCTTGCGCCGTCGCCTAACGCGCGCGGGCGCTGTCGATGATCTCGTGCAAGTAGGCGACATGCTCGGCGAAGGCGCGGCGGCCGGCCGGACTCATGCGCACGCGCGTCTGCGGCTTGCGGTCCTCGAAGCGCTTCTCGATTACGATGTAGCCCGCCTTTTCGAGCGTCTCGAGATGGGCGCCCAGATTGCCGTCGGTCGCCCCGAGCAGCGCCTTGAGCCGGGTGAACTCGGGCAAAATAGTATAGACTACGGCAAGAGCCTGGTTCCGGGACGTGCCGCAGGCCCTCTACTACTGACAGACAGCGATCATGCCGTCGGCAGGCGTAACTTTCAGTGACGTTGGTTGACGCGCCCCATGCGGGCGCCCAGGGGGACACGATGACACTCCCTCGCCGACAATTCCTGCAGCTCGCAGCGGGCACCCTCGCCGCGCCAGCCATCTCACGGCACGCGCTCGCGCAGACCTATCCGTCGCGTCCGCTGCGTTTCGTGGTCGGTTTCCCGCCCGGCGGCGGCGCCGACATCGTGTCGCGGACCGTGACGCAGTGGCTGGCCGAACGGCTCGGGCAGCCGGTCGTGGTCGAGAACCGGCCGGGCGCGAGCAGCAACCTCTCGATCCAGGCCGTGATCGGTTCGCCGCCCGACGGTCACACGCTGCTGTTCGTCGCGGCCTCGGCCGCCGTCAACATGAGCCTGTTCGACAATTTGAGTTTCGACCTGCTGCGCGACATCGCGCCGGTGTCGGGGCTCATCGACTTTCCGCTCGTGCTGGTGGCGAACCCGGCGCTCCCGGCGAGGACGGTCAGCGAGCTCATCGCCCTCGCCAAGGCCCGTCCGGGCGCGCTCAGCCTCGCCTCGTTCGGCGCCGGCTCGACCTCGCATGTGGCGGGCGAGCTGTTCAAGATGATGGCCGGCGTCGACATGGTGCATGTGCCCTATCGCGGCGGGGCGCCCGCGCTGACCGACCTAATCGGCGGACGGGTGCAGGTGATGTTCGTCGGACCTGCCGCATCGATCGACTACATCAAATCCGGCGCGCTGCGCGCGCTCGCAGTAACCACCACGACGCGC
>WNGB01003795.1_pt1 | contig 43523 bp, 33 predicted proteins | sample 5400681 | NCBI WGS metagenome assembly WNGB01 (sample SAMN13153367, study PRJNA577476) | soil metagenome | isolation source: 115 cm soil or saprolite under grassland replicate 2 | place: USA:California | collected 2016-06-15 | reverse complement strand
GTTGAAGGGGCGCAGGTCTCCCGCGCCGCCGACCTCAGCGCTCCGTTCGGGCTGCTTTCGAGTGACGCCCTGATTGTCGTGGTCATGCGCGACCACGGCCTGACCGCTCTGGCGAGCCTCGACGCCGACTTCGACCGCGTGCCGGGGCTGACTCGGTACGCGCCCGCCTGATCCGACCAGCCAATTACGACGCCTTCTCGTGGACCTGCTCGGGATACTTGATACGCGCGTGGAACAGCGCGGTCAGGCTCTTGCACAGGCTCTCTTCGACCAGGTGCAGTTCCGTCAGCGTCAGTCCGCTCTCCTCGAACTGGCCGTCGAGGAGGCGCTTCATCAACAGGTCATGCACGAGCTTGCGCAGGCTGCCCGGCGTCGGCACCGTCAGGGCGCGACTGGCGCTTTCGACAGCGTCGGCCAGCATCAGCACGCCGTTTTCGCGGCTCTGGGGCTTCGGCCCCGGGTAGCGGAACGACGGTTCGAGGTTGCAGTTGTTATTGCCGTTCGACTCCTGCAGACGCATCGCTTCGCGATAGAAATACTCCACTAAGGTCGTGCCGTGATGCTGGCGGATGAAGTCGATGATCGGCTGCGGCAACTTGTACTGCCGGGCGAGCGCCTCGCCGTCCTTGACATGGCCGATGATGATCAGCGTGCTCAGGGCCGGCTCCAGGTCGTCGTGGCGGTTGTGGCCGTCCTGGTTCTCGATGAAGTAGTGCGGCTTGAGCATCTTGCCGACGTCGTGGAAGTAACTGCCCACGCGCGTCAGGAGCGGGTTCGCGCCGATGGCCTCGGCGGCGGCCTCAGCGAGCGTCGCCACCGTGATACTGTGCGTGTACGTGCCGGGTGCGCGCCGCACCAGTTCTTGCAGTAACGGGTGCGCTCCGTCGGCCAGTTCCAGCAGACTGATGTCGGTGACGATCCCGAAGAACACCTCGACCAGCGGCAAGGCGCCGGTCAGCAGGAAGCCCGCCAGCGTCCCCCACAGGAAATGCCGCACCGCATCGGAGAGCATCAGCTCCCACGTCTGTCGCGCCAGCAGGCCGGTGGCGACCGTCATCACCAGGTAAGCGAGCCCCGCCCCGACGCCGACCTGTACCAGCCGGGTGCGCGTGCGCACATTCCGCAGCAGCAGCACCGCCGTCGCCTGTCCGCCCATTTGCTCTAGCAAATGACGTAAATCGGTCCCCAGCACGACCGACATGGCCAGGGTCAGACTAAACGACATGAGCAAGGCGAATTGTGGATTATAAGCGAGCGTGAGAATCATCGCCGTCACGGTCAGCGGAATCAGGACGGCGTGCCAGGGCGGCCGGCTGAGCAGCACGCCCAGGGCAATCGTCAGCACGACCAGGGCGCAGACCTTGGCGATGGTCGGCAGGCTTTCGGCCAGGCCGGTCTGGAAGCGGCCAACGTAGAGCACGATCAGCGCCGACAGGAGGCTGAACACCAGGAACAAACCGATGCCGCGGTAGACACGATCCCTGCGATTGAGGCTGCGCAGGTAGGCGCCGTGCTCCTCGTGCAGCAGGACGAGCTGACGCTCCGTGATCGGCTGGCCGCGCGGGAGGAGTACTGTGCCCTGGGTATACTTTTCGACGGCAGGGCGCTGGCCGGCCTCGCCCTCGCGTTGATTGGCGAGCTCAACGGGATTGACGACCTCGAAATCAATGCGGACGCGCAGGTCGTGCGGGCTGGTTTCGCCGATGCGGTAGGGCAGCGGCGAGCCCCAGCAGTACGCCAGCGCGGTGACCGCACAGGTCGTCAGCAAGACGACAGCCAACCGCAGCAGGACGGGGCGGCGCCAGAGCTTGGGTAGCATTGGCTCGTCACTGCGCGAGGAACGCCGCCGGCCATTCCATTGGCCCAGGCGGGGATTGGTTTTGAGGGGACCGAACATAGGGAGAGAGGATAGAGGATCGAAGATCGAGGATCGCGTTCTCTTTCGATCCTCGATCTTCGATCCTCTATCCTCGATCTTACTCCTTCCTCTTGCGGGGCTTCTCTTCCTCGTAAGCCCGCACAATCCGTTGCACCAGAGGATGGCGGACAATGTCCGCCTCGCTCAGGTGGACAATGGCGATGCCTTCCAGGTCGCGCAAACGCTGGACCGCGTCAATGAGGCCGCTGCGCGTCTGCTTGGGCAGGTCGATCTGCGTGATGTCGCCGGTCACGATGATCTTGGCGCCGTTGCCCATACGCGTCAGGAACATCTTCATCTGCGCTTCGGTGGTGTTCTGGCCCTCGTCCAGAATGATGGCGGCATTGTTCAAAGTTCTACCGCGCATAAACGCGAGGGGAACTATCTCAATAATATCGTTTTCCATGTAGCGGCGCACCTGGTCCGGCTCCATCATGTCGTTGAGAGCGTCGAAGAGTGGCCGCAGGTACGGGTTGACCTTGGCGGCGATGTCGCCGGGGAGATAGCCAAGCCGCTCGCCCGCCTCGACCGCCGGCCGCACCAGCACGATGCGCTTGATGACCCCGGCCCGCAGTAGAGTAACGGACATTCCGACTGCTAAATAGGTTTTTCCTGAGCCGGCTGGACCTACCGCCAGCACCAGATCGTTCTCGCGCATCGCCTGGACGTAGCGGGCCTGGCCGTCGGTGCGCGGGCGGACGTGCCGGCCGCCTTCCACGACGGTTAAGGTCTGCTCCCCGCCGCGCTCGCCGGCGCGCTGCACCACCGCCAGCACGGTGCGCACGTCCTCCGCCGACAGTCGCCCTTGCTGGGCCAGCATGTGTCGCAGCTGCTCGAAGGTGCGTTCTGCCAGGCCCACCTGCTCCTGCGGCCCCTCGATGTGGACCGTGTCGCCGCGCGCGATCAGGCGCACGCCGAGAGCGTCGCGAATCAGTTTCAGGAACTGGTCGCGCGGGCCGTAGAGCAGCACGGCCTCGTCGCGGTCCGCCAGGGTCAACGTCAGAGTGTTGCTATGCGTCATAGGTTGCCTTTTTCCGCTTGCGGGTTTGCGCGGAACGCGAACCCGCAAGCGGGGGACTACCAAAGCCACCACGCCACCACCGGGGCGGCGAACACAACGGAATCGACCACGTCCAGCACGCCGCCAAAACCGGGGACGGCCTGCGAAGCATCCTTCTGGCGACAGTCACGCTTGATCAGCGACTCCGCCAGATCCCCAAGCATGCCGGCAATACCCACGCTCAGGCCGAACCCAATCTCCCTGAGCCAATCCCTTTGCAAAACCGGTGCCGCCGTCAGCTGGTCGATGCCGACCGCAATCGCCGACGCCAGCACCAGACCGCCGGCCGCGCCTTCCCAGGTTTTCTTCGGGCTGAGCACCGGCGTCATGCGGTGGCGGCCGAACAGCCGCCCCGCAGTGTACGCCCCGATGTCGCAGCCCTTCGGCACGAAGATTGCCAGCGCCAGCGCCACCGTGCCCTGCTCCACGCCGGCGGGCAGCCAGCGCAGCTGAGCGAAGAAACTCGGCAGCACCGCAAGGTAGCCGACCGCCCAGACCGTCAGCGCCATGCGCATCACCGAGTTGCCCGGTTCCTGAAACGTCGCCATCTCCACCAGAAACACTACCAAGACCGCCGCCCCGAACGCGAACCACAGCCAGCGCCACGGGTCCGGCGGGACAGTCGGCGGCAAAAAAGGGAGATGTACGATCCAGTTGGTGACGATCAGACCGACGACGAGGGCGTACGTCAGGGCCGGATACGGTCGCTGGGCCGGCGGCAGCAGGTGCAGTAGTTCAAAGCCGGCGGCCAGGGCCAGGCCCAGCACGAAGGCGAACAGGAACGGATACCACGTGCCGAAATGCCGGTCGAAGACCAGCATGCCGACGACGAGGAGAATCAGGACCGCGCCCATCCACAACCGTGTGCGGAGCATCGAGCCTCAGCCCTTGAGCCCACCAAAGCGTCGCGTTCGCCCAGCGTAGTCACGCAAGGCCGCGTGCAGGGTGGCGGTATCGAAATCCGGCCAGCATTGTTGTGTCACCCACAGTTCGGCGTAGGAGATTTGCCACAGAAGAAAATTACTCACGCGCATCTCGCCCGCGGTGCGGATGAGCAAATCCGGGTCCGGCATGCCCGCAGTCGTCAGGGCGTCGCCGATCACCAGCTCGTCGATGTCGTCCGGGTCAAGGCTGCCCTCTTTCACGCGCCGCGCGAGCGTCCGCATCGCATCGACGATTTCCGTGCGGCCGCCATAGTTGATCGCGAGGCACAATACCATGCCAGTGTTGCCCGCGCTGACGCGGACATTTTCGTCGATCTCGGCCAGCACATCGGCGGGCAATTCGGAGCGGCGGCCGATCGTCGCGAAGCGGATGTTCTGCTCCATGATCTCGGCGCGCTCGGCGATGAGATACTCGTGGAGCAGGGCCATCAGGAAGTCGAGTTCCTGCTGCGGCCGTTTCCAGTTCTCGACGCTGAGACAGTAGAGCGTCAGTTGCCCGATGCCGAGACGGCAACACTCCTCGATGGTGTTGCGGACGCTCTGCACACCGCGACGGTGGCCCTCAATGCGCGGCAGGCCGCGCAGCTGCGCCCAGCGGCCGTTGCCGTCCATGATGACGGCGACGTGCCGCGGCAGCCGCTCGGGATCGAGCCCGGCGGCGGCCAGCCGCTCAAGGGTTTCCGGGGTGTAGGTCGAAGTCGCGGACAAGTCGTTGGCCCCTCGTCGGTCCTGTTCGCCTCACGGCCACAGTGGCCTATTTCACCGCACAGCCCCAGGCACGCCGCAGCCGCTCGGCCTCTTCATCTGCGAGCAGCCCCATAACCCTCAAATCCCCGACGAGGAAAATCCCCACTTTTTGCAGGCGCGTTGGGGGGTCGTCAGGGTCGGGATCTTTCGGAATCTCCAGAAAGTACCGGAGGTCTTCTGGGTCGTAAATGCCCACCTGGGATGCTGCGGACGGCTCCAACAGCACCCCGAGGCTGACGTTAGCCGCCCAGGGGCAGTACGCCAACCGCGCGAGCGTCTTCTGCGAGCGGACTACAAGCCGAATCAAGGTGTATTCTGGGGCGTCAGTATCCGACTCCACCTCGACGCCCGGCAGCTTGCTGAGCAACCGCTTGACTTGACGCAAGCTCTCTTCGTGGTCCATGCGAACCCCACAACTCATCAGAGCGGCTAAGCGGATCGGGGGAGCCCGCGCTGGTCTAGCCACAGAAAATGGTCTGCTCCCGATCCGGCCCCACCGAAACAATGCCGACCGGTAACCCGAGTAACGCACTCAACCGATCCACATAGCGTCGCGCCGCTGCCGGCAAATCGCCCACCTTGCGGGCCTCGATGGGCTGCCGCCAGCCAGGCATCGTCTCGTATACCGGCCGGCAGCGCTCCAGCAGGAACGCGTCGGTCGGAAAGTCCTCAATGCGGCTACCGTCGATCTCATAACTCGTACATATCGAAATCTCGTCCAGATCGCTGAGCACGTCCAGCAGCATCACCGCCAGCTCGTCGGTGCCGCTCAGGCGGGCCGTGTAGCGAGCGGCGACGGCATCGAACCAGCCGCAGCGGCGCGGCCTGCCCGTCACGGTGCCGTACTCGCGTCCCGTCTTGCGGATCTTCTCGCCGACGCCGTCGGGACCGTCGTTCAGTTCAGTCGGGAACGGCCCGCGGCCAACCCGTGTCGTGTACGCCTTGATGACACCGATCACCCGTTCGAGGTTCCGTGTCGGCACCCCCGAACCGCTCCAGACGCCCGTCGTCGAACTGTTGGAACTCGTCACGTAGGGGTAAGTGCCGTGATCCACGTCGAGCAGGCTGCCCTGAGCCGCCTCAAACAGGATGCGCTTGCCGTCCGCGAGCGCTTTGTGGAGCAGGTGAACCGTGTCGCGAATGTGCGGCCGCATCCCCTCCGCGTACTTGAGATACTCGTCGGTCAGGGCGTCGGCGTCGAACTGCTTCGCCTCGGCGGACAGGGCGCGCAGCAGCTTGTTCTTGCGCGCGACGATGGCACGCAGCCGCGCACGCAGATGATCGGGGTAGAGCAGTTCGCCGACTCGTACTCCACAAATTCGACCTGCCTTGTCCTGGTAGCAGGGACCGATCCCGCGGCCCGTCGTGCCGATCGCCTGCTCGCCGCCCTCGCTTAGCCGTTCCTCCTCCGCGTGATAGGGGAAGATGACATGCGCGTGATTGCTGACGATCAGGTTCTCACCGATGGCGACGCCGGCCTCGCGGAGTTGCTTGACCTCCTCGAAGAAGCGCACCGGATTGACAACGACACCGTTGGCGATGACGGAACAGAGATGCGGCCGCAGGACGCCGGTCGGCAGCAGCGAGAACTTGTAGGTCTTGCCGCCGCTGACGACGGTGTGGCCGGCGTTAGCTCCGCCGTTGTAGCGCACGACAAAATCATGCTGTTCGGTCAGTAAATCGACGATCTTGCCCTTGGCCTCATCGCCCCATTGCAAGCCGACGACACAGGTGCAGGCCATGCCAGCCATCCAGTCCGGGGCGGTCGTCGCCCGATTGCGCGGTCCGCTCCGGTTTGTGTGGGGTACATAAAAAACGCCCGTGCCCCCAGAGGCATCGGGCTTCAAAGGTGCAACTTCAAAGTTCCCTACTTGCACAAATGTAGCGGCGATGACAGCAGAGCGTCAAGGGCAATCAGAGTCTCGCCTGGCGCTCCGCTTTTTCCTGATGTGCCGAGTAATTCTTACAAACCACTTTTCCCAGAAATTACAACGGCTCCGTTTGTGCCGGGTGCCCTGCCAGGCGACATGCAACGTCTGTGATTCTCTCAAGCCCTGCCGCCATCGGAGGTTGACGCGATCGGTGTGCCTCGTGGTCCCACCGTGTCGCGCCTTTTGGCATCTCCATTGCTTCTCATCCGTTCGCCAACTCGGACCCGGAGACCCCACCGATGAGCTACCAAACGAGTGAAGCCCGCGCGGAATTCGACCGCTGGAGCCGGCGCTACGACCGCAGCCTGCTCCAGAAGTTGCTGTTCAAGCCGTCGCACCGGATGATCCTGGAAGCCCTTGCGCCGGACAGTCGCCAGATTCTCGACGTCGGCTGCGGCACCGGCCGGTTCGCCGCCCGCCTCCTGAAACACTTCGCCGAGGCGCGCGTCTGGGGAGTCGATCTTAGCCCTGGCATGCTGGCGCGCTGCCAGGATCGTTGCATCTCCCTGGATGGCCGGCTGCAGATCGTCCAGGGCGACAGTGAGAAACTGCCCTTCGCCGACGACACCTTCGACGCCGTCACCTGTGCTCACAGTTTCCACCACTACCCGCACCAGGAGCGGGCCTTGCAGGAGATGTACCGCGTGCTGCGGCCCGGTGGCCGCCTGCTGATCGTGGACGGCGACCGCGACGGCCTTTGGGGCCGGTTGGTGTTTGATGTCGTGGTCGTGCTGATGGAGGGAGCGGTGCGTCACCTGACGAGCCAGGGCTTCTGCGAATTGTATCGCGCGACCGGCTTCACGGACGTCCGCCAGCGTCGCCGCGGCGGTCTGCTGCCGTTCCTGTTGACGCTCGGCCACGCCGCAAAATAGAGGAAAACTCGTGTGTCGTCTGGGTTCCCTGACCGGCACTTCCCCCAGCTGTGCCGGCTCTCCAGGGGAACTCCATTCTCGCCCGGTGTCCCCCATCGCCCCTGCGACCTGATCGCCTGAGACCTGGCGGCCTGGCAACAGAGCGCGGGCCGTGGCTGATCCGGTCTGCCATTTCCGCGAGGACAAACAGGATCGCACCGAGCGCGAGGACGATGATCCCGGGCATCAACACCATCAAGATCCCCAGGAGCATACCCTCTCCAAATCCCCCGGCCCGGAGGAGCCCCCTCTCCCCAAGCACCATCACCAGAGACGCCAAGAACTGAATCACGCCGAAGATCATCACCATTACGCCGACGATGCGGAAGAAGATCATGGATGTTATCCCTCGCTGGAGATGGGTTGCCGCTGTCGCAGATTCGGGTCGGGAAAAGTTACGCAACCTGCCCGGATTGTCTGGTTTCCGAGAAAGGACGTCTCACGATCCTCGGGGGACAGAGGTCGCTGGTCAAGCGAAAAACGGATTCTCCGGGATTCCGCTGCGCGGCTTCTGGAGCGCGGGCGTCCCGCCCGCATGGTGGGCAAGTCAAAAGCGGGCGGGACGCCCGCGCTCCAGATCAGGATGGTCCTATCAACAATTCCTGATGGTTCGATTGAAGTCTTCCCCCGGCGCTGCTAGAACAAATTGGCTCATGCCTATCGGGCTGCCCGCACGATATCCTCGATGTCGTCACCCAGAAGGAACGCCGTCATGCTCGCTTTCCTGACTCGACGTCTCCCGCGCCGCTCGCCTCACCGGATGAGCGTGCGGCTGTGCGTGGAAGCCCTCGAAGACCGCCTCACTCCCGCAATCTCAGCGGTCCCCGATACGACCGCCTTCCCGTTTAGCGCCGTGGCCGAGTTGGAGATTGACATCCAGGGCCACGGTCTGAGTTGCACCGGCGTGCTGCTCGACAGCACCCACGTGTTGACTTCGGCGCACTGTCTGTATGACCCGGCCGACGGTGGTTTCGCCGACGTCGTTGACGTCTTCGCCGGCCGCAATGGCGAGAACGTCCTGCCGTTCGGGGTTGCCCACGGCACGCGCTGGGTGGTTCACAACCTGTACGTGTCCGGCCCCTCCGCGGGCCAGGCGGCGTACGACATCGGCGTTATCACCCTCGACCGGCCCCTCGGAACCCAGACCGGCACCTTCGGCCTGACGGGTAGCCAGACGACGTCGTACTTCGACGGCGGTGGCATCATCAACATCCTGGGGTATCCCGGCGACACGTTCAGTGGGGTCAACCAGTATTTCTCCGCCGGGCCGGCGATCGACGCCAGCACGCAGGAAATCCACTGGCTGTTGGGCGACCTGCCCATCGAACACGGTTCGAGCGGCTCCCCGGTCTACTTCAAGGACAGCGCGGGGGATCGCTTCGTCGTTGGCGTCGTTTCGGAATTCACCGACACGCAGGGCATCGCCACCCGGATCACGGCCAGCAAGTTCAACTGGATTGTCAGCCAGCTATCGACGCCGCCCGCGACGCTGTCGCCGCCGCCACCCGCGGCAGCGCCGCCGGCGCTCGCTTCGCCACAAGGCCCCGGCGTGTTCGATCCCACGACCGGCACGTGGTATCTGCACACCAGCACCACCCCCGGGGCGCCCGACATCGCTCCGTTCGCGTACGGAGCGCCCGGGTGGGTGCCAGTGGCCGGCGACTGGAACGGCGATGGCGTCACCACCATCGGCGTTGTCGATTCCATTACGGAAACCTGGTATCTGAAGAACACCAACGGCCCCGGCACGCCGGACATCGAGCCGTTCGCCTACGGCTCGCCCGGCTGGATCCCGGTGGTCGGCGACTGGAACGGCAGCGGCGTGGACATGACTGGGACGGCGACGGCGTCACCACGATTGGCGTCGTGGATCCCACCACGATGACCTGGTATCTGCGCAACAGCAACGGTCCCGGCGGCCCGGACATCACGCCCTTCGCCTACGGGGGTGCGGACTGGAGGCCCGTCGTCGCGGACTGGAACGGCGACGGTCGCGACACGATCGGCGTGATCGATCCGAGCACCGAGACCTGGTATTTGCGGGACAGCAACGGCCCCGGCGGGCCAGATTACCCACCATTCCCCTATGGCGCCCCGGGATGGAGCGGGTTGGGGGGCGCCTGGCTCGGGGCGAGTTCGTCCCTGCAGACAACCCCGTCCACGCCGACGGCAAAGGATCTCTCGGCACCCGCCGCGGTGGATAGTGGGTGGTGGATGGTGGATGGTGAAGAGCAAGTAAGTGTCTCCTCTTCACCATCCACCATCCACCACCCACCATCCACCGAGTTGGCCACGACGACAACGCTCAAAACAACCTTCTAAGGTCTGGAATCTTCACCGTGTTCGCCCTGGCACGCGACGAGCGCATCGACCCTGCCCTTGCGGCCGCCGTGCGTTTCCTGCTTGCGCGGCAATCGCCCGAGGGGGCCTGGCGTTCGGAGATTTACGCGGCCTTCAAAGAAGGTGATGCGCTCACCCCACTGGTCACCGGCGTTCTGCTGGCCCTCACCCCAGACAAGAAGGTGCTGGCCTGTGCGCGCCGCGGCGCCGAGTTCCTGGCGGGGTTAGTCAGAGCAGACGGCACCATTGCAGAGGGGCCTTATGGCTTGAACTACCCTGCCTATACCGCTGCCCTGACCGTGACGGCACTGAGTGGGACAGGGCCGGAGTTTGACGCTGCGCGCAACGCCTGGCTGGCGTACCTCACGGAACGGCAACTCACGGAAGCGCTGGGCTGGGAGCCTTCGGATCAGGCGTACGGCGGTTGGGGATACGCTCATGGCCTGCCGCGCAAGCCGGCGCCCGGCGTGCCGGCGCCGCTGCTGACTGAATCCAACCTTTCCGCAACGGTCTTCGCCGTCGAGGCCCTGCGCGATGCGGGCCTGGCCTCCTCGTCGGCAGCGGAGCGGGCGTTGCGTTTCGTCGGTCGCTGCCAGAATTACGCCGGGGAATTCGATCCCGGCGACCCGGCCTTCGATGACGGCGGCTTCTTCTTCATGTATGACGATCCCTTGCGGAATAAGGCCGGCACCGCCGGAACCGACCAGACCGGGCGGCAGCGCTTCGCCTCCTACGGCAGCATGACGGCGGACGGCTTGCGCGCCCTGCTCGCGTGTGGCCTGCCGCAAACGAGTCCACGAGTGACAGCGGCCCGTCACTGGCTGGAGAAGCACTTTTCGGTGACGGCGCACCCCGGCCGTTTCGCCCCCGGCCGCAGGGCGGTGCGGGCGTCGATTTACTACTACTATTGCTGGTCGCTGGCGCGTGCGCTGGCGGCCGTCGGCGCTCGGGAGGTGTCGTTGCCGTCAGGCGCTGTTCACTGGGCAGAGGCCCTCGCAGAGGAGTTGCTCCGGCGACAGCGGCCCGACGGTTCCTGGGTCAACGAGGCGGTGGACGTGCGCGAGGACGATCCCGTCGTGGCCACGGCGCAGGCGGCTGCGGCGCTGGCTGCGTGCCGCGGCGCTCTCGCCTCGCCGCTCGCGGGTTAGCGGCTCTCACAAAACCCCTCCCCCCCGCCCCCTCCCCGCAGCGGAGAGGGGGAGCAAGCCAAACGAGTCTTTTCTTCTCCCCCTCTCCTCGCAGGGGAGGGGGCGGGGGGGAGGGGTTTTGTGAGAGCCGCTTAGCGTGTTCACCCTGATCTGGACCAGCCGACGAGCACCGGCAGAGCAGAAAAAAGTCAGGACTGGGAATCAAGGACATGACCGAGGAAGAATGGCGGACAAGCAGCGACCCCACCCAGATGCTCGCCTATCTGGACCAGAGCGGCCTGCTCCAGCCGAACCTGCCCAACTGGCGCAAGGTGCGCCTCTTCAGTTGTGGATGCTGCCGGAGTATCTGGCATTTGCTGCTGGATGAGCGTTTGTGCAAGGCCATTGCGATCGCCGAGGCCCACGCCGACGCGCCCGCCCGCGAAGGGCGTGGCCGGCCCCTGGAACGCGCGCGCCGGCGGATCGAGCGGATCGCCTCGTCGCAGGGCGTGACGTTCGTGATTGCGGCCGTCCGTGAGGCCCTCTGCTTGCCCTGGTATACCTGGCGAGGACCAGCAGCACTGGCGGCGCGGACAGCGAGCGCCGCGGCCAGGGCGAGCGGCGAGCCGGAGACCGAGGCTCGTCTGCAGGCCGAGTTGGTGCGCTGTGTCTTCGGCAATCCGTTTCGCCCCATCCTGTTCGACCCCGCCTGGCGCACGCCTGCGGCCACGATCCCACTGTCGCGGTCCCGGGCCGCACGCCCGCGGCTGCTGGGCCGTGGATCTCATCCTGGATCGACGCTGACCAAGCCAGCGCATCCCATCCAGGAAATTGCCTCTGGCAGCGCGCTTGCCCCTGTGCGACAATTCACGCGCTGGCTGCCCCTGCTCCCATCCGGGGTATTGCTCACGAAAGGAATTCCCCATGACTCACCGAAGCGCTGTGCTGAGCGCGGCCTGTCTTGTTATTCTGTTCGCCGCCGTGCCAGCCTCCCCGCAGGACACCGAACCGCAACCGCCCGAACCCGTCCTCCCCGGCAGCGGCAGCATGGACGATTTCGTGGAGGGCAATACGCGCTTGCCGCAAATCCTTCGCCAGATTCCTACCTACATCAAGGATCGCGAATGGCACACGGTTGCCCACAGTCTGCAGATGCTGCTCGACGCCTCCGGCAGCGCCCTGCTGCAGGAGTGCGGCAAGGACGCCGAGGGCAAGCCGTTCGTTCGCTGGCACAGTCCGAACGTCGCGGCCAACGCCCTGCTGGCGCGATTGCCGGTCGAGGCCATCAAGGTCTACAACGAGCATTACGGCTCACTTGGCCGCGATCTGCTCGCGCGGGCGAAGCAACAGAACGATCCGCGTTTACTGGCCCAGGCGATTCGCCGCGGTCTCTACACCAGCGCCGGCCCCGAGGCGCTGACCCTTCTCGGCGGTCAGCATCATGAGGCCGGCCGCTACCTCCCCGCCGCCCTCTGTTACGAACGTCTGCTCCGCCAGCCCTTCGCCGAACCCACGACGTTGACGCTGTATCGGGCCGCCGTGGCCTTCCGCGTGACAGGCGACCGCGCCGGCAGCGATCGCGTCTGGAAGCAACTGGCGACGAAGATCGACAAGACTGGCTTGGTACTCGGGGAGCGGAAATTCAGCGTCGAGCAGGCGCGGCAGGAACTGGAGCGCGTGGCTGCGGCGAGCGAAGGGCGCGGGCTCGCCTGGCTGCTGTTCCAGGGCAACGCCGCACGCTCCGGGCAGGGCGCCGCGGCAGGCACCCCCGTTCTCGACAAGGTCATCTGGCAGCGGCGCACTCTGCTCGACGTGTTCGAGGGGAGCGGTGAGGTGGACAAGGGCAAGGAGGCCGAGCCGTGGATTGATCGGGCACGCCGACAGCGAGATGGTCAACAAGACGCCCCTGTGCTGCCCGGCTTCTTCCCGCTGGCGGTCGGCGACAAGGTCATCTACCGCACGCACGCCGGCATCACCTGCGTCCAGCTGACCGAGTTGAAAGACAAGCAAGGCCAGGTCGAGGCGAAACCTGGCGACATCGAATGGAAGCCAACCGAGTTGGAGGGTAGTTTGGCGATGCTGCTGGCCGACAACAAGCTGCGCGGGCCAGTGCAGAATTGGCTGCAGACTTACGAGAAGCAGGGTTTTGGCGGCGTTGTATTCGAGAACCCCGCCGCGGGCACGCTCTCGTCGGACGGCCAGTTCGTCTATGTCGTCGATGACCTGTCCATCCCACCGACCGGCCCGCGCGCAGGGATCACAGGGACACTCAGTGAGTTGATCGCGCAGAACAGCTTGCAGGCGTATCAACTCAAGACCGGCAAGCTCGAGTGGCGGCAGGGTGACCCATCCCTCGGTGGCCACTGGTTGGGCGCCCCGTTGCCGCTGGGTGGCACGCTGTACGCGCTCAACGAACGAGATGGTCAGCTGCGCCTGGTCAGTCTCGATCCGGCGAAGGGCGGCAAGGTGCTCTCGCAGCATCTGCTGGCGACGGTGCAGGACACGGTCGCCGCTTCCCCCTTGCGCTGCACGCAGCCCGTTCACCTGGCGTACAGCGACGGCGTCCTCATTTGCCCGACCAATGCCGGCGCCATCCTCGCCGTTGATCTGCTGACGGAAAGCCTCCTGTGGGTCTACACCTACCGCGAGGGCAGGTCCGGGCCGCAGGGCGGCGTCAACCTCCGGCCGGAGTGGCACAACACGGCGCCAGTGATCGCCGGCGGCAAGGTGGTGTTCACGGCCGCGGGTGAGGGATCAGTTCACTGCCTGGACCTGCGCGACGGCTCGCTGCAGTGGAAGGCGAAGCGCGACGATGACCTCTACCTGGCGGGTGTCCGCAGCGGCAAGGTGCTGCTGGTCGGCAAGCGGGACTGCCGCGCTCTCGCTCTCAAAGACGGCAAGCAAGTCTGGCGCGTCGAAACGGGGGTGCCCTCCGGCATGGGAGTCGCCGCCGGCAATACCTACTATTTACCTCTGCGAAATGCGGTTGGCGGTAAGGGGCCAGCGATCGGCGCTGTCGATCTGGAGAAGGGGCAGCCGGCGCAGGTCCACACGGGGTTGAAGGAGGCGCCGGGGAACTTGCTCGTGCATGGCGGTCAACTCATCGCGCAGGGGCCGACCACCATCACGGCCTACCCGGCACGCAAGCACTAGCGGACGTAAGCGAGGATCCAAGATCCAAGGATTCCAGATGCATTTGCAGGCACCGAAACTGCTGGGTAAGATGCGGAAGGGTGAAATGCCTTCAACCGAAGAACGAGAAAGGGACTCAGAAATGACACAACTCATCCTCGATGCGGCCTTTGCCGGCAAACTCAATGGGTTGACTCAGGCAGTGCAGTTGTGCGACCCATCGGGGCGGGTGTTGGGGCAGTTTGTACCTGTACTCGACTTGTCGGAGTGGGAGCCTGTTTCTCCAGAAGTGACCGAGGAAGAACTGGACCACCTGGAACAATCCACCGAATGGTACACCACGGAAGAAGTGCTCGCCCACCTCAAAACCCTGGAGCAGCAGTGATGTTCCGAGTCCGCTGGTCGCGACGAGCCCTGAATGTCCTTGCGGCGATCTGGACGCAAGCGGATTCCGAAGGCCGTCGGGCCATTACCGCAGCCAGCCACACCATCGATCAACGACTCGGTGCCGACCCTCACAACGAAGGCGAATCCCGGCCCCGCGGCCGAAGGATCACGTTCGTCCCGCCCCTCGCCGTCGTATTCCGCATTGAGGCAGATGGTCAAACGGTCTCGGTGCTCTACATTCGGCAGTTTCGGCGACGAGGGCAGTGAGCCGGAGCCAGCCAATCACCGGGCGAGGAACTGCTTGATGTCCGCCGAGACGCCGGCCCACGATCCATCCCCTGTTCTCGATCTGCTGGAGGGTTTCCGCTGCTCCAAGGTGATGTTCGCCGCCGTCGCTCTTGGCCTCTTCGATCGACTGGCCGACGGCCCCGCTTCGCTCGCCGTGCTGGCCCATGACCTTCAAGTCAACCCCGACGCCCTACAGCGATTGCTCGATGGTTGCGTTGGGCTGCGCCTGCTCACGCGCGACAGGGACGCCTACGCCAACACGCCCGCCAGCGCGGCCTACCTGTGCCGCCAGAGTCCGCGGCGGCTGACCGGCTACATCAATTACTCCAATACGGTGCTGTGGAGGTTGTGGGGCAATCTGGAAGACGCCGTCCGTGAGGGCACGCACCGCTGGCGGCAGGCGTTCGACCTCGACGGGCCGATCTTCGCCCACTTCTTTCGCACCGACGACGACAAACGCGAGTTTCTACTCGGCATGCACGGTCACGGCCTGCTCAGTTCGCCGCGCGTCGCTGAGGCGTTTGACCTGAGCCGCTTCCATCGCCTTGCCGACCTGGGCGGCGCCACCGGCCATTTCGCCGTTGCTGCCTGTCGCCGCTACCCGACGTTGCGTGCCGTCGTTTTCGACCTGCCCGCGGTCGTGCCGCTGGCCGAGGAGTACGTCCGTTCTGCCGGGCTTGCCGATCGCGTCGAGGTGCTAGCCGGCGACTTCTTCACCGAGCCGCTGCCCGCGGCGGATTTGTTCGCCGTCGGCCGCATCCTCCACGACTGGAGCGAGGACAAGATCCGTCGGCTGCTGCGGGCCATCTACGAACGCCTGCCGTCCGGCGGCGGCCTGCTCATCGCGGAGAAACTGCTCGACGACGACCGCAGCGGGCCGCGCTGGGCCGTGCTGCAATCGCTGAACATGCTAACCTGCACCGAGGGGAAGGAACGCACGCTCGCGGAGTACGCGGCGTTGCTCCGCGCGGCGGGCTTCAGCCGCGTTGAGGGCCGGCCGACCGACAGTCCGCTGGACGCCATCCTGGCCCTGAAGGAATAACCCCAAGGAGGCTCCGCCATGTCGGTGATGGTGACCTTCGCGGCGAGCACCGCCGGCCCGCCTTCGACGATGGATGCGCTCGCCTTTATCCTGAATATCGGCGCCGCGATGCTGCTGGGCATGGTTATCGGGCTGGAGCGGGAGTTTCGCGGGCACCCGGCGGGGTTGCGCACCAACGCCCTGGTCTGCCTCGGGGCCGCCATGTTCGTGGCGCTGCCGCAGTTGCTCGGCGGTGACTCCAGCCCGACGCGCGTCGCCGGCCAGGTCGTCAGCGGCATCGGCTTTCTGGGCGGCGGCGTGATCCTGCGCGAGGGGCTGACCGTGCGCGGCATGAACACGGCCGCGACGTTGTGGTGCAGCGCCGCCATCGGCGTTCTGGCTGGCTCAGGCCTGCCGCTGGAGGCCGCCCTCGGCACCGCGGCCATCCTGCTCGTCAACGTGTGCCTGCGGCCGGTGGTCCGCCGCCTCCAGGCCCGGGCCAAAACAGCGGTGGAAGTGGAAACGGTCTACCGGATGCGCGCCGTCTGCCAGACGCAGGAGGCGGGTCTCGTCCGCAACGTGTTCATGCGCCACATCAACTCGCACCCGAGCATGAATGTTCAGGGCCTGGCCATGCAGGATACCGAGCAGGCCGGCGTGTGTGCCGTCGTGGCGGAGATCTTCTCGCACGAGCGGAACGACAAGTACCTGAACGAGATGGTGCAGCGTCTCGGGATCGAGCCGTGTGTCACCGCCGTCAGCTGGGAGCGGGTGCGCTGAGAGGAAACCGTTGGCGTCATGAAACCTCTCGAAAACACTCACGTTCTCACGCTGGCCGTCAATCTGCCGGGGCCGCTGGCGGTCGCCCGCCTGCACCATCTGGGGGCCGCGGTCGTGAAGGTCGAACCGCCGGACGGCGACCCCCTCGCTCGAGTTCGGCCGGACTGGTACGGCGAATTGCACCAGGGCCAGGAAATTGTGCGTCTGAACCTCAAGGAACCGGCGGAGCGTCTCCGACTTGACGAGTGGCTGGCGTGGGCAGACCTGTTGATCACGGCGACGCGACCGGCGGCCCTGCAGCGGTTGGGGCTGGCGTGGGATTCGTTGCACGCCCGTTACCCGCGGCTGTGTCAAGTGGGGATCGTGGGCTACCTTGCCCCGCTGAACGACCTGCCCGGCCACGATCTCACCTACCAGGCCCGGGCAGGATTGCTGACGCCGCCCCATCTTCCGCGCGCGTGTATCGCGGACCTGGCAGGGGCTCAGGAGGTCGTCAGTACCGCACTCGCCCTGATGCTGGCGCGCGACCGCGGTCAGGGCAGTCAGTGTGTTTGGGTCAGTTTGGCACAGGCCGCGGAGTGGTTTGCCGAGCCGTTCCGGCGAGGGTTGACTGCTCCCGGAGGGATCCTCGGGGGCGGTGTTCCGGGTTACCAGCTGTATCCGGCAAAGGAGGGATGGGTTGCCCTGGCGGCGCTGGAGCCTCACTTCTTGCAACGGCTCCTCGACGAATTGAATATGACGTGCGCGAGGGAGGACGAGTTCCAGCGCATCTTTCTGACCCGCACCGCCACGGAGTGGGAGGTGTGGGGGACCAAGCGCGACCTGCCCATCGCCGCCGTCCGCGAGGTCGCAACTGCGTAACGGTCCTGATCGCACATAGAGTCCCGACCCATAGTCACCGGCTTCTCGCAAGTCCCCAGAGGGTAACCGTTCCGTAAACTCGTGCAGAAACTCCTGCCGCTCGCCGGCCAGAGCTCTAAATAGGTAAAAAAGCTCTCGAAGGTTCCTATCTGAAGGAGATCGATCCGATGAGGACAACGCGAATTCTGGCGGTGGCGGTGCTGACGCTCGGCGTGGTGGTCGGCAGCACCCTCGCGGGCGGCACGCCCAAGTCCGGCCCGCAGGCCGGCAAACGCATTCCCGGTCCGTTCTATCCGCTGAACGTCACCGGCCCCGAGGCCGGCAGGAAAAGTTCCCTGGTGTGCAAGCACGGCCTCAGCCCGGTGGCGATGGTCTTCGCTCGCGAGGTCAGCCCGTCGTTGACGAAGCTGATCAAGCAACTCGACGCCGCCACCGCGAAGAACAAGGACAAGGGCATGGGCAGCTTCGTCGTCTTCCTGACCGACAGGGAAGAACTGGCCGACAAGCTGAAGAAGCTGGCCGCGACCGAGAACATCAAGAACACCGTGCTGGCCATCGACGGCCCGAGCGGCCCGGAGAGGTTTGAGGTCGCCCGCGACGCCGACGTCACCGTCGTCCTGTACAACAAGCTTGTTGTGGTCGCCAACCATGTATTCCGCAAGGGCCAGTTGAACGACCAGGCGATCACGCAGATCATGGCGAACGTGCCGAAGATCCTGAAGTAATCCTCACCGCAGTTGGTTGGAACACGAGAAACGCCGTCCGGGGCCAAGATCCGGGCGGCGTTCCTCGTTTCTCTCCCCTATGCGGGAGAGGGATTCGAGGCGAGGGGAGAGCAACTCGGATTGCATCGCGGCGCTGGTTCCCGATAATGCATCGTGAAGTAGCTGGAGAGTTGAGCGTATGGGCGCTTGCTACAACACCATCCTGGTACCGGCCGTCGAACAGTCGCTGATCTTCACGGCGCTTGAGGATGCCCTTGGCCGACTCCGTCGCCGGATCGTCTACCACGAAGCACCGAGGATCTATGCGGATGGCTTCCACTATCGCTCGGTGCAAATGATTTTCGTTGGACCAGCCGGTCAGTCCCGGTGGGTGCCGCTCTCGTCCTGGGGGGATGGGTTGCCAGGTCCATTCCCGACCTGGTATCGGGCGAACCCCCTGGCGATGTCTTTGTCCCGAAGCCTCAGTCCAGTCATCTACCTGTTCTCCTTCGATGCGGGCTATGTCGCGGGCTACAGTATCTTCAAGGAGGGGGAGCAAGTAGAGGCCCAATCACTGACCTGGCGGGCGGCCGCCCCATTGGGGGAGTTTTCACCTCCTCTGAAGCCACCACAGCCGCCGTCCCTGCTGGGTCAGTTGCTGGAGGATCCCGATTTCGATTACGGGGCGTTCAGGCGCCGCTTCAGGAACTTGGAAGTGGCAATGGCAGCCCTAGCCGCCCGCCTCGGCACTACCCCACACCTTCTCGATCCGCTCCACATCCAGGACGGCGACGGCGCCATCGTTGTGGAAGCGGGCGAGTACAAGCCAGTGGGTCTCCCGGGTTGGGTAGGCGTCTATTACGAGAAGATTTCGACCTGATCCGGGTGAGGCAAGTCAAGTCGGAGACCGGACATGGATGTTTTCTGTGTCGGCATGTACCGGGCGGGATCAACCTGGCAATACGAGGTCGTCAGCCATCTGGTGGAAGGGCACCTGGACGGCAGTCGCCTGGGATTCCTCACTGGCGAGCAGTACGCCAGTCAAAGCCGTGGGGAAGAGGCCCGCTGGCGCGTGCTGAAGGCCCATGACAAACACCCTGCCTTCGCTGCGGCGCTGGCGGAGGGCCGCGCGCTCGCCGTCTACGCCTACCGCGACCTGCGTGACGTCGCCTACTCGCTGATGCATAAGAATGGCGCGTCCTTCGAGGACGTAGTGGAGCGAAAAGACCTCCTTCATCTCTGTTTGGCCAACGACGCCTTCTGGGCCGACCAACCGCACACACTCTCGCAGCGCTACGAGGAGATCATGGCCGCACCTGCCGCCGCCGTTGTGGTGCTCGCCGCTCACCTCGGCATGCATCTGGACAATGGCGCAGCGGAGGCGGTTGTGGGCGAGTATTCGCTGGAGGCGACCCGGCGCCGCACCGCGGAATTCACCGCGCACTTACACGAGCAGGGGGTGGACCTGGAAGCGCCGACCAACGCCCACCGCTGGGATGAGAAGACCCTGCTGCACTGGAACCACATTCGCGACGGACGAAGCGGCAGCTGGCGCGCGCAGGCAACTCCACGCGAACTGGCCGTGCTCGCCGGGATCTGCGGCAAGTGGCTGATCGCGCGCGGCTACGAGCGCGACCTCACCTGGGCTTTGCCGGGGCTGGGATACTTCGCTGCGGAGCTGGAAGCGGCACGGCAGGCCCTTGCCGAGACGCGGGTAGAGTTGGCGGAACAGGCGCGCGAACTGGAAGAAGTGCGTCGTCTGGGGCCGGTGGCGCTGGGTATCGCCAGGCACTTCCATCGGCTGTCGGTGCGTCACCCGCGGCTGTCCGCGGCGGTGAAGCGCCTCCTCGCGCTGTCTGGGGGTTAGCAGCCCGTTGAAAACCCCTCCCCCGGCCCCTCCCCTGAGAGGAGAGGGGAGAGTTTTCTGGCTTGCCCCCCTCTCCGCTGCGGGGAGGGGCCGGGGGAGGGGTTTTCAACGGGCTGCTAGCACAGGGCGCTTGCCGTCGGCGGTGCGCTTCCATCCAATCATTCCAGGAACGATCGCCACGTACTCGGATCGATGAGGTGAGCATCGTGCGCATTGCCGCTCGCGTCGGTGGGTTGGTCCCCACCGCCGTCAACCGTGTCCTGCAGGAGGTGCGGCAGCTTCAGACCGAAGAACGCTCCGTTATCTCCCTGATGCGCGGTCAGCCCGATACGCCGACCGCCGCTCACATCGTCGAGGCCGCTGAAAAAGCCCTCCGCGATGGCCGCACCGGCTACCCCGACAACCAGGGCGAACCGACTCTCCGTCAGGCCGTCGCGGAGAAGCTGGCGCGCGACAACGGCCTGACCTACGACCCCGGCCGCGAAATCCTCATCACCGACGGCGCCACCGCGGGCCTGGCGACGGCCCTGGGCGCCCTGATCCAGCCCGGCGACGACGTCCTGCTGCCCGACCCCATCTACGACGCCTACACCGGTCCCATCGCTCTGTGGGGCGGCCGCGCCGTATCGGTGTCTTCAACGATCCGTGAAGGTCGCTTTGTCCTCGACCGCGCCGCCCTCGAAAGCGCCCGCACGGCTCAAGCGCGCCTCGTCCTGCTCAATACGCCGTGGAACCCGACCGGCACTGTCTTCACCGCGGAGGAACTGCGCACGGTGATGGACTTCGCCGCCGCCCGCGACCTCTTCGTGCTCAGCGATGAGATCTACGAGGCGCTGGTCTACGACGGCCATCGACACGTCTCGCCTGCCGCGCTGTCGCCGGAAGCACGCGGGCGCACGCTGCTGGTCAACAGTCTCTCGAAGACGTACGCCATGACAGGCTGGCGTGTCGGCTACTGTGCCGGGCCACCCGAGTTGATCGGTGCGATGCTTCTGGTGCTGCAGCAGTCCAGCCGCGGGCCGGCGACGTTCGTGCAAGATGCGGCCGTGAGCGCCCTCCGTTCCGATCAGGCCAGCGTCGAGCGGATGCGGGCGGAGTATCAGGCACGGCGCGACCTCGTCGTGGAGCGGCTGCGCGGCTTGCCCGGTGTCCAGCCCCTCGTGCCGGAGGGCGGCCTGTTCGTCATGCTGGACGTGCGCGGCCTGGGGCGGCCGTCGGACGAGGTACGCCGCTTTTTGCTGCGCGAAGCTGGCGTCGTCGTGATCCACGGCGCCGCCTATGGGCCGGGTGGCGAAGGGACGCTGCGCGTCTCCTTCGCGGCGGGCGGCACGGCGTTGGAGCAAGGTCTGGAGCGCTTGCGCGACGGGCTGCGGCGCCTGGCGAACTAACGCGGTGTCAAGACCCCTCCCCCCAACCCCCTCCCCGCAACGGAGAGGGGGAGAAGAAGAGACGGCGCTTGGCTTGCTGGCTCCCCCTCTCCCTTTGGGGGAGGGGGTTGGGGGGAGGGGTCTTGACACCGCTACGAACGCGGGGGCCGCATGGTACTTGATCTGGCCTGGATCTCGCTGGCGGCTCTCCTCGTGGTGATCGTCTGTAGTTGCACGACGAACGTCAACCCCGGCGTCCTCGCGCTCGCGTTCGCCTGGATTATCGGCGTCTACCTCATCGGGGGCGATCCGAAAGCGAACTTCCGAGCCCTCGTGGGCGGGTTCCCGACCGACCTGTTCCTGACGCTGCTCGGGGTGACGCTCCTGTTCACCCAGGCGCAGAACAACGGCACGCTGGACACGGTCGCGCGGGCCGCGGTGCGTCTCTGCCGCGGCAACGCCGGCCTGATTCCGGTGATGTTCTTTGCCCTCACCTGCGCGATCGCCACCGTCGGCGCCGGCAACATCGCCGCCTCCGCCCTGATCTCGCCGATGGCGATGGCGGTCGCTCACCGGGCGCGCATTCCCGCCTTCCTCATGACGATCATGGTCGCGCATGGCTCGCTCGCCGGTGCCCTTTCGCCCATCACGCCGACCGGGATCATCGCCGAGGAGCAGATGAGGAAGATCGGTATTGTCGGTCATGAAACCGCGGTTTTCTTGCACAATCTCATGGCTCAGGCGGCGGTGGCGTTCGCCGGGTATGGCCTGTTCGGCGGCTGGCGCCTGTTCCGGCAGCACGAGCCGGGGAGCGAGGACAGCATCCGCGCCGGCGCGCCACGGGTGAGCGCGGAGGCGCACTTCCGGGCCAGGCACGCGGTCACGCTCGCGGCCATCGGGCTCTTGATCGTCGGCGCGATTGTGTTTCGCGTCAACGTGGGGATGGCGGCGCTGGCGCTATCGATTGGCCTGACGCTCGGCGGTGTGGCCGACGAGCGCGAGGCGCTCCGCAAGATGCCCTGGGGCGTTATCATCATGGTCTGCGGCGTGAGCGTGCTGACGGACCTGCTGAGGCGTACGGGGGGCACGAAACTGTTCGCCGACCTGATCCGTAGCCTATCGACGCCGGAGACGGTGACGGGGGTCGTGGCGTTTTTCGCGGCGTTCGTGTCGGTCTATGCGAGCACGTCGGGAGTGGTGTTACCGGCGTTTCTGCCGCTGGCGACCGAGGTGGGCGGCGAACCGCTCGCGGTGGCGTCGTCGATCATCGTCGCGGGGCACCTGGTTGACGCGTCGCCGCTCTCGACGATCGGGGCCATCTGCGTTGCCTACGCCGCGCCGACGGAGGATCATCGCGTCCTGTTCCGCAAGGTGCTGGCGTGGGGGCTGGCGATGGTGCCGGTCGGGGCGGTGGGCTGCTACCTATTGTTCCGGGCGTGGTGACCTGCCTGGCCAACGCTTCCGCGAAGCGTCGCTAACCGAACCCTAGAAGCGACAGTTCAAGTACGCCTGGCCCTCGACGGCGAACGGCCGCGGCCCTGTCAACGGCGTCACCACCGCCAGGCCGAGCGTCGAACGCCGGCCCACGCCGAAGGTCACCCCGGCGGTCAGGTCCACCAGGTCGATCCCCGTGATCGGTTGCGCATCGCCTCCGTGGTGATTCAGCGGCGTCGTCACGTGTAGCTCGATCGTCGGCACCACCGCAGTCAACAGGCGGCCAGGCTGCGTGGTTCGATAGAGGAAGTAACCGAGCGCCACGTCGTTGTACCAGGCGGTGACGTCGCGGTGGGCCGTCGGCAGGATGATCGACGAAAAGCCTTGAACGTACCAGTCGCCGAGGTTGTAAATCGCGCCGACGTAGGGCTGGAACAGGGTCGGGTGGATGTTCGCAGCTCCCGCGGGCAGGAAGCTCGCTCCGACCGGAGCGGTCACCACGAGTCCGCCGGAAAGCACATTCCCCGTTTGACGATCGTTAATGAAGGCATATTTCAGGACGATGCTCGGGTCGCCGAGATCCTCGCGTCCGACGCTGCCGTCGCCCTGAAAGCGGATGAACGGCGCGCGGACGCCCACGGAGATATTGCCATCGAGGACGGTCTTCTCGAAGCCCATGACGACGCGGTGAACGTCGGAGCGGGTAACACCGGAGGCATCCGACCCGCCCGGGACACTGTTGAAGTAGTTGTAGGTGAAGAACAGGCGATCCTGCGGGCGGGGGCTTTCGTTCTCGGCGATCTTGAACGCTCCGCGAACCACGGTAGCAAGCGCTCCCGCCTGGTTGGATGACGAGGACACGTTCACGAACGAGGGCGAGAGGTGATCGCCGAACATATTCGGGTTGAAGCCGCCCGTCTCGGCGCCGCTGGCGGGTGGGGCCAGGGCGAAGGCGTCGGTGCTGGGCGGAGAGCCGCCATCCCGTGCCGCGGGCTGGCCGTCTCCTTGCCCCGGCGCTGGGACCGTTCCCGGCAACGGTGGTGGGCGGTCGGGGCAGATGCCTCCCGCCGATGGCTGAGGCTCGTCGCTGTGCCATGCCGCCTGGAGGATCGTTGCTTCCGCGGACCGCTCCGGCGCCAGGCTGAACAGGCGCGGCGTGGGGTACTCGTCGGAGGCACACGCCGCTGAGTCCACGAGGGATGTTGGTCGCCCGAGCCGGATGGCCTCTGCCGTCGCTGGCTCGTCCGCTTCCCCGTGCTCCAATCCCGGGCGTGGCGCAGGTTCCAGGAGTGGCGCTGGTGGGCCGAGTTGGATGGGCGGTCCAGGTTCCTGCGCGCGGACGGAACTGGCGGCAAGGATCAGGCAGAGGGCAAGGCTGCTCGCCCAGCTGGGGTGCTTCATGGACTCCTCCGAGTCAGGCACAGCCGTGCCGGCGCAGGGCGGACCACGCGTCGGCATTACCAGAAATCGACTCGCGACCGGTATTGTCTGCAGATAAAGAAAAGAAGCTGGGAAACATACGCACGGAATATCTTGCCTGTCTGCTCTAATCCGCCACCAAGCAACGGAGGTCATCCATCGCTGGCGCTCCGGGCTTGTATCGGGTTGGCGAGAGCGGTTTGCAGATGGCTGTCGGAGGCGACGAGCGGCGGGGTTTATCCCCGCTGGCCAGACGGCGGGGATAAACCCCGCCGCTCGTTGAACCGCTTTGGCGTTGTGGCTACTCCTCGCCTAGCCAGCGAGCGCTCAGCCGTGGCCGCCCCGCCTGCGACGTCCAGAACCCGTACCCGGCCAGCAACAGCAGCACCGCCATGGCCCACAAGCCGCTGCTGCCAAACCAGGCCGACAGGTCCGCCGTCAGCGGAAAAGACAGGAGGACGTTGCGGGCGATCCACAGGGTAGCCGCCGCGAGGACGCCATAGCGCATCAGCACGACCACCACCAGCGCAAACCCCACCGCGTAGAAGAACCAGGAAACGCGCGGATCACCCAGCGAAAAACCTACATATAGCATCTGAAATAGAATGTAAGTCCCGGCAGCCAGCCAGGGGTTGCGCAAACCGACGCGGAGCAGCAGCAAGAAAAACAGGATCCAGATCAGGGCAACGCGGAAGCCAAAGATGACGAGGTAGAGCCCGTAACCGAGAACGAAGCGGCCGCCCATCAGGGTCGCGTCGGTGCCGCGGCTGGCGAACGGCGGCGGCGCTGGCAGGTAGAACCAGGGAGGGGCCAGCAGCACCAGTTGCTCCAGGATGGCGAAGCCCACCCCAGCCAGCAAGCCGATCAGGATCGACGCGCCGACGAGCGGATCGCGCACCCGTCCCGCCAGCAGGCGGCTCCACGACACGAGAGTTTCCGGCCACAGCCGGCGCACGTACGGCTCCAGGGCGATGTAACACAGCCACATCTTCGCGGCGAAGAACAACGCCCAGGCCAGACCCATCTCGATCTGATCCGACTCCGCCAGCGTGGCCACATGGCTCGCCTGCAAGAACCAGCTCAACCACACGATGGCAAACGACGCCAGGGCCAGCCGCAGAGCGCCCCGGCGATCGCCGCGCCCCGCGCGCAGGTTCGGGACCGCCAGCACGATACTACAGATAATCAGGAGGTAATCGATCCCGTAACCCATGATTCGTACGAGCGCACTCAGTGTGAAGCCCGCGGCGTCGGCCCCGGCATCAGGTCGATTCCAGTCGCCGACGATCCGGAAGAAGACAGGCTTGCCGCGATAGGTCGCCGCCTCGACCTGAATGCTGAGACCGCTTTCCGGGTAGGTGCCGCGCCAGGCTTTGCGGGCGTCGTACGCGACCGGCGGCGCCCACTGCGTCTGTGTCGGCGTGAACGCCTTTTCGTCCGCCAAGGAGAAGCCGACCATGTCCGCGGGGAACAAGCGGGGCCAATCGGGTTCGTGGCCTGGGGGGAGCGGGCCTTCCTCGCCGAAGGCTGGGGGAATGGCCTGAAGGGCGGTCAGGCGCCCCTTCGGATCGAGGCGCACCAGGGCCATCTTGGGAAGCAGCGCCGGGGGATCTTCGGGGGTGACGCGCCCCGGCATCGCCGCCCCATCCTGCGAGAACAGGGTCGGCACCAAGGGCTGAGGACTTTGGCGATACCAAAAGTAAAGAGCAGGCGGTTGCAGCGTCGCGAGTCCTGCCCACGGATCGTCCTGGCCCGATTTCCGCACGGCGCGGAACACCGAACGGTCCACGCCGAAACCATACGCCCGATAAGGCTGCTCATACCCGAGTTGGCGCAGGATCGTCTCGGCCCGGTTTTCCAGGACGTCGGGCTTCAGTGGCAGCGGCACCCGACTGACAAGTTTCGTCGTGTTGCCCAGCAGAGCCAGAACGACAAACCCGAGTACCACCCCTGCCAGACAGGCGAGTCCGACGGCCGGTCGCAGTCCGCCGGCCTCACCCGCCGCTGCCACCATCTCGGGCGAAGGCGTCTCGCCCGCCGCCAGTGCCGCCGCCAGGGGATCGCCGCCCGGCAAGGCCGCCGCCACCGCCAGCGCCGACAGCGGCCGCTTGCGCGGCTCCTTCTCCAGACAGCGCAGAATGACGCGCTCCACCGCCGGGTCGAGGTCGGTGATGTGGCTGGAGAGACCGGGAGGGGTCGATTGCTCGCGCAAGCGCAGGAGTTCGGTGCGCGATCGCGCCGGGAATGCCTGCTTGCCGGTGAAGATCTCATAGAGCACCAGCCCGAGGGCGTAGAGGTCGCTGCGCGCGGTCGCCTCGCGGCCCGCCAGCTGCTCCGGGGCCATGTAGGCGGGGGTGCCGGAACGGGCATCGGCGCCGGCGACCTGTGCCGTCAAGCGGGCCAGGCCGAAGTCGGTGATACGAAGTTGTCCGCGGCCGTCGAGCATCACGTTGGCGGGCTTCAGGTCGCGATGGATCACCCCGCGCTCATGGGCCGCCGCCAGGCCCAGGCACAGTTGCCGCGCCACCTGCACGCCCTTGTCGGGCGGCAAGCGACCGATGCGCCGTAGCAGCGCGGCCAGGTCTTCGCCATCGACGAACTCCATCGAGATGAACGTCTGGCCGTCCGCCTCACCGATGTCATGGACGCGGCAGACGTGCGGGTGCGAGATCTGCCGGGCGAGTTTGACCTCGTCGTGCAGGAGGGCGAGCCGGCCGGGGTCGTGAGCCAGTCCCTCGGGCAGAAACTTGAGGGCGACCGCCTGGCCGAGTTTGAGGTCGTCGGCGCGGTAGACCTCGCCCATTCCCCCTCTGCCAAGGCGGCTGACAATGCGATAGCGGCTCGCGAGGATCTGTCCTGGCGTGAAACGCTCGGCGACGCCGGAAGAGGGTGGTGCGTGAGGTGGGTCGGAGGTGGTCGAGGCGATGGTTGGCCTGGCGAGCTGCGACGCTCCGGTGGGCCCCGAGGGCGGCGAGCCGTGGGGTACGCCGCTGGGTGAGCTGCCCGAAACGTCGCTCACGGTGGCGGCGAGCGCATGGCCGCACGCGCCGCAGAAGCGCATGCCCGGCGGCACCTCCGCGCCACAGCTGGGACACCTCGGCATGTCGCACGTTCCTTCTTCGCGGGCCACGAACCGACGCTCACAAGCGGCCGATGGGACGTTAGGCGCTGGTCTCAGGCTACCACAGCCCCTTCCGTGTGGCAACCGCCTCAAGCCCACGGGCCGCGGCCCGCGGGCTTTTCCCCGGCTCACGTCAGGGCGAGATACCGCAGTCCGCGCTGGCCCTCGCGCAGCAGATCGACATCACCGACATCCTGGGCGTAGCTCAGCACGTTCGCCGTGTGCCAGAGAGCACGTAGGCGAGCGATGTTCCAGGCGGTGCTGTCCATTTGCCCGTAGGCGGCGCGGAAGGCGTCGTGTGCCGTCGGCGGAAGGAAACTGTGAGCGACCATCAGGTCGGCCGCGGGATCGCCGAGGTGGATGTCGCCCCAGTCGATCACCCCAGCCAGGCGTTTGTCCTCGTTGACGAGGAGATGGCGCACGTAGAGGTCGCCGTGGACCAGGGTATCCGCGCGCGGGACATAGACGGCGGGTGCCGCGTCGGCGAGAGCCGTGAGCGGGCGGACGTCCTCGACGAGATGGTGCGCGGCGAACTGCGCCAGCAACTCGCGCAGGCGCGGGAGGCGGCGGGCGATATCCAGGCGCTCGATGGGATCTGGCCCGGCGCCGTGATGGGCGGCCCAGGCAGCAGGGGTCGTGTGGAGGGTGGCCAGGAAGCGCGCCAGCGGCGCGGCGAGGGCCTGCCGCTGTTCGTCGTCGAGGTTGGCGGAGCAGGCAGTCCGGCCGGGAAGGAGCGGATAGCCGCCGAAGGGCCACGGGTAGCTCGCGGTGGGGGGGCCGACGAAGGTGGGCACGGGGATCGGCAGCGGCAGCCGCTCGGCGAGGACGGGCAGCAGACGAGCCTCGGCCTCCAGCAGCGGCACGGCGATTTGCCGGCGCGGGAAGCGGAAGACAAGGGTGTCGTTGACGAGGAAGGCGGTATTGTCCCAGCCGGCCCCGAAGGGCTCCACCGACGCCAACACCATCTGCGGGAACTGAGCCTCGATCAGCGAGCGGGCGAGGTCGGCCGAGACGCTACACTCAGCGGTCCATGCCTGGGTCATCGTCAGGCTCCGCGGATGCGCACCTTGGCCCCGTTGGGCAGGCGAATCCTGGCCGAGGACCCGGTCGCGATGAGATACTCCTCACCATCCCCGAGAGGGCGTCTTTCGGGTTCGAGCAGCCAGGTGCCGTTGAGCGGTGGCCGCACTCCGCCGCCACGGCGCGGCACACCGTTGAGAAGCAGTAGCCCTTCGGCCGTGGCCCGCAGGAGGAAATGGCCTCGGCTGACAGTGATATCTTTGCCGTCGCCGGCCATCGTCAGGACCGATCGATTCGTGTCGGGCAGCACCCGTGTCGGGGTGTAGGCCGGATCGAGATAGGGAACCCGTCCGCCCTGCTGCCGTCCAATCACCACGGGCTTCCCCGGTTGGAGTTGGAGTTGGATTTCCGACTGGGGGCTCTCGACCATAGTTGTCCCCGGATCGCACCAGAGCGTCAGGCCGCCTCCCTCGAACGATAGGCCCGCGAATGATACCGGCTCTTCGCTTTCGTGGTTCGGCGGATCGGTGACAGGAAAAGGCAACGGGACGTGAAGGTTGTCGACGATTCTTGCGTCCGGCCCGTCTTGGGCGAGCGGTAAGGTCATCCGCGAGATCCTTTCTGAGACTTCGTGCTGGGACGATGGAGGTCCGCGGACCGTGTCGCGGAGCCGCCGTGTATCGTAATCGTAGCATATTTCGTCCGACAGGGGAAAAGCACTCGGCTACAGCCGGTTGCTCCGATTAGTCCGGCACAGCAGTATTACACAAGCCCGGAGTGCCAGCAACGGGACCATCATCACACAAGCCCGGAGCGCCAGCGACGGGACCGACACCACACAAGCCCGGAGCGCCAGCGACGGGACTATGCTACCGTCCCGTCGCTGGCGCTCCGGGCTTGTGTGACGAGCTTTCGCGCCGCCATAATAGTCCTCACGCCTTTCCCTGCGTCAGGCCCATCTCGTCGAGGAACATCGTGCCGCCAGTCGGCTTGCCGGCGCGCTCCTTGCACCAGGTCAGCGTCAGCCGATCCTTCGCCCGCGTCATCGCCACGTAGAGCAGCCGCCGTGCCTCGTGGATGTCCTCGGCGCGCTTCTCCGTCATCGCGTAGTAACCCGGCAGCTGGAAATCCTCGACTCCGACAATGTAGACGCGGCCGAACTCCAGCCCCTTCGTCGAGTGGAAGGTCAGGAGACTTACGCGCTCCGGATCGACGCTTGCTCCCTCCGACGTGGACAGGGCGACCTTGTCGAGCAGGGCGCGCACTGCCTCGTCCAGCGGAGCCGTCTTGACGAGGGCCACCACACGCGACAGCCGCGCATGCGACTCCGCGGGGCGCTCGTGTCCGGCCGGGTCGCCGCGGCCGCCCTTCCATCCGGGGGTGCCCATGCGCCCGAGTAACTCGTCGAGTGAGGGACAGTGCAATCCGAAGCGTTCGGCCTCCTCGGTGTAGGCATCGACGACCGCCGGCGGACGGCGCAGCTCGCTCCAGCGCGCCGCCTCGACAAAGGCCTGATCTTCGGGGTGCAGGTCGGTGCGTCCCTCGATCGCCGCCCCGAGAGCGACGCAGTCCAGCAACTCCGCCAGGCACGTCTTGCGCCAGCGCCGCAGCCGCTCCTCCTGCAAGTGCTCGAACACGCCGACCAGGCACAGCGAGTCGTCGAGGGCGTGATGTCCGCGGCCGGTATCGACTCCGAAGCGCGCGGCCAGGTCCACGAGCCGCAGGCTGCCAGCGGGGAAGAGGCTCCGAGCGAGCGGCAGCGTATCGAAGAAGAACATCCCCTCGGTGCCGCCCCAACCAGCTGTCAGTCGCTCCAGCAGCGGTACGTCGTACTGACGCCCGTTATGCACCACCAGGACGTCGTCGCCGGCGAACGCACGGAATCGCGGCCACACCTCGGAAAGTGCGGGCTGGCCGCGCAGGTCGGCGTCGGTGTAGCCGTGTACCGCGGTCGCTCCGGGCGGGATTGGCTTGGTACACGACACCAGCGACTGGAACGTATCCACCACGCGCCCGCCACGCACCCGCACGGCGGCGAGTTCGATCACCTCGGCATGCTGGACGTCCTTGCCGGTCGTCTCGGTGTCGAAAACGACGTAGTCCGTCAGCCCCTTGCGATAGCGCCGCCCCTCGATGATCTGCAGCGCCTTAATGAGGACGACGCTTTGCAGTCGCTCCTCACCCGGCGAGAACGGCCATGGCCCGGGGCCTGTGGGCTTCCAGAAGACCCGGTCGCCAGGCAATGCCGCTCCCGCTGCGCGGAGGTGCTCCACCGTCAGGCCGCGCAACACGCTGCGGATCATCACGCGGGCGACGATCTCCAGCCCGCCAGCGGGAGCGAGGAGGATGCGGCCGCGTCGCTGCTCGACGGCGAGCAGGGTTTCGGCGAGGGCCACCGCCGACGGCAGCGCCTCGGGGTCGTCCAGGCGTTCGTGGCGTGCCTCCAGCGGCCCCTCGTACTCGCCGATCCCCTGGGCCAGCACCGCCTGCACCAGGCCATGCAGATCGCCTTGCAATCGGCCCAGTCCCTTGAGGTTCTCCGCTTGATAGAGGAAGCGCCAGCAGCGACCGGCGTCGGGTCCGTGCGTCTGTTCCGCGTTGATCCGCAGTCGCGCGAGAAAGGTCGCGCCCGGCCGCCGTTTGATCTCGGCCAACAGCGGCTCGGAAAAAACCTTGGCGGCGAGGCTTTCAACGTGCAGGTCGGCGTCGGGGTTCGCGACGACCCGCAGCGCCGCCAACACCCGCGCGATCACCTTGTCGTCCGAGAGCGACTGGCCGCGCGCCAGCCGGCACGGAATGCCCGCAGCCACCAGCGCCTCCTCGAACACCCGCCCGGCCTGGTGGGTGCGATACAGGACAGCACAATCGCCGGGCCGCAGGCCAGTCGCGATCTCCTGGCGCAGATCGTCGAGGATCCAGGGAGCCTCCTCCGTCTCGTCGGCGAAGCCAATCGCCCGGACGTTAAATGATGATTCACGGATCGCTGTTATCTTTTTCTCAAACAACGGCTGGGCCGACGGCAGGATGCGGCGAGCGGCGTCGAAGATCCCTCGGGCGCAGCGGCAGTTCACGTCGAGCACGATCGGCTCATCGATGCCGAAGTCCGTCACGAAGCGGGCCAGCACCCTCGGATCGGCTCCGCGCCAGGAGAAAATCGACTGCTCGTCATCGCCGACGGCGAACAGGCTGCGGTGACTGTCGGCCAGGAGTTTCAGGATGGCGTACTGCGTCGCGTCGAGATCCTGGCACTCGTCGATAAGGACATGATCCCAGCGGCCGCGGTAGCCGTCGAGGATCGCCGGGGTGTCCCGCAAGAGGAGGTGGGTCAGCTGCAAAATCTCGTCGAAGTCGATGAGATGGTTGGAGCGCAACTCGCGCTGGTAGCGGCCAAACAGGGCCTCGTCTTGCTGGCTGAGCGTGTGTCCCTGCAAGCGGCGACGGCCGAAGAGGAGCAGGAGTTGACCGTGTCGCTTCGACGGTACGCCCAGCCGCGCCAGCACGAGGCGCTGATGTTCGTCGTCGGCCACCCCGAAGCCGCTCGGCAGACCGAGACGGCGGCCATGCTCGCGGAGGAATTCCAGGCAAAGGGCGTGGATCGTGCCCAGCTTCAGCGCTTCGACGAGGTCGCCGAGGCCGTGTCGCAGACGGTCGGCGATTTCCTGCGCGGCCTTGTTGGTGAAGGTGATGGCGCAAATGCGCTGCGGATCGGCGTTGTGATGGGCGAGAAGGTAACCGATGCGGCCGGTCAGACAGCGTGTCTTGCCGGCGCCTGGGCCAGCCAGCACCAGCACGGGGCCAACCGGGGCGGTCACCGCGCACCATTGCTGCGGGAAGAACGTCAGGCCCATCACGGTCTGCAGGTTGTCCATGGGCTCATCGTCCGCGCTGGTTGCCTACCTTTATCACCCACCCCTGCATCATCCCGCCGATTATATCATCGGGGGTTGTCGGTTGTCAGTCGGCAGTTGTCAGTTGTCAGAAACGACAGGCCAGCTTATATCAGGAGGTGCCGGTTGTGTGGGGTTTCCTGTCTTTCCGAACAACTGATAACTAACGCCTGTCCACTGCTCAAATATGACCGCGTTTCCGCAGTCTCCTGTTGTCGTGCCCGAGCCGGCCGAGCCGCCGGCGCAGACGAGGCCGCCGCGGCCGTGGCGGCACAAGTTCGGCGACGCCTTCCGCGGGCTGAAACTGGGCATCCGCGGTCATTCCAGTTTCTTCGTCCACTTCTTCTTCTCCGCCCTGGTCGTGGCCGGCGCCATCGTCCTCAGCTGTAATCTCATCGAGTGGTGCCTGTTGCTGGGCTGCATTGGGGCGGTACTGACGGCGGAGCTGTTCAACAGCGCCATCGAAACGCTGTTCCGCGGCCTGGACGATGAGACCAAGAAACGCACCTGGCCTTCGCTGGACATCGCCGCCGGCGCCGTCTTGCTGGCCAGCATCGCAGCCACCATCGTCGGCAGTCTCGTGTTCCTCAACCGCCTCGGCGTGTTCGGACGTCCTGTGTAGCGTCAGAACCCCTCCCCCCAACCCCCTCCCCTGCAAGGAGAGGGGGAGCAAGCCAGACACGTCTCTTCTTCTCCCCCTCTCCGTTGCGGGGAGGGGGTTGGGGGGAGGGGTTTTCGCTCCGCAGCTAAACGCGGAGGGTCGCTGCGCATACACTTTCCCCATCAAACTATCCCGATGAGGAACCGTGTCATGCAGCAAGCTCTGGACTGGCTGAAGGCGAACGAGGCGCAACAGGTCAAGGCGCTGGCCGATCTGGTCGCTATCCCGAGTGTCAGCACCGACGGCGAACATCAGCAGGAACTCGAACGCAGCGCCGCGCTGACCTGCGAACAGATGCGCGCGGCGGGCCTGCAGAACGTCGATATTCTGCGCTGCGGCAACGCCAATCCCTACGCCTACGGCGAATGGCTGGGCGCCCCCGACAAGCCGACCGTCTTCCTCTACGCTCACCACGACGTGCAGCCGGTCCATCAAAAGGATATTGACGAGGGCAAATGGCATTCGCCCCCCTGGACGTTGACCGAGCGTGAGGGGCGACTCTACGGTCGCGGCAGCGCCGACGATAAAGGCGCCATTGCCGTGCAGCTCGGTGCCATCGCCGCGTTCCTCAAGACGGGCGGCGATCTGCCGGTCAACGTCAAGATGCTGGTCGAGGGCGAGGAGGAGGTCGGATCGAGCAACCTCAACAAGTTCTTCGAGGAGCAGAAGGAGCGCATCAAGGCGGACGTGATCGTCGTTTGCGACACGGAGAACATCGACACCGGCATTCCGAGCATCACGTATTCGCTGCGCGGCATCGTGGCGATGCAGGTGGACGTCGAGAGCGCGACCAAGCCGGTGCATAGCGGCATGGCAGGCGGCATGCTCGCCGACGCCGCCATTGCCCTCAACGTGCTCCTGTCGCGGCTCTATGGCAAGAACGGCAAACTGCCCATTCCGGGCATTTACGACAAGGTCCGCAAGCTCACCGCCAAGGAACGCAAGACCTTCAAGGGCCTGCCCGGCAATGATGCGAAATGGCGCAAGGAGATGGGCGTGCTCGACGGCGTGAACTTCGCGATGGCCAAGGGCGTCCACCCGTACGAGCAGACATGGCGATTGCCCTCGGCGACGATCATTGCCCTGGAGGCCAGTTCGATCAAGGGGGCCTCGAACCAGGTGCTGCCGAAGGCGTCGGCGATCGTCAGTTGCCGCATCGTGCCGGATCAAAATCCCGACGAGGTGTACGAGCAGGTCAAAAACTATTTGACGAAGGATCCGCCGTGGGGGGTGAAGGTAACGGTCAAGCCGGCGGGGTCGGTGGGGTGGTGGATGACCGATCCGAACGGGCCGGCGTTCGAGGCGGCGCTGAAGGCGCTGAAGGCGGGCTACGGCGAGAAGCCGGTGGCGATCGGCTGCGGCGGCAGCATCGGCTTCGTCGGGCCGCTGGCGGAACTGTTCGGCGGGGCCCCTGCGATCATGCTCGGCATCGAAGATCCGAAGACAAACGCCCACGCGCCCGACGAGAGCCTCGACGCGGGCGACTTCCGCAAGCTGATGGCGTCGCTGGCGTACCTGTTCGAGAACCTGGGTAAGCTGGCGCCGGACGGCGTCAAGGCGGCGCCGAAGGTCGAGAAGCAGGAGCCTATCCCCGTCAACCCGCCGGAGGGCGAGGCGCGCAAGCCCGAGCCTGAGATCGCGCCGCAAGAGGCTGAGGTCGGCGGTCCGCCGTGAGAATTCTGTTCCCCGCTCTGCGGGTGCTGCGCTACAATCCCACGAGCGAGACCAGCAACGCGGAAAGGAGCATACCATGACCAGGATCGTTGTCGATGGGGCGATGGCCAGCAAATTCCAAAATCGTCCTGGCCATGCGAAAGTGTACAGCGAAGTCGGCCAGCTGTTGGGGGACTTTTCGCCACCCCTTAACAAATCGGGGCAACAAAACGCATCCTCCACCAAACCGGAAGAGGATGACGCCAGGATCGTCGTCGATGCGGCAATGGCCAGCAAACTTCACATACCCTTTGGGCCTGTGGATCTTTGCGATGAGACCGGCCGAGTGTTGGGGTACTTCTGGCCGCCCTTCGACAAATCGCAGTACGAGAACTTGGAACCTCAGATCAGCAAGGAAGAGTTGCAGCGCCGAATGGAAGACAAGGGGAGGACGTACACCACTGCGGAGGTTCTGGCTTACTTGGAGAAACTCTAATGTTTCTGGCCGCCTGAAACAGCACGGGCTGCCCGGAATCCTCCGGGCAGCCCGGTTGCACTTCGGGAGCGTCTACTGCACGACCTGGGAGGAGGAAGGCTCGCGGGCCTGAAACAGCCTTCCCTCTGGCGTATGGAGAGCCAAACGCTCGGGCGGCGCAACGCCGCCCACCGTGCAAAGCACGAAGCTAGACCTGGCCTCCCGAAGTTTTCGCACCGTCACAACAGCGAACGACACCATCAGGACTTGTCGCCGCCTTGCCCTTTGCGAACGAGCCAGATGACCAGGCCGACCACCGCGCCGACGGCCCCGCCGATCAAGGCCCCGCGCAGGGCGCCGCTCATCACATCCCCATTCGCCAGCAGGGTCATACAGGTTGCCAGCATCGCTCTTTCCCCTTTGGAATTGAAACTACCTTCGAGAGCACCCCCATGCGGCATCACCGCAAGTTAGTCTAGAGATAATCGACCAATCGCTGCTTGTCAAACAGATCCCGGCACCGTCCGTCGGGGATACCACTTCACGGCCCGCGCTCGTTCACCTGCACGCGCGCCGAGCCTGTTTCGCCGCGGTTCGTGTCCGCGTACATTGGATAGACACATCCCGGCAACACCTGACTAACTCCGGGCGTCTCGGCACGGAGATAATAGACCAGTTCGTGCCGCCCGGCGCTCAGGCTCGTGCGGAAGATGCACACGCGATCGTCGCGCCAGTCCACGTGCGCGGCACCGCGGGCCGCCTCGCCTTCGAGGCGCTCGTCAGCGAACTCGCACCCGGCGGGGCGGCGATCCTCGATGATGAGGTAGTTCTCGGCCTGCGCCAGTTCCAGTTCCAGGCGGACGCGGAAAACCTGCCCGGCTGCGACGGCTTCCGTCAGCGGTTTGCCGTCGAGCGTCTCCAGGTGCCGCAGGATTTTGAGGCGCGAGCCGCTCGGCCTTATCTCATCCAGACGCTGGACACCCTCGGCCCGTAGCGCGAAGTGGACCTGTTCCGGGGACTCGGCAATCAGGCGGATGTCGAGCCCTTCGCGCGTGGGGAGGTGCTGCGCGGGCAGATGGACGCGGTAGACCCGTTTGCTCAGGTCGGCGGGTTCGGTCAGGTCGAGCACCGTTCGGCCGCCAACGCGCACCTGGAGGCGGCGAACGGCGCTGCGCTCGGGCAGGTAAGCGAGCATCTGCCCCAGAGCCTCAATGGCCCAGGAGGTGGCCCGCGTGTGCTCCCAGCGATCCCCTGAGCGCAGCGACAACAGCTGCCGCGAACTGCGCCGGCAATCGTCCCAACTGGCGCCATAAGCGATCTGCGTATTCAGAAACAGGGCACTCTGCTCGGCGCCGGACGGCTGCCAGGTGCGGACTGCAGCCCAGAGACGCTCGCCCAACTCATGCAAACCGGCAGTGCGACAGGCGAGCGCGAAGTTGCAGCGCCCTTCGGGAGAGAGTTCCGCCCAGCGCTGCCGCACATCCGCCTCCAGTTCCTTGACATCGGCACGCTCGGCCAGGGTCAGGGCGTACCAGGCGCGGGCGGCGAGATCGGAGGACAGCTTGCGGCCGCGCAGCTGGGCGCGCAGATAGCTACAACCGCGATCTAGCACCTCCCGATCTACGGGCGTGCCCGTCGTCCGGCAGCGGGCCAGCCCGTAAACGACGTAGACCGTCATCGGGTCGTTGCGATCGTCCTTGTCGAACCAGCCCCAACTGCCGTCCGCGTGCTGGAAGCCATAAACGCGCGCCAAACCCTTCGCCAGCACATCGGGCAGTTTCGCCTCGACCTGCGATGGCAATTCGAGCGAAGCCTGTCGCGCTGCGTGGGCGACCATCACCGCCGGCAGGAAACGGCTCATCGTCTGCTCGATGCAGCCGTAGGGGTAGCCGATCAGGTACTCCAGTCCATCAAGGGCCTGGGCCTCCTCGCTCGACGCCAGGCTGATGCGCAGGTCGCGCGCCACGAAACCGGCCGGCAGGTCGATGCGTTTCTCCTGTGGCTTGCCCGGAACTTGCGGCAGCGCACCGTTGGCGATCACCTCCTGCGGACGGCCACGCGGCTGCACCGTGAGCGTGCGCGTTTCGCCGTCAGACAACTCGTCGGCGGCGGCACGACACGTCAGCGTCACGGGGCCGATCTGATCCAGCTTCAGCCAGACGCCGACGCGGGCCGTCCCCTGCGCCGGCACCGTGACGACCCCGCGGCCGCTGACCTTGCCGTCTTCCTCAGTCGCCTTCCAGTCACGCAGGGCAGCGCTGGCGCGGTCGAACTTCGCCCCCTGGCCCGCGAAGTGGATTTGACAGATGCGCTCGCGGTCGGTGCCGTTGTGGATCAGCGCCACGGCGAATAAACGGTCTTTTTCGACCGCAAAACGCGGCAACATGAGCTGGACCGCCAGCGGCAGAGTGACGCGGAGACGTGCCCGGCCGACGCCGACCTCGCTGTCTTTGGTCAGAGCCACCGCGGTCAGGCGGTAGCACGTCAGCGAATCGGGCAACTTGAACGAGGTTTCGGCGCTGCCGTCGGCGCCGGTACGGAGCAAGGGCTGCCAGCTCGCGGTTTCGCGGAAGTCCTGACGCAGCCGTCCCAGCGGGATGCCGCCAACAGGCAACTCGCCGCCGAGCATGGCCGGCGGCAGGGCACGGGGGGCATCGATCCGATCAGCCTGGGAAGCCTCCAGTTGTTTGACAGCCTTGTCGATCGCCTGACGCATCTCCCGCTGAGCCGCCTGGGCCATCTTCGCCATGTCCTGGAGTTGCCCCGCCCCGCCTTTCCCCGCCCCGGCCCGCCACTTGTTGCCGACACTGCTGCGCCACGCTTTCGGCAGGAAGCGCGGCGTCTCGTGCGGCGTGCCGAAGAAGCCTGCCAGCCCCGCAAGATTGTCCTCGCCGAACGTGTAGACGCTCTCATCGACGGCCGCGAACGACACCTCGGCCCGCCGCGGCATCCCTTGCCGGTCGGTCACCTTCAACCGCACGTTGACGCGGTCGCCGGGACGGAACTCGCCGCGCTCTGTCTCGACCTGCACGTGCAACGGTGCCTCGCCGGGCTTGCGCTTCGGGTCGAGCACGTCCACCCGGCACCAGAGTGGATTGACGCCGTCATCCTCGTCGTACCTACGCAGCAGTTGCTCCCTCGCCTCCAGAACCTCGGGGTGCGATTGTCCGGTTGGCCCCTCCCCGGCGAGGATCCGCCCCTGGAGATAAAAAGCGGGGAAATGCCTCGCTTTTATCGGAATCTCAACGACGTGATAGCGACCCTTTTCCTTCGGTGTCCACGTCACGAGATAGTCGAGGACCGTTCGCCCCTCGGCGGTGAAGAGGAGACGAGCGCGTTCGTGCGGCACATACACCAGCAGGCGCAATTTGTCGCCGACGGCGACCTGGTGGCGATCGAACAGGGCGAGCAACTGCTGGGCCGCGTTCTCGCAGCGGGAGGGCCTGCCGGATTCCTGCCAGTGGTAATCGCTCAGGTTGACCCAACCGACGTGCCGAGCCCAGGGATGCTCGTGCTTGTCCGGATCTTGGCTGGACCGCAGGTCGAGCGGATGCTTGTCGCCGCCGTAGGCAAACACCTCCGCCTGCTGCGCGCCGACTCGGAGGCGATACCAGCCTGGCACGGGGAACTTGAGCGTCGCAGCCCCACGGATCGCGCCGAACCGCATAACGGTCTTGTCCTGCTCAACCACGATTTCCTTTGCCGCGGTTTTGACGAGCAGTTCGCCACCTGCCGGCAGAAAACGCGGGACGGCGGCCAACTCGGGGCCGGCAGTGCTCGCCGCGGACACAATCTCCAGCGGCAGGGCCTTGGTAACCGTACGGTCGCTGTCGTCGGTGACGCTGCAGATGACGCGATAGTGCCCGGCGGAGAGATGAGCGGGGAGTTTCAGTTTCAGGCGTGCGGTGCCCTTTTCATCGAGCCTGCACTCCGCCTCCGTGACGGACCGCCAGCGATCCGCGGTCAGCAGCTGCGCGTGCAGGGTGCCGCCCGCGACGGGTTTGCCGAAGTAGTAGCGGCCGCAGACGTCGAGGGTCAGGTCGCGCACCTGCGTCAACTTCGCGGGGACGCCTGCGACATCGACCTCGAAGCTGGGCCGCCGGTAATGCTTGACGGCGAAGACGGCAGGCACGACGCGATTACTGCCGGCGACCCAAACGCGCAGCGAGTAAGGCCCGAGGGCCGCCTCGTCGTTGAGGGCCACCTGCGCCGCGGCCGTGCCGAACTCGCTCAGCGTCAGCGTGCCAGCGGCTACCCCACGGCCATTGGGGTCAAGTACGACATAAGGGAGCGGTTTAGTCGTATCAGGGAGAGCGAGCTTGACCGGGATGTCGAAATCGTCGGCCCGGAAGGGGCGCGGCTTGCCGTCGGCGACGAGGACCGCCTCTGGTGCGAGGCGGCGGACGATCAGCTTGAACTGGACCTCCTGACCAGGGCGATAGGTGGGACGATCCGTGTACGCCGCCAGGACGTGACGATCCGCATAGACGCGGAGTTCTTCGGTATGCTTCGCGTCGCCGCGCTCGCCCCGCTTCATGAGGCCGTAGAGCCGATCCAGGGCCATATCCAGTGGCGAGACGTAGATCCCGTCGAACACACGGCCGAAACCGCCGACGGCGAAACGCCCCTCGTGATGAGCCACAATGGCCCGATTCCCCGCGGCGAAGATGCGGGCAAACGTGGCGCCTTCGGCATCGGTGACCGCTTCGCCGAGCATGCGCTTGCCGAGGATGCGCGCCCCGGCCACGGGTTTCAAGCCGTCGCCGTCGCTGACGAGCGCGAACAGGCCATCGCGGCAGCGGCGCAGCGTTAGGCTGAGCGGATCGATCACGACCGGCACATACGCCTTCTGCCCATTGCTCTCGGCGAGCAGAACGTAAGCGCCGGGTTGTGCCAGTGCCTTGCCGGGAACCTCGACGATGCGGCCGCACTGCCAGGAGCTGAACTGTCCCGGACGCGGTCGATAGCGTCCTTCGAGTCGCTCCCTGAAGCGATCGCAATAGTCGTCAAAATACCATGCATCGGCGTCCTCACGATCCCCCCAGTCATGCCGGTCAAGCCCACGGGTAGCTACCCGTGGGCTTGCGGGCAGCGCCTTCAGATCCGCCACCCGCACGTCCCATCGATGGACCAGTTTCTCAGGGCGGAATGCTGTCAGCGGCATTTGCTCCCCGGCGGCGGCGCCTCGTTTGCCGACGGCCATGGCGTCACGCTCTTCCAGCACCTTGATCCGTTCGCGCTCCCAGCCGGGGTACTGCAACCCGTGATCGCGATAAATGAAGTCATCGCCGATCCGATTTGTCACCCAAAGCAGATCCTCCGGCCGTTCGATGCGGTAGAGCATGAAGGCGACGCGGTCGGCGTTGCGGACGTCCATGACCACCGGGAAGGGTTTGCCCGCAGCGCCGCCGCCGGGGATGTCGCAGGTGAGAACGGTGTTGTTGCGCTCGATCTCGGCCAGCCAGCGGCGAGCATGGCTTTCCAGGTCGCCGCGCACTCCCTCCAGCAACCGCCGCACGCGCGGCAGTTCCTGGTGGCTTGGCTCCCGCAGCCGCCAGAAGTACGCGCTCACCGGCGGTATCTTGAGCAGGCGCTCGCCCTTGCCGGCATGGGCTTCCTGCCAGCGGGCCAGCGCTTGCCGGACTTCTTGACGGGTCGCCTCGGGAATGTCGCCGTGCATCCACTCTTCGCCGCCCATCGCCTCCTGCCAGGCGTCGCCAGCGCGGTGCTTTTCCCTGGCGACGTCCTCCCGATCGCGCTCGCGTTCCGCAGGTGTGAGATAGGGCGCGTGCCAGATGAGATGTGGCCGCAGCAGATAGAGGGCAAGCAAGTAACGGGCCTCGGCGGGGAGTTCATTGTCCTCGTAGACGCGGGCGAGTTGCGGCAGCAGTGCCAGCTTCGCCGTCGCATCGGGGGCGGTGCGGAAATCGTCGAGCAGGCTCTGCTGCTCGCGCACCTCGCCAGTGCGCGTCACACTGCAAGCCCGCAACTTCCAGGTACTGCCCGGTTGTTCGAGGCGGACATCGCCGCCGAAGGTGAACCCGCCGGTGTCCGAGCTGAAGCTGAAGCGATCGGCCCGAATGATGGTGTGCCGCGGCACGCCCTCGACGCGCACGCCGCCCGTGCCCGTCAGCATTACCCCCGACTGCTTCTCCGGTCGCACCAGCGTCAGCAGTTCGCACCGCACCGCCAGCGCTCCAAGAGTGACGCGCACCGCTCCTGAGGTTGGCCTGAATGTGCAGGTCCGCGGTGGGCCTGGCGCGGGCGCCGGCCAGGTCGGCCGGGGCGTTGACCACGGCGACCTCGCTGGCCAGCAGCGGCTCCAGCAGCACGGTCCAGGCGCGCTCCTCGTCGAGCTGATCGAACAGCTGAATGAGCTTTTCGCGATCCGTCAAATAGGGGATGGCCTTGACCCGAGCGAGCAGGGCGTCGCGTTCCTGGCGGCGGTCGAGCAGACGCAGCACGAACAGCCGTTCGATCACGTGGCGGGCGGATGCGAGGTACGCCTGCCGCAGCCGATCGCGGACGGCGAGGAGCGCCTGACTGGCGCGCGCCTCACCCTGGCCGCGCAGGAAGTCGGCCTCGCGCGTCAGGCCGCGGTCGAGGTCGCGCAGGGCGTGCAGCGGCTCGTAGGAGCGCCCGCTCAGCACCCGCACGGCAGCATGATTGCGCTGCTCCCCGAGTTCGTGCAGCAGATCCAGTTGAGCCGATTCGCCGGCAGCGCCAGGGAACCGCTGCGGCAAGCGTGCCGGCATGCGCGCCGCGGCGGTCAGCAGAGCGCCCCGATCGCGTTCCAGGATTGCCTGATAAAGCTCGTAGACAGGTAGCCAAAGGCTGCTTTGCCCTGCCGCGCGCAGCCTGGCAATTTCCTGGCGGAACTGGGCTCGCTGCGGCTCCGGCACCGGCAGCATGCGCCAGCAGAGCAGTTCTTGCAATTCCGTGGCGCGCAGCCCGGCGTCCGCCTTCGCCGCCTTGAGGGCGCGGGCGAGATCGGCAAGCGCCTCCTGCCGCTGACCGGCGGCCCGCCTCAGTTCGGCCAGTCCCAGCCAGTGCGCGGCGCTGGGCTTCTGTTCCGCCAGGCGCTGCGCCTGAGCGAGAGGCGTATCGATCTTCGCGGGCGTTTGCTGTCCCTGGACACGGCAAGCGAACGCCAGCACGATGACCCCGGCTATCTGGACGTGAACGCGCAACATGGTACACCCGTTGGAAGCGTGCGTCGATTCCGTCCTCGTTGAGCCGCGGTTCTCCGAACCGCGGCTCAACGAGGAGTTCTTGTCAATCCGCGAACAAGCTCTGATGTTCCTCCAACCGCACGAGCGGCGGCTGGGACGGCAGCGGTGTCTGCGGCGCCGCCAACTCGACGGTGAAGCGTTCATCGACTGGCCGCGGTTGGCGCTCCGCGGTGGTCGGTCGCAACCAGGCATAGCCGCCGATGCCCAGCGCCAGCAGCACCGAGGCCGCCAACGCCAGGCGGGCCAGCCGACCCCGGCGCCTTTGCCGTGTCAGTTCCTCGTGAAGCCTCTGCTCGACGTTCGCGAGCGACCCGAGCGCCATCTCCGGAAGCGCTGCGTGCAGTTCGCCGGCGAATCGGGCCAGGTCCTCGTTGTGCGGGTCGGGCGGCCAGCCTTCGGTCAGATTGTTTGCTGGTTGTTCGTTCATGGCATGTCGCCTTGAGTGGATTGGGGAAAGTGGACCGACGCCGGCCCGTTGAGGAGTTCGCGCAGTTCGCGCAAGGCCCGGTGCAGTTTGACGCCGACGTTCGAGGGCGTCAGCCCAGTGGCCTCCGCGATCTCCTGGTTGCGCAGGTTCAGGAAGAACTTCAGGCCCAGTAGTTGCTGTTGTTCCTCCGACAGCTTGCCCATTGCCGTTCGCAAGCAGTCGTGCAGTTCGCGCCGGGCGAGTTCGTCGGGCGGCAGTTCCAGCGGCGCCGGCAAATCCTCAGAGGGCGATATTTGCGGTCGCCGGTCACGGAAATAGCGGGCCACCTCGCTGCGGACAATGGCCCATAGCCAGCCCAGCACCGAGCCGCGCTGCTGGTGATAACACCGCACGACGGTCAGGAAGACGCGGGACGTGATCTCCTCGGCAAGCTCCGGGTCGCCGACGCGCGCAAGGACATAGCTGCCCACACCCTTGCCGTGCGCGCGGAAGAGTTGCTCGATCTCGCGACGAGGATCGCGTCCCACAACACCGCCCTCGGTCCGTGGTGCGGCTCAGTAGAAGCACGATGCGCCGGCGGCCGATCCATTACAGAAAGTGTTGTGGGCTGCCAAGCGAGGGCTACCCTTACGGGAGGAGAGTGTTCGATGATGAGGCGCTCATCAACTCCGCGACTGCCACCCTGCAGGGTCGCGAGAGGTGTGGAACACCGCGAGCACCCGGATGCGATCCGCGAGCACCCGGTAGTAGACCGCGTAGGGGAACCGGGTCAAAGGGCCTTCGCGGATGTCGGCATCGGCAAACCCATA
>WNGB01001138.1_pt1 | contig 43549 bp, 54 predicted proteins | sample 5400681 | NCBI WGS metagenome assembly WNGB01 (sample SAMN13153367, study PRJNA577476) | soil metagenome | isolation source: 115 cm soil or saprolite under grassland replicate 2 | place: USA:California | collected 2016-06-15 | reverse complement strand
CGCTCGTCGTCCTTGCTGGCCAGGTAGGCGTTGACCCCGTCGGCTAGCTCCTGTCGTGACATCGGCCGCCCGGAGCCGGATGGGGAGGGCAGGCGCCGCCGGGCCTCCCGAAGCAGGTGGTTCGGCGGCTTGCGGCGCTGACTCACGGCGCTGAACCTCCCTCGACCCGGATACCTGACCCGCTTCAGCAGTGCCCGGCCCGACCCGGGCAACACCGTGGGTTGGACCGTCCACCGGGCGGACAGCGTCAGGATGACAGCGCAGCAAGACGATCACAAGACGCTGCAGGTCTGGCAATGGAGGCGACCTGGCTTGCGGCGCACCCGAGCGGTGTGCCGCTATTCGTGCCCTCGTACCGCTCGGGGTCGGTAGGGGGCCTCCAGCCGTTCTCGTTGAGGATCGGTGAGGGTGACGTCGAGGGCGGCGACGGCGTCATCCACGTGATGTGTGGCGGTGGCGCCGATGATCGGGGCGGTGACGCCGGGCTTGGTGAGCAGCCAGGCGAGGGCGACTTGGGCAGGCGGCAGCGCGCGTTCGTCGGCGACGGCGTTGAGCGCGTCGATGATGTCGAAGTCATCGCTGGTGTAGAGCTGGCGGGCGTAGTCGTCGGCGGCGGCGCGCGGTGTGCGAGGCACGCCGTTGCGATGGCGGCTCCCAGTGAGCAGGCCGCGGGCCAGGGGGCTCCAGGGGATGACACCGGCGCCGAGGTTGCGGCACAGGGGGATCATCTCCCGCTCTTCCTCTCGGTAGATGAGGTTGTAATGGTTCTGCATGGAGACGAATCCGGGGCCGCCGGTGCGCAGGGCGGCATGGTGGGCCTTGGCGAACTGCCAGGCGTACATGCTTCCGGCGCCGAGGTAGCGGACCTTGCCGGTGTGGACCAGGTCGTGGAGGGTGTCGACGGTTTCCTCGATGGGGGTGTCGGGGTCCCAGCGGTGGATCTGGTAGAGGTCGACGTGGTCGGTGCCCAAGCGGCGCAGCGAGTCGTCGATCGCGGTGAGGATGTGCTTGCGGGACAGGCCGCGCTGGTGCGGGCCAGGTCCGATGGTCGAGCCGACCTTGGTGGCGATGACGTACTCGTCGCGGCGGCTGAAGATCGCGCGCAGGAGCCGGCCGGTGATCTGTTCGCTGGCGCCGTGGGAGTAGTGGTTGCCGGTGTCGAAGAAGGTGATGCCGGCCTCGGCGGCGCGACGCACGATCGGTTCGGCGGTGGTCTCGTCCAAGACCCAGCCGCGCCAGGTGGGGTCGCCGTAGCTCATCATGCCGAGCCCGATGCGGGAGATCGTCAGGCCGGAGCTGCCCAGTCGGGTGTACCGCACAGGTGGGACTCTAGGCTGCGGTGGCGGGCAGCGCCGCGAGGTGTTCGTCGAGCTGGCGCACGCACGGCAGGTGTGACCAGGCGGGGTTGAAGCGGGTACGCACCCCGTGGGCGCGGCGCAGACCCATGGCGTAGTGCTCCTGCACGGCGAGGTCGACCGAGCGGGTCAGGGCGGCGCAGGCGGCCTCGGGTTGCGTGTTGGCGGTGTGGGCGAGGGCCTGGTGGCCGTAGGTGGCGATGCGGCGGCGCATGTTGGCGGCCGATGAGTGCACGTGGGCGAAGGCGCGGTCGGCGTCGTCGGCCTCGCCCGCCAGGGCGTAGGCGGTGGCGCGGACGCTGTCGAGATGGCCTCGCATCCCGTAGCCGTAGTTGCGGCGGGAAAAGAACCCGACAAGCTGCCCGTCGTCGCCCCGGTCGAGCGCGGCAGCGCCGAGATCAACATCGGCTCGGGCCTGGGCGAGGTGGCCCAGGGTGGCGTGCTGATCGGCCCGCCAGGTCGCCAGCCATCCACGGGTGAACGGGTCGGCATTGGTCGCCCTCGCCAGAGCGGCATCGAGCAGCGCGAGCGCCCGCCGCGGATTGCCGCCGTGGCCACCGCGCGGCGCCGAGGAGTGCAGGTAGCTCAGGGCGCCCATCGCTCGTGCGTGCAGTGCCGGGTCGTCGGTGCCAGCGGCGACTTCACCGGCCAGGGCCAGGTAGCGATGCGCCAGCGATGGCCGGTCGGCGTGACAGGCCCACAGCCCCACCTGTGCGTGAACGCCAACCACAACAGGGGCGATGTCGACCGCGCCCGGCGACAGGTCGTCCAGGATCTCCAGCAGGCTGTCGGCGTACGCGCAGGCCATCGGCAGCATGAGTCGAGGATCGGCGTTGCGATACATGCCACCCAACGCATCAGCCAGCTCGACGTGCCCGGCGAGATCTTTCGTGTCGAGCGACCACCGGGATCGCCTGCCGGAAAGCCGCATCAGCACGTCGATCGCTGGCGGGGACGCGGCAGCCAGCAGCGTCGTGATCAACTTGGCGGCGTCGCGGCGGTTCGTGGCCGGGTCCTCTCGCTGCTCGCAGCCCTCCTGTCCGGGCAGACCCAGGCTAACGCGACCATCCCAAATGCCGCTGTCGATCTCAATCCGATGAGCTGCGGTCATCGTTGACTGCGGGGTCAACACTTCCAGCGCCTGAGCGGCGGAAGACCGTAGTCCGCGGGTGATGTAGAAGCCGAGTTCGGCGTCACTGGCGACGCCCAGGACGTGGCGGAAGGCTTCCCGTCGCGTGTCGTTGGGCCAGCGGTGCTCGCCGCGTTCGAGTTTGCCGATGTGGTTGGCGTCGAGCGTCGCCTCACGCTGGTAGCGCTCGTCGTCCTTGCTGGCCAGGTAGGCGTTGACCGCGTCGGCAAGTTCCTGCCGGGACATCGGGCGCCCGGAGCCGGACGGGGAGGGCAGGCGTCGGCGGGCTTGCCGAAGCAGGTGGTTGGGTGGCTTGTGGCGCTGGCTCACGGCGCTGAACCTCCCCACCCCCCGGGATACTCGACCCGTTCCAGCAGCGTCCGGCCCGATCCCGGGCGCACCGTGGGATGGACAGTCCACCTGCGGACAGCGCCAGCATGACAGCGCGGCAGGACGATCACAAGACGCTGACATGCTGCCCAAGGCTGGGCGTGGGCGGGGGCCGTTGCACGCTGCTGTTGCAGCGCACGTTCGTTCGCCCCCGCCCGGTAGCTGTGCTGGCTACTCGACGGTGATGTCGAACTCGCCGTCGCGGATGCCGCCCGTGAAGGCTTCCCACTCGGCTGGAGTGAACGTGAGAAGGGGGCCGGTGCGGTCCTTGGAGTCCCGTACGCCCACGCTGCCATCGGCAGCGAAGGCGACTTCCACGCAGTTGTCCCCGGCGCTGCTGCGGCGGGATTTGCGCCAGTTGGTGAACTTGCTGGGTTCCATCACGGTTCTTTCTCTGTCTCGTGCGGCATCTCCTGCGCCACGGCGGCGAGGAAGTCAAGGCTGTCTGCGGGCGTGAGCGCGGCTTCTTGGAGGCGCTCGTACAAGGTCAGGTAGCGGCCCACGTCGTTGGGGTCGGTAAGGACGAGGTCCGAGGTCACGGTGTCGACCGCGACGACGACCGGATCACCCGGGTCAGGGTAACGATAAGTGAAGAAGGCCGATCGTGGCACCGCGTGGCCGAAGACGGGCGCGGCGAGGGGGAGGACCCGGATGGTGACCTTCTTGCGGTTCTTGCCGACCTCAACGAGGTGCCGAAGCTGTGCGGCAACAACGGGTGGGGGCGCGGCGAAGCGGCGGACCGCGAGTTCGTCGATAATCACCTCGTAAGTCGGACCGCCTGGTCGCTCCAGCAGGCGTTGACGTGCGGCACGGGCCTCCAAGGCGCGGGCGGGGTCGAAGTGCTCGGTGAACGCGGCCTGCTCCGCCCGTGCCCTGGCTTCGGTAAATGCGGGGATCTGCAGCAGGCCCGGGAGGAAGGTCATCTGATACTCGTTGATGCTGCGGGCGCCGGCTTCGAGGTTGGCGTACAGCGCTTGGCGTGGTCCCATCTCGTCGGCGAACTTCTCCCACCAGCCGCGCTCCTGGGCCTCGCGGGCGATGGTCATGATCTGGTCCCACCGCTTCTGGCCGACGTTGAGCACGTCGAGGATCCGCATGATCTCGTCGAGGTCGGGTCGCACGTGACCGTTCTCGACCCTGCTGATGCGCTGGCGGGCGACACCGATCGCCTTGGCGAGCTTGTCCGCCGAGTAGCCGTGGTCTTCGCGGAGCCGAAGCAGTTCCGTTGCCAGCCGGCGGCGGCGCACATAGGGGCTGATCACCGGGCGCACCTCCGGCATAGGGGACAGTGCCGCGAGCGTAACGCCCAAACTGCGGCGTCAGTAGCCATCGATTCCCGCACACGTCATGAAGTGGCTGCTCACAGGCTGGTCGCCCGCTAAGTCTCCCCCTAACTCTCCCCGCTAATCGGTGTTCCCCATGGTTGGACTGTCCGTGATCGTGGACGTACAACAAGCGATCCATCGATAGGTCCCGACACGGGGCCGGTCGTGTATCGGGCCTGACGTTGGAATCAGTGGGCTGGGGAGGGCGAGATGACAACCTGCGGCGCCTCGACCGAGTCCGCGACGACGGGCTGGCGCGCCCTGACCACGTCACATCGCGTTCGTGTCGGCGCCGTCGAGCAGATGACCAACACGGATCCCATCCGTGAGGCGGTGCCTGGTCTCGGAGAGATCACCTGGCCACGGTGGCGTCGGCTCGCACACGCCAGCCGGCTGTTGCGCGCTCACCGGCCTGACGGGCCCGCCGTGGCGTTGCGACGGACGTTTCCGCCCATCAGCTTTCCGCCCCGCCGATGCTCCGAATGCAGTGAGCAGTGGAGGTGCCTGTACGCGGGGTGGGCGAAGAGGGCTCGCATACAGGAGGCGTGGCGGGAATGGGCTTGATCGTTTCCAGCCCGCGCTCGTCACTGAGCCCGGAAGCGAACGTGTCGCGTCGAGCGCGGTCTCGGGCTCGATTGACGAGTATCCAATGCTGCGCCAACTGCCAGGACACGTCTCCTTGCCGTCCAACCCCGCATGATCGAGGGGCAAATCGTGGTAGCCCTGACTGTCACCAGGATGATGCTGGTCCGAAGCACAAGCCAACATGGACGGCTGCTATCGGAGAGTCCATACCGGTCCATCGGGTGTATCGGTGACCTGGACGCCGAGCCTTTCCAGCTCGTTCCGTATTTGGTCGGCCTTCGTCCAATCGCGCCGCTGTCGGGCGCCGGTCCGCTCGGCGATGAGCCGTTCGATGGTGGCGCGCTCCTCAGGGGCAAGGTCGCTGGCGTCTCGGTCAGGCCGGACGTCGGCGGGCTCAAGGGTGGCCAGTCGAAGGCCGAGCAGTGCATCGCACGTGGCGACGACCGCGCGCCGGCCTTCGTCGGTGATCTCAGGATCGCGAAGCCCGTCCTGCAGGGCGGCGAGGATCTGGGGTGTGTTGAGGTCGGCGGTGATCGCGGCATCGATCTGGTCGAGCAGCCGTGTCGCTGCGGGGTCGTTCCCGCCGATCAGGCTTGTGACCTGGCCGATGCTGTCGACCTGGGGCAGTGGGCGCATCGATTGGATGCGGCTGACCAGGCGCTGAAGGGTGGCTTGCGCGCCCTCGATGGCCGCCGTCGTGAAGTCCAGTTGGCTGTGGTAGTGGCCGCCCAGCAGGAAGAGCCGGTACGCCATCGGGTGGTATCCGGCGTCGACGAGGTCGGCCAGCTTGGGTGCGCCACCTGCGGACTTGGCCATCTTCTGGGCGCCCATTTGCAGGAACTCATTGTGCAGCCAGTACCGCACCCAGGGCCTTCCGTCTCCGAGGTACGCCTCGGACTGGGCGATCTCGTTGACGTGGTGCAGTTCCCGGTGGTCCACGCCGCCGGTGTGGATGTCGAAGTGGGGACCGAGCAGCGCCATGCTCATCACGGAGCATTCCAGGTGCCAGCCGGGTGCGCCCCAGCCCCACGGCGACTTCCACCGCATCGCCCGGACGCGGCCGGGCTCCTCGGCACGCCAGAGCGCGAAGTCGGTCTTCTTCCGTCGGCCTGCGACCTGTTCGACGCGGGCACCTTCACGCTGGCCGGATACGTCGATCAAGGCAAGGGAGCCGTAGTCGGGCATCTTGGCGGTGTCGAAGTACAGCCCGGACGGGATGAGGTAGGTGTAGCCGCGCTCTTCGAGCTTTCGGGCGAAGTCGATCATTTGGTCGACGTACGCGGTGGCTCGGGGGTACTCGTGCGCCGGCAGGATGTTCAACGCGGCCATGTCGTCGAAGAACGCCCGCGTGTAGAAGGCGGCGATGTCCTCGACCGAGCGGCGTTCCCTCGCGGCCGCGACTTCGAGCTTGTCCTCGCCCAGCTCCGTCTCCGCCACCGCGTGACCCACATCAGTGATGTTGATGATGTGCCGGACGGGCAGGCCCTTCCAGCGCAGTGCCCGGCGCAGGGTGTCGGCGAACACGTAGGCCCGCATGTTGCCCAAGTGCGGGAACCCGTAGACGGTCGGGCCGCAACTGTACATGCCGACCTCGTCTCCGGTTGGAGTGAACTCCTCCAACCGGCGGCCAAGCGAGTTGTACAGCCGAAGCGGGTGTCCGGTCGTCACGGTCCCTCCTGGATGAGTGGTGGACATGGATATCCCTGCGCGTCGTGACGGTGGATGCCGCGACATGCCCAGCCGGCACAGGCGGCCGGACGGCCCAGCGGCGACTGACGCCCCATGATAGGCCCCCTGCTCGGCGCCGAAGCAACACAGAACATCACATATCTAACAAAAGCCCGACGGCCTTGTTCGGCGCACTTGCGGCGGTGCCGACACGTCGGGCTGGAAGAGGAGTAGGCGATGCCCACGAACCAAGACCTTCGATGTCAGCTAGAGACGGATGTCTCGCTCGCCGTCGTCTGCTTCGGCGACGAGCTGAAGACGGGGGCGAAGACCACCGCGGAGTTCCTGGACGCGGCGGTGGGCCTCGGCTTTCGGTCGGTGGAGCTGTGTGACCGATCGGTGCGGGACCCGGCCGAGGTTCGCGAGGCACTGCGTGACCGTGACCTCGCTATGCCCTCGATCGCGTTGCGGAACGACTTCACCGGTGATCGGGCCTCGGTCGCCGACAACGTGGACCACCTGATCCGTTGGCTGAGCATCGCGGCGTCATTCGGCTGTCGCCTGGCCCGCGTGTGGACCGGGTGGCAGCGCGTCGATACCAAGGCTCGATGCCAGATCCTCGAAGCTTTCGACGAGGTGGTTCCACACGCCAGGCGAGTCGGCGTGGCGTTGGCGGTCGAGACACACGGCGGCCTGTCCAACGACCCGGCGTTCCTCGACGACCTGTGCGACCGGTACCCCGACGGATCGTTCGGGGTCTGCCTCGACTTCGGCAACCTCCCGGCCGATGTCCGGCGGTTCGCCATCCGGCGCCTGGCCCGGCTCACCAACCACGTCCATGTCAAGAGCTACCAGTTCGACGCCAACGGGGTCGAGACGACCATCCCGCTCACCTGGGCGATCGGCGAGCTGCGTCGGGTCGGCTTCGCCGGCCAGTGGGTCATCGAGTACGAGGGCTCGCCACCGTACGAGGCGGGGATCGACCAGACGGTGGCCGCGCTGCGTTCGACGCTGCGTCGCTCAACCCTGGACGCGGACCGGCCGGCATGACCACATCGAAGGCCGCCGAACTGATCGCCGAAGCCCGAGAAGTCCTCGGCCCGTTCCTCGCCCGACTCGTCCGACGACAGGACGTCGAAGGTGTCGCCGTGCTGTCCAGCATGGCCACCACCGGCCAGCGCGTCACCTTCGACGAGCTGTCGGACATCGACCTCACACTCTGGGTGCGTGCCGGCATGCGATCCCACGAGTGGCGACCCGATCCCCGGGCCACCCGCCGGCTGTTGGCCGACCGGCTACCGACCTGGCTGGGGAACTTCTCGTTCCATGTGCCACTGCGGTGGGGCATGGTGGAAGTCAACCTTCACCAGCGGGTCATCGAGTACGACGCGGATCCCCGCACCGTCTGGGACGACGCGATGCGGGAGGCCCACGCGTACACGGCCCAGGTCATCTACGACCGCCACGGCCGCGTCGGCCGGCTCATCAAGGACAAGACCCAGATGGGCGAGTCCGAACGGCTGGATCGACTGATCCGACTCGCCAGCCGGCTGGAGTGGGACATCCGACGGGCACCGGAGCGGATGGTACTTCGCGGCGACATCGCGGCCGGTCACTACGTTCTCGCCGCCGCGGTCGACGAGATCATCGAATTGCTCTACGTGCTCGGGAGCCGGTTCGTACCCCACCGGAAGTGGCGCCTGGCCGGGCTGAGCCGGTACGGCCTCGCGTCCGCCGACGACATCAGGCTGCTGGATGAGGCCATGCGAGTAACGGCGTTCACTGAGCCGGAGTTCTACCGGCGTGTCGGGGTCCTCGAAACGCTCTGGACGAACCTTCGGCCACGCCTTCCCGGCGGGGTGCCAACCGATGCCTACCGCTTCTACAGCGCACACGTCAGCGCGAACCGGCAACTGCGAGCCCGAACCGTCGCCGACGAGATCACCGACCAGTACGCGGAACAGTTCGGCCCCGAGGTCTACAACCTCACCAACTACCTGATGCCCGGCGGGTTCGATGAAGTGGCCGGTCTCAACGAGCAGGAGGCGAAGGCGCTACCTCCACCATGGCGAGAACTGGCGCTGTCGCTCCGCGACCAGGTTCGCCACGACCTCGCCTGCGCCGTCTGCGATCGCGAAGACGCGAGCGCGGCAGGCGAACTGGTGGACGCCACAAGCGGCAGGGTCAGCGAGGGACGGCCATGAGGATCCTGCATCTCTGTTTGGACTACCCGCCCCGCCGCACCCGGTACGGCTCGGGCACGGTCAACGACGACTTGCTCGCCGCCCTTGAGCGGGCGGGCCACGAGGTTGTGGTGTTCACGCCCGGCCGTGCCGACCGCGCGAACGACGCGTCAACGGCCGACGGCCTGCAGCTCGTCGAGGCGCCCACCGAGCTGACCGTCCGGCATCTGCTATCGCCGGGCCGACCGAGCGAAATGTTCGCCACACCAGGCGATGTCGAGGCGTGGAACGCCGCCACGGTCGGCTGGCTTGCCACCGGCTGGCCGCTGGGCCGATGGCGGGCCGACGTTGTGCACAACGACGGCTGGACCACCCAGCCGGTCGCCAACGCGCTCGGCGCCTGGTTTGGGTGTCCGGTGGTGACAACAGCGCACGTCGTGGACCGGCACTACTCGGCGCTGTCCGGCCGCCGGGCGCGACCGGCGGACGCGGAGTTCCGGGCGGCGGAGGAGCGGTGCTTCCGCACGTCCGACATGCTCGTTGTACCGAGCGCGACGGCCCGCGACCTGGCCGCTCACTACTTTCCCGGCTACGCGGACAAGCTGAGGGTTGTCCCGCACGGCCTCGATTGGCGCGCCATCGACCGGTTCACCGGCGACGCGGGAGCGGCGTTCGATGCCGGAACGGTGACGGTGCACTACCTCGGCCGCATCAGCAGCGAACGCGGCTGGCGTCCGTTCCTCGACGCTTTCGTGGCCGCCGCCAAGGTAGACCATCGGTTGCGGCTTCGCGTCGTGGGAGACGGTGCGCGTCTCGCCGACGCGATGAGCCTGTACCGGCATCCGGCGATCAGCTTCCTCGGCGGGCTGCCCCGCCCGCTGGTTGTCGACGAACTTCGGCGCGGCGACATCTTCTGCAATCCCGCTCTGGTCGAAACGTTCGGCGTGGCCGAGCTGGAGGCGATGGGGATGGGTCTGTGTGTCATCAGCAACACCGGGTTCGGCAAACACACGCACGTCGAGCATCTGGCGACTGGCGTGACGGTGCCGATCCTCCAGCGCGCCGGGCTGGCCGCCCTCGACGAAGCCGCGTGGTCCTCCCGCCTTGTCGAAACAGCAGCCGACGCGACGCTGCGCGACCTTCTCGGCACCGCCGCCCGCAGCGTGGCCCGTAGCCACTACCACGTCGATCGCATGGCCGCCGACATGCTCGCTGTCTTCCGGGAAACGATCAGCCGCCGGATACCCAGACACGCAACGACTCGAACGGAGAAGGTACCGACATGATCATCGAGGTCGACAAGGACGCGGACGCGGGAGCGATCGCCGCGCTGTGCGACTCCCTCACCACTGGTGACGACGTCACGGTATGGCCCGTATCGATCGGCGGCCGACGCTTCGTAGCCGTCAGCGGCGACGAGGCACGCGTACCCGATATCGACGCCCCGATCATCGTCGGCAGGCACTCGACCAACGCCCGCGGGTACTGGCTCGTGGACCGTGCCAACGGCGTCGCACCCTCGACGGTCAACGTCGGCGACAATCCTGTTGGCTGTGGCCCGCTGTGGTGCGCCGCCGGCCCGTGTGCGCTCGAATCCTTCGACGATGCGGTAGCCACCGGACTAGCCGTGCGGCAGCAGGGGGCGCATGCCCTGCGGATCGGGATCTTCAAGCCGCGCACGAGCCCGTACAACTTTCAGGGCAAGCAGGGTCCAGGCGTCAAGCTGGTGCCGGAGTTGAAGGCGGCGGTCGGGCTTCCCGTGGTCACTGAGGTACTCGATCCGAGGGATGTCGGGTTGATGGCTGAAGTCGCCGACTGCCTGCAGGTCGGCACCCGGAACATGACCAACCAGGCGCTGCTGAAGGAGTTGGGTGGTGCCGGGCGACCCGTGCTCCTCAAGCGCGGGTACCGCACACCGGTCGAGGAATGGCTGCGGGCCGCCGAGTTCATCGTTGCTCACGGCAACCCGTCCGTCATCCTGTGCGCCCGTGGGATCAGCTCCTTCGACACCTCACTGCGGTTCATGCCCGACCTCGGCGCGGTGCTTGCCGCCCGCGAACGCACCGACCTGCCGGTCATCTTCGACCCCAGCCACAGCGCGGGCCGCGCCGACGCCGTCGCCCGGGTCGCGCTCGCCGCCGCCGCGTTCGGCGTCGATGGGCTGCTCATCGAGGCCCACATCGCTCCCCAACGCATGTACCGGCCCGGCGACAGCGGCCAGGCATACGATCCGACCAAGATCAGCAGCCTGATGGCGGCCTGCACAGCCGTATGCGACATCACGGCCAGGCTCTGAAGGCCGAGGCAACGACCGAACGGGAGCGCGTAGTGATCAAGCTCAGCAAGCCAGGCGGGTCCAGCCCGATCGAGTTCCGGCCGACGGGCCAGGACGTGAAGATCTACGTCTGCGGTGTCACCCCGTACGACGCCAGCCACCTCGGCCACGTCGCGACCTTCCTCACCTACGACATCCTGGTACGGCGGCTGCGCCAGCTCGGCTACCACACCCGGCTGGTACGCAACATCACCGACCTCGACGACCCCATCGCGCCGAAGGCCCGCCAACTCGGGATTCCGTATTCCGAGCTGGTCGAGGCCGAGGTCGCCCAGTTCCGACTCGACATGGACCAGCTCGGCATGCTGCGCCCGGACGCCGAGCCGCGGGTCTCCGAGATGGTCGATGAAACGCTCGCGTTCATCGCCGAACTCGACGCTGCCGGGTACGTGTACCGACTCGACGGCACGCTGTACTTCAACACCACACGCAGCGGCGTCTTCGGCACGCTCTCCGGCCACCCCGAGGATCTCCGCCAGCATTACGCCCGCGAGCGCGGCGGCGACCCCGACAACCCCCGGAAGCGCAACAGGTTCGACTTCGTGCTGTGGCGGCCGTCCCGCGACGGCGAGCCGGAGATCCCCAGCCGGTACGGCCCCGGCATGCCCGGCTGGCACATCGGCTGTAGCGCCATGGCACGAACGCTTCTCGGCACGACCGTCGACCTGCACGGCGGCGGCATCGACCTAATCTTCCCGCACCACGAGTGCGAACAGGCGCAGACGATGGCCTTGCAAGCCGAACCGTTCGTACGCGCCTGGCATCACTGCGAGTTCGTGCGCTACCGGGGCGAGAAGATGTCGAAGTCGCTGGGCAACATCGTGCTCGCCCGCGATCTACTCACCCGCCACGACCCACGCGCGATCCGTCTCGCCGTGCTGCGGCTGTACCGGTACACGGCGGGCTTCGAATGGCGCGATCGGGATATCGCCGCCAGCGAGCGACTTCTTGAGATTCTGCTCGCAGCGGTCAAGGCTCCCGGCGGACCGGACCCGCGTCCGTGGATCGAACGGGTGAAGACGGCGATCGATGACGACCTCGACTTCCCCACCGCGACCGCGGAACTGGACGACCTCGCCCGAGCGGTGTTGGAGGGCGGCACCGATCCGGCCGGCCCACAAGCCGTGGCCGAGCTGGCGGGAATGCTCGGCGTCAACCTCGCGCGACCAGATGAGGGGGCAAGGGAGCCGGCATCATGATCCCACTGTTCGTTCCCGGACCGATCACCGTCGACCCCGCCGTTCTCACGGCGCAGGCTGCTACGCCGATCTACCACCGTGGTGAGGAGTACGGCCGGATGCTGCGCGACATCACCGCCATGCTTGCCCAGATCCTCGGTACCGGGAGCGACGTCTACTGCGTCTGCGGGTCGGGAACGGCCACGCTGGAGATGGCCGTTCAGAACATCTGTCGGTCCGGTGACCGGGTCGTGGTCGCCACCAACGGGTACTTCGGCGAGCGCTTGGCCGAGCTGTGCCGTCGCTTCGACCTTGACACGGTTCACGTCCGAGCGGATTACACCGAACCGCTACCGATCAAGCAGATCGATCGTGCGCTGCGGACGCCGACTACGGCGCTTCTCACGGTCCACCATGAGACCTCGACCGGACGCGTGAACGACCTCGCGACACTGGCTGACCTGTGCCGTGCCCGCCGGACGCTGTGCGTCGTCGATGCAGTATCCAGCGCGGGCGTACTACCGGTCAACATGGACCACCACGGCCTGGACGTCGTGGTCACTAGCAGCCACAAGGGCATCGGGGGAACGCCCGGAGTCGGGATCCTGGCCATCTCGCCGCGCGCCTGGGAGCGCGCCCGCACCGTATCGCCGCCGGCCACGTTGGCGGGCGATTGGGGCCGGGTACGTCGAGCGTTCGTGCGCGACCCGGCCGAAAGCCTGTGGACACCTCCGGTAAGCGTCATGGCTGGCCTGCACGCCGCCCTGGAGGCGCTTACCCGGCGAGCACCACTGGCGCAGGCTCAGGCACGTCGCGCCGCCATCGGTAGGGCCGTTCGCGCGGGACTGTCCGCGTGCGGCTTCACTGTATGGCCCAGCGGAGCGGTAGAGGTGGCGCCCGTTACCGCCGCCGAGCCGCCTTCGGGTGTCGCTGCCCAGGAACTCGTCGCGTCCGTGCGTGATGTGTCCGGCGTCCAGATCGGCTCCGGTCTCGGGCCGTTGGCCGGGCGCATCGTGCGCGTGTCGCACCTTGGCATCGAGCTGTTCCACGTCTTCGGTCTGCTCGGGGCGATTTCAGTAGCCGCGCGGGGCGCCGCGAACGGTGCGGGCGAGGGACCCGCTGAACACGCGTGGCGCGCCTTCACCGCATCGGCAGTCGAGGCGGCCGCGGCATGATGACGGCACCAACCCCATACCAGGAAATCGGCCGGCGGGCAGACCCTGCTGGCGAGCCGCCGCCGCGTTGCGGCGCGGTGCGTGTCTATCCCGACCGCCTACGACACAACGCCGAGGTGCTCACACGTACGTACGGTCCGCGGATGATCGCGGTGGTCAAGGGCGATGGGTACGGACTGGGCCTCGTGACATGTGCCGCCGCACTTGCCTCGGCGGGCATCTGCGTGATGGCGGTGGGCTCGATCGTGGAGGCCGCCCGGGTGCGGGCCGCAGGGGTGAACGTACGCCTCATCGTCCTGGACTCTGAAGGTCTTGGTCTTCCAGATAGCGGCATCGACGCCGAGTGGCTTGTCGGCCAAGTCGAGATAGGCCGCCTTGCGGCACGTGGCGTGACGGGAAGCCGGCTGCGCATCCATTTCGAGATTGACTTCGGTGTCGGACGTGGCGGTGTGCCGGCTGATCAAGCGGACGGGACGCTCTCCGCGCTACTCAGCCAACCGATGATCAGGGTCGTTGGACTCGCAGGCCATCTGCCGGCGAACCCGTCCGAGGCGGCCGTGCGAAACGCATACACCACGCTTAGCCGGCTGCGTCGTCGTTGCCCCGATGCGATCGTCCACCTCGGCGGTAGTGATGTCCTGCGGTGGCATCGTCCGACGGCGCCCGCTTGGATCCGTGTCGGACGCCCGCTCTACGGCATCATGCCCCGTGCCCTCCAGGCCCAGACCGGAGTCGGCGTGACTCCGGCCTGGGCCTGGCGGGCGAGCGCCACGGCGTACAAGCCAACCGAGTCCGTTGGCTACCGAGGCGCTTCACCGCCGGCGGGTACGCCCGTTCGCCTCGGCGTGGGGTACGCCGACGGGCTGCCGCCCCAGGCAGCCCGGCTTTGGCCCGTCCTCATCGAGGGCCACCCATACACGATCCACGAAGTGTTCATGCTCTCCAGCGTCGCCTACCCCAACGATCACGAGCTGCCTCCCGGCGCATCGGCCACCGCCCTGCTCAGCGGCCAGTGCGACCGGTACTGCCTACCGGCACGACAGGTCGCGGCATCGCTGGGCGTCGCTACCACAGCCGTGCTGATGTACCCCCGCTCGCCGCGCGAGGTGGCAAAGGCATGAGCGGCGCGATACCGCTGGATACTGGGGGCGCAACGCCACCGCCACGGGCATGGTCACCGCGGCTGGTGGCGTGCGATCTCGACGGGACACTCCTCGGTCACGACCACACGCTGTCCGAGCGTTCCCGCACGGTGCTCGAACGTCTGTCTGCGCGGGGCGTGCCGTTTGTCGTCGTTACCGGCAGGGCGATCGGGTCCTGGCTACCGACAGCCCGCCGTCTCGGCCTTACCGTGCTGGCGGTTTGCGCCAATGGAGCGATGGTTGTCGATGGTGATGGAGAGGTTATTGCACAACGACCGATACCTCCAGCGGCGTTGTCCGGCGTCCTGACCCGGCTCCGTCGAACGGTCCCCGATGCTGTCGTCGCAGTAGAGCGGAGCACCGAGCTGCTTCACGAGGCCGGCTTCCCGCGGGCGGTTGGTGCGCTGCCTCGCCCGGCACGAACCGTCGCCGCCCATGACCTGATCGCGTATCCGGTCAGCAAGCTGCTCATCAGGTCAGTCGGCAAACCGGACGCGGCATGGCGAGCCGTTGTCGCCGACGTGATGGGGCCGTGCCTCAGCGTTGTTGACTCTGGCCTGCCGGATCTGGTCGAGGCAATGGCAGCCGGTGTCTCCAAGGCCACCGGGCTTTCCTGGCTGGCGGACCGCCTAGCGGTAAGTCAAACGGACATCCTCGCGTTCGGCGACATGCCCAACGACATCCCGATGTTGCGCTGGGCCGGGCACGGCGTCGCGGTGGCAGACGGGCATCCAGGCGCCCTTGCCGCCGCTGATGCCGTCACCGGATCGTGCGCGGAGGACGGCGTCGCGGCCTATCTCGAACGCGTTTTCCCGTAGACAAGGAGCTGTTCTCATGGATTCCACCGACGCCTTCGTGGTCACCGGACGGCGAACAGGCGCGGTCCGTCGTTGGCCTCTCGCGTCGGGTGAGGTCACGGTGAACGTTGAGGCGTGTGCCTTGTGCCAGCGGGACGTCGGTATCTGGGCTGGCGAGATTGCGCGGGAGCTACCCGATGTCCTTGGACACGAAGTCGTTGGCACAGTCGTCGATGTCGGCGACGAGTCACCGTGGCCAGTGGGTACCCGCGTGGCTGGCATGGGCAACCACGGGTTGGCACGGTACATGCGGGTGCCGGCGTGGCAGCTCTCACCCGTTCCTGGTACCGGACCGCACCTGGCCCTCGTCGAGCCGCTGGCATGTGCGGTCAACGCGTGCGAGCAGGATCCGTCAAAGGACGATTCCGTGGCCGTGGTTTTCGGTCTGGGCCTGCTCGGGCAGCTCATCGCCGCGTTGCTTGCTGCCAGGGGCCGGCCGGTCATCGGTACCGACAGCCACCCGGACCGGCTCGAACTCGCCGACGCGGCGGGTGTTCATGTGTGCGAACCGGACTCGCCCGATCTGCGGAAGGCGATCGGGGAGGCGGGCGCTGCGTACGAGTGCACCGGCGGCGAGGATGTGCTCTGGGAGCTGACGATGACGCTGCCCCTCGGGGCCGCGTTGGTGCTCGTGGCCCACCACCGGGCCGGTCGCCGGTTGGCTGCGGCCTTGCTCGACCAGTGGCACCTGCGCAGCGTCAACGTCCGCAACGTGGTACCTCGTACCTCGCCCGACATGGCAAGCTGCGTGCGGGCTGCCGCAGAGCTGCCGGTCGACCTGGCCCGCTATCCGATCCGTACCGGCACCCTGGCCGAAGCTGGCCGGCTGCTGGATAGCTGGCCCGCCGGTCGGGTGATGCGGCACGTGGTGCTGGTCGATCAGGCGGACTGAACAAGCGATGCCGACGACAAGCCGGTTCCGATCCTTGATCGGACCTCGCGTCCTACGAAACGCCGATGGTTGGCGGCTCGGACAGCTTGTCCACCCGCCGCTGGTGCCGGCCGCCCTCGAATGGGGTCGCCAGGAACCTGGCCATGATCGCGATAGCCAAGTCCGGTGCGACGAGCCGCGAACCGAGGCAAGCGATGTTCGCGTCGTTGTGCGACCGGGCGAAGTAAGCCGTGTAGAGGTCGTTGACGGCGACCGCCCGGATCTGCGGGTAGCGGTTGGCTGCGATCTGCATGCCGGCACCCGTTCCGCAGACGAGGATGCCGATGTCGGCCTTGTCGGTGGTCAACAGGCGGACCACGTCGACTGCCACGTCGTTGTAGTCGACCCGGCCAGTCTCGTGAACGCCCACGTCAAGAAGTTCGTATCCGGCCTTGCGGCATGCGGAGGCAAGAGCCGTCTTCAAGGGGAGGCCGACGTGGTCACCACCGATGGCAACGCGCCGGATCGCGCCGGTCGGCGCCGGGATCGCCCCGTCGTAACCGGGTTCTGTCGGCTCGGTCATTCGCATCATCCGCCCTCGGGTTGTCCGCGGCGGTCATTATGCGCCACCGGACCGACAGTCCCGCCAACCAAATCCGTCCCACGACACGCTCCCTGGAGGCAGGTCACCATGGTCCGTGTAGTCGACGACCAAGCGGCGTTCCCCGGCCAGCCGGGCAGCGTGGTCTTCCTGACCTCCTACTTCTGGGAGGGGTCAGTCCTGCTAAAGGGTCTACTCGACGCGGGAGTCGGTCTTACCGACCTGGTGATCCAGCGACCGTGGTGGGGAAGGCGCTCGTTCATCCGTTCCCGCGTCCGCTACGGGATCAACGCCCTGCGGTGCAACGCCAACGGTGAGCCCTGCCGCTATCACAGCCTCGAACGCACGGCCCGACATGGCGGCCTGAGCGTCCGCTACATCGATGACATCAACACCGCCGGCTCTCGGTGGCAGGACGAGAACATACGGTTGATCGTCGTAGCCGGCAGCCGCATCATCAAGCCGCCCGTCGTAGCCAAGTTCCTCGGGAAGTTGGTCAACTTCCACAGCGGACTGCTGCCGCACTACCGCGGCCCCTACTCCGAGTTCTGGGCGATGTACCAGCACCGATTTGACCTGATCGGATGCTCGGTACACCTTATCGACGAGGGCATCGACACCGGGCCGTTGCTCGCCACACGCGTCACTCAGCTACCCGACGACCGGCTCACACCCCAGGAGGCCCACCACCTCAACGTCCTCCAGGCCGTGCCCATGGTCGCGGAGACCGTCGCCGCCTACCTACGCGGCGACCTGAGCCCGATGCCCCAGCCACCCGGCGGGGAAACGTACACCCACCCGTCAGATGACGAGATCGCGCGCATGACTCAGCGCATCGGCAGGGGCTTCTGTGTTGACTTCATCGAATGACAGCACCGTCCGCCGCGCCCTCGTCGTCTGCGCGCACCCCGACGACGAAACGTTGTGGTTCTCCTCCGTACTGGCCCGGTACCACACCGACGTCATCTGTGTGACGTGTGGCTGGGACGACGAGACGCGGCGGCGGCGGCAAGCCGAGATCGAGCAAGCCGCCGCCGCCCAGGGCGTCGCCAACCTCTACATCCTTGGCTACCCCGACGATCCCCGGCGACGTGGCGGCCACCGTCTCGACATCGCCCGGCTCGTCGCCGATCTTCAACGTTTTACGGTTGTGGGCTACGACCTGGTGTTTACTCATAGCCCCTACGGGGAGGTCAACCAGCACCCGCACCATCAGGACGTCAGCTTCGCGGCCCACCAGGTGTTCGACGACGTGCTCTCCGTCGCCTGGAACCAGTACCCGATGCTCGTGCACGAACTGACGCCCGAGGAGTACCAGCTCAAGCAACACGTCATGGGCAGTGTCTACTGGCGGGAGTATGGGCAGCTCGCCAGCACATACGAGATATGCAGCCACGAACGGTTCACTCGACTCAGCCGCGCCGCCGTGGACATCTTCTACTGGGGCATCGCCAACTTCGGCGACCACCACCAGTACCTCGGTAGCAAGTACGAAGACGTCTGGGGCTTTGGCGCCAGTCCGTACGAGGCCGAGCGGCACAGGCTGATCGCCCGCCTGGCGGCAGCGGTTCGACCGCGACGAATCCTTGAGGTCGGTGCGGCCGAGGGCCACCTCACCCGCCATCTCGTTCGCGTCGCGCCGGTGGACTGCCTCGAAACAGCATCCGTTTACACGGCGCGGCTGGCCGAGCAGGGGTTCACCGTTGTCGACGAACCGGACACCCACGCCTACGACCTGATCGTTCTCGCCGCCGTGCTTGAGTACATGCCGGCCCCGGATGCGTATCTTGCCGGCCTGATGTCCTCGTACGTGATCACAGACACCCACCCCTCTTTCCCGCTCGACCGGGTGGAGAAGCACCTGGCTGACCGGTACGAACTCATCGATCGCCGGTTCGTCGCGCCACGCTGGGAACGCCAACGGCACGGCGAGACCATCGAGGATCTCCTCGTCTACAAGATCGGCAGCGACACGACGCTGTGGCGGTGCCGCTACAACCGAATTGACCCGTACCCGTCCGGGCATTCCGGCTCCGTTTCCGCGCAGGCCGCAGCTACACCCGGCTCCCGCCATCGGAGCTAGTTCAATCGGCAGTTAGGGAGATACGCAGGGTGACGCTCTTGTCCCGCCCGCGCCACCCCGTGGTGGCCGACGCCCTCAACCTGGCCCGGGACTGGTGCGCTGGGCACATAATCGACAGCGCGCCCGCGCTGGGCCACGCGGTCAAGGTGGCGCTGGTGCTCGGCCAGCACGTGCCCAACGCGGTCCCGGAGCTGGTCGCGGCTGCGCTGCTGCACGACTGTCCGGAGTACGCGCCCAAGTACGTCGACCTCGACGCGATCCTGACTGCCCGGTTCGGTACCCGAGTCACGCACGTCGTGCGAGGGCTGGAACGCGAACACATCGCGCTCGATCAACGCCCGGTGCCGGACGTGAGCACCCAGGACCAGTGGACCCTGTACGTCAGCGCCGCAGACAAGATCGTCAGCCTGCGGTCCGTCCTGCGCCGGTCCACCCGCGCGCCCGACCCGGCGGCGTACTGGCGCGCCCGGCCGGCGTTCATCGCCCGGCTGCCGTACTTCGCCGTCTTCCACACGTCCGCCGCCCCGCAGCTACCTCCCAGCATGGCTGGGGAACTCGCCCGGGTCGTGGTCCGCATCGAACAGGCAACCGCGCGGTTCCGTGCCGGTGAGGACGGTCAAGGTGAGCGCGGACGGCCGCCGGGACGATCCCCGGCGTCTGCGATGGATTGATCCACGAAAACCGACGAGACACACGATGGAGGAACCAGATGGGCCAGTACCGCCCGGGTCAGAAGATCAAAGTCGAGGCCACGTCGATCCAACGCAGCAACGGCGCGGCATGGCGCGGCGACGAGGGGCAGATCATCGGGGAGACCGGTGACGGCTACAAGATCCGTTTCAAGAGCGGGTTCGTAGCCGAGACGGTCAAGGATCACGAGATCAAACAAGCGTAGGCCGTGGGGGCAGATCGGCCCGCGCCCGACGTAATCGCCGAACGGCTGGCGCACATGAGAGACCAGGCAGGGCGGCCCATCCTGCCGATGGCGCCGGGAACCGCGCTGTGCCTGGTCTGCCCGTGGGTGCCCTGGCCGTGGGCGGATCTGCCGACCGACATGCAAGCCAGGCAGCACAGCGAAGACACCGGCCACCCCACCCTCTACCCGCACAGGAAACCGGCAACGCGGGAACCGACCGCGATGGACCGGCTGTGCGGCGCGTTCGAGGCGCACAGTAAACCCGTGGCGGCGGCGCTGCCGTAACAAGCATTCCTCCCCTCGCGGGCCGGCAGGGTCACCCGGCGGTGCCCCGGCGCCATGACCCCTGCCGGCCCCCAATCCGCAAAGGACGGATAAGCACGCCGTGGCCACCCACCGGAGTCGGCACGGCAATGATGGTGCGGGATCCGGCCGCTGAGCCTTCGGGGCTATGTCCGCAGTGTCGGCGCGCTGTGCGGATCATGAAGGTCGTGGGGGCCGCCGGCCCGGAGCCGCGACCACCCCAGCGCCGGCCGCGAATCAGTGGACGGCACGCAGATCGGGGCGGCGGTCGATTAGCCGCGTGTCGTCCGGCGTTGTCGCAGCGTGCCGCGCCAGGTACGAGCGGCGAGGACGTCGGCGAGTTCCGTGATCGTGGAGGTCGTGAAACCACCACGAGGCCACACCGTTCGCGGTGATCGCCACCCAACGGGCATCATGCTCGTGGAGCGGACCCACCAGCCGGGCCTGCGGGCGCAGACGCAGGGCCACAATCCGGAGCTGAGCGGACTTGCCGACGTTGACCGGGCCGCTGACGGCGACGGTCGGAGGCGAGATCATGGGTTCTCCTCGCGGCCCGCCTCGCCCCCGCGTCGCGCGAAACGGCGCAGGTCGACGACGGTGGCACCGTCACAAGACTGCGGGACACGGTCGCCCGGCTATTCGAGTAGCTGCCAGAACCTGGCGCGCGCATCGGCTCCGGCCAGCTTGAGAGCCTGGTCGAGCACGTCCTGTGTGGACAGCCGTGGTGCTTTGGGTGACTGCTTGCTCTCCCAGCACCCAACCGTCGCGGTGGTCACGCCCAGGTACTCCGCGAACGCCCGCACGGTCATCCGCAACGCCTCGCGCAGCGCCCGCGTCTCGCGACCACCCCACCGGGCGACCGTGCGCGCGCAGCCGCACCCGAGCACGTCGCCGGACGGTTCATGGCGCGCGGTGCACTCCTGACGCTCCAGTTCGTGGGCTCGCGCCATCTGTGCGCCGTAGGCACGGATCAGGTCGTCGACCTGGTCGAACGCCTTGACCAGCAGGCCGTCCGCGCCGAGTTCCCGATCCGCGCGTTGCCAGAACCGCCGGGTGGTTGTCTGCCGGCCCGTCTCGATGTTCGCGATCGTGCTGCGCGAGTACCACGTCCGCTTCGCCAGCTCCTCCTGCGTGACGTTGGCCGCCTTCCGCCACGCGGCGAGCTGCCGACCGAGATCCTGCCGAACCGCATGGATCTGTGCGGGGGCGATCTCGTCCGGCAGCCGAGTGGAGCGCGGCTCGGGCCGTTCCCCGCGCCCCGCTGGCACAGAGGCAGCGAACCGCTTGGGTGCCGTAGTCGACGCCATCGCCACCTACCGCACCTCTCGGCCCGGCAGCGAGCGAGACTCAGCACTACCCGACACGGCCGTCCCCGCATCGGCCAACGATGCGACGCGGCCGGCGGCCGAGGCGTCAGCGATGAGCCAGACCGATCCGGCCACGACCGAAACCAGGGTGCCGTCGCCGTTAGCGACCACCGTCACCGCCGCACCAGGCATGACAAGCAGGTTCACGGTCTGACCGCAGTCAGCACCGGCGGTGGCGAGCACCGGCTCCGGTGCGCGGTCGGGTGCCGTGTACGCACGCTTACATCCGCCTTCCACTCGCCGACCGCTGGTCATGGCCCGGCGCCCCTTGATGCACCACGGGCTACCGCCAGCAGCCTGTCCGCGCCCGCCAGCCGGACACACCGCTGTCATGCCGGTGCCGGGTAGTCCTTGTGGGCCGACCGAACCGGCCCAGGCCGCATCCCCCGGGGCAACTCTTGACGGTTCCGCAAGCGGCACACCACCCGCTCTTGATCTTGTATGAAAGCAGCCCTGCGAGGTGGCCGAGCAGTCGGACCGATCGCCATCAGGTGGCCCATGCCACCCTCCTTGCGGCTGGGGGACGCGCCGCGGGCCACGGCGGGCGGGAGCTGACTCCGCCCGGCCCGCGACGCGTCCACCCGTTCACCCGATGGCGCGGACCAGATGTCACGCACCACCGGGGAGCCCTTGCGAAGATGACCCGCGGCAACCCTCATGACGGTCACCGCTCGTACTCGGCGTACGGCACGTCCGCCCGGCGGCCCCGCCCGCCAACCGCATAGCCCACGACACCGCGAGCCAGGGCCGGCGCAACCCCGTCTTTCGCCGGCCGATCGGGCCAGTGGCCCGCGGCGTCGCGCGGCGCCTCGGCGGCGCCGGGTTGGCTCGCCAATGCTTGCGCGTCATACCAGCGGGGATCTTCACCGGCGGCCTCGATCACCGGCGCCGCGTGCCGGCGCGCCGGACACGGCGCGCGCCCTCCGCACTCCGCGCACGCACCCGCCCCGGCGTCATGATGACGCAGGTACACCTCAACAGCGAGTTGGTGCGTGACGGACCCGGGCAGGCTGGAGATCAGCGCGTCCATGACCGCCACCCGTGGTCGAACCCGGCGAAGGCGGGCCATGACCCGCTTGAGGGCTGTTCGTGTTCGAGGAGGGCACGGCCGGAATCAGACCGTGCAGAGGCGCGCCAACCCGTCGTCGCGGGGTCGTGGCGGGCGCCGCCGGTCGCCATCTCGACTCCTCCGAATAGTTACGTCGCGCATCGGTACGGCACGCCACCGCGTGGACTACGGGGCATCGCTCCCGCCGTAGCACACGCATCGACGCGTCGCGTGTCGTACATCCACGATCACGGACAGTCCAGCTATCGGGAACGCCGACTAGCTGGGCGACTAACGGGGAGAGAAAGGGGAGGCTTAGCGGGAGGCAAGCCCATGAGCAGGCATTTCCTTCCGTACGCCGATTCGGCCGGTACCGACGCGCATTCGAGGGGTTACGCTCGCCCGCACAGACGGTCCACGACTGCAGATCGCGCGCTGCCTGCCTACCCGCCTTGAAGCCTGAGGTGGACCCGGTGATCAGTCTCTATGTGCGCCGCCGCCGTAAGGACCGCGATCAGAAGCGGGACGACGCCTCGCACGGGCCACCGTGGATCCACGGCGCAGCCGCAGGTGCTAGCGCCTCGGTACGAAGATGGAAGGAGTGGCATACCGCATCAGCTACCTCGACGCTTCCTGGTCGCCGCGGCTCGTAGCCGTCGCGGAGACACTCGCTGATGCCCACGCGGTTGCTGGCCAGGTGACCATGGCCGTTCCACAGGCCGCTGACCGCATGGTGATCGCTGAGGACCCACTGCTAGGCATGGCGTCGCGCGTCGTTCAGCCGCCGCAGAGCTTGGATGCGACCCTAGGGCTGCCGGTGCTCTACGTCGGCGGAACGATCTCGCCTAATCGCAACTGGCGGGCCAGGCGATTCGTATAGTCAGCGCCGAGTCGGTCGTTATCGCCAACCCGCGCCGTGAGCGCCCCGCCGTCGGTGACGGCGAGCTGCTGGTCCAGGTCGCCTGGCAGCGCCGGCATTTGTGGCAAGCTGACATCGGCCTGTTCTGGTTCGAAGGCCCTGCCCGCGATCCGATGACCATGGTGGAGATCGGGACCGTGCTCGGCAACCCTATGCCTGTGGCGGTCGGAATGTCCCCCGATTTCGCCTGCCGCACCGCGCTGCGCGCCTACATCGGCCACCTGCTGCCCGAGAAGACCATTCACAACACCCTCGACGGCGCGGTGTCCGCCGCCGTCGAACTGGTTCAGGATTGGTCCAGACCACCATTCCGCCCGCCCCTCCACGAGCATGATCCGGCTGCCAGCGCGTTCCGCGTACAGCTCGCCATCGCCGGGCTCAAGCAGGGAGAACCAGGACTCGACATGCGGCTTCGCGAACTGGTCATCGAAGTCGGGGGCGCCGCCGGTAACCGAATCGATCCCCGTCTCCTGGCAAGGATCTACGTCAGCATCGAGCGGCTGCGGCTGGACCCCAACGACCCGCTCGGGTGGGCCGAACTCCACGACGCCGGGCACGCCCTCGACGATTACTAGCACTCCCCGGTCATGGCCGGCACCGGCCGCGTACAGATCTCCGGCCACCAACCAGGTGTTCGTATCTGCCGACTCGACGCTCGGCGTGTCGCCACCCGATGCTTGTTTCACCTAGGTACCGTAAGCGCGTGAGTGATGGACCGATCCGAGTCACGCAGCCGCTGCTCGACGTCGTCGAAGCCTTGCTGGAGGCCGACGACAACGAACTTCACGGCTGGGCGATCATGAAAACGACGAGCCGAAGTGGCCCAACGGTGTACAAGATCCTTGAACGGTTGTCCGGTATGAACTGGGTCACTGCCCGCTGGGAGGAACGGCCCGAGGAGCCGAACAAGCCACGGCGGCGGTTCTATCGCTTGACAGGCGAAGGGGCGCGGCAGGCTCGCGTGTTGGTCGCGCGGCGACGACCTCAGCCGTCGCGCCAGTGGTTGCCCGCCTTCGGGTGTGAGGCCCAATGAGTAGCGGATGGACGGAGGTGGTGATCACGACGGTGGCGGGCCTGGCTGCGACCGAGGCGTTTGACGTTGCCCCGTGGGTGGCTCGCCGCATCGTTCCGGTGGCGGCGCGGCTGTGGACGTCCGACCGCGACCAGGCCGCCATCTACGCCGAGGAGTGGTGCGACATCCTCGATGAACGGCCGGGCAAGCTGTTCAAGCTTCTGACCTCGCTCGGATTCCTGGCCGGGGCGGTCGGCCGCTGCCAGCTTCGCATGGTTGCCAAGGCGTGGGGCCGCTTGACCCGCCGCACGGCCAGGCGGGTGCCGTGGAGCGTACTCAACGTGTCGGCAAGGCGCCGGAGGGCGGCTGCCGGCCTCGCCGTGGTTGGCATGTTTGTCGTGTTCTTTGGAATCGGGATGGCGTCCGTTCCTGTGGTTGCCCTGGGGATCGCGACGGGGGCGTTCGTGCCCGGGTTCATGGTGATCTCCGGCGGTCACCGTCCGTTGCCGGCCGTGCCCGCCATCGCGGAGGTTCTGCGGGCCACGCCCGGTCGCGCCGGTGTGCCCGGCCGTGCCGAGCTGCTACTCCTCGTCAGTGCAGAGGGTACGTCGGAGACCTCTCAGGTCGTCCTGCGACTCTGCGACCCAGATGTCCAGGCACGCGAGCTGCCCCGACCCGGAACAAGGGTGCCGATAATGATCCCCAACGGCAACCTTCGACGAACACAGGTCCTGTGGGGTGCGCTAGCGGCGTGTGACGGACCGCAACAGAATCTGGAGCAGTGATCTCGCCTGTCGTCAGCCCTTCCATCGCCCATTCGTCCGGGCCGCAAACACCCTACTGGTACCCGCGGTCCGCGACGATGGCTCGTAGCACCTGTTGCGTAACCGTGGTCGCAGTTTGGCCACGGTCGCGGACCAGCGTGGGCTCACACGCGGGTGGCCGGAGGCCCGGTTCTGACAGTCAGGTGCGGGGTGCCCGAGCGATGGCAGGCTGGGGCAGGACGTGCTGCGTGGAGGAGGCAGGGTGGCGAAGACGGTGCAGGTGCGGACGTACACGGTGCGGCCTGATCGGTTGGACAAGTGGGTGGACAGGTGGCGGACGCTGGTGGTGCCGTTGCGCCGCAGTGTGTATCCAGGTAGGACGGTGATGGTCCACAGCGGGAGACCGCAGGTCACCCCGCTGTGGAGAAACGTCCGTGGCGTCGACTGCCCGAACGCGCTCGACAAGAACGCGTCGACCTGGGCGAGAATCGCTTGCAGGTTGCCCCAGTAGCCCCGGTGCGTGTTCCGTGCCGCGGAGTACACCGCCGTGACGATCCCTGCCGAGTTGGAACAGCTTCGCCGATCGACCGAGCTGGTACCGGCAAACTACGCTCGCGCCATGGGGACGAGACGGCGCGGACCGCGGTGGCCACTGCGTGACAGGCGCGTCCTCGTGCTAGTGACAACGGTACTGGGCGTGACAGCCGCAGAAGCCTTGAAGATCACGGCGGGCTTCGGCAGCCGCCCGAACGCATCCCAAATCGCGTCGCTCGCCGCCGTGGTCCTGCTCACCGCTTGGATGGCATCATCTGAGCGCCTTACCCTTGCGCCCCCCAAAAAACGCTGAGTTGAGCGTAACCATTCAACCTCTCTGTACGTCAGGTCTCGGGGTTCGGTGTGGTAGTCAGCCCGACGAGGAGGCGGCGTCGAACGAGGACGCAGCACAGCAGCGGTAGCGTGGTCAAGTACCTGATGACCTGTAGCAGGAATCCGCTGAAGTCGTCCGGGCCGGCCTTCCCGTCATCGTTGGCGGACCTCGTGGCGACATAGTTGATCACATTGGCGCATGACCGGTCTGTTGACCGGTCGGGTTCGTTGGAGGGGTACGCCGATGCAGTTCCTGCTCATCGCGCACGACGGCGACGACGACCTGGCATTGGGCCGGCGGATGCGAGCCCGGACGCGCACATCGCGCTCGGCGACGAAATGGTCGCCCGTGGGCAGATGCTTTACGGTGGTGCCGTCCTTGACGCCGCCGGGAACATGACCGGATCCGTCCTCGTCCTGGACTTCCCCGAGCGTGCCGAGCTGGACGCATGGCTGAAGATCGAACCCTACGTGACCGGCGACGTGTGGCGCAGCATCGAAGTGCGGCCGTTCCGCGTCGGACCGTCCTTCGTCGGGCTACACCGCTGACGTGTTCACAGGCGCGCGGTGACGAGGTAGCGGCTACGTGTCGCCGTGACGCCCGGTGCGATCATCGCCGCGGCCCACCGGCCATAGTCCGCGGCAGGTGATCTGTACGCGGTGACCGTTGCCTGCCAGCCCATGGTCGCGAACAGGTTTGCTGGGTCGTCGCTGCCCCGGACTTCCACGGATGCCCGCTCGCCATTTTGGTCCGCCAGGCTTCCATAGCGGGACTATCCAGCGACGTCTGTGTCACGTAGTCAGTAAGGATAGCTGCCTGGCGCCGACCAGGTCGTGATCTTTTTGAGGAGCTGGTCGCGCCCATGGGCGGACATGAAATACAGCAATCCCTCCACCAGCCACAACGCCAGCTCCACGGGTGTGAAGCCGGCGCCGAGAAGCGGCGTCGTCCAGTCTTCGAGGAGGTCGACCCCGATCGGTCGGAGATCACACCGGGCGTCGGCGCCTGCGTCGCTGATCAGCGTGCACTTGAGTTCCGGCAGTGCCGGGCGATCCAGCTCGAACACCATCGTCGCGGCAGGCCAGACCAGCCGGTACGCCCGCGTGTCCATCCCCGCCGCCACGAACACGAACTGCCGCACACCCGCACCAACCTTGGCCGGTTGGTGGCCGCCCTGCGGCGGCGGCGGTGCAGGCGCTTGTCGCATCGCCCTGAACACTGTCGATACAGGCGGGGTGGGCAGGTCGACGCCGCCGGTGGCTGGAGGCGTTTCCCGATGTCCGCGCGGTCGTTGGGTGTCGGGGCGCGGTGAGCGCCGTCACCGCGCGAGGATGGGAGCCGTGCCGAACACCCAGACCCGCCGGCCGGCGATGACGAACGGTCAGGTCCCTGCGCCCGGGGCACCGGCAGACCACGACGGCGACCACGGTGAGGTGGTGCCGGTCGACCCGTACACCGCGTACACCAACCAGGTCGCCGGCTACGACTACGACACCCCGGATCTGGCGGAGGTGCTGCCGCCACTTGTGGCCGGGCTGCTGGCAGCGGCTGGCCGGCTGTTGGCGGTGCTGGCCTACCGTGACGCGTTCGTCCTGGGCGATAAGGCGCTGAACCGGCGCTCGGCGAAGGCGAAGGCGACGGTGTTCGCGCACCTGCCCGCCGAGTGCGACCGGCAGGACCGGGCCTGGCGGCTGGCCTGGGCCCGCTGCCTGGACGATGTGGCCGGCGACCTGGAGGCGGGTCGGGCGCCGCTGCCGCGCTGCACCGGGGAGCGGTGGGCGCTGCAGATCATGGCCGACCGGGCGCCGTTCCTGCTGGCCTGCTCGGACGCCCAGTTGGCCGAGCTGGGCGTGCGGGTACCCGCCGACGAACAGGACTGGCGCCCACCCTTGTGGGACGGGTTGGTCGAGGCGTTCGTCGTCGACGACGCGGCCTACAGCACCCCCAAGGCGCAAGGCGGCGACGACAGCGAACAGGGCGGCGGCGACCAGGCCGAGGAGCCAGACGACGGGTGGGAGGCGCCGCGGTTCTGGTTCTCCCCGTACCGGATCACCACGGCCAGGCCGGCCGACCGTGACCATCCTTCGTGGGTGCGGGCCCGCCTGGCCGGCACCGACGCCGAACCGGCGGTCGGGTTCGACCGGGCCGCCGAGCTGCTCGGCTACACCACCCGGACCGATCCGTGGGCGGCCTACACCGACGAGTACCGCGGCAGCGTCGACTACCGGCTGGCCGAGGTGCTCACCCCGCAGGCCGCCGGCCTGCTGATCGTCGCCGCCCAGCGGCTAGCCGAGGTCGGCTACCAGGAGGTCCTGCGCTACGGCGACGAGCCCCTGGTGCGCGAGCCCGACGACGACGGCGGCTGGTACACCCCCGGGCTGTTTCTGGCCAACCTGCCCCGCATCTGTGACGGCTGCAACCAGGCGTGGCGGCTGGGCCTGGTCCGCGCGGTCGATGACCTGGCCGGCGACCTGCGCGCCGGGCGAGCGCCGCTGCCGCGCGTGCAACGCCGAAGAGGTTGCTCTGCACCTGATCCTCACCGAGGCGGCCGGGCTGCTGGACGACGCCGACGACACCATGTTCGCTGCGCTGGGGCTGCCGCCGCAGGCGGCGTGGTCGCCGCGGCACCGCCAGTTCACCCTGATGCGGGAGGTGTTCTTCCAGGACGAGGACGTGCTTATGACCTACGACGTCGCGATGGCCGACGCCGCAGGCCCCGACCACATGGTCAACCAACTGCTGCACACCGGTGACCTGCGCCCACCGGCCTGGTTCTGGACCTTCGCCAACCTGCGCCCCCGACCGGCCGGGCGCAGCTTCCCGCCGACGGTGCTGGCGGCGCTGCGCGCATCGTCGCCCGCGCTGCGCTTCACCACCACGACGGAAGCCGCGGACGCATCCGGGACGCAGACCACGGCCGTGTCGGTCCTGCTGGCCGAGCAGTTCGAACTGCTGGTCGGGCTGGCCCAGCGCCGGTTCTTCGACCGGCCCTGCGCCGTGGCGATGGCCCGAACCCTGCACGACCTGCTCGTCGCGTTCCTGGACACCCCGAGCCTGCACCCGGCCCGGGTGTGGATGCTCGGCAACCGCGCCACCGTCGGCCACGAGATGCTCCTGGTCGACCGCGACTTCACCATCGACGGGCAGACCAGCATCTGGCGGCTGAACGCCGACCGGACCGACCGGGACGCCCGCGCCCGGGTGCTGGGCATGCTTACCGACTGCGCCGCCAAGGTGGTCACCGCCTACGCCACCGGCAACCCGACCCTGCTGCTGGACATGCACGGCATCACCCCACCGGCCATCGACCCCGCGCTGCCACAGGAGCTGGCGCAGCGGGCCACCGCCCTGGCCACCCGGACCACCCTCGCCGGGCTCCTCGCCCACCGCCGCGCCCACCTGGGCCTGAGCGTGGCGCAGGTCGCCGAGGCCGCTCTACTGCCTGAGCCGGTCATCGCCGGGTGGGAGGCCGGCGCCGAGGCGGCACCCACCCAACTGCTGCGCTGCGCCCCCGTCCTGCAACTGCCCGAGGACACGCTGCTGCACGCGGGCGACGGCCTACGCGAGACCGGGCACTGGCCGCTGCCGTCACCGGCGACCCGCGCCGAAGGCTGACCAGCCGGCGCCCACGAAACACCGGTGCACATCTGTCATCGGCCTCCCCGGCCGCCGACCACGTCGCCCGCGGTGACACGTCACCGGCGGAAGGTTGCACGTCTACGCTCGACCGATGCCGTGACACCTCTGGGTGAGCTCGGCAGTCTTCCCCTCGAACCCGTTTCGGCTCGGAGACGCGGCGACTCCCTCATCCACCATCGCGGTTCGGAGTGTCGATACGACCGAACTGTCGGGCGTGCAGGTCCTCGATGAACCGCGGCAGAAGCGTCTTCCACCGCTCCTGCCCGTGGTTGTCGATCTTGCCAAGTTCCTTTGGGTTCAACCCGAGTTCGCGGGCCATCCGCACGTGGACCGACGACAGCCGGTGCCGGCGCCGCGCCTCGGCCCACGCCTGCTCCTGAGTCAAGGAAGACTTCTTCTTCGTCCTTCTTCTTCGTCACGTTCGCCCCCCGTGTGGTGTCCGCTGCCAAGCGGCCGTGAGATCAGGTCCGGCGGGGATGTCCGGGCTCCTGCTGCTTGGGTACAGCGCCACGGAGCTTGCACCCTGGGCAGGCATCCCCGCCCTGGATGTGGCCCTCGTACCAGCCGTACACGGCCGCATGCAAGATCGCGGTTTCAGGGGTTGCCTGCCGATTTCATGGCGTTGACCCCGTTGCGTCGACGATCAGCTTGAGCACTGAGGATTCCGTCCGAGCATGGGCACGAGCGGTGGCCTGATGAGGCTGATCGCGTTGTAACCACGCGTGTCGGCGAGCCGCGGATCCAGCGGAGCGCACGCGGGAGTCTGCTCGGTCATCGCAGCCAGCGGTGAGGGGCCCGGCGTGGTCTCCCCTTCGGCCGGCCAGCACCGTGTGGCTGTGCCGGGATCGCCGCGCGTGGTCGACGCGCGGGACAGCGTCAGGATTAACGAGGTTCATCTGGGTCTGGTGGCGGCTCGTCGGGCTCTGGTGGCTGCTGGTTGTCTCGGTTCTCCAGTATCTCCAGGATGAACACGAGCAGGCCGGCCTTCTGGTGGCCGAGCGGGGTCAGGCTGTAGGAGGGGTGGCGGGTGTCCTCGTCGTGCCCGGCCACGAAGCCGCTGCGCTGAAGATGGCGCAGGACTCGGCTGATCTTCCCTTCAGGTACGTAGCCGCGGGACTGTTCGACGATTGTCCGCACCATCTCACGGAAGTGCAGTGGCCGTCCGTCTGCGACGGCGATGCCGTGGGCGAGGCAGACCAGGACGGTCGCGTCGCCGCGGTGTTCGAAGAGTTCGTCAAGTTCCCTAAGATGATCTAGGTACACGTCACCACCCCAGGCCCCCGTGAACCCGACTCGCCCCCTATACGAACCCCGTGTGTCGGGTATATGACCTTGCGCGAATCCACTCCATCGTGTACATGACCGGGTGTCAACCCAATTGCGCTGCTCATTGGCTGGCTCCGGGTCGCCTCGTTGCGCTATGCCCGGAATGCCTGCGCGTTCGGTTACCGAGAGGTCGGACGTTCGGCCCGCTGCGTTGACCTTGGCCTATGCCTGTTTGGTCCCGCTGATTTTGCCGTTGGCGTCGATCCGCTCGAAGGCGTCGAAGACTCGCCGGCCGTACGCGGTTAGCGTGACCTGGTCGTCACCGGAGCCGAGGCGGGTGGTCACGGCGCCGAGGCCGCGGAGGTGTTCGATCGCGGCAGCGATGACCGCCGGGTCGGTCCCGGCCGGGGCCACTTCGTACGGCGTCTTGCCGTGACCGAGTCCGTCGAGCACTTCGAGCACCATCGGTGTCGCGATCAGGTCAAGGGCCCGGTTGATGTCATCTAGTGTCCATGACGAGGCCATGCCGTCCCCCGACGCGTTGCGCGGTCGCTGCCGCGGTGAGTCCCATAGACCTCATGTGCGGGTGTAGGCGACAGTGTGGACCCTCGGCGTCGTCACGGCAAGTGACGAGGCGGCAGTCAATGTGCGCCCGCAGGTTGAGGGCGCACCCGGCGCGCACAGTTCGCGCCCGCAAGGTGCGCGCGCATGCTGCGCCCTCAATGTGTGCTCGCAGTTTGCGAGCACGGACTGGCACTAGAGAGAGAAGGCCGGGGAGGCGAACTATGAACGGTTGTACGAGGCGGGGAGGGCGATCGATGGGCAAGCCGAGCGGGCGGGCACGGCGGCTGGCGGTGCTCGCGCTGGCGGTGGTGCTTGCGCCGGCGGTGGCCTGTACGCCGAAGCCATCGCCCCACGTGACCCCGACTCCGAACGCGTCGCTGCACGCGCCGTCGCCGGCGGTGTCGTCGCCCGACCCGCGTGCCGAGGTGCAGAAAGCGGTCGCGGCGTACACCAACCTGCTCAACGCCTTTACCGCCGCGAGCAACGCCGGCACCGATGACACGACGGATCTGTCGAAGTACGCGACGGGAAGCGCCCTGCAAGTTCTGGCGAAAGGCTTGGCCGACAACAAGGCGAAGGGCCTTCATTCGCAGGGCACGCCCGGGATCGACCCGCCGCACGTGACCGAGATTTCCCCGGTGAACGACCCGACCACCGTGGAGGTCACCGGCTGCGTCGACGGCACCCACTGGCAGCTCTACAACAGCAGCGGGCAGCTGGTCGACAGCGGGCCCAGCGGGCGCCGGGCCACGAGCGCGCAGATCGACAGGAGCGGCGGCGTGTGGAAGGTCAGCTCTCTCGCCATCCAAGGAGTAGGCACATGCACCGGCTAATCCCGCGCATGGCGGCCCTGGTCTCACTGCTGGTCGCCGCATCAGTACTCCTGACCGCTCGCCCGGCTGCCGCGGACCCGTATGGGTCGGTTGACTGTCAGAGGGAGCCGACCAATCCGCGGTGTGTGATCACGGTGGGGACATCGAGCGCGCCGGGCAGCAAGGGCGCGACCGGCACCAGCGCCTGCCACGACCAGCTGGGCCGGGTGGTGCCGTGCTTCCTGGAGGGATCCGGCTGGTACGGCGGGGACGGCTGCTACTACCAGCCGGCGACGGGCACCGACCTGGCCGCAGCGCAGGCGTTCGCTGGAGTGCCTGACCCGGGTGCGGCCTGGTACGTGGGCGTGTGCGGATATCCGCCGGTGCCGGGCTATACGCGGTTCCGAGTGTTCGGCACGCCGCCGGGGCCGCAGCTGCTGGCCGACGAGGCGGTCAAGGCGCTTCGCTTACCGAGCCCGGTGATCCAGGTGAACCCGACGCCGCCGGCGCCGCAGATCGTGTATTTCCCGACTTGGGTGTGGCTAGGCGCGGACTCGTGGGGGCCGCGGTCGGCGACCGCGTCGGTGCCCGGGATGAGCGTCACAGCCACGGCGAAGCCCGTCCGGTTGGTGTTGTCCACCGGTGACGGTGCCAGCGTGACCTGTAGCGGCCCAGGTACGGCGTGGACACCGGGCGCCAACGCGATCGCCCCGTCCCCGACGTGCGGCCATACCTTCACCAGCCCCGGCTCGTACCCGGTGACCGTCACGGTGACGTGGAACGTGTCCTGGGCCGGTGGCGGGGTGACCGGGACCGCGCCGGGCATGACGACCACGGCGACCCTGACGGTTGCGGTGGTCGAGCGACCGGCCCTCAACGTGAGCACCGCGGGGTGAGCCTGGCCATGTCAACGATGACGAAAAGCACGCGTTCCGTTCCCCCCAACAGCCGCGCTGCGGGCCAGAGCTTCGGCCCGGTGCTGCGCCGGCGGATCAGCCTGCGGCGCGTGCTGCTCGCCGTGGGGTTGGTGCTCGCGTGCGCCTTGGCCGGAGTGATCGTGGCCAAGCGGGTCGACACCCGGGTACCGGTACTCGCCGCCGCCCACGCGATCAGCGCGGGCCAGGTCGTCACGGCCGCCGACGTCACTACGGTGAAGGTGGCCGCCGAGGCCGGCGTGGCGACGGTCCCGGCGTCGCAGCTGTCCACCGTGGTGGGTCGGGTGGCGGCGGTGCCGCTGGTTGCCGGCACGCTGCTGTCGCCCAGCCAGTTTGGCGGCCCGGTGTGGCCGGGGCCGGGTGAGGCGGTCATCGCCGTGCCGGTCAAGCCCGGCCGGCTGCCGTCGGGCCTGTCCGCGGGCGCGCACGTGACCGTGCTGGTGGTGACCACCGGAACACCGGGCGGCGTGACCGGCACCGGCTCGGGCCAGGCCGGCCCGCCCCAAGTGGAGAAGGCGACCGCGACAGTCGTGTCGGTCGACGCCGCTGCGGACCAGTCCGGCACCACCGTCGTCACGCTCGTGCTCTCGTCCGGCGACGCCACCCGGGTCGCCTCCGCGTCCGGCGACGTCGCGCTGGTGCGGTTGGGCGGGTGACCGGTATGGCACTACGGCGGGTAGACAGCGAGAAGTGGATCGATGAGCAGCTGGTCGTCGTCGGCTCGGTGAAAGACGCGCCCGGCGCGACCACCCTCTCGGTGGGCCTGGTGGCGGGCTGGCCCCAGCCCGGCGCGGTGCTGCTGGAGGCCGACCCCGACGGCGGGGACCTCGCCGCGCGGTTCGGTCACCACCCGGATCCGGGGCTGTTCAGCCTCGCCGCGGCGGCCCGCTCGGGAACCGGCGCCGGGCTGCTGCGCCGCCACGTGCAGCGGCTGCGGCTGGACGTCGATGTTGTGCTGGCCCCGCCCGGCGACTCGGCGATCGCCGCGGTGCAGACCCTCGCCTACAGCGGTCCCCAGGTGCTGCGCCACGCCGCGGGTGACGCCATGGTGGTGGCGGATGTGGGGCGGCTGGCCCAGGGCGGCCCCGGGCTGGCGTTGGCTGCCATGGCCGCCGACGTGGTGCTGGTGGCGCACCCGACGCTGGATCAACTGACCCAGGTGCAGGCCCGGCTGGGCTGGTTGTACGAGGCGCTCGGCGGCCGGCTGTGGCTGGCGCTGTCCGGGCCGGGCCCGTACCGGGCGGCCGAGATCGGCCGCGACCTCGGCGTGGACGTGGCCGGGGAGCTGCCCGACGACGACAGGGGCGCCGGTGTGCTGTCCGGCCGGCTGGTGGGCCGCGGCTGGCCGCGGCTGCCGCTGCCCCGCGCCGCCCGCGCCATCGCCTGGAAGTTGCACGACACGCGGCCCCGGCCGGCGGCGCCGCCGGTGCTGCACGGCGCGCGAGCGGAGGTGCACCAGTGAGCCTGACATCCGGACCGGTGCCGCCGTGGGGTGACGGCGACCATGGCATTGGTCATCTGGAGCTGATCGCGGTGCTGCGCCGGCAGGTCAGCGACCGGCTGGCGGCCACCGGCGGGCAGGACCTAGCCGACGCCGACCGCGACCAGCGGGTGGCGCACCTGGTCGACCAGGTGCTCGACGAGTACACCGCACAGCGGCTCGCCGCCCGGCAGATGCCCTCGATCCGCCGGTGGAGGCACAGGTCGCCCGGGCGGTGCGGGACTGGTTCACCGGGCTGGGCCCCCTGACACCCCTGCTGGCGGACAAGCGCAACACCAACATCTTCATCAACGGCAAGACGGTGTGGGTCAAACGCACCGACGGCAGCAAGCACCGGATGCCGGCGATCGCCTCCTCCGACGACGAGTTGATCGACCTGGTCCGCGACATCGCCACCCGGGTCGGCGCGGAGGAGCGCCGTTTCGACCGCGGCGTTCCTCGGGTGTCGATCCGCCTGCCGGACGGGTCGCGGCTGTTCGCCACGATGAGCGTCTCGCACGTACCGTCGATCTCGATCCGCCGGTTCGTCCTGCTCAACGCCACCCTCGACGAGCTGTGTACCAAGTACGGCGCCATGGATACCGGGCTGCGGGACCTGTTCACCGCCATGGTCGGCGCGAAGAAGAACGTCGTCATCGGCGGCGGCCCGGACACCGGCAAGACCACCGTGTTGGTCGCGTTCGCCAAGGCGATCCCGCCGGAGGAGCGCCTGGTCACCATCGAGGACGTCTACGAACTCGGCCTGCACGACGACCCCGACCACCCCGACTGCATCGCGTTCCAGGCCCGCGAGCCCAACGTGGAGGGCCAGGGCGGCATCGACCAGGCCGAACTGGTCCGCTGGGGGCTGCGCATGGGCCCGGACCGGGTCATCCTCGGCGAGGCCCGCGGCGGCGAGGTCGTGCCCTTGTTGAACTGCATGTCCCAGGGCAACGACGGCTCCCTGGCCACCATCCACACTTCCAGCTCCCGTCAGGCGTTCTCCAAGCTGATGACCTACGCCGCGCAGTCGGCCGAACGGCTGTCGTTCGAGGCCACCGCCGGGCTGGTCGCCGGCGCGGTCGACTTCGTGGTGCAGCTGGCCTGGTCCACCGACAAGGTGCGGGTGATCTCCAGCGTGCGGGAAGTGCTGCACGCCGACGGCCGCGAAGTCATCTCCAACGAGATCTTCAAGCCGGGGCCGGACCGCCGCGCCCTCCCAGCCACGCCGATGCGCACCGACACCCTCGACGAGCTGGTCGAGGCCGGCTTCAACCCCGACGTCATCCCGGGGTGGTGAGCATGCCGGCCCTGTTCGCCCTGCTCGGCGCCGGCATCGGCGTCGGCCTGTGGCTGCTCGCCACCGGTCTTCGCCCCCGCCCGGTCTCGCCGCCAAGCTCCAGGCTATGGCACCGTGACGGCGGCCCGGCCACAGCCTCCACCGCCCGGATCGCCGCGACGCTGGGCGTGGCGGCGGCGGTCGGCGCCGCGACCGGCTGGCCGGTCGCGGCGATCCTGGCCGCGGCCGGGGTGTGGCTGCTGCCCAAGGTGCTCGGCCCCGACCTGGCCAACCGCCGCGCCCTGGACCGGGTAGAGGCCATCGCCGCCTGGGCCGAGGACCTGGCCGGCACCCTGCAGGGCGCGGCCGGCATCGAACAGGCCATCCTGGAAACCGCCGCATCCGCCCCAACAGAGATCCGCGCCGAACTCGACCATCTGACCGCGGCCATTCGCGCCGGGGTGCGGCTGCCGCAGGCCCTGCGCACCCTGGCCGACGACCTCGCCGACCCGACCGCGGACCTGGTTGTCAACGTGCTGCTGCAGGCCGCCCGCCACCAGGCCCGCGACATCGCCACCGGCCTGGCCGGCGTCGGGCAGCGCACCCGCCGGCAAGCCTCGATGCGGATGCGCGTCGCAGCCGGCCGGGCCCGCACCCGCACCTCAGTCCGCATCGTCGTCACCGTCGTGATCGGCATCGCCACCCTCGCGGCCCTGTTCGCCCACGACCTGCTGCGCCCGTACAGCAGCCCGCTCGGGCAGCTGATCCTCGCCGCGCTCGGCGCTGCCTTCGCCGGCGCCCTGGTCTGGCTGGTGCGCACCGGCCGCGTCGAGGACCTGCCCCGAATCCTGGTACGCCACGCCACCCAGGAACCGACCAGGGAGCCGGCCCGGGAGGTGACCGGATGACCGCGGCGTTCCTGCTGCTCGGCGCCGGCGTCGGCCTCGGCCTGGCGCTGGCCATCACCGGGCTGGTGCCGGCCCGGCCCTCCCTCGCCACGGCGATCGCCACCCTGCACCGGCCACCGGCGCCGATCCTGCCGCCCCGCCAACGGCTGCTGCACGCCCTCGCCGCGCCGCTGCAACAGGCAGGGCTGCCCCGGACGCAGGTCCGCAAAGACCTGGCCGTACTCGACCGCGACCCCACCACCTACCTCGCCGGCCAGCTCGGCCTAGCCGTCCTCGGGCTGCTCGCCCCCGCCGCGGTGGCCGCAGGCGCCAACCTTATGGGCGAGCACATCGGCTGGACCGTGCCGCTGTGGCTGGGCCTGCTGCTCGCGGTGGGCGGGTTCGTGGTCACCGACCTGTCCGTCCGTGAGGAGGCCGACAACCGGCGGCTGCTGATGCGCCACACCCTCGCCGCGCTGCTCGACGTGGTGCCACCCGCCCTGGCCGCCGGCGCCGGCGTCGAGCAGGCCCTCAGCGACGCCGCCGGCATCGCCGACGGGTGGGGCGCCGACCGCATCCGCGAAGCCCTGGCTAGGGCCCGGTTGACCCGGGTGCCGATCTGGCAGCCCTTGCACGAGATGGGCGACGCCATGGGCGTGGTCCAGCTGCAGCAGCTCGCGTCCAGCCTGCGGCTGGCCTCCGGCGAGGGCGCCCACATCCGTCAAGCGCTGCTCGCCCGCGGCGACGCCCTGTCCGAGCGGATCACCACCGAAATGCTCACCCGCGCCGAAGCCGCCACCGAACGGATGAGCATCCCGCTGATGCTGCTGACCACCATCTTCCTGCTCTTTCTCGTCTACCCGGCCATCGCGGCCCTGCACCAGTAACGAGGAATTAAATGATCACCAACTCACGTACCGACCGTCACGTCACAACGAGAGGGGGAACACCATCATGATCGCCGCACGACTGGCGGCGCTGCTGACCATGCTCGGCCTCGGCCTGCGCCAGCGGGTTGACCGGCTGCGGGCCGAGCCCGACCGCGGCGGGCACGCCGTGGAGTACGCCATCGGCATCGGCGGCAGCGCCGTGGTCATCCTCGGCGTCATCGCCGCCCTCAAGACCGGGCTGGCCGGTGTCATCAAAAGCTGGGTCTTCAAGTAGCCCACCCACCGGTAGCCCACTTCGTGGGCGACGCCGGTCGCGCCGGGGTGATCGCGGCTCGGCGGTGGTGGAGTTCGCCCTCGGCGCACCGCTGCTGATGCTGCTGGTGGGCCTGCTCGTGCAGCTCGGCCTGTGGGCCATCGGCGACTTCGCCGCCCGCAACGCCGCCAACCACGCGCTGCAAACCACCCGCATCGTCGGCGGCACCGAACCGGCCGGCCGCGACGACGCGAGCACGCTTCTGCAGCAGAACGGCGGCTGGTTCGTCGACGACCCGACCATCACCGTCACCCGCACCGCCACGGTCACCACCGTGACCATCCGGGGACACGCCCGGGCCATCATCCCGGCCAGCCTGATCCCCGGCGTCCAACCGGTGATCACCATCACGGTGCAAGGCCCCACCGAACGGCTCACGCCATGACCGTCCACAGCAGACAACCACCACACCCGACTCGACGACCGCCACGTCGACCGGGCGGTGACGGCGGCTCGGTCTCGGTCGAGATCGCGCTGTCCGTGCCGCTGATCGTCCTGCTGCTGTTCCTTTTGACCGCCGCCGTGCACCTCGGCCGTGCCGCCATCGACGTCAACTCCGCCGCCGCCGCGGCCGCCCGCGCCGCGTCCCTGGCGCGTACCGCGCCCACCGCCACCACGGCCGCCCGCAACGCCGCCACCGCCAACCTGGCCGGGCAGTGCGCGAGCCTATCGGTCACAGTGGACACCAGCGCGTTCCACCGCGGCGGCGCGGTCACCGTCACCGTGGCCTGCACCGTCACCACCCACGGCCTGACCGGCATCAGCATCCCCGGCTCGGTGACCACCCGAGCGGCCTCCACCAGCCCGATCGACCGGTACCGCACCGTCGGCCTCGGACCGGCCCAGGCCGGCGTGCCGACCACGACCCGAGGCGGTGACATCGCATGACACCATGGGCCGCCACACGCCGACCGGCCGGCACCACCGATCACCGTACCGCGGCCGTCGCCACCGGACCGCCAGCCCGCCGCCGCCCACGGTTTCCCCCGTACCGGGGCGACGACGGGCTGGCCACGGTGTGGATGGTATTCACCACCTTCCTCGCCGTCATCCTCGCCGCGGTCATCTTCGGCGGCGGCGTCATCTTCGCCGCCCGCACCCACGGCTACGACCTGGCCCAACAAGCCGCCCGCGCCGGCGCCCAACAGATCGACGCCGCCACCTACCGCACCAGCGGGGTACTGCGGCTTGACCCGGCCCGCGCCGCCACCGCCGCCCGGCAGTTCCTCACCGCCGCCGGCGCCACCGGCACCGTGACCGTCAACGCCGCCCGCATCACCGTCACCGCCACCAGCCACCAACCCACCCCGATGCTGGCCAGCTTCGGCGTGACCACCGTGACCGTGACGTCCACCGCCTCGGCCACCCCGATGGTGGGACCGGCCGGCTAGGTCGAGGGAGGAGGGACCGCGTGCGCGTGGTGAGATCGATGCTCCGGCTGGTCGGCCGGCTCGGCGCGCTGGTCGGCCTGCTCGCCCTGCTCGCCGGCGTACCCGCCGGCCTGTGGCATTTCGTCGGCTGGCCGCTGCCCCGCCGGGTACCGACCGACTGGGCCGGCTGGGAACGAATCCTGACCTCCAGCTTCCCCGACGCCGCCGTCGAAAACCTCCTTGCCATCGCGCTGTGGATCGTCTGGGCCGCGTTCGCCTACAGCGTCTGGGTGGAATGGCGGGCCGCCCGCAGCGGCGTACACCGCCAACTGCCCAAGGTCTTCTCCCCGATGCAGGCCCTGGCCGCGCTGCTCGTCGCGGCCATCTCCACCGGCCCGGTCGCCCTCGCAGCCGCCCCGCCAGCGCCGCCGCCCGCCGTCGTCCAGATCCACCCCAACCCCGCCCGGACTGTCGCCGACCTGGCCGATCCCCACGGCCGGTGGCGTCTCGCGCCAACCGCTCATCCCGGCACCAGCGTCGCCCCCGCAGCGAGGACGATGCGGGCCGACGATCTCACCGCAACGCCAGCTAGCGCCGGTCGGCCGCCCCGCTTCGCCGCGGCCGGCTTCGACGGGCCCTTGTGCGTACAGGTCGGCGCCCACCACTACAGCTACACCGTCAAGAAACACGACACGCTGTGGGATATCGCCGGTGCGTGGCTGGGCGACCACACCAGATGGCCGGAGATCTACCACCTCAACGCCGACCGGTACGACCAGCACGGCCGCATGCGCCACGGCGACCACATCGAACCCGGCTGGGTCCTCGTCCTGCCCGACGACGCCCGGCCGCCCGCCGGTGCCCAGCCCGCACCTCCGCCAACCGCTACCCCGCCACCGAGCACCGGCGCGTCCCCCTCGGCGAGCACCGCAGCGCCGTCGACCTCGCCCACCACCGCACCCACCGGCACTCCCGACGACGACGGCGTGGTCATCCCGGCCCCGACCGGTTCAGCCGTCCCGTCGCAACCCGCCAATGCACAACCGTCCCCGGCCACCGCCACCAGCGGCTCAGCCTCCCCAACCCCGGCACCGGCAGGACCCGCCGGACACCACGACGGCAGCGACCACGGCGGTCCCGGCATCGAACTGCCCGGCGGCGGCTGGGTCGCCGCCCCGCTCGCGGCAGCGATCGCCGCGGCAGCAGCCCTGGTATGGATCCAACGCCGCCGACGCTACCGGCCCCAGTCGCCGGGATCTGGTGACCGTGACGACGCCGACCTGGTCCCGCTGCCCCGCACCGTCGCCGCCCTGCACCAGGCACGACCCGCACCGACCGTCGAGGACGAGCTCGTGGACGACATGGAACATCTCGAACCGGAGGCACGGGAAGCCGCCGCCGTCACCGCAGCGTCGTTCGGTGTACACGCGAACCGGCAACTACGGCTACCCGACCTGCCCGCCCTTGGCGTCGGCCTGACCGGCCCCGGCGCACACGATGCCGCCCGCGGCGTGCTGGCCGCCGTCCTGTCCGCCGGTGGACCCTGGGCACCCGGCGACGAAGCCACCATCACCACCACCGCAGCCGACCTGGCCGCCCTCCTCGGACCCGACGCAGCCGACCGGTACCCACTCGACCGGCTCCACGTCGCCAACAGCATCGACGACGCCCTGACCCACCTGGAACGCCAACTGCTGCGCCGCGCCCGGCTGGCCACCGACCACGACGGCAGCGACCTGACCACCCTGCACCCCGACAACCCCGACCACCCGCTGCCACCGGTCGTGTTCCTCGCGACCGCACCCGAGGGCCCGATCGCCACCGCCCTGGCCGCGATCCTCGCCGTCGGCTCCCGCCTCGCGATCGCCGGTGTCATGCTCGGTCCGTGGCCCACCGGCGCCACCTGGCACGTCAACGCCGACGGCACCACCCACCCCGAGGGAGCGGCCGACGACCGCGGTCCCCGGCTCAACGTCCTGGACACCACCGCCACTGCGGACATCCTCGACACCCTGCGCCAGGCCCGTCCCGCCAGCAACGACCTCCCATCTCCACCCCAGCCGGCGCACCCGATGGCGCCGATCCTGCCCACCGCCGCGGCGAAGCCCAGGACGCCGACCACCCCGGCAGAACCGCCGAGCGTCGAGCCCGACCACGTCCCACCGCCGCCGGCGGCCGAACCCGCCCGCACCGATGGCCAACCACCGGTAGCGCAAGGCTCGACACCTGCCACCGGCCCCCGGCTGCGCCTGAGCGTGCTCGGCAAACCGGCCCTGCACCTCGTCACCGGCGACACCACCACCCAGGTGCGGATACGACGCAGCCACGGCGTCCAGATCCTGGTCCACCTCGCCGTCGCGCCCGAAGGCGCCACCAGCGACGAACTGATGGCCGCGCTATGGCCCGAAACCCGCCCGCACTTCTCCCGCGGCCGCTTCCACACCAACATCTCCGAGCTGCGCGACGTCCTCGCCGAAGCCGCCGGCGCCGAGGCCATCCCGCGCACCGACGAGCGCTACCGCCTCGACCCGGCACACCTCGACGTCGACGTCTGGCGGCTGACCACCGCAGCCCGCCGCGCCGCCACCACCGTCGAACCCACCCACCACGCCGATGCGCTGCACGAGGTCATCAAGCTCTACACCGGACCCGTCGCCGACGGACACAACTGGCTATGGCTGGCCCCACACCGGGAAACCATCCGCCGACACGTCCTGGACGCCTACATCGGGCTCGCCGACACCGAACCCGACCCCGCCGGAGCCCTCACGCTCGTCCAGGAAGCCATCCGCCTCGACCCCTACAACGAAGACGTCTACCAACGCGCCATGCGGCTGCACGCCGCCCTCAACAGCGCCGACGGGGTCACCCGCACCCTGCGCACCCTCACCGAACGCCTCGCCGAACTGGAAATCGACGTCTCACCCCAAACCCAGCAGGTCGCCACCGACCTGCTGGCCACCCTCGAAGCCCGCCGACGCCGCCACGGCAACGCCGCCTAACACCCAGCCAGCCTCACCGGCCAAACGGTGCACATCAAGGAAACAATCGTGCCCAGCGCCCTGGCATCCACAGTCGCCGCCGCAGCCGTGGCCGGCGCCATAGCCGGCTGCTGCCTACCACTGCCCATCCACCGCCTCGGCACAGACCAACCCTGCACGGGTCACCGGACAGCAACCCACGCCCCCGAATGCGACCACCCGATACCGGCCGGAATCCGAGGATGGCTGCGCCTGGGCAGCAGCTGTCCGCACTGCGGCCAACGGCTCGGCCCCACCACCACGGCGACCGCCGTCGCCAGCGCAGCCACCACCGCGATCCTCACGCTCCGGTTCCTGCACAGCCCGCTGCTGCCCGCCCTGCTCATCAGCGGGCTTCTCGCAGTGGCCGCCGCGTTCGTCGACATCCGATGCCGCCGCCTACCCGACAGCATCGTGCTGCCCGCCTTGGCGACGTCCGCCGTCACGATCATCGCAACCGGCGTCATTCAGGGCGACCAGCACCGAACGGTCCGCGCATTCATCAGCTGCCTCAGCGTCGCTGTGGTACTCCTGATCCTCGCAATCGGCACGCAGGCCATCGGCAGGGGGACATCAAGACCGGTGCCTGGATTGCCATGCTCGCCGGGTGGCAAGGCCCGACCGCGATCTTCATCGCAGCCGTTGGCCCATTCCTGCTCCAGGCACCGATCACGCTCGCCTTGCTGATCGCCGGTCGCGTGAACCGCAGATCAGATCTGCCGTTCGGCCCGGCCATTCTCCTCGCCGGCCTGGCGTCCCTCACGCTCCCAGCAGGCGGCTAGGCTAGGTCGACGCCGATCCCTGCCTTGCATTGACGGGCCTACCGCGTTGCGTGAGCGGGATCAGGTCAATGGCGCTTCCTTAGGTGATCATGCCTGGTAGGGCTTGACGCGGTGGATGGTGATCGTGTGGGTTACCCGGCGGGCGGCGGGTTGATCACCGCGGGCGGGGTAGCGGTGGGTTCGTCGTTTGGTGGCCCGTGGGCTGGATCGTGCGGGCCGGTCGTGGACACGGCGGCCC
>WNGB01001137.1_pt1 | contig 43560 bp, 37 predicted proteins | sample 5400681 | NCBI WGS metagenome assembly WNGB01 (sample SAMN13153367, study PRJNA577476) | soil metagenome | isolation source: 115 cm soil or saprolite under grassland replicate 2 | place: USA:California | collected 2016-06-15 | reverse complement strand
AGGAAGCGATCGAGGAGGCTCGCAACGCCGCCGTCGAGGCCGAGCGGGCGGGCGACCTCCAGCGCGCCGCGGAGCTGCGGTACGGGCGGCTGCCGGAGCTCGAGAGGGAGCTGGCGGCGCAGAACACGCGCCTCGCCGATCTCCAGAAGGGGCAGCCGATGCTCCAGGAGGAGGTCACCGAGGAAGACATCGCCAGAGTCGTCTCGCGTTGGACGGGTGTCCCGGTCTCGCGAATGCTCGAGGCGGAAACGCAGAAGCTCCTGAAGATGGAGGAGCGCCTTTCCGAGCGCGTCGTCGGACAGGCGGAGGCCGTCCGCGCCGTGTCGGACGCTGTGCGGCGATCGCGGGCTGGCCTGTCGGACCCGCGGCGGCCGCTGGGGTCGTTCCTTTTCGTTGGACCGACAGGCGTCGGAAAGACCGAGCTTGCCCGGGCGCTGGCCGAGTTCCTCTTCGACGACGAGCAGGCAATGGTCCGCCTGGACATGTCCGAGTACATGGAGAAGCATTCCGTCGCCCGAATGATCGGCGCCCCCCCGGGATACGTCGGCTATGAGGAGGGAGGCCGGCTGACCGAGGCGATCAGGCGCCGCCCCTATGCGGTCGTTCTGTTCGACGAAATCGAAAAGGCGCACCCGGACGTCTTCAACGTGCTCTTGCAAGTCCTGGACGACGGACGCCTGACCGACGGCAAGGGCCGGGTCGTGTCGTTCAAGAACACGGTCATCATCATGACGTCGAACCTGGGCTCGGAGTGGATCGCCGAGGCGAGCGCCATGGACGAGGCGGACGTCAAGGCGAAGATCGAGGAGTCGCTGCGCCGACACTTCCGGCCGGAATTCTTCAACCGCATCGACGACGTGATCGTCTTCCACCGCCTGTCGCGGGAAGAGATCTCGCAGATCGTCGAGATCCAGCTCCGACAGCTCGCCCGCACGGTCGCCGACCGCGGTATCTCCCTGACCTGGTCGTCGAAGGCGAAGGACGCTCTGGCGGCGCGCGGGTACGACCCGACGTTCGGCGCCCGGCCCCTGAAGCGGCTCATTCAGAAGGAGGTGATGGATGGTCTGGCGGAAAGGATTTTGAAGAACGAGATCGCGGCCGGAGACACCGTCGAAGTCACGGCGCAGCCGGGCGGCGGTCCCGTCGAGATCCGAAAGAAGTCTTTGGAGAAAGCAGTGGTCGTTTAACCAATCATGGAGGAGAACATGAATCTCGTAACCTGGGACCCCTATCGTGAACTGAGTTCCTTGCCCGATCGCTTCAATCGAATCTTCGGAGGCGCGCTGCCGCGCCGGGAACACGACGAGGAGTTGACCGTCGGCGCGTGGATTCCGCCGGTTGATATCGTCGAGGAAAAGGACCGGATCCTCATGACCGCCGAGCTTCCCGGCTTCAAGGAGAATGAGATCGAGATCCAGATGGAGGGCGGAGTGCTGACCCTGCGCGGCGAGCGCAAGAGCGAGGTCGAGAAGGAGGGGCGCACGTTCCACAGGATGGAGCGCTCGTACGGACAGTTTGTCCGCTCCTTCACGCTTCCCAACAACGTGGACCGCGAGCGCATCCAGGCCAACTTCGCCAACGGCCTGCTCCACATCGAGCTGCCCAAGCGCGAGGAGGCCAAGCCTCGTCAGATCAAGATCAGCACGGGCTCCGGAGGCGCCAAGAAGGAGACCATCGACGTCAAAGCCAAGTAGCGACCGGAGCAAGAACGATCAGGATGAGCCCCGCCCCGGCGGGGCTCTTTCTTCTCCTTCTCCCCCCCGGGAGAGGGCCGGGGTGAGGGGGAGTCCGGCGCCATCCCTCGTCTCGGAATGGCCCGGTCCCCCGCCCCGTTCTCCTGCCCGATGAGAAGACGACAGAGACGCATTTCCGCCGTTCTCCTGACCCTCGCCTCGCTCGCGGCTCCCCTTTTCGCTTCTCCCCTCCCCTCGCGGCGCAGCGAGATCGTGGAAGTCGTCGAAAAAGTCGCTCCCGCCGTCGTCAACATCGCCGCGGAGCAGACCGTACGCCGTGCGCGCTCCGTGTTCGACACCTTCTTCTTCGGGATGGATCCGCGGCCGGCCAAGTCGCTCGGCTCCGGCGTGATCATCGACCCGAAGGGGATCATCCTGACCAACGACCACGTCATCTCCGGCGCCTCGCGGATCGTCGCCACGACGAAGACGGGGCAGGAGCTGGCCTGCGAGGTCATCGGATCCGATGCGGACAACGACCTGGCGGTGCTGCGCGTCAAGAAACCGGGCGCCCCGCTGCCCACGATCAAGCTGGGCACCTCCTCGGATCTCCTGATCGGCGAAACGGTCGTCGCGATCGGGAACCCTTTCGGTCTCTCCAACACCGTCACGGCCGGCGTCCTCTCGGCCCTCGGGAGGAGCGTTCCCGGCGAGAACCAGCGCGTCTACAACGACTTCATCCAGATCGACGCGCCCATCAACCCGGGCAACTCCGGAGGTCCCGTCGTCAACGTGCAGGGGGACATGATCGGCGTCGCGACGGCGATCATCGGCGGCGCGCAGGGCATCGGGTTCGCGATCCCGGTGGACCGCGCCAGGCGCATCGTTTCCGACCTCGTCAAGTTCGGCCACGTCAAACCGGTCTGGGTCGGGCTGCACGGGCGCACCGTTGCCTCGCGCGGAGACGAGGGACGCAGCAAGGGCTTCCGCATCCGCAGCGTGGATCCCGGCTCCCCCGCCGAGCGGGCCGGAATCCGGCCGGGCGACCAGATCGTCGCCGTGGACTCGACGCCCATCGATTCGCAGGAGTCGTTCGAGACGACGCTTTCGACTCGGGGCCCCGGCCGCCCGATGAAGATCGTTCTCAAGAGCGGCTCCGCAGAGCGGACCGTTACTCTCTCGGGTCAGGATCCCCCCGCAGACTACGGGGTACGCGTCCTTCGCGGTCTCGGAATGTCCGTGCGTCCCGCGCGGGGCGGTCTTCGCATTTCGATCGTGGACGCGCGCGGCGCCGCGGCGCAGGCCGGACTCGAATCGGGCGACACTCTTCTCGCCTTGAACGGCACGGCCGTGGCCGACACCGACGACGTCAACAAGGTCCTCTCGCGCGACCAGAGCCGCACGACTCTCGTCATGGTCGTCGGCCGCGGGTCCTGGGAGTACACGCTGACATTCCCGCTGAACTGAGTCACGCTCTTCTGTCATTCTGAGGCGCGGAGCGCCGAAGAATCTGCTCTCCCGAGCTCGAGAGCAGATCCTTCGCTGCGCTCAGGATGACAAGGAAGAGGTCGGGCCTTTCTTCCCAAGGCGCAGTTCGGAAATGATGACCCCCGCGAGCACCAGGACGCCCCCCGCGGCGCCGCGCGGACCGAGGCGTTCGCCGAGCAGCCACGCCGCCAGAAGCGCGGCGAAGACGGGCTCCAGGGTGAAGATGATGGCCGCATGGGTGGCGGACATCTGGCGCTGGGCCCAGGTCTGCCCGAGGAACGTCCCGACGGCTCCAATCGAGCCAAGATAGAGAACGCCGCGGAGGAAGACACCTCCCCAGACGATCGGCCGCGACTCGACCGCTGCCGCGTGCAAACCGGCGAAGACCGGCGAGCTCAGGACGAGCATGAGACAGAGCGCGATGCTCGCCACGGTCGCGAGCTGGATCCCGGTGAAAAGGATCGGGTCGTGGCGCGGAGATCGTTCGGCGAGCTCCACGATGTAGAAGGCGAAGACCACTCCGCAGGCGGTCATGAGAATGTCGCCCCTGTGAAAAGACTCCCCCGCCCGCGGAAAAGTGAGCACGAAGAATCCCCCCGACGCGAGCGTGATGCCGACGCCGTTCTCGAGTGAGGGAAGCTTGCGCGTCCGCAGATACGCCGCGAACGGGGTCAGAACGACCGAGAGCCCCGTCAGGAAGGCCGCTTTCGACGCGCTCGTCTCCGTCTGACCGAGAACCTGGAGAGCCATGCCGGCCGCGAGAAGGAGTCCCACGACGAACCCGTCGCGCGACAGACCGGCTCTTCCCGACGTTCGACGTCCCGCGGCGAGAAGCGCCATCAGCCCGGTCGCGAGGAGAAATCGCCAGAAGAGGAATCCGAAGGGAGGCGAAACCTCCAACACGTTCTTAACGACGGCGAAGGAAGAGCCCCAGACTGCAGTGACGGCCACGAGCACCGCGTCGGCGCGCAGACGCCTCGACCGCGGGCCCGGCGCTTCAGACATGAGATCGCATACTATCGGCGCCTTGTCGAACGCGTCCTCCGTCCGTGTCCGATTCGCGCCTTCGCCGACGGGCTCGCTCCACGTCGGCGGAGCGAGGACGGCGCTTTACAACCTGCTCTTCGCGCGCCGGGAGCAGGGCACGTTCATCCTACGCATCGAGGACACCGACGTCGAGCGCTCGCGGGAAGAGCTCACGGCGCAGATCCTCTCCGCCACGGAATGGCTCGGCCTCGAATACGACGAAGGCCCGTACCATCAGTCGCAGCGCTACGACCTCTACCGCGCGGCGGCCAAACGCCTGATCGCCGAGGGAAGGGCCTACCGCGCGTTCGAGACACCCGAGGAGCTGGACGCCGAGAGGAAGAAGGCCGACGCTGCCGGGCGCTCCTATCGCTACTCCGGAGCCGGGCGCGAGATCACGCCGGAGGAGAGTGAGCGCCGGGCGAGAGCGGGCGAACGTTTCGTCGTGAGACTGGCGATGCCCGACGAGACGATCGTCGTGGACGACCTCATCCGCGGGCGCGTTGAGTTCCCAGCCGAGGCGCTCGACGACTTCGTGCTCGTGCGCTCGGACGGCCATCCGCTGTATCACTTCTCGGTCTGCGTGGACGACGCGGACATGCGCATCACGCACGTCCTACGCGGCGACGACCACCTGGCCAACACGCCCAAGCACATCGCGCTCTTTCGCGCGCTGGGCGTCCCTGTCCCCCGCTTCGCGCACCTCGGGATGATCCTCGGCACGGACCGCAAGAAGCTCTCCAAACGTCACGGAGCGGCAGCGGTCGAGGAGTGGCGGGACCAGGGAATCCTTCCCGAAGCGCTCTTCAATTTCCTCGCGCTCCTCGGCTGGTCGCCGGGGGAAGACCGGGAGCTGCTCTCGCGCGAAGAGATGGAACTGGAATTCTCGCTCGAGCGGGTCGGGGCCTCCCCCTCCGTCTTCGACCCGGAGAAGCTCCTCTGGATGAACGCCCAGTACATGGCCCGGATGCCGGCGGAGGAGCTCCTCGCCCGCTCGGTCGCGATCACCGGCATGTCCGCCACGGCTTCCGCCGGAACCGTCGTGCCCGAGTGCGAATCGGCCTTGAAGGCGATCGAATTGCACCGCACCCGCGCCCGCACGATGATCGAAATGGGGCGTGCGCTCTCGATGTACGCAAACGATCCCGACGACTACGACCCGGACGGCATCAAGAAGCAGATCAAGCGCGAGACGCCGGCGCTCCTGGAGAAACTCATGACGCGATACGCCGCGCTCGAGGATTGGAGGACCGAGACTCTGGAGACGACGTTGCGCGCCGTCTCGGAAGAAGAGGGGGTCTCAGCCGGCAAGCTCATCCACCCCACGCGCCTCGCCTTGACCGGCACGACAGTCGGCGCTCCCCTCTTCGACGTCGTCGCCCTTCTCGGAAAAGAGACCGCGCTGCGCCGCCTGCGCAGGTTCCTCGAAGCAATCAGGCCCCACACTCCGGCATAAGTGTTGCGGAGAAGGCGGCCTTGGTTCCTTGGCGCCGTAGGGGAGGGGCTTGCCCCACAACGAACATCTGACGACAACGGGAGGCGGGCAGCCGACTACCGAGCGTCGTCGGCCGCGACAGGCGGCCGAGGGACGCGACATGCGGCGGGTCCGCCGCCGCAAACGGCCGCCCCTACGGCACGAGTGGCGAACGCGGGCTCTCGTCAAGAGCCCAATCGGGGTCAGTTCTTGACCCGGTAGTCTTCTCTCAGGTGGCGCAAGTCTTTCAGAGCGGACCGCAGCACCTGGATCACTCGCGAGATTTCGCGGCCGTAGAACTTCATCTCTGCATCGCAGTCGGTCAAGCCGTAAATCGCTTCGTCCTTCTCCAGGCGATCCTTCTCGTAGGAGAGGCGCTCGATCAGCTCGTCCAACTCCGAGCGCAGGACGAACGCGATATCCCGCACGCCGAGAAACCGGCTGCACTGCGGGCAGTGAACCTCTTCGCTCCCCTCCTCCGGCACGTCGTCAATGACGAACTGTCTCTCGCAGCGCGGGCACTCGAAAACTTCCGGGATCATGCTCGTCCGGAGTTTACGCTCGGACGGAGGAAAGGAAAGCGAAAAGTCACTGCTCACTTTCAAGGACGGAGCAATGGCATCAACGTTGCTTCCGGAGACCAGTTCGAACCCGGCAACCCCTTTCCGATTGCACCATCGGTGTAGCGCGTTCAAGCTGACCTGTCGCTGGAGGGACCATGGCCATGACGATCCGTGCCATCAATCCGGCAACCGGTGAGGTTGTCGCGACTCATGATGAGATGACGCCGGCGGTCGCAGCCGGAATCATCGAAGACGTCCACGCGGCGTTTCTCGGCTGGCGGCGCCGATCCTTCGCTGAGCGGGCGGCGCCGATGCGCCGGGCGGCGGCGATCCTGCGCGGCAACGCCGGCGAATACGCCCGCCTCCTGGCGCGGGAGATGGGCAAACCCGTGCGAGAGGGGGTCGCGGAGGCGCAAAAATGCGCCTCCGTCTGCGATTTCTACGCCGAGAGCGCCGAAAGCTTCCTGGCCCGCGAGACGATCGCGACCGAGGCGCGCAAGAGCTTCGTCACCTTCAACCCGCTCGGCGTGGTGCTCGCCGTCATGCCCTGGAACTTCCCCTTCTGGCAGGTCTTCCGGTTCGCGGCGCCGGGGCTGATGGCGGGCAACGCGGCCGTGTTGAAGCACGCGTCGAACGTTCCGGGCTGCGCGCTGGCGATCGAAGACATCTTCCGCCGGGCCGGCTTTCCGGAGAATCTCTTCCGCACGTTGATGATCGGCAGCGGCCAGGTCGAGGCGGTCATCGAGAATCCTCTGGTCCGCGCGGCGACCCTGACCGGCAGCGGGCCGGCGGGCCGGGCCATCGCGCGCAAGGCCGGCGAGATGCTCAAGAAGACCGTACTCGAGCTGGGCGGGAGCGATCCCTATCTCATCCTCGAGGATGCCGACCTGGAGCTCGCCGCGACGGTCAGCGCGAAGGGACGGCTGATCAACAGCGGTCAGAGCTGCATCGCGGCCAAGCGCTTCATCGCCGTCGAGAAGATCCGTCCACGCTTCGAAGAGCTCTTCGTCCAGCGGATGAGCGCCGCCAGGATGGGCGACCCGCTCCGGGAGGACACACAGATCGGTCCCCAGGCGCGGCACGATCTGCGCGACGCGCTACACCGTCAGGTCGAGGCGAGCATCGCGAAGGGCGCGCGCTGCCTGCTCGGCGGAGCGATCCCCGACGACCGGGGAGCCTATTACCCTCCGACGGTGCTGACCGACGTGCGCGAGGGAATGCCGGCCTACGAAGAGGAGCTGTTCGGGCCGGTCGCGGCGATCATTCCCGTCAAGGACGAGGAGGCGGCGATCACGGCCGCCAACGACTCCGTGTTCGGGCTGGGCGCCGCCGTCCTCACGAGCGATCTCGCCCGCGGCGAGCGGATTGCCTCCGATCTGATCGAGAGCGGCTGCGTCTTCGTCAACGACTCCGTGCGGTCGGATCCGCGCCTGCCCTTCGGCGGAATCAAGGAGAGCGGCTACGGGCGCGAGCTGTCCGCCTATGGAATCCGGGAGTTTGTGAACATCAAGACGGTCTTCATCGCGTGAAGGGAATCGTTCGCTCGCCGAAGACCGGCGGTGAGAGGAGGGAGTTATGAGCCAGGTCCTGAGCGACGAAGCGCTCGATCAGTTGTTTCGCAAGGCACGGACGTACAACGCTTGGCTCGACGAACCGATCACGGACGGAGAGCTCCGGCAGCTCTACGACCTGATGAAGTGGGGACCTACCAGCGCCAACTGCTTGCCGGCTCGTCTTGTTTTTCTCCGCTCGCGGGAGGCGAAGGAAAGGCTGATTCCAGCCCTGGCCCCCAACAACGTGGAGAAGACCCGGACCGCGCCGGTCACGGTCATCATCGCCTACGACCTCCTCTTCCATGAGAAGCTGCCGAGGCTCTTCCCGCACAGCCCGAAGATGCGCGATCTCTTCGCGACCAATCCGCAGCTCGTCGAGGTCACGGCCAAGCGCAACTCGTCGCTCCAAGGCGCCTACCTGATGATCGCGGCTCGCGCACTGGGTCTGGACTGCGGCCCGATGTCGGGGTTCGACAGCGCGAAAGTGGACGAGGAGTTCTTCGGCGCGGGCAAGGAGTGCGAAGGCTGCGACCAGGAGTTCTTTCCCGCGGGTCACGTGAAGTCCAACTTCCTGTGCAATCTCGGCCACGGGGACCGGTCGAAGCTCTTCCCGCGCGGCCCGCGCCTGGAATTCGCCGAGGCCTGCACCCTGCTATGAGCCAACCGGGAACGTTCGACTTCGAGTGAAGTCCGAGTCTCGGAAAGGAAAGCGCGTGACATCCCGGCCCGCCGAGTGCCCGCACGCGATGAGCGTCGCCGCAAGAGGCCCCTGCGACGAGGGGATCCTTCTCAGTGCTCCACAAGCGGCGGCGCTCGAGCCCGGAGCGTCGCGGTGGATCCTCGCCGCCGCGGTGCTCGGTTCGAGTATGGCTTTTCTCGACGGCAGTGTGATCAACGTCGCGCTGCCCGTGATCCAGAAGAGCCTTGGAGCATCGGCGGCCGCCGCTCAATGGGTCGTCGAGGCATACGCTCTCTTCCTGTCGTCCCTCGTTCTCGCCGGCGGCTCTCTCTCGGACCAGTTTGGTCGGCGGCGAATTTTCGAGATCGGCGTTGCCCTGTTCGCGGCAGCCTCGGCGGCGTGCGGGCTGGCGGGCGGACCGGCGATCCTGATCGCCGCGCGGGGGGCGCAGGGAATCGCGGCGGCGCTTCTGGTTCCCTCGAGTCTGGCGCTGCTGGGCGCGGGCTTTCCGGCTGCAGAACGGGGCCGAGCGGTGGGTTCGTGGTCGGCCTTGACCGCGATCGCGAGCGCCGTCGGTCCCGTTCTGGGCGGATGGCTCGTCGAGGCCGTCTCGTGGCGCGCCGTCTTCTTCATCAATTTGCCGATCGCCGCGGTCGTGCTCGCGATCTCGCGGACGAAGGTCGCTGAAAGCCGAAATCCGGAGGCGCGAAGGCTTGACATTCCCGGCGCCTTGCTGGCCACCGCCGGTCTCGGGGGGATCGTATTCGGGCTGATCGAGTCGGCAGGCCGGAGCTGGTCTGACTTTCGCGTCTGGGGCTCACTTGCGGCCGGCGTAGCGGCGCTCGCGGCCTTCGGAGCCGTCGAGCGTGGAAGCGACCATCCCATGGCGCGACTCGCTCTTTTTCGCGTCCGTGCCTTCGCCTCGGCAAACCTCCTCACCTTCTTTCTCTACGCGGCGCTCGGAGCGGCGTTCTACTTCCTCCCCTTCGATCTCATCCAGGTCCGCGGATATTCGCCGGCGGCGACCGGGGCGGCGTTCCTCCCCCTCGTGCTGATCGTGTTCGCGTTGTCCCGGGTCGCGGGGTCTCTCTCCGACCGCTTCGGTGCCAGGCTGCCTCTCACCGCCGGTCCCTCGCTCGCGGCGGCGGGGTTCGGGCTCCTCGCGCTCTCCTCTCCGAGCGGCGGTTACGCCGCGACGGTGCTGCCTCCGCTCTGCGTACTTGGTCTCGGGATGGCGCTGACGGTGGCGCCCCTGACCGCAACCGTTTTGAACGCTGTCGATGCGCGGGAAACCGGGGCCGCAGCCGGGATCAACAATGCCGTCGCCCGGGTCGCCGGTCTGCTGGCGATCGCCGTCCTGGGCTTGGTCGCCTCGGGTCACTTCGATCGAGCGCTCGAGCGGAGGCTTTCGGAGGCCGGCTTCGCGGCTCCCGATCGAATCGTTCCCGCCTCCGAGCGCCGGAAGCTGGGCGCCGCGCGCGCGCCATCGACCCTCTCGCAAGTCGAGCGCGCGCGGGTTCAGGAGGCCATCGCCCGCTCGTTCGGAGAGTCGTTCCGGCTGGTGACGGGCGTGGCGGCGGGGCTCGCTCTGCTGGCGGCGGCCTCCGCTGCCGCCGGCCTCCCGTCGGGGAGAGCTCGTGCAGAATAGTCAAATGAGGGCGCCCGCCGGCCCGGCAATCTGGCTCGCGGCGGGGCTGCGCACCCCGTTTCTCCGCGTCGACGGGCCCTTCGCCGGCCGCGATTCCCTCGCGCTCTCGGTTCCGGTGGTCCAGGCCATGGCGCGGCAGGCGACCGGTTCGATCGACTTCGCCGTCTGGGGATCCGTCGTGCTGAACCTGGCTTACAGCAACCTCGCGCGCGAGGTCTGGCTGAAGGCCGGACTGGACCCCCATGTGCCGAGCTTCACCACCATCATGCAGTGCAGCACGAGCATGGTTGGCGCCTTCGAGGCTGCCGGCCTGCTGGCGCGCGGCGGGCACGCCCTCGCCCTGGCCGGCGGTGTCGAGAGCATGAGCCGCGTCCAGATCGGCCTCGGGCAGAACCTGTCCGACTGGCTTCGCCGGCTCGGGCAGGGGCGCGGTCTGAAGCGGAAGCTCGGAGTCGCCGCCGCGCTCCGGCCGCGGGACATCCGGCTCTCCATCCCAGAAATCAAGAACCGCGTGACCGGCAAAAGCATGGGAGAGCACTGCGAAGAAATGGCCCGCGAGTGGAGGATCGGGCGTGTCGAGCAGGACGAGTTCGCGCTCAAGAGCCATCAAAGGACGATCGCCGCGCAGGATGCCGGTTTCTTCGACGACCTCATCGTGCCGGTGGAAAAAGTCTCGCGCGACGCGTTCCCGCGGCGGGATACGACGACCGAGAAGCTCGCCGCTTTGAGACCCGTCTTCGATCCCTCGAGCGGGCAGGGCACTCTCACGGCCGGAAACAGCTCGCCGCTGACCGACGGCGCCGCCGCCCTCTGGATCGCGACGGACGAGGGGCTCTCCCGCCTTCCCGCGAGGCTGCCGCGCGCCAGGCTCGTCGATTTCGAAATGGCGGCGGTGGACATCTTCCGCGAGGGGCTCCTGATGGCTCCGGTGGCTGCGATTGCGCGCATTCTCGCGCGCCAGGAGCTCCGCTACGAAGACGTCGCCCTCTGGGAAATCCACGAGGCGTTCGCGGCCCAGGTCCTGTGCAACGTGAAGGCCCTGGAGGATGAACGGTACGTCCGTGAGAAGTCGGGCGTACCCCACACCTTCGGCCCTTTCCCCCGGGACCGCGTCAACCCCAATGGCGGCAGCGTCGCCATCGGACACCCGTTCGGGGCCACGGGCGCACGGATCCTGAGCCAGTCGCTCAAAGAGCTCGCGGCCATGCCGTCCGGAAGCCGCGCCGTCGTCAGCGTCTGCGCTGACGGCGGTGTCGGCACGGTCGCACTGCTCCAGAGCTGACAGAAGCCGGTGGATGTAGAGTCCCATCATGGCGAAGAAGAAGAAACACCGTGAGAGAGCACCGTCCCGCAAGAAGAAGGCCGCCGCGAAGCGCGCGCCCCGGAGACGGGTGAAGGCACGGCGAGGCAAGAAGACCGCCGCCAAGAAGACGCCCGCCAGGAAGGCCACCGCCAGGAAAGAGAGCGGCAGGAAAACGAAAGGTGGCTCGACATCCAGGCGCGACCTCGGCGGGGCCGATTCACGAGTCGAAGCGCCCCTGGAGGAGCGCGGACTCGGCCCGGAGGCCGGCGGTCAGTCCGGCGATACGGAAGGTCTGTCGAGAGAAGAGCTCGCCGCTTCGGAGAGCGTGGAGGAGCTGCTCGAGGAGGGCCAGGCTTTCGAGGCGGGCATCATCAGCGGCGTCGAGAACGCTCCCGACGCCGACAAGGGCGGCGTCCGCACGCGGCAGGTTCCCGAGGATGACGTCCCCCAGGAGTACCTGGACGAGGACTGACCCGCACTCCTTCGCCAGTCTCGTCGAGGACCAGCTTCAAGAAGGTCTCTTCTCGCAATCCCCGGGACCGAAGCGCCTATTGGTCGGCCTTCTTCCCGGAATTTGCGTCCTCGGTCATGAGCATCCTCAGTATTCGAGGAGTAAGTCGTCCGGATAGCAAAACATCCAACGCTCACCTGGCTCCGCAGACGCGACGAGGGGTTCGCAGGCGGCGTCAGACATACCGGCCCTCTCCTTACTCGTGAAGAACCTGATGGACGAACGTAATTGCGATCGAGCCCTCGCCGACCGCCGAGGCGACGCGTTTAACGTTGCCGCAGCGCACGTCACCGACCGCGAACACTCCGGGGCGGCTCGTTTCGAGCAGATGCGGGGGCCGCGCGAGCGGCCAGCGCGCCGCCGCGAGATCCTCTTCCGACAGATCCGGCCCCGTCTTGATGAACCCGGCATCGTCGAGCGCGACACAGCCGTCGAGCCAGCCCGTGTTCGGGACCGCTCCGGTCATCGAGAAGAGGTGCCGAATGTCGTGAGTCGTGACGACCCCCGTTGCGTTGTCGCGCCACCTCACGCGCTCGAGAGAGTTGGAACCTTCGAGAACCACGATTTCCGTTCGCGGCCGGAAGATGATGGCGGGGTTGTCCTCAATCCGACGAATCAGGTATCGCGACATGCTCTCGGCCAGTCCCGCAGCACGGACGAGAACGTGCACGCGCTTCGCGGTCTGTGCCAGAAACACGGCAGCCTGTCCCGCTGAGTTTCCTCCGCCCACGACGACGACCTCTTCGTCGCGGCACAGTTGCGCTTCTATTGGCGTGGCGAAGTAGTACACTCCCGCGCCTTCGAATCGCTCCAAGTTTTCGACCTGCAACTTCCGGTACCGCGCGCCGGTCGCGATGACCACCGTCAGCGCCAGGAGGGGCGAACCGTCGTCGATCTCGATCGCGTACGGCTTCCTCTCGCAGGAGAGCCGCCTCGCCCCCCTCGCGACCATCAGCTCCGCCCCGAACTTCTCCGCCTGAGTCAGCGCCCTTGCCGCGAGATCCTGGCCCGAGATTCCGGTCGGAAACCCGAGGTAGTTCTCGATCTTCGAGCTCGAGCCGGCCTGCCCGCCCGGCGCCTCGGCTTCGAGCACCAGGACCTTGAGTCCCTCCGAGGCCCCGTACACCGCCGCCGCGAGGCCGGCCGGCCCCGCGCCGATGATGAGAACGTCGCGGAGGAGCGCCTGGTCGACGGTCTCGTTGAACCCCAGACAGTCGGCGATCTGCAGGTTGGTCGGGTTGCGAAGCACCACGTTCTCGCGGCAGATGAGCACCGGCACGTCGCCTTCTCCGACGCCGAACTTGTCGAGCAGGTCCTGTACTCCTGAATCGTGGTCGAGGTCGACGAAGGAATAGGGATGTCCGTTGCGGGTCAGGAACTCCTTAACACGCAGCGTCGCCTGGCAAAAATTCGATCCGATGAGAACCACGTCCCCGAGCCCGTGCGCGATCAGCTCGACCCTGCGAAGAATAAATGCCCGGAGGAAGATGTCGCCGAGCTCGCTGTCATTCTGGACGAGAGCGAGGAGATCGTCCCGCTTCACGTCGATAACCTCTCCCGGCTCGCCGATCCGGAGGCTGACGAGCGCCTGACGTCCCGAGAGCATGCTGATCTCTCCCGTGAACCGGCCCGGCCTCAGAACCGCGACTAACTGCTCGCCATCCTTCGACAGCCGAACGAGCTCGATCGACCCCGCTGTGACGACGAAGAACGACTCGGCCTGATGTCCCGCCGGCACCAGGACCTCCCCGCTCGATACCGCACGGGCATGCCCATGCCTGGCGACGCGCGCGACCTGCTCCGGCGTCAGCGTCGGAAACACCTGTTCGGCCGGCGCGGACATCGGCAGCGGGAAATCGGGCGTCGGCGAGCTCACCGTCGCTCCCGCTCGGCCGGGACCTGCGCCTGCGGGCGCATCGGCCTTGCGCCGCGGGAGCCCGCAGCGGGCGCGCACCAGCGCGACGCGCGAGGGCGACGTGGTTTGAAGGGCCTTGCGATCATGAATCGGCGTTCCAAAGTCGTTTGCGAAAGTACTCTTTCCAGCCCTCGGGAAGGGCGGGAAGCTTCGTAGCACGTTGCAGAAGGTCCTGGTTCTCGGCGTCCGAGGTGTAGAGACTCACGATGTCGGCGATTGTCAGCCCGCTGTCCCGGTTCTCTTCGCGTTCGATCGGATCACCGGCGCCGACCTCTCCCTCGCGAGAGACGGCCAGATAGAAGCCAGTGCGGTTGCTTTGAAGAAAGCGCTTCACCATCGCGGGGCTGTCAAAGCGAATTCCCAGCTTGAAGCACGGCATTCGTGGCTGTGTCACGGTGAACTCGGCTGAGCCAACGCGAAGCCTATCTCCAACCAGGAGCTGACCTTCCAGAAGTCCCTGGGTGGTGAAATTCTCTCCGAAGGCTCCCCAGGGAAGGTGGATGTCGCGGAGCTCCCTGCGCCAATAGGGGTAGTGCTCGGCTGGGTAGGCGTACACGGCCTTGTCGAGCCCGCCGTGCACGGAGAGGTCCGACTGCTGATCGCCGTCCAGGTTGAGCTTCGCAACGTGAATCCGGCCTTTGACCGGGCTCTTCCAGATCGACGTTCGCACAGACTTGCCGAGCCAGGTGACGTCTCGTGGAAGCCCGACGTTGACGGAGATCAGCTTCATCGGAAGGTCAAATCATCGAGTCTTCATCGGCCGCGGAGGCGGCGAGCCGCTTCTGAGCGCATCCGCTGCATGGCGTCGGTCTCCTGGTCGGAGTAGCGCTCCTCCTCCCAGGGGTCGGCGTGGAGGTGATAGCCGTTGACTTCCCAGAACCCCGGCTCGTTGACGTCCAGGAATTCGAACGCGCGAATCCACTTGGCGCTCTTCCAGAAGTAGAGCTTCGGCACCACGAGCCGGCAGGGGCCTCCGTGTTCCGTGGGCAGGTCCTGTCCGTCGTGCTTGAAGGCCAGGAGCGCGCTTTCATCGTGAAGGCCCGCCAGGGGGATGTTCGTCGTGTAGCCCCCCTCGCTGTGAGCCATCACGGCGACCGCTTCCGGCCGGACGCTCACCCGGCGCAGGATCTCTGAAACGGCGACTCCTTCCCACCGGTTGTCGAACCGGCTCCAGCGCGTCACGCAGTGGATGTCGGACGTGACCCCGACCCTCGGCAGCTCCAGGAACTCCTTCCACGTCCAAGAGACTTCCTCCTGAACCATGCCGAAGCACCGGAAGGTCCAGGTCTGCAGATCGACGCGGGGCGTCTCCCCGTAGGTGAGGACTGGCCACTTGTGCGTGAGGACCTGTCCCGGCGGCAGGCGCGCGCTGCCCTCCGTTTCCTTCATTGGAACATCTTCTCACCCGTCGAGCCGCTCCTCCATCCCTTCTCGGGCGGCACGCGGAAGCTACCAGGCGGCGGCGGACGAATGAGACCGAATCCATCCTCCGGTTCGAGAATACTTAGAGAGAAGGAGCGTGACGCCAGGGTCGAGTACCGATTCAAGGGGCAGACGCGCACGCACGCTGTGCAGATGCAGGGGGTCTCAGTCTGCACCCTGTTCGCAAAGGCAGGAACGATCTCGCGAAAGCAGTGAGCGACGACGAGATTGGGTGCGACGTAAGCCGCCAGGCGCGCTCGACTTGCCTTGCGCGCCGAGGCCGAATCTGGCAAGGATGTCCTATGGGGAAGGATCAGGGGACCGCCCTGGAGGTCGCCGGCCGCGAGGTCGCGATCACCAATCCCGACAAGGTTTTTTTTCGCGAGGCCGGCCATACGAAGCTGGACCTGGCGAGGTACTACGCGGCAGTCGCCGAGGGGGCACTCCGGGGGATCGCCGGCCGCCCGATCGTGCTCAAGCGCTATGTCAACGGCGCGGACCAGGAGCCCTTCTTCCAGAAGCGGGCCCCGGAGCAGCACCCCGAATGGATCGAGACGGTGGAGCTGCACTTTCCGTCGGGCCGGACGGCGCGGGAGGTCGTCGTGCGCGACGCGGCGCAGCTGCTCTGGATCGTAAACCTCGGATGCATTGATCTGAACCCGCATCCGGTGCGCGCCGACGACCTCGATCATCCCGACGAGCTCCGCGTAGATCTGGACCCCGGCCCGGGCGTCGCCTGGGACGAAGTGCGGCAGGTCACCATCATCGTTCGCGACGTGCTCGTGGAGCACGGCCTCGCCGGCTGGCCCAAAACCTCCGGATCGCGCGGCATGCACGTCAACGTGCGGATCGAGCGGCGCTGGAGCTTCGACCAGGTACGGCGCGCAACGCTGGCGCTCGCGCGCGAAGTCGAACGGCGCGCACCCGAGCGGGCGACCAGCAAGTGGTGGAAGGAGGAACGCCACGGCGTCTTCCTCGACTACAACCAGAACGCCAAAGACCGCACGGTGGCCTCCGCCTGGTCGGTGCGGCCCACGCCGGACGCGCGCGTGTCGATGCCGCTTGGATGGGACGAGGTCGCCGGCTGCGACCCGGCGGCGTTCACGCTCAAGACGGCGCCGGAGCGCCTGGCCCGGCGCGGCGACGCGGCGGCCGGTATCGACGCCTCCGCGGGATCACTGGAGGGGTTGCTGGAGCTGTCCGCCGCGCAGGAAGCCGCGGGCCTGGGCGACGCGCCCTGGCCGCCACACTACAGGAAGCAGGGCGGCGAGCCGCCGCGCGTCGCGCCGTCACGGCGAAAGAGCACCGACACCGGGAAACAAGCCGGCCGCCGGCGATCCAGCCAGCCGCTCGTCACTGTCGCGAACGCGAGACACAAGGACGAGGCGCTTGCCGGCCTCGAGCGCTGGAAGGCCCGCCATCCAGATGCCGCTGCCCGGCTCCATGAGGACGACGTCCTCGTGGACTCCATGCGCGGCCGCTCGAGCACGTGGACACGCATCCGAATAAACCTGCGCCGCGTTCCGGAATCCGAACGACCCGACCAGGAACCGCCGGATCCGGACTACGATCCCGTCGCTGCGCGCTAGCGTGGGACCTGCGCCTTTGGGCGCACCAGCGAGCGACTCGGCCGGATGCGGCCTCGATCGCTCACCTGATCCCGCGCTAGCGCTTCGCTTCCGCGGCGCGCGCCTCCTCCCTCGGTTACTTCGGGAGACTACGCGCGCCGCGACCGGGACTGAGACGAGTACTTGGACGCGCTCCTTGCGTGACCAAGGCCAGAACGACGATTACCCGGACAGGTTGCTAACGCGGCTTGCGGCCCGGCCTCGAGCGGCCGCGCGCGCCGAAGACGCGTTCCAGCTCGTAGGCCGGCGTGACCTCCAGCTGGTCGTAGCGGCACTCTTCGGGTCGCTTGTCGGGACGCCAGCGCACGAATTGGGCGGCGTGCCGGAAGCGCGTCCCCTGCATGTGGTCGTACGCAACCTCGCAGACACGCTCAGGCCTGAGCGGCTCCCAGCTCAAGTCCTTTCCGCGATTCCACCGGCTCGTCGCGCCGGGCAGGCGCTGCCCCTTCGCGGCCGCGTCCTCTTCCGCCTCGGCCCAGCCGCGCCAGGGGTGGCCCTCGAGCGCGTTCTCTCTCAAGGGCGAGAGCTCCGTGACGAGCTGCTTGCGCACCGCGGTGGTGAATGCCGCGGTCACGCCGACGTGGTGCAGCGTGCCCTCGTCGTCGTAGAGGCCGAGCAGGAGTGAGCCGACCATCGTTCCCGGACCGTTCTTGTGCCAGCGGAAACCGGCGACCACGCAGTCTGCCGTGCGCGTGTGCTTGACTTTGATCATGGTTCGCTCGCCGGCGCGGTAGGGCTCATCGAGACGCTTGGCCATGACGCCGTCGAGCCCGGCGCCCTCGAATCGGCTGAACCAGTCCCGCGCGAGGGCGCGATCGCGCGTCGCCGGTGAGAGATGCACCGGCGGCTTCGCGCCGGCGAGCTCCCTTTCGAGCCGTTCCCGCCGCGGTCCGCGAGCGGTACCTCGCGCAGGTCCTCCCTGTCCAGCGCCAGGAGGTCCCAGGCGACGTAGGATGCCGGCGTCTGCTCGGCCAGCAGTTTCACGCGCGACGCGGCCGGATGGATGCGCAGGAGCAGCGCCTCGAAGTCGAGCCCCCCTTTCCCGACAATGACGATCTCGCCGTCGAGGACACAGTGTGCGGGGAGCGCCGCACGCAGCGGCTCAATGAGCTCGGGGAAATACCGGTTCATCGGCCTCTCGTCGCGGCTCTGGAGCAGGATCTCATCGTCGTCGCGAAACACCAGCGTCCGGAAGCCGTCCCACTTAGGCTCGAACTGCCACCCTTCGCCCTCCGGCAGCCCATCGGCTGCGCGCGACAACATGGGCGCGATTGGCGAAGGGAAGGGAAGGCGCACGACCCGATCCTAGTTCAATGTATGGCGAAACCCGCCTCTTCTGGCGCCGCCGGGGCGGATTGTGAAGTCCCGAAACGACGATCGATCTCGAGCCGTACGTTGGAGTGATTTGGCAATCATCGGAATTGCCGAAGAACGCTGAGGGTTGCAACCCGGAGGAGTTTCTTTGGACGGAAAAGAGCCCGCGATCGCGACTGGCCTATCGACTGTCCCGGAGTCCGGCCCGGTCGTCGCGGCACCCGTACCGAAACCGACGCAGCGGTTCGACCGCTCCATCGTCGAAGGGCCCATTGGTCCGGCGGTCTGGCGGCTTGCCTGGCCGACGATGCTGCAGAACATCATCGCGGGGCTTCAGGGCATCATCGATCACGTCATGGTCGGCAACTTCGTCGGCTACACCGCCAACGCCGCCATCGGCGTGAGCTGGCAGATCGTCATCGTCGTCATCGTCTTCATCAGCTCGCTGTTCACGGGGATGTCCGTGCTTGTGGCGCGCTTTGCGGGAGCGAACGAGCCCGAGAAGGTCAATCGCGTCGTTTACCAGTCCTTTCTCACCGCGATTGCGCTGGCGGCGCTGATGGCCGTCGTTGGCTATCTTGCCGCGCCGGCCCTGCTCGACGCCGTCAACGCGGCTCCGGAGGTCCGGCGCGAGGCGCTCCCTTTCCTGCGCGCGATGTTCCTCGGCATCTTCGGCATGATGCTCTTCTTCATGTTGAGTGGAGCCTTCCGGGCCGCCGGCGACACCAGGACCCCGCTGCGGCTGGGGGTGACGATGACCGTGCTGACGATCGTGTTCAACGTCCTCCTGATTCCCCGGCTGGGCACGCTCGGCGCCGCGGTGGGCACCATCGCCAGCAGCACGATCGTGGCCGCCTACGGCGTGAGGCGGCTCTTCGCTCCGGGCTCGGTCATCCACTTTCACCGCGGTATGGATATGAGGCCGGACTTCGGCATCATCCGCTCGCTCTTTCGTTTCGGGCTGCCGACCGGCGTGCAGGGCATCGCCATGAACATCGCCGGCGTGTTGCTGCTGCGCTTCATCGGATCGCTCGAGCACAGCGCCGCGGCCCAGGCTGCCTACGCGGTGGGATACACGGAGCTGTTCTCGCTGATCACGTGGACGTCGGTGGGGCTGCTGGGAGCGTCGGCGACGATTGCGGGTCAGAATCTCGGCGCCGGCAACCCGGAGCGCGCGAGCCATGGCGTGGCCGTCGCCTCGCGGATCGGCCTCGCCCTGGCGGCGGCGGTGGGCCTGCTGTTCCTTGCGATCCCCGGGTCCCTGCTCGGGATCTTTGGAATGACCGAGCCGCTCGTCAAGTCGCTCGGGAAGGAACTTCTGAGGTTTCTGAGCGTATCGGGTCTCTTCGTCACCGTGGCCCTCACCTACACCGGCGGCCTGCAGGGCACCGGCGATACGCGTAGCCCCCTCTACATCTCGCTCATCTCTCAGATCGCGGTGCCGATCGGCCTCTGTACCGTATTCCAGGCGATCGGCGGTCTTCAGCCGGCCAACATCTGGTTGGCGATCGTGCTCGGGCATCTCACCCGAGCGACTCTCAGCGTCCTCAGATTTCGCCAGGGCAAGTGGCGACATATCGCCGTCGATATCGGACCCACGCGGCCGTACCTGTAGAGCGTGCAGCGGCCGTAGCGGCGCCTCGAGACGTCGCGAGAAGGGCCGGAAAGGCCCAGACGGCGAGCGGCGTCCTCCGGAACATCACAGGAAGCTCACGAGGGCATCCGTCGTTTCCTTCGGCCGTTCCTCGAGCACCCAGTGTCCGGTGTCCCTCAGGACGACCACCTTCACGTTCGTGGCGACCGCCTTCGCCTGCTGCCCGAGCGCTTCGCCAACTGCCCGTCTGTCCGCGATTCACGGAGATTCGGGTCAGGTCGAGCGCGCCCGTTCCGGGCGGGACCTCATCGCGGCAAGACCTCGGAGATGGGCAGTGTTGGGTCCCTGACTCAAGACGCGCGGACCCGCGCCGCGGGCCTGCCTGAATCCGAAAACTTGGGCGGCGCAGTTGGTGGGACCAAAACCTGGCGGCCCTGGAAATCGTTCATTAGAATAGAGCGTTGTGAAAACCGTGCAGTCTGCTCTCCTCAGCCCACCGGCCTCTCATCACGAGAGCCTCGGCATCGCCCTCTCCGCGATCGCGCGGACCGTGGCCGAGAGCCTGAAGTTGAAGGACGTCTTTTCGCGCGTCGCCGAAGCGGCGCGGCAGGTGCTGCCGTTCGATGTCATGGGGGTCAGTGTCGTGCAGGACCCCGACGTTCCATGGGACGACCTGGAAAACGTCGTCTTCTCGGCCTACGCCGTCGCCGGCGAGCTGCGGACACAGGATATCGGCCAGTACAGCCGGTCCGACGTTTCGCCCGGTCTGCGTTTGAACGAGATCGGCAAGGTCTTCCGGCATTCCGACGTCCGGACGGTACTCGACGCTTCCTACCTCCTCGACAGCCGGATCCTCGGCCTCGATTGCCAGTCGCTGATGTCCTGCCTGCTGCCGGCGGCTCGCCCGTTCGGGAGCATCTGGTTCTCCTCCTCCCGGGTCGGCGCCTTCGGCCCGGAGGACGAAGCCACAGTGCTCGCGATCGCGGACCTGGTGGCCGTGGCGCTCCAGCACGACCGGCTCTTCCGGGAGGAGCGAGAGCGCCGGCGCCGGAGCGAGGCGCTCGAGGCGCTGCTGCCGACACTGTCGAAGGCGCTCGACATCCGCCAGGTCTTCGACCAGCTCTCGGCCGCGGTCGGCGGGATCCTGCCGCACGACCGCATGGCGCTGGGCCTTTTCTCGGAGGACCGACAGGCGATCCGGATTCATGCCTATACGGGCGAGCGGGTTCCCGACATGCCCGAGTCGATTCGCCTCGATGCGCGTTCTCCCGCCGACGCCGATTGGAGCTATTTCCTCGTTCGAGATATGCGGAAGGAGCCCCAGTGCTGCGGCGGGAAGTGGGACGCCATGAAAGAGCATGGAATGCGATCCCTCCTGCGGGTGCCGGTGCGGCTGGAGGGAGAGATCGTCGGAGGCCTGAACTTCCTCTCGCGGACCGTCGGACAGTATCGCGAGGAGGACGCCGACATCGCCCGCCGGATCGCCGACCAGGTCGCGCTGGTGCTCTCCCACGAAAAACTGGCGGAGGAGGCGCGGATCGCGGCCGAGGCGCGCGAGGAGACGCAGCGGCTGGAGGGCCGGATCACCGCCCTGATGGACGCCTTCGCCTCGTATCTCGGAGGCCCGCGGCAAATCATCGGGAGCTCGAAGAGCTGGCGTGAGGCGCTCGATCTCGTCTCCAAAGTTGCGCCGACGGAGACGACGGTGCTGCTGACGGGGGAATCCGGCACCGGTAAGGAGGTCGTGGCGCGCGCGATCCACGCGGCCTCCCCGCGCTCGGGCAAGCCTTTCCTGGCAATCAACTGCGCGGCTCTCCCCGAGCAGCTCCTGGAGTCCGAGCTCTTCGGCTACGAGCGCGGCGCGTTCACCGGGGCCCTGCAGTCCCGCGCGGGAAAGATCGAGCAGGCGGCCGAAGGAGTGCTCTTCCTGGACGAAGTCGCCGAGATGTCTTCATCCGTCCAGGCGAAGTTCCTGCGCGTGCTCCAGGAGCGGGAGTTCCAGCGCCTGGGCGGATCGCGCGTCCAGAAGGCGGACGTGCGCATCATCGCGGCCACCAACCGCGACCTCTCGGCGGCGCTTGCTCGCGGAGAGTTCCGCGAGGATCTCTACTATCGCCTGCGCGTCTTCGAGATCGCGCTCCCTCCGTTGCGCGACAGGAAGGACGACATCCTCCCGCTGGCGGAAGCCTTCGTCGAGGAGATCGGGAAGACTGTCGGCAGACCCTGCGCGGGGATCTCGAAGCAGGCCCGCGACGCGCTGCTCTCGTACTCCTGGCCGGGGAACGTGCGTGAGCTGCGCAACGCGATCGAGCGGGCGATCATTCTCTGCGACGGGGGCCTGATCGCGGCCGAACACCTTCCCGCCCCGCGCCCCGGAAACGGGAAAGGCGCCGGATCAACGGCACTGGCGTCCAGTCAGAGCCTCGGGGACGTCGAACGCAACCTCGTGGAGAATGCGCTGAAGGAGGCCCGGAACAACAAGGCCCTCGCGGCTCGCCTCCTGGGGATCACGCGCTCCCAGCTCTACTCCCGCATTCAGAAGTACGGCATCAGCTAATTAGAAACTCTCTCCGTCGGCCGGTCGCCTCCCGGCGAGTCTTTTCCACTCGTTCCGCGGCGCAGCGGCACGCGGGTGATTCCCCGCGTTGAGCAAGTCACCCCCGACTTTCCAGTAGACCGCGATCGATCCAACGGAAGAAGGCGCCGAGCGCGGCTAGGCGGGCCCTGAGATAAACGCAACAAAATGGTTGCTTGTTGTTCCGGCCTCTGTGTAATATGCAACCAGGAGGTTGCTTATGACCGCGACGAGCACGGATCGGATCGAAAGGGAGATCGTCCTGCGCGCGCCTCGCTCCAGGGTCTGGCGGGCCCTCACGGATGCGACGGAGTTCGGCAGGTGGTTCCGGGTCGAGATGAAGGACCGCTTTGCGCCCGGCGCCGCCGCGCGAGGGCGCGTTACGTACCCGGGGTACGAGCACCTGACGTTCGAGGTCCAGGTCGAGCGCATGGAGCCCGAGCGCCTGTTCTCCTTCCGATGGCACCCCTACGCGGTCGATCCGAAGCAGGACTACTCGAAGGAGCCGACCACGCTGGTGGTGTTCGAGCTGGAGGAGATCCCGGAAGGCACTCGCCTGAAGGTGACCGAGTCCGGTTTCGACCAGATCCCGATCGCGCGCCGGGCCGAGGCGTTCCGCATGAACTCGCACGGCTGGGCGGAGCAGGTCCAGAACATCGCCACATATGTTGGCCAGGCGGCGTAGCCGGCGCGGCCAGGCCGCAGCCGTCGCTCGGTCGGCGCCCGTGTTCGCCGCCTTGGGTGACCGGACGCGTTTGCGTCTGGTCGCCCGGCTGGGCAGCGAAGGTCCGCTCTCCATCGCGCGCCTCACTGACGGCACGGACGTCACGCGACAGGCGGTCACCAAGCACCTGCGGGTGCTGGCGGACGCGGGCCTCGCGCGGAACGTGCGCCGGGGGCGCGAGCAGCTCTGGCAGCTGGAGGCAGCGTCGCTCGAGGAGGCTCGTCGCTCGCTCGATTCGGTCGCGCAGCGCTGGGAAGAGGCGCTCCTGCGGCTCAAGGCGGGGGTGGAAGAAGACTGAGCCGTCAGCGGAGCTTGCTAGCGCTTCTTCGTGTCGGCCCCGATCGTGAGCTTGAACCCGTCGGGATCGGTCAGGGCGAAGTCGCGCGTTCCCCAGGGCTGGTCGCGCGGCTCCTGGTCGAGCTTGCCGCCACGCGCCTCGATCCCCTTCGCGAGAGCGTCGACGTCCTGAGTCGTCGTACAGTACAGCCGAAAACCCTCTCCCTTCTTCCGGTCACGGCCTTTCTTCCAATCGTCCTGTCCGATCATGAAAGTGACGCCGCCGGCCTGGAGCGAGACTCCGGTCAGCTTTCCGTCCTGCTCCCAGCGCTCTTCGACGACGAATCCGAGGACGTCCCGGTACCAGGCGAGACTTTTCTGGAGGTCGTTCACGGTGAAGCCGGGCGATGCCTCGCTCATCTTCAGCGTGTCCGGTTTCGCGCGAGTCTTGGCGGGCGTGGCCTTCGCTTTCTTCGAGGGGATGTTTCTCGAGGGAGCTTTCGTCGCCCTTTTATTCTTTGCCATCTCCTGCCTCCTTCTGTCGTTCGAGCCGGCCTTTCCGACGGACCGAGTCAACTGCGTGGCGATTCCGTTTCGACGTCTCTGACCGGACGAGCCCGCACGCGTCGCTGCAAGATGGCCGCCACGATGGTTCAGTGAGACGTAACGGCGGCGCCGGGCTGGCGTCGATTTCTCGACACTCTGCCGAAAAATCCGCGGACACTTTCTCCGCCCGGAGGCCGCCGAGAATGCGGATTCTCTCGCCTAGGTAACTCATCGCGAAGGGTTTCCTGCGCGCTTTCCCTCCGTGAATCCAGACTGGCATGGAGCATGTAATTCCGCTCGGTGTCGATTTCGGAATCTTCCGTTCGACTCATTAGAGAAAGGTCAGTCACGCGGATGTCACAGAGATGTGTGGAAATGCTCTTGGGAAAGATCCTGACCGACGAGGATTTCCGAAGGTCCTTCTTTCCCGTTCAACCTTCCAGCTTCGAAATGGCGGCGGCCCATGGCCTGGAACTGACGCCGGTCGAGCGAAGCGCGCTGTCCACTCTGCGGCTGCGGCGCTTTGCCTTCATCGCCCAGACTCTCGACCCGCGCATCTCGCGGTCGTGCGTCTCGAGACCGAAGGGCTGGGGCCGCGGAACCTCCGGCACGGGAAGCGGCAACTGGGGCGTTTCATGAGACCTCGGGCGGCTCTCGTTCTCTGGCTGGCCGCGGCGGCGCTCCGGGCCGCGGATCCCGCTCCTCTGACCCTGACGCTCCAGGAGGCCACGCGCCGGGCCCTCGAGCGCAATACAACACTGGCGGTCGAGCGTGAGAACCTGGAGCAGGCGGGCCTCGGGATCCTCGGCGCCAGAGGCGCCTACGACACTCTCTGGAGCGCCGATCTAGGATGGCGGCGTCACACCGACCCGATCAACTCCGCCTTCTCCGGCGCGCCGGCGGGAAAGCTCGCACCCGAAAACGAATCGGGGACCGCCTCGACCTCCCTCTCGCAGCTCCTCCCCACGGGAGGCTCGGTTTCGCTCCTGACCGGCTGGGAGAGAGCGACGACAAACGGCGCCTTCACCATCCTGTCGCCGGCCTACTCGACCGACATCGTGGCGTCGTTGCGGCAGCCGTTGTTGCGCAACCTCGCGATCGATCCGGCCCGGGAGGCGATCCGCGTAGCTTCCGCGAATCGGGATGCCTCGCAGGCTCGCCTGCGCCGGGCCGTCTCGGACACGATCGGTCAGGTGGACGCCGCATACTGGAGTCTCGTCGCGGCCCGCCGCAATGTCCTGTCGTTCGAGAGCTCCGTGGCTCTCGCGGACCGTCAGCTCTCCGAAACGAAGATCCGCGTGGACGCGGGCGCCCTGAGCAAGACCGATATCGCGCAGCCCACAGCCGAACGGGAGCGCCGCAAGGGAGACCTGGTGCTGTCCCGTCAGCGCGTCGAGGAGGCGGAGAACACGCTGAAGTTGCTGGTGTTGGGCGATCCGAGCGATTCCGCCTGGCCGGCGCAGATCGTTCCCACCGACGACCCGGAGTCGTCGGCCGAGCCTGTTCCCCTCGCGGCCGCACTCGACACGGCCGTTTCGCGGAGACCCGAGATCTCCGAGGCCCGAGCGGCGCGCTCCCGCGTCGCGGTGCAGGTTGAAGGCCGCAAGAGCGATCTGCTGCCTCGCCTCGATCTGGTCGCCGCCTACGGGCGACGCGGTCTGGCCGGACGAGAAAATCCGAACGCCGTTGGGCTGAACGGCCAGCCGGTCATCGTGCCGGGAGCACTCGAAGGGGGATGGGGGCGCTCCTATGGGACGATTCGTGACAATGAGTTCCCCGACGCCTCGGTCGGGGTCTCGTTCTCCCTCCCCATCGGCAACCGCACGGCCCGCGCGAACCTGGCGATCGCGAAGTCGGCGCTCTCGCAGGCTGCGATCGGCGTTTCAGCGGCCGAGCAGCAGGTCCAGGCCGAGGTCCGCAATGCGGTCTTCTCGCTCGATTCGGCGCGCCAGCGCATCGAGGCGGCCCGCGCCGCCCGCGTCGCTGCCGAGACGCAGCTCTACGCGGAGCAGGAGCGCTTCCAGGTGGGTCTTTCGACAAACTTCCTCGTTCTGACACGTCAGAACGACCTGACCAACGCCCGGGTCACCGAGACCGGGGCGCTGACGGACTACCGCAAGGCGGAGACTGAGCTCGCCCGCGCCACGGGCGTCCTGCTCGAGCAACGGCGCATCGAAATCGAGAAACCGGCTGGAGGAAGCGCCCCCGGCGACGGACTCACGCATTGAGATTGGAGGTCTGGCTCTCATGAAGAAGCGAATGACACTGATGTTGCTGGGAGTGGTCGTGTTCCTCACGGCCATCGGCGCGGTGAAGTATGGCCAGGTCAAGAAGGCCATCGCTCAGCACTCCTCCTTCCAGCCGCCCCCCGAGGCCGTGACCACGATCGTGGCCAGGCAGGAGCAATGGCCGGCGAACCTCGCCGAGATCGGAACCGTGGCCGCGGTGCACGGCGTTACGGTCAGCGCGGACCTGCCCGGCATCGTGGACCAGATCCACTTCGATTCCGGGAAGGCGGTCCGGGAGGGCACCGTCCTCGTGCAGCTGGACACGCGTGAGGAGCGCTCGCAACTGGCCGCGGCGGAGGCGCAGCAGAAGCTCTCCCGCGTCAACTTCGACCGGGTCAGCGGCCTGCTCGAGAAGGGAGTCATTTCCCAGGCGGACTTCGACAAGGCCGCGGCGGAGAACACGCAGGGCCGGGCCAAGGTCGGGGAGATCCGCGCCACGATCGAACGCAAGACGATCCGCGCCCCGTTCACTGGGATCCTGGGGATCCGGCAGGTCAACCTCGGCCAGTACCTGGCCGGAGGAGCGCCGGTCGTCCCGCTCCAGTCCCTCGATCCGATCTACGTGAACTTCTCCGTGCCCCAACAGGAGATCGCCCGCGTGAGGATCGGCGGCGGAGTGCGCGTCGCGGCCAGCGGATCCGCCGGCTCGCCGCCCGCTCAGTTCACCGGAAAGATCACCGCACTCGACTCGGTCGTGAACGAAGCGACCCGCAACGTCCAGGTCCAGGCCACGCTCGCGAACCCGGAGGGGAAGCTGAAGCCCGGCATGTTCGTGGACACGAAGGTCCTCCTGCCAGCGAGCGAGACGGTCATCGCGCTTCCAGCCTCCGCGATCAACTACGCGCCGTACGGCGACTCCGTCTTCATCGTGACGGACCTGAAGCAACCCGACGGCAAGGTCTACCGCGGTGTGCGCCAGCAGATCGTCAAGCTCGGCCCGGGGCGCGGGGACCAGGTCGCGGTCGTCTCCGGGCTCAAGGCCGGCGAGGAGGTCGTGACCTCCGGGGTCTTCAAGCTCCGCAACGGCGCCACGATCCGGGTCAACAACAAGACGCAGCCCGGCAACAACCCGGCACCCAAGCCCGAGGACAGCTAACCAGCGAACCCCGCTGAGAGGACAGCGAACATGAAATTCACCGATCTCTTCGTCAAGCGTCCCGTTCTGGCCATCGTCGTCAGCCTGGTCATCCTGATCGCCGGGCTGCAGGCGATCCGGTCCCTGTCGGTGCGGCAGTTCCCGAGGACGGACATCGCGGTCGTGAAGGTGACGACGGCGTACGTGGGCGCCAACGCCGACCTGGTGCGCGGCTTCATCACCACGCCGCTGGAAAGGGTCATCGCCAGCGCGGACGGCATCGACTACATGGAGTCCTCGAGCGCGCAGGGGGTGAGCACGATCACCGTGCACCTGAAGCTGAACTACGACACCAACGCCGCCCTGACGCAGGTCCAGTCGAAGGTCGCGCAGGTCCGCAACGACCTCCCCCCGGAGGCCGAGGCGCCGGTCATCAATCTGGAGACCGCGGACACGCAGTTCGCGGCGATCTACATCGGGTTCTCCTCCGAGAACCTCGACCAGAACCAGATCACCGATTACCTGACGCGCGTCGTCCAGCCCAAGCTCTCGGCGATCTCCGGCGTGCAGAGGGCCGACATCCTCGGCAGCCGGACGTTCGCGATGAGGGTCTGGTTGAAGCCCGACCGGATGGCCGCCCTGGGGATTTCGCCGTCGCAGGTGCGCAGCGCGTTGGCCAACAACAACTCCCTCTCCGCCCTGGGCAAGACGAACGGGTCCATGGTGTCGGTCAACCTCGTCGCCAACACCAACCTCCAGACCGCCGAGGAGTTTCGCCAGCTCGTGGTCAAGGAAGACAAAGGCGTCATCGTGCGACTGGGCGAGATCGCCGACGTGGTGCTCGGCGCCGAGAACTACGAGTCCGACGTCCGGTTCAACGGACAGGCCGCCACGTTCATGGGGGTGTGGGTCCTGCCGACCGCCAACACACTCTCCGTGATCAAGAACGTGCGCGACGCGATCCCCGACATCCGTTCGCAGCTCCCCGTCGGCATGAAGGTCGGGATTCCGTACGACTCGACCGCCTACATCCAGGACGCGATCCGCGAGGTCCTGAAGACCCTGACGGTCACGCTCCTGATCGTGATCTTCGTCATCTTCCTCTTCCTCGGCTCCTTCCGATCGGTGCTCATCCCGATCGTCGCGATCCCCGTCTCGCTCGTCGGCGCCGTCTTCCTGATGCTGGTCGCCGGGTTCACGATCAACCTGCTGACGCTTCTGGGCATCGTGCTGTCCGTCGGTCTCGTCGTGGACGACGCGATCATCATCGTGGAGAACGTGGAACGGCATCTGCACCTGGGAGAACAGCCGTTTGACGCCGCGCTCAAGGCCGCGCGGGAGCTCGCCGGCCCGATCATCGCCATGACGATCACGCTGGCGGCGGTGTACGCGCCCATCGGCATCCAGGGAGGCCTGACCGGCGCGCTCTTCCGGGAGTTCGCGTTCACCCTCGCCGGCGCCGTGATCATCTCCGGAGTCGTGGCGCTCACGCTCTCCCCGATGATGAGCTCCAGGCTCCTGCGCGCCGGCGGCTCCGACCGCGGCTTCGCCGGGATGATCAACCGGCACTTCGAGGTCGTCCGGAAGACGTACGCCCGCCTGCTGACGGGGACTCTCAACTATCGGCCGGTCGTCTTCGCCCTGTGGGCAATCGTCGCCCTGCTGATCGTCCCTTTCTACATGTTCTCGCAGAGGGAGTTGGCGCCCAAGGAAGACCAGAGCGTCGTGTTCGGACTCATCCAGGCGGCGCCCAACGCGACCATCGACCAGACCAAGCTCTTCTCCTCGCAGGTCCACGACGTCTACCGGTCGTTCCCCGAGGCGGAGAGCATCTTCCAGATCACGGCCCCCAACGGCGGCTTCGGGGGCATGGTCACCAAGCCCTGGAGCCAGCGTAAGAAGACGACGGAACAGCTCCAGGTGGAGGCCGCCGGCAAGCTCTCGACGATCGCCGGAGTGCGCGTGATCTCGCTCATCCCGCCGGCGCTGCCGGGAGGCGGAGACTACCCGGTGGACTTCGTCATCGCCTCCACGGCCGAACCGGAACGACTGACGGAGTTTGCCAACCAGCTCGTCGGGAAGGCGTTCGCCAGCGGCCTCTTCATGTTCGCCGACTCCGACCTGAAGTTCGACCAGCCGCAGGCCGAGGTCGTGTTCGACCGCGACAAGGTCCGCTCCCAGGGCGTGGATCTGGGCCAGGCTGGAAGCGACCTCGCGACGATGCTCGGCGGCAACTACGTCAACCGCTTCAGCATCCAGGGGCGCAGCTACAAGGTCATCCCCCAGATCAAGCGCTCGGAGCGACTGACGCCGGACCAGCTCGAGCAGATCTACGTCACCGGCGCCGGCAACAAACTGGTGCCCCTCTCGACCTTCGCGACGCTCAAGACCTCGACCGAGCCCCGGGAGTTGAAGCGCTTCCAGCAGTTGAACGCCGTGCGCATCCAGGGCGTCATCCCGCCGGGAGTTTCGCTCGACCGGGCGCTCAAGTTCCTCGAGGGCGAGGCCTCTCGCTCCCTGCCGAAGGGCTTTACCATCGACTATGCCGGCGAATCGCGCCAGCTCCGGGTCGAGGGAGGCAAGTTCCTCGGCACGTTCCTGCTCTCGGGAATCCTGATCTACCTCGTGCTCGCCGCCCAGTTCGAGAGCTTCCGGGACCCGTTCATCATCCTGGCGGGCTCGGTCCCGCTGGCCCTGTCCGGCGCGCTGCTCTTCTCGTTCCTCGGGCTGACGACCCTGAACATCTACAGCCAGGTCGGCCTGATCACGCTCGTCGGTCTCGTGTCGAAGAACGGGATCCTGATCGTCGAGTTCGCCAACAACCTCCAGGAGCAGGGAAAAGACAAGCTCCACGCCGTCATCGAGGCGGCCGCCACGCGATTGCGCCCGATCCTCATGACGACGGCCGCGACGGTCATGGGGCATTTCCCGCTCGTCTTCGCCACCGGCCCCGGAGCCGGCGCCCGCAACTCGATCGGCATGATGCTCGTCACCGGCATGATCATCGGCTCGGCCTTCACTCTCTTCGTCGTACCGTCGATCTACGTGCTGGTGGCGAAGACCCACAGGGCCGCCGCGTCCGAGCAGGAGCCCGGACCGGAGGCCGAGGTCCCGGAAGTGGCGCAGGCGGTGTGACGAGATGAAACCCCCGGCGAAGCCTCGACCGGGTGAGAGGTGGCCATGAACTCAAGTGCGCTTCGGATTCTTCTTCAAACGACGACGCCGGCCAGTCATGATGACTGGTCGATAGACAGCTTCTCTCTTCTGCGCCGGCAACTGGAGGCGTTCGGCGCGCAGGGCCGGCCGGTCGTCGTCACGGCGAGAAACAGAGAGGTCTCGGGCTCGGCGAACGATCCCATCCTGGCAGAGATCGACCAATCCGATTTCGATGAGCTGTGGCTCTTCGCTCTGGATTGGGGCGCCGGGCTGACCGCGGAGGAGTGCGCCGCCATCGGCCGCTTTCGGCGCCGGGGCGGAGGACTCGTCACGGCCCGGGATCATCAGGATCTGGGCTCCTCGCTGTGTTTCCTGGATGGCGGTGTTGGCGCGGCCAATCACTTCCACAGCCGAAACTGCGAGGCTGACGCCTCCCGCCGTGGAGCCGACGACCGGGAGACGACGATGATCTCCTGGCCCAACTATCACTCCGGGTCGAACGGCGACTTCCAGAGGATCACGGCGATCGGGCCGGTTCACCCGCTGCTCCTCGATCCGGAGAATCGAAAGCGCACGCTCGAGTTCTTCCCCTCGCATCCTCACGAGGGCGCGGTGAGCGCTCCGCCCGAAGACGAGTCGGCGCGCGTCATCGCCGTAGGCCACAGCACCGCCAGCGGGCGGCCCTTCAATCTGGTTGTCGCCTTCGAGAGCCGCAGCGACCGGGACGGCCCCTTGCCAGGACGGGCCGTGGCTCACTCCAGCTTCCACCATTTCGCCGACTACAACTGGGATACGCGAAGTGGCGCACCCTCCTTCGTCACCGAACCGGAGGGAACGGGCATGGCTTCGAACGCCCGAGCGGCTGCGGACATTCGAGCCTACGTCGGAAATCTCGCCCGCTGGGCCGCACCGGCCGGCAAGCGGGCCCCTGAAAGGAAAACGCGCATTGGTCGGCGACTGGAAGACGCCACCGGTGCCGTCGTGTCAGCATTGTCTCAAGCGGAAGCCGATCGATGGGAGGCTGGCGTTGGAAGTACCGAGTCACAGAGGAGTGATGCATGAAGATGACCGATTTCTTCCTTGCCCAACTCGAAGTGGAATCGGGCCGGACGCGCCGCGCGCTCCAAAATGTTCCCGAGGGGCGCGAGGACTGGAAGCCTCACGAAAAATCGATGACTCTCGGAAGGCTGGCCATGCTCGTCGCGAGAATGCCCTCGTGGGTTGCGATGGTCATCCAGCGGGACGATCTTGATCTGAAGCCCGCGGGCGGTTCGAACGTCGACCAGCGTCCGTTGCGCACCAGGGGCGAATTGGTGCAAGCGCTCGACGATGGGGTCGCTCAGGCGCGAGATGCTCTCGCCGACGCCACCGATGAACATCTGCTCAAACCGTGGCGGCTGCTCGTCGCCGGCCAGGTCGTCAGCGAGGACGCGCGGCACGGCGTGTTGCGCGACACCTTCATGCACCTCGCGCATCATCGAGGCCAGCTGACTGTCTACCTGCGCCTCAACGGAGAGCCTGTTCCGGCGATTTACGGCCCGTCGGCCGACGATGCACGGTTTGACTGAGAGTGACGTGCCCCCATCCCTACCTGGGAATCCCTCACCGGTTCCAAAGAAGTTTGGTTCTTCAACGGTTACAAATCGTGGGCCGAGCAGAAGCAGGCCGTCGAAGACTACGCGAAGAAAGCCTCGCCCCCGCGGCAGGTAAGTTAAGAGGAAGATCACGCTCAACATTCGCCCGGGCGGTCCCGCGGCAGAAGCGCAGGGCGCGAGGCCCGAGGCCTGTCGGGGGGGAGGCTCAGCCCTCCCCGACCACTGCGGCGATCTCCATCAGCGTGAAGATCCTGGGCTCGCTCGAGGGGAGCGGCGGGACGTCTCGATTGACGGCGGTAAGACCTGGTTCGCGGACCAGATTCGCATCGAGGCAACCCGCGCCGGCGACTCCGCGAAGTAAGAACCGCAGCTGTCAGCCCGGTGGATCGCCGGGCCGGCCGGGAGAACTGAAATGCTCGCGGCACCCGGGCAGACAGCGGACCGCCGTCGTTCGCCAGCCGTGCGGGTCTCTCTCGACGGAAAGAACTCTCCATCGGGAAGTCCCGCCCGCGGGCTCCTCCAGTGTCAGCTCTTCTTGAGGTTCGTGGCGCGACCGCAGAACCGTCTTGACGACCTCGTGATTGCCGGTCTTCCAGATTCGAAGCGACACCGTCGATTATCTATCGCCCCCCGTTCAAGGCAGGACGTTGAAACGGCGAACTCCCCGAGGGCGATAGAGTTCGAAATCTCTCCGATCAATCGTGAAGACGGTCGAGATCCGTTCTCTCTCGGCGACCCGGACCAGAGCCGCGTCGGCGAGGTCCATCGGCAGGTCGCGGTACTTACGCATAAGTTCCCTCATTCGCGGGAGATCGGCCTTATCGAGCGGCAGAATCTTGACGGCATCGCCCTCGAGGAGACGCCAGAGCGCGTCCTGGGCCGCTGCCGAAAAGCCCAGCAGATACATGGCATCGGTAATCGCCGGCCACACGGTGCCCAAGGGCTCGCGGATCCGTTTGAGAGCTTCCTTGCAAGAACGGTGGTGCCGGTCGTCGGCGTGGATCAGCGCAACCAACGGCCCGGCGTCAATCAGAATCAGGAGAGTTTCCTCCCATCGAGCAGCCGCCGAAACCGCTCTCCAGTCCGCTCGGAGAGATCCGGCGGACCGCCCCGGACCCGTCCGATAACGACCCGGAAGGCGTCGTAGGGCCGTCGGTCGCGAACCCGCCGCCGCCTGGTCTTGGCGGCCAGCCTGACGGCGTCGCGAACGACCTCCGACTTGCTCGAGCCTCGCTCCCGCGCGAGATCTTCCAGGAGCCGCTCCGTCTCGGCATCCATCCGAACGCTTGTCGTCACGAGTCCTCCGTAATACGCAAGCGTATTACAACACCCGCCGCCGTGCAAGACTCTCACAGATCTGGCCCCGACGGGCCGCCTCGGTGGCATGGCGGCACGCCCGAGACGCGTGACGCTGGTTGACCCCGGAGAGCGAATTCTGGCCGGTAAGGGAGGGATCGGGTAGAGTCTGGACCACAGTGTTGCGGATCTCTGGTGTTGTCCGCCGGTCAACCCGCAGCCCGAGGTCGCAGTTGGAGATCTATCAGTCCATCGTTGAACGGTTTCGCGCAAAGCAGATCGACATTCCATTCCCTCACAGCGACGTGCGATTACTCGTCGACCCGCCGACGGCGCGGTAGAACGCCGCCGGCGAACTAGCACCGCGCCGGCTCTGGCGCGCAGCCCAGGTGGAAGGAGAGCGGTTCAGTAGAGAACAGAGAGGCACGTAACGCCGCCGTCGCGTTTCTCGAACTCGCTCACCGAGATTCGTTGTACCCGAAAACCCGCTCTTTGGATTTGCGCCGTGGTCTCGGGATATCCAGCCGGGACGACCGCCCATTCCCCGTGAACGAGGACGTTCGCGGCGGACGGCTCCGACTCCGCAACGGGAACGACGTCGAATCCTCTCGACCGTGCGAAGGGTTCAAGAGCTCTTACGGCCAGAAGCTTGCGATCGCCGAGGTAGGCGCACCCGCTCAGGAGATGAAGAAGACCGGGAGACAGCGAAACGCCTTCCACGCTGCGCCTCGAGCCAAGAATCTCGCGTAGCCCCGCGACCGCCGCCTCGTTGGAGCGCTCCGACATCCCGACGAAGAGAGTGTCCTCCGTGATCAGCACGTCCCCCCAGTCGAGGCAGGAGGGCGGCGGCAGCTCGACGACCGGATAGGACCGTCCGAGCACTTCGACGAGCGCCTCGGCCTCTCCGCCGCGAGACGCGACCGCCGAGGGCCCCACGATCGCGCGCCCGTCCACGACGCAGACCCGATCCTGAACGAACACAGCGTCCGGATGATCGTCATCCGCGGGAAGTTCCGTCACTTCAAGCCCCACATGCCGCAGCGTGGCCACGTACCCCCTGTGTTGCCGCAGCGCCAGCTCCAAGTCGACCCCGGGCCGAGGCTCCCTCTGCGTCAACGCCTCCGGGTAAGTCCTCCCCGGTGCCCGAACGATCGCTCGCGATGGCATCGGCGGACAGGCTCTCAGAGCCAGTCGTCGACCTTCAGCCCGTCGACCCGCGAGAACTCCCGGACGTTGTGAGTCACGACCGTCAGCCGACGAGACTTCGCGATGGCCGCAATCAACAGGTCACGCTCACCAATGGGCAAGCCTGCCTTTTCGAGTTGAGCACGGATCTGCGCGTACTCTTCGGCAGCCTCGCTGGCGAAGGGCAGGATTTCGAACGGTTTCAAGAAGGCGTCCACGCTCGCGCGTGTGCTGTGCGGCCGGCTGCTTTTTGCCGCGCCGAACCAAAGCTCCGCGACAGTTATGGCGCTGATACCGAGGTCATCGGGGCTGTGCTCTTGAAGGCGACGCAGCATCGCCGGCTCGCGTTTGATGGAATAGATGCAGGTGTTCGTATCCAGGAGATAGATCAATCGATCTCAACTCGGCCCAGGCCACCGGGTAGCGGATCCGGTGCTCGGAAGTCCTTCGGGACCTTGCCCCAACTCTTCCAGTAGCCCGGGGGCCACTGGCGGCGCTTCTTCGGCTCGAGAATCACCCTCTTACCAGCCCTGCGAATGTTGACCTCGTCTCCCTCAAAACGGAATTCCTTCGGAAGCCGCACAGCCTGGCTTCTCCCATTCCGAAACAGCTTCGCCGTCGCCATAATAGATACCAGTATATACCATCTAACCTCTCTGCGCATCGATGAAGCGCAGGTAGTCGGTCGAGGCTGCCTTCCGGCCGAGCTGGCGCAGCAGCGTCGCGACCTGTCCGCGGTGGTATGTGCCGTGGCCCCGGTCGCGGCGCGCGAAGTCTCCCAGAGGGGAGGAGGCGCGCGCCGCGGGAGCGAAGCCCGGGAGCTGATGAGCCCGCAGGGTGAAATCCAAGCAGAGCGGGCGTCGCGACGGCTATTCCGGCTTCCACCTCGGCACGCGCCCCGGCGTCCAAGGCGCGCCGAGCGACTCGGCGCGGTCCTCGAGCGCCTTCAGGTCGACCTCCACGATCTGCGTCAGGCGCGCGAGGGCGCCGGCGAAGTCGTGGGCCGCCAGGTCGTACGCCTTCCGGTGCGTCGCGGTCGGCATTCCAGTCGTCGACCAGTGGCCGGAGACGATCGAGGAGACCCGCTCGGCGATGGAAGGCGGCTCCGGCTCGTTGTAGCGCGAGCGGACCGTCGCCCCCGTCAGCTCCTCGCCAACGTCCTTCAGGCGCGCCTCGAGCGCGCCCGCCTGAGCGTAGAGCTTCGCGTCGGCGCCGGTCGTGTCGACGAGCGCCTTCTTCAGGACGGAGATTCTTTCGAGCGTCTCCTTCACGAGCTTGCCGGCGCCGAGGACCGCGCGCTGCAGGCTCGCCGTCTTCCGCTGGAACGCGAGGAGCTCGGCGCGCTGCTCCTTCCCGAGGCCTCCGCTCCCGACCGGCTGCACGATGAACGCCTGCGCCTCGGAAAGCGCCGTCTCGACGCCGTCGACGCGCTTCGCCATCGTCACGCGGTAGGACCCGGGGACCGCGAGGGGACCCTCCCGCTTGTCCGCGAACGGGTCGTCGTCTTTCGGAGGCTTCGGATCGGTCGGGTGCGGCGCCGGATAGCGAAGGTCCCACGCGACGCGGTGAAAACCCGCCTTCACCGGACCCGCGATGCGGCGGACGACGTTCCCGCTCTCGTCGCTCACGGTCACGACGACGGCGGGTTCTTCCTCCCGCGCCTCGGACTTCAGCTCCTCCCAGCTCGGATAGGAAATCTCATGACCGCGCTCGACCGTCCGCTTCTCCTCCTCCTGGCGTGTGGCCCGGCGGCTCCTGATCTCGTCCTTCAAGTAGTAGGTCACGGCCGCGCCGAACCCGGGATTCGGGGCCTCATAGAACGCCTCGCCCTGGAAGGACTTCTCCTTGAGCCCCAGCGGTTCCGCCGGCACGTAGAACTCCGCGGACTTCACCGGGAAGAGGGCGGCTCCCTTCTCGAGCGACTCCTTCGAGACGCGCCGCAGCGCGGAGTAGTCGTCGAGGACGTAGAACCCGCGCCCGAAGGTGGCGAGCACCAGATCGTTCGCGCGCCGCTGGATCGCGAGGTCGCGCACCGCGATCGGCGGCAGGCCGCCCTTGAGCTGGATCCACTTCTTGCCGCCGTCGAGCGTGAAGAAAAGTCCGAACTCCGTCCCGGCGAAAAGGAGGTCGGGCTTCTCGAAGTCCTGTGCGATCGCGTAGACGGTCCCGCGCTTGGGCAGGTCCCCGGCGATCGAGGTCCACGTCGCGCCCCGGTCATCGCTCCGGAGAAGCAACGGCGCGAAGTCGCCGCGCTGATGGTCATCGAATGCCGCGAAGACGACGTTCTGATCGAACCAGGACGGGAAGAGAAAGGAGACGTACGTCTGCGCCGGCACTCCCGGGAAGCTCGCGATCTTCCGCCAGGAGCGGCCGCCGTCCTCGGTCACCTGCACGAGACCGTCGTCGGTGCCGGCGAAGAGAAGTCCCTCCTTTTTCGGCGACTCGGCGAGCGACACGATGTTCCCGTAGAAGCTGGTCGAGGCGTTCTTCGCGACGGCGTCGACGCTCCAGACGCGCCCCATCACGGGGAGCTTGTTCCGGTCGATCTGGGCGGTGAGGTCGCCCGAGATCGGCGTCCACGAATCGCCGCGGTCGTCGCTCTTAAAGACGCGCTGCGCCGCGAAGTAGAGACGCGAGTGCGAGAACGGGCTGATGATCAGCGGCGAGTCCCAGTTCCAGCGCAGCGGCGCCTCGCCGGCTAGGGACTGCGGCTGGATGCCGACACTCTCCCCTGTCTTCCTGTCGTGCCGGACGAGGACGCCGTGCTGCGACTCGGCGTAGACGACGTTGGGGTCGGTCGGGTCCATGCGCGGCTGGAAACCGTCGCCGCCCGTCGCCACGTACCAGTCGGAGTTGCGGATGCCGTGCGTCGTCAGCGTGCGCGACGGGCCGCAGAGCGTGAAGTTGTCCTGCGTCCCGCCGCAGACGTTGTACGCGGGCGCGTCGTTGTCGACGGCCACGCGGTAGAACTGCGTGATCGGCAGGTTCGCGGTGAACGCCCAGGTCGCCGCGCGATCCCACGACTCGTAAACGCCGCCGTCGCACCCGGCGATCAGATGGTCGGTGTTTTCCGGGTCGATCCAGAGCGCGTGGTTGTCCACGTGCTTGAACTTCTCGCCCACCTTCTTCCACGTCTTTCCGCCGTCTTCGGTCACCATCATCCAGGTGTCCATCGCGTAGACGCGGTCCTTGTTCTTCGGGTCGGGGACGAGCTCGTTGTAATACTGCGGCGACGTCGAGACCTGGTCGCCCGTCCGCTCCCAGCTCCCGCCGCCGTCCGTCGAGCGGTAGAAGCCCTTGTCCTTCTCGGCCGACGCCTCGATGATGGCGTAGACGACGTCCGGGTCCGCCGGGGACACGGCTAACCCGATTTTTCCCTTGTCCGACTTCGGCAAGCCTTTCTCGAGCTTCTTCCAGTTTTCGCCGCCGTCCACGGACTTGTAGATCGCCGACTCCGGTCCGCCGTCGATCAGCGTGAAGACGTGCCGGCGCCGCTGGTAGCTCGACGCGTACATCACGTCGGGATCGCGCGGGTCGATCCATACCTCGTTGACGCCGGTATGGTCGGAGACGTGGAGGACGCGCTTCCAGTTCTTGCCGCCGTCCGTCGTCCGGTAGAGGCCGCGGTCGCCGCCGTCGGCCCAGAGCGGCCCCTGCGCGGCCACGAAGACCTTGTGCGAGTCGCGCGGGTCGATGACGATCCGGCCGATGTGCTCGGAGTTCTTCAGGCCGACGTTCTCCCACGTCTTCCCGCCGTCGTTGGACCGGTAGACGCCGTCGCCGTACGACACCGAGCGCTGGCTGTTGTTCTCGCCGCTCCCGACCCAGACGACGAGCGGGTCCTTCGGATCGACCGCGACGCAGCCGATCGAGTAGGAGCCCTGCTCGTCGAAGATCGGCTTGAAGCTCGTTCCGTGGTTGGTCGTCTTCCAGACGCCCCCGGACGCCGCCGCGACGTAGAGCGTGTCGCCCCGCGCCAGGACGGCGAAGTCCACGACGCGCCCCGACGTGACCGCCGGGCCGAGGCCCCGAAGCTCGAGCCCCTTGAAAGTGTCAGCGGAGAAGAGCTCCTTCGGCTTCTCCGGCTTCTCGGCGACCTTCCCTTCTTTCGCGGGGCGCTCGCCTTTCTTCGCCTCGGGGGGCGCGGCAACGCCGGGGGACGCGAGAACGAGAAGGACGGCGGCGGCGATGGTTTTCTTCATACGGCTCCTCTCGAGAAGTTGGGATGCGTTTCGCTGATCGGCTCGCGCGGAATTATTTCGCTTGCGCGACGAGCTTCTGGAATCGGGGGTTCTTGCGCAGGGGGTCGAAGCTGGGGTCGATCTTGAGCCAGCCGGGCGAAAGGAAGTAGGGGATCTTCAGCAGCGGCTCGAGCTGGTCGAGCGCCTTCTCCGGCTCGCCGGTGAGCGTGTAGATCCGGACGAGCTGGTGCAGGTAGTAGGGACCGTTGTAAGCATCTTTCGAGACGGGCAGGAGCGCCACGGCGCGGAGGCCCTCCCGGATCGCCTCCTCCTTGCGGCCCAGGTAGGCCAGGGACAGACCGAAGAGGGCGTGCGGCTGCGCGTCTTCGGGCGCCTGGCGAAGCTGGTCTTCGTAGGCCTTGCGCGCCTCTTCGGCATATAGGCGCGCGTTCGCCCGGTCGCCCTTGAGGGCATACGCCTGCGCCAGGCAGAGGCCCCAGTTTGCCCGGTTCTCGTCGAACGCGCCGGGCGTCAAGCGAAGGAGCAACTCGCGCTGTCCCTCGTCGAGGATCCAGACGAGATCGTTGTAGTTTGCCAGGTAGGCCACGAGCGCCGTGGCCTCGACGTCTTTCGGCGCCGCCCGGAGAACCGCCCGGGCTCCGGCGAGATCTCCTTCCCCAAGGAAGGTCATCGCCTTGCGCTCGATCATCTGGAGGTTCGAGGGCGCGAGGGCGAGGCCGCGGTCGAACGCCTCGCGTGCCTGGGCGTAGCGATGCAGGTAGTTGAGATTGAGACCCAACCGCCGCAGCGCCAAAACAGAACGGGGGTCGAGGCGCTCTGCCTGCTTTAGACGCTCCAGCGCCGCCTCCCAGCGCCCCAGCGATTGCTCCGCCGCGGCTAACCCGGCGAGGATCTCCGCACTTCCGGGAGCCAGGCGCTGTGCTTTCGCGTAGTTCTCGAGCGCAAGGCTCGTCTCCGGCTTTACCCACTGCTGATAGTTCCCGAGGGCGACGTATCCCTCCGGACGTCCGGGGGCGAGCGCCACGGCCTTCTCGGCGGCCTTGCGGGCCCGTTCGGCCAGCTCCGGCGCCGGTGTGCCGGTGAAATAGAGCATGGAGTTTCCACTCGACACACGCTCCCAGGCCTGCGAGAAGTTCGGGTCCAGCGCCACGGCCTGCTCGTAGAAGCCGAGTCCCTTGCGCAGGCTGGCAGGATCGCTGACCGTCATGCCCCGGGACGCTTCCTCGCCTTTGAGGAAGGCGTCGTAGGCCGCCAGGTTCTCCGTGGGCTTCTCGGAAAGGCGCTTCTCCTCGCCTGCTCCGAGGGCCACGCCAAGAGCCTCGGCCACTTTCGAAGCGATGTCCGACTGGACATGGAAGACGTCCGTCAGCGACGCGTCGAAGGGCTGCTGCCACCGGGAGGTCGGAGCGTTTCGCTGCGTGACATCCACCAGCTCGGGGCTGACGTGAACCCGTCTTGCGCCTTCGCTCTTCTCCCAGCGGACCGTGGCGGTCAACAGATAGCTCGCGTCGAGCTCGTCGGCGATCTGCCTGGGAGTCTTCGTGGTCTTCTTGTAGGGCGTCGAGCTCGCTCGGGCGATGACCTGGAGTCCGCGGATCGAGGTCAGCTTGCCGCGCACCTCGTCGGTGATCCCGTCGGTGAAGTAGTCGTCCTCCGGAGAGCCGAGGTTCTCGAACGGCAGCACCGCCACGCGCTTGACGCCGCCGGCCTGGCCTACCTCTTTTGGCGTTCGCCGCAGAAGGAAGAGGCTCGCGACGGCGAGGACGACGACAGCGACAATCGCGACCAGGGTCTTCTTCTTTCCGGCCGGCGGTGCCGCGAGCTGCGCTCCGCTCCCGAGAGTTGGCGAGGACGTTTCCTCGAGGGCAAACTCGATGTCCCTCGCCGATTGAAACCGCCGCCCTCGATCCTTCTCGAGGCAGTGCTTGACGATATGGTCCAGGGCCGGCGAGACGTTCCGTCCCGACTCCGTCAGCTCCGGCGGCTCGTCCCGCATGATCGCCGCCATCGTGTCGCTCGCCGTGTCCCGCTTGAACGCCTTCCGGCCCGACAGCATCTCGTACAGGATCGTTCCGAAGGAGAAGATGTCCGACCGGTGATCCACGGGTAGGCCCCGGACCTGCTCGGGCGACATGTAGCCCATCGTCCCCATCACCGTCCCGGGCTCCGTGTGGCCGGACCCCGTCGGCGCCTCGGTTTCCTTCCCGGGGGCGACCGCCTCCACCTTCTTCGCCAGCCCGAAGTCCAGGATCTTGACGTGGCCGTCTTTGGTGACAAATAGGTTCTCGGGCTTCAGGTCCCGGTGGACGATCCCCTTCTCGTGCGCTGCGGAGAGGCCCCTGGCTGCCTGCAGCGCGTAATCCACCGCCTGCTTCTGCGGGATCGCCCCGGCGTCGAGCTTCCCGCGCAGCGTCTGCCCCTCCAGAAGCTCCATGACCGCGTAAGCCGTCCCCTCGTGCGTCCCGAAATCGTGGATCGCCAGAATGTTCGGATGCGACAGCGCCGCGACCGCCAGGGCCTCCCGCTCGAACCGCGCCAGCGCATCGGAATCCACGGCCAGCGACTGAGGCAGGACCTTGACCGCAACGTCCCGCTTCAGCTTCGAGTCCCGAGCCCGATACACCTCCCCCATCCCCCCCGCCCCCAGAGGCGAAAGGATCTCGTAGGAACCGAGCCGGGTCCCCGCTGAGATTGTCATCGGCTGACTGCCGAGACGATTCTAGACGAGGCCCCGAGGCGCTTCACCCCGGGAGGAAGGCCAGCGCTGGATAGGCGCGAATCGCCGTGTCGTAGCTCACGAGTGTCAACGTCTCGGTCCTGGCCTGCGCCACCAGGATGCGGTCGAAGGGATCGCCGTGCAGCGGCGGAAGCGTCGCCGTCGCCTCGGCGTGCTCGAAGGTTATCGGAAGAGGTTGAAGGCCCAGACGCAGGGCGGCCACGGAGGCCGACTCGGGAACACGAAGGCGGCCGAGGCCCTGCTTGATCACGATTTCCCAGATCGAGGCGGCGCTCAGGTAGACATCGTTCTCGGGGCTCCGGATGGCGTCGCGCTCCGCCTTCTTCAGCCGATCGTCGTCGGCCAGCCACCACAGGAAGACATGGGTGTCGAGGAGAAGCCTCACTTACCACCGCTTCGAAAAGCGGCGAGCAGGCTCTTCGGCAACGGCGCGTCGAAGTTGGCGGCGATGACAATCCGTCCCTTCCAGGCTCCTGGCTTGCGAGGTTTCCCCGGCCGCCCCATCGAAACCAGGCGCGCCCGGGGACGGCCCGCTTTGGCGATGATGATCTCCTCGCCATCGGCCGCCAGCTCGACCAGCCGCGACAGCTTCGTCTTCGCCTCGTAAAGGTTCACGGTCTTAGCCATATTGACCAACCCTGACCAAGCCTAACACAGAAGATGCCGCGGCAGCGATGGCATGCAGCAAGGCGTGCTTTCCCCTCTTGGGGGACTCCCCTATGACCACATAACCGCGACGTCTTGAATTATCTCGTTCCCGCGACGAGCTTCTGAAACCGCGGGTTCTTGCGCAGCGGATCAAAGTTGGGGTCGATCTTGAGCCAGCCGGGGGAGAGCACGTACGGGATCTTCAGCAGCGGTTCGAGCTGGTCGAGCGCGTTCTCCGGCTCGCCGGCGAGGATGGAGGGATTCTAGTCGCTGGTGACGCGGAGCGGCCGGGCTCGCGGTTTCGTGGATGCCTCTCGAACAGCGTCCGAAGTCGGTTGACTGCACTATGTCGAAGTCATAGAATGCACTAGATGAAGCATTTGACTGTGCGAAACGTCCCGCCGCCAATCGCAAAGGCCCTGGAGAAGGAGCGCCGCCGCAGGGGGAAATCGCTGAACAAAACCGTCATCGAGCTGCTCGGCCAGGGTCTCGACGTGGCCCTTCCTCAAGGGCGCAAGAACGGTCTCCGCCGCCTGGCGGGAACCTGGAGCGAAGCCGAGCTCAAACGATTCACGAAGGCGGTCGAGGCAACCGAAGCAATCGACGAGGACCTCTGGCGTTGAGCCGGTACTGTCTCGACACCTCGGCCTACAGCCATTTCAAGCGGGGTGACGAGCGTGTCGTGAGCCTACTGGAATCGGCAGAGTGGATTGGCATGCCCACCGTCGTCCTGGGCGAGCTCTGGATGGGATTCCTGGGGGGGGCCCGCCTCGAACGCAACCTTGCCGAGCTTCGCGAGTTCCTGGCCAACCCCGTCGTCAATGAGCTGCCCGTAGACGGAGAGGTCGCCCGTGTCTATGCCGAGATCGCCGTCGCCCTCCGCCGCGCCGCGACCCCCATCCCCACGAACGACATCTGGATCGCCGCCACCGCCGCCAACATCGGCGCCACCGTCCTGACCCACGACGACCACTTCAACAAAATCCACCGAGTCAGCTCCCGGATCCTGCCAAAAGAGGCCCCCTAACGCCCGAACCTCAATCGGAAACGGATCCGCCACCCCCATCAGCCCCGGGGCTCGCTGCGTCTTCCCGAAATACACCGATACACGATTGACTCCAATCACCACGCTAGTTTCGGTGGTCGAGTCGATTTCGTCGAACGAGCAACAAGAAGATGAGAGCGTGCGTCACGAGCAGCGGCGGCACGATTGCGGTCGGAATATAGAACGCGGCGCCCAGGGCTCCCGGCTCAAGATCCGTTCTTTGGCCCTGGTAGAACGCGAACAGGAGGTCCGCCGCGCCCCAGACGTTGAACAGCCAGACGGCCGGAATGGCCCAGGACGCCTGTCTTGCCAGGGCGATGGTCGCGATGATGGCCAGGATGCCCGCGCCGAGGTCGCCATACGCGGCGGGAACCGCGAACGCCGCCGGCAGAGTCGGAGCAACGACGCCCCGAATCAGGAA
>WNGB01003839.1_pt1 | contig 43566 bp, 46 predicted proteins | sample 5400681 | NCBI WGS metagenome assembly WNGB01 (sample SAMN13153367, study PRJNA577476) | soil metagenome | isolation source: 115 cm soil or saprolite under grassland replicate 2 | place: USA:California | collected 2016-06-15 | reverse complement strand
TCGCCCTCAAGCGCGCCGTCCTGTGGGCCCTCCTGGCCTCCAAGGTCATGGCCGGCTGGGGTGTCCAGTGGGACATCCAGTGGCATGTGCTGATCGGCCGCGACTCGTTCTGGATCCCGCCGCATCTCATGACCTATGCGGGCGTCAGCGCGGCGGTGATCCTCTCGTTCGGCATGCTCTCCTTCGAGACGTGGCGGGGTACCGGCGCCGTTCGCGTCCTCGGTCTTTCCGGGAGCCGGGGCTTTCATCTGGCCGCGTGGGGCATGGCCGTCACCATACTCGCCGCGCCCATCGACGACATGTGGCATCGCCTGTTCGGCATCGACGTCACGCTGTGGAGCCCGCCGCATCTCATGGGCATCCTCGGCGTCGTGATCAACGGCTGGGCCTGCTTCACCATCGCGCGCGAAGTGTACCCTGATCGCCCTCGGGCGAGACTGGCCGCCATGATCGTCATCGGGGCCGGGCTCTACGGCAGCCTTCACCTCACCGTGGATCCGACCTTCCGTCTCGCCTATCTCTATGGGGGCGTGAGCTTCTACAGCTTCGCCATCCTGGGATCCCTCCTGTTGCCCCTCGCCCTCGTGCCCGCGGCGCGAGTCTCGGGAAACCGCTGGGCGCCGCTGGCCGCGCTCGTCCTCGTGGCCCTCGTGGGCATGGTGGGCCATCGCATCGCCCGCGCGGGCTTCGAGGTGATGCAGCCGGTGTCGGTCATCGAGGAGGAAATCGCCAAGGATCCCACCTCGCCCATCGCCGTGGCGAATATCACGGCACGGAAGAACGGCTTTCCCCCGGGACGAGTGGGTGGCCTGCCGCTCCTCATCATGGGCTTCGTGCCGGTCCTCGCCATGTCGCTGGTGGACGCCCGCCGCCGCCCGGAAGCCGCCACGGTCGCGTACGGACTTCTCCTCTTCGCTGTCGGTGGCTGGCGCATTGCCGGCCTCCCCGCCCTGGCTCCCATGACTCCCACCTTGGGGCCGACCGCGGTGGCCTTTGTTCTGACGGCCGTGACGGCTCTCATCGCTGGCCGAGCGGCGCGCCGCCTCTCGGACTCGCTCTGACATGGCCCCCATGCCGAAGTCGATCGTCATCACCGGGGCGTCCACGGGGATCGGCGCAGCATGCGCGCTTCATCTCGACAAGCAGGGTCTGCGCGTGTTCGCCGGGGTGCGGAGGCAGGCAGACGCCGACGCGCTCAAGGCCAAGGCGTCTTCACGGCTCGTGGCTATCGCGCTCGACGTTGCGGACAGCCTGTCCGTATCCACGGCGGCCAGCGCGGTGGCCGGCGCGGTGGGCGAGGCGGGGCTCGACGGCCTCGTCAACAACGCGGGGGTCGTGGTCACGGGACCGGTAGAATTCCTGCCCCTGCCCGAGCTGCGACGCCAGCTCGAGATCAATGTCGTCGGGCAGGTCGCGGTGACCCAGGCCTTCCTGCCGCTGATCCGCGCCGCCCGAGGGCGCATCGTCAATATGGGATCGATAGCCGGGCGCCTCGCCACACCCTTTTCGAGCGCCTACGGTGCCTCCAAATTCGCTCTCGAGGCGTTGACGGACGCCCTGCGGCTCGAGCTGGCGCCCTGGGGCATTTCCGTGTCCATCATCGAGCCGGGGGCGGTGGCCACCCCGATCTGGGAAAAGGGCGCCAAGAGCGGAGCGGCCATGCTGGCCGCAGCTCCGCCGGAAGCGCTCGTGCTGTACGCGGAGGCGCTCGAGGCCTTCAAGAAGACCTCGGAGCATGCCGCGAAGCATGCCGTCGCTCCCATCGAGGTGGCGCGGGTTGTCGAGCATGCCCTCACCGCCGCCAGGCCCAAGACACGCTACGTCGTCGGACGTCGGGCCAAGATCGGGGCGGCCATGGCCCTCCTCGTGCCCGATCGCATGAGAGACAACATGGTCGCCAAGGCCATGCGGCTCCCCAAGGATGCCCCTTCCGGGCCGCCCAAGGCCGGCGAAGGAGCCTGGGGCTAGCGTCTCAGCTCGGACCTTGCAGCGCTGCCATGAGGTCGCTGGAGAAGGTGGCGGTGTATACCTCCTCCACGGGGCCTTTCAGCTTGATGGACCAGTCGGGCCGCACATCGACCTCGAGGATTCCCCCCGGCATGCGCACCGTGACGAGCCCGTGGTCGCAGAGGCCATTCTTCACGGCCGCGCACGCCACCGCCGATGACGACGAGCCTGACGCCAGCGTGTAGCCCGCGCCGCGCTCCCATATCAGGATGTCCACCTGGGAGCGTCCGGCCACGCGCGCGAACTGGACATTGGTGCGCTTCGGGAAGGCGGGATGACGCTCGATCTGAGGGCCCAGCGTTTTGCAGCGCTCCTCGTCGAGCTTGTCCACGAAGACCACGCAGTGCGGATTCCCCACGGATACGGCGGTCACGGCCAGCGTCTGGCCGCCCACTTCCAGGGGCACGCGAACCACTTCGCGCGGCGGGCCGTTCATGGGGATCTCCGGCGCGAGGAATGTGCACCGGCCCATCTCGACGGTAACCAGGTTCATCTTCCCGCCGACCACGTGGCATTGACACTGGACGCGCCCGCCCATCGTGTCCACGGTGAAGACCGGCTCCTTGGTGTGCCCGTGGTCCCAGAGGTACTTGGCGAAGATGCGCAGCCCGTTGCCCGACTTCTCCGCCTCGCTCCCATCGGGGTTGAGGATGCGCAGCCCGAAGTCGCCCCCCGCCCAGGCCGGCACCTTGAGGAGGATGCCGTCGGAGCCCGCGCCCCAGTTGCGGTCGCAGATGCGCACGGTCTGCTTCGCGGTGAGCGGAGACGGCAGGTCGTCGCCGTTGATGACGATGTAGTCGTTGCCGAGCCCGTGGCCTTTCACGAACGGAATCATGCTTTCGCTCTCTCGCTCCGCTGGTCGAAATAGTTCGTGATGCGCTCTCCGATCCCCCGCACGTCACTGGGCAGCCGATGCTGCCACTTCGCGCCGAAGCGCGCCTGCGCCTGCCGCCGCTGCTCGAGATCCCGCGCCGCCGGCACGGGCGCTCGCTCGCCCGTGCGCGTTCCCCCGCCCCGATGGACAAAAGGCGCGTCGACCACCACGCAGCGGAGCCCTCGCTCCCGCACGGCGAAAGAGAGATCGCGATCATAGCCGTGGAAGAAGCCGTAGTCTTCGTCGAAGCCGCCGATCGCCTCGAGGAGGGAGCGGCGCAGGCAGAGGCAGACCCCGTCCACCGCCGCCACTTCGATCACGGGCGCGGCCAGGCCGGGGCCACCCTCGAGGCAGTGCACGATGGTGCGTCCCACGTAACGCCCGTCGCGTCGCAGGCGCCTGGCCCCGTAGAGTCCCGCGAGGCCGACATGGGCGCCGTCGCCCAGGGCCGCCATCAGGCGCTCGAGCCAGGAGGGCTCGCGCATCTCGGTGTCGTTGTGGAGGAAGCAGAGCACGTCGCCGCGCGCCAGCCGCGCGCCCTGGTTGAGGGCGATGATGAGCCCAGCGTTCGCGGGGTTGCGGTGGTAACGCAGGGGGAACGGCAGGGCGAGAGCATGGACGGCCGCTTCGATGCGGTCCGTCGACCCATTGTCCACCACGCAGAGCTCGAAGGGCACGGTGGTGGCCCGGAGGCTTTCCAGGCAGGCCCGCGTCAGCGCCTCCTGGTTGTGAACCACCAGGACGACGCTGGCGGTGGGGCTAGCGCTGGTCGAGCGGGACGTACTTCTCGTCCGTGAGGCCCGTGTAGTCGGAGCGCGGGCGAATCAGCCGGTTGTTGCCGTGCTGCTCCAGCACGTGGGCGGCCCAGCCGGCGACCCGGCTCATGGCGAAGATGGGCGTGAACTCGTCCGTGGCGATGCCCATCGAGGCATAGGCCGCCCCCGAGTAGAGATCCACGTTGGGGAAGATCTTCTTCTCCACCGACACCACCCGCGCCATGATGTCGAGGATTTCGACATTGGCGGTGCTGCCCGCCTGCTTCCCCAGCTCGAGGGCCAGGCGCTTGAGGTGCTTGGCCCGCGGGTCTTCCACGCGATACACGCGGTGGCCGAAGCCCATGATGCGCGCCTTGTCGGCCAGCGCCTTGCGGATCCAGCTCTCCGCCCTCGCGGGATCCTTGATCTTCTCGACCATGAGCATGACCTGCTCGTTGGCGCCGCCGTGGAGCGGTCCCTTGAGGGCGCCGATGCCCGACACCACCGCGGAATGGATGTCGCTCAGGGTGGCCGCGGTGACGCGGGCGGCGAAGGTCGACGCGTTGAACTCGTGATCCGCGTGAAGGATGAGGGCGACGTCGAAGGTCTTGGTGGCGAGCGGGGTGGGCTTCTTGCCGCTCATCATGTAGAGAAAATTGCCGGCGAGGGACAAGCGCGGGTTGGGCCCGACCGGCGGCTTGCCTCGTCGGATGCGATCCCACGCGGCGACCAGGGTCGGCATCTGCGCGGTCAGCCGAATGGTCTTCCGCAGCGTCGCCTCGCGCGAATTGTCCGCGGCATCGGGGTCGAAAGCGGAGAGGGCGGAGATGCCGGTGCGCAGCACCTCCATGGGCGTGGTCTTCTTCGGGAGCAGCTTCAGCATGCTGACGAGCTTGGGCGGCAGCTTCCGGTTGGCGGTGGCGGAGAGCGCCTTGACGTGCCTGTCCAGCTCCTTGCGCGTGGGCAGCTTCCCGTACCAGAGGAGGTACGTCACCTCTTCGAAGCTCGACTGGGCGACGAGCTCGTCCACATCGAAGCCCCGGTACACCAGGCGGCCCTTGTGGCCGTCGATGAAGCAGATCTCCGAGGGAGACACCACGACGTCTTCGAGGCCGGCTTTCATGGGGTTGGCTGCGGCGTCGCTCATGGCTCCACCCACTCTCCTGAGTACGGGGGATGACGGCGGTTGTCTTGTACCACAGCGCCGGATTTGGGGCAAGGTGGCGCCGGACCTATACTCTGCCCCATGTCGCGGCCCCTCGCGCCGGTGGTGGCCTTCTACAGTCGTCATCCGATCAGCGAGGGCCAGATCGTCGATGCCCTGCGCCGCCAGGGCAAAGATCTCGAGCGGCTGGCCCCCGAGGACCTCTACGACTTCGACCAGGACCACTACGGCGGCCTCGAAGCGGTCGAAGCGCTGGGGCAACGCGCCGGCATCGACGCGTCGAGCCATGTGCTCGACGTCTGCGCCGGACTGGCCGGCCCCGCCCGATTCATGGCACGGCGCTGGGGCGCGCGGGTCACCGGCGTCGATCTCAACCCGGATCGCGCGGCGGGCGCGCGCCGTCTCTCCGCCGCCGTGGGGCTCGGCGGCCTCGTGCGTGTGGTCCGCGCCGATGCCCAGACGCTCCCGTTTCGCGCCCACGCCTTCACGGCCGTGGTGAGTCAGGAAGGATTGCTCCACGTCCCCGACAAGGCGACCACCCTGGCCGAGTGCCGACGCGTCCTGCTCCCTGGCGGGCGTATCGCCTTCAGCGACTGGATCGCCACCGCGCGCCTGGGTGATGGCGAGCGGCGGCGCCTCGGTGAGTGGATGGCCGCGGTGACGCTGCAGAGCATCCAGGGCTACAAGGCGCTCCTCGCGGGGGCGGGGTTCCTGGCCGTGGGGGCCGAAGATCTCTCGAGGGAGTGGATCGCCATCCTCAGGAAGCGGCTCGAGATGTTCCGCGGGCTCAGGGCGGACACGGTGGCGCGACTCGGGCAGGCCCGCTACGACGAGTACGACCAGCTCTACGCTTTCTTCGTGGGCCTCGTGGAAGCGGGCAAGCTGGGCGGGGCCCGCTTCAGCGCAACAGCCGGTCCAGGAGCTTTTTGACCTCGGCCGGCTCCTTGACGTTCACCCCCGTGGGCACGACGCGCAGCGAGCCGCCACTGCCCGTCACCTGGGCGCGGAGCTGATTGCTGCCCTGGGTGGCGACCACCTTCATGTCCGTGCGGCCGTCCGCGAGCGCATAGGTTCCCGCCACCGCCACCTTGAGGTCCTTGCCCTGGTAGAGGACGTCGTCGGTGCGGGCGATTCCGTTGACGATCTTGTACGAGCCGGTGATCGAGTCGAAATCGAGCGCGGTCTTGCTGGGACTGCCCAGCTTGCCTCGGAGGGCCATGTCAAAGGTGTTGCCCGCCGCCAACACGTCGCGCACGACCTTGAGGGCGCCCTCGCCCACCACGCGGCCCGCCCCCACCTTGAACTGTCCCGCCCCGTTCATGGTGCGAAGCATATCGGCGGAGCGCATGGACATCTCTCCGGTGAGGTCGAGCGGCCCCGACACCGCGAACGCCTGACAGAGATAGTCCTGGAGCACCGGCTGGAGCTGCACGCCGGCAATCTTGATATCGGCCAGCGTCACCATCGGTGAGGCGTCGAGTCCCGCGACCAGATTGAACCCGATGCTGCCCTTGGCCAGCTTGGCGCTCATCGGAAAGCTTTCGAAGGTCGCCGGCTTGAGCAGAATCGGGACGCGCACCTGGTCGAGGGCGAGCTGACGCCGCACAGGAGGAGGGCAGCCGGTCCGTTCTTGTGTGACGGTCACGTGGCTCAAATCCATGGCGCCGGTGCCCGCGAGACGGGACAGTGTTCCGGACACCTGGATCTTCCCCTTGATGGGGCCGGAGACGGCCGGCGACGGGAGGAAGGTCCGTGCGAGGGGAGCGATGTCGGTGCCTTCGAGCTCGAGCGACGCCTTGATCGGCGTCTCCCCCGCGCCGCGCATCCCCAGGCTGGCCTGGACGTCTCGCAGGCGCAGCCCTCCCGGCTCCACCCGCGCATCGCCCCGCAGGCCGAGCTCGGCGCCGCCCACTCCGGAGACGGTCGCGTCGAGGCCTTCGATCCGCAGGTCACCGTTCTTGACGTCGGGCCGTCGCACGTTCACCGCCGCGTTCTTGACTCCCACTCGCGACACCAGCACGCTGCCCATGGCGGCGCTGCCGGGAATGCCGGGGACCGTCCGCGCGGCCGGCTTCGCAGGAGCGGGAGCGGCGGAGAGCGCGGCAAAGTTCCAGCGGCCGCCTCGCTCGACCAGCTCGACCTGCGCGTCCTGGAGGGTGATGCTCCCGACTTCGATCCGGAGGGAGAGGAGGGGTTTCACGCGCACGCCCACGCGTACCTCGCCCACGCGGAGCAGCGGGGTGGTGCCGAAGCGCGGGTCGTCGGCGATCTCGAGACCCTTCAGGTTGACGTGCGGCAGGGGCAGGAGGGAAACCGAGACCGAGGTAAATTTGACGGGCCGGCCCACCGCATGGCTCGCGGTCTGCGCGATGTACGCCTGCATGGTCGGCGTGTCGAGAAGCAGGGGGAGAAGGGCCAGCGCCCCCACCACGAGGAGGAAGAGGGCGGCGAGGGCGATGAGCAGCCATCGGAGCCAGCCCATCACAGAAAACCGAAAACAACGACGGTCCGCGCCGCATGTTGGCGCGCGGACCGCTCGAGGCTCCGCGGGATGCTCACCACTGCTGGTTACGGGATGAGCAGGATCTTGCCGGTGGTCTTGCGGCCCTCCAGGGCCTTGTGCGCTTCCCCCGCCTGGGCGAGCGGGAACTGGTGCTCGATCCGCAGCTTGACCTTGCCGTCACGGATCCACCCGAGCAGCTCCTGGGAGCGCTGGAGCAGCTCCTCGCGAGAGGCGATGTGATGATTGAGGCTCGGCCGCTGGACGAACAGCGAGCCGCCCGCGTTGAGCTTCTGGAGATCGAGCGGCGGCACGGGTCCACTCGCCGCGCCGAAGAGGATCATGAAGCCGCGCGGCCGGAGACAATTCAGGCTCTTGTCGAAGGTCGTGGCGCCCACTCCGTCATAGACCACGTCCACCCCGCGCCCGCCCGTGATCCGCTTCACCTCGGGCTCGAAGTCCTGCCGGCTGTAGAGAATGACGTGCTCGGCCCCGGCCCCCTTCGCCAGCGCCGCTTTCTCCTCCGTGGAGACCGTGCCGATGACCGTGGCCCCCAGCATCTTGCCCATCTGGCAGAGCAGGAGCCCCATGCCGCCGGCCGCGGCGTGCACCAGACAGGTATCGCCCTTCTTGAGGGGAAAGCTCGACTTGACGAGGTAGTGCGCGGTAAGGCCCTGGAGCATGGACGCGGCGCCGTCCTTCGGCGCCATTCCCGCGGGCAGCTTGACGAGCCGGTCCGCGGGCACCGCGGCCATCTGGGCATAGGAGCCGGGCACGCCCGTCCACGCGACAGTGTCCCCTGTCTTGACGTCGGTCACTCCCTGCCCCACCGAGGAGACGGTGCCCGCCCCCTCGAGACCAATGGTCAGCGGGAGAGGCGCTTTGTAGGCGCCGGTGCGGAAGTAGACGTCGATGTAGTTGACGCCGGCCGCCGCCAGCTTGACCACCGCCTGCCCCGCCCCCGGGGTGGGCTCAGGCACGTCGTCCAAGGTAAGAGCTTCCGGTCCGCCCGGCGTATGGATGCGAATTGCTTTCATGGCCGCCTCACACTTTCAGGAGCGTACGAACTTCGTTCACGACGTCCTGCCGCCACGGCTCGACCTTCTCGGCCCGGAGAGCCTTCCTCGCCTCGAGCATCCGGGCCTCGATCTCTTCCGTCAGCTTCTGCGGCCGCTCGAGCAGTCGGGCGATCTCGTGGAGGTTCTCGTCGAAGAAGGCGAAGACGGGGATGGAGCGGAAGGTGCCCTTGTTGAGGTACTGGTCCATCAGGTCCGGGTTCTTGTCGCGCAGGAACACGCGCAGCTCGACGTCCGGATTGCCCTCCACCAGCTTGAAGAGCACAGGAACGTTGTAGAGCGCGTCTCCGCACCAGTCTTCGGTGATGACCACGACCTTGAGCTTCTTGCCCATCGTGGCGAGGGCGGCCTTGTCCTCGGGCTTGATCTTGATCTCGGAGAGGAACTTCATGAACGTCTCTTTGTTCGTGCCCATCTGGTCCAGGTACTGCTGGACGGTCATACCCTGCGCGAATCGCTCCTTCGTCAGCATCGGCTCTCCCTGTGCGCTGCGGCCTATCGCATCGCGGCCAGATCAACGGTGAACTTCGCGACTTCCTTCTCGTCGGCGTCTCTCACCACCAGTACCACGCGGCCCTTCGGATCGATTCCCTCGGCGGGAAAGGCGTACACGCACTGCGCGGCGTACCGTCCGTCGCTCTCCCGGAGCGCGGTGCGCTCGTTCTGTACGAAGCTCGCCCTCACCGTCTGAGAGCCCGCCAGCATCTCCGGCGTGTAGAAGCGGGCGAAATCGGCCTTGCCGCCACGGAGGGTAACCCAAAAGGCGAGCTTGCCCTCGGATCCTTTGAGCACGCTCTGCACGTCGCGCGGCTTGAGCTCCTTGCTCTGGAAGGCGGAGTTGCGGGCGGCGAGGGCCAAGCGGTGAAACGGTGTCATCACGGTCACCGTCTGGCCCGCGGCGTCCTTGACCTGCCATTCCCCGCCGAATTCTTCCGCGACGATACTCTTCTTTCCCGCGCGGATGGCCTGCTCGCGATCGCGGTCCGTGAGGGCGAGGGATATGGCTTCGCCGGGCGTGGCGGCGACCAGCCCTACCGCCAGCACCAGGAACGGAAGACACCGACACCAGGAGGCTCTGCGGCCCATGCGGACTCGTATTCTAGCATACGCATCGGGGCCGATTGCGACGGCCCCCGCGTGGCAGTAACGTCTGCGCATGCATTGCCTCGTCGTGGTCGCGGCGGCGCTCTTCGTGGCGGGCTGCGCCGCCGCCCCGTTCCCCGAGGCCCTGACACGATCCGTGAATCGCTCGCTGAGCCTGGCGGAGATCCGCGCCAACCCGCAGGCGCACGCAGGCGCGCAGGTCATCCTGGGCGGCGAGATCCTCGCCACCACGCCGAAACCCGGTGAGACGGAGATCGAAGTCCTCTCCCGGGCCCTCGACAATGGCGACGCGCCCGAGCAGAGTGACCGCTCGCCTGGTCGCTTCCTCGCGCGGACACCGGGGTTCCTCGATCCGGCTATCTACGCTCGCGGACGTCGCATCACCGTGCTCGGCACGGTCGCGGGCATCAAAGACCGCCCGGTGGGTGAGTTGCCCTACGCCTATCCGGTCATCGCCGCGGAGAGGATCAAGCTCTGGCCAAGGGAGGGCGCGTGGCTCGGCGGCGAATACCCGCCCGTGCCGCTCGACTCGCCCGTGCTGCCCTATCCGCGATAGCCCGTCCGCCCACCCCGCGTCGCGTCGCTATTTCGCGACAGTGACGGACGAGAAGGTGGCGGGATCCATGTAGATGGCGGCGACACGCTTGACGTCGGCCAGGGTGACCCGCGAGATGCCGGCCTTGAAGCGGTCTGGCCAATCGAGTCCGAGCTGATGTTCCTCCACCGCCACGAGGAGGCCGGCCATCTTGCCCGACGTATCGGTACGAAGCGGATAGCTTCCGATGAGATACGCTTTGGCGAGGTCGAGCTCGCGAGGAAACACGTGCTCGCGCCCCATGCGCGCCATCTCTTCCCTGCTCAGGCGCACCGCCTCGTCGACGGCGTCCAGCCGGGTCTGAAGGCCGACGAAGTACGAGGCGCCGTAACGACCGGGACCGAGCGCGCTGTACACCGAGTAGGCGAGCCCGCGCTCCTCGCGCAGCTTGGTATAGAGGCGGGACGCGGAGCCGCCTCCGAGCACATAGTTCGCGACCATGAGCGAGAAGTAGTCGGGATGGTCCTGGCGGAGACCCGGACGGGCCAGCGATACCGTAGCCTGCGTCAGGTCCCGATGGATCACGCGCGACTCGACGGGAGGCGAGGCGGGGGTGGGAGGGATGACAAGGCGCGGGGCCGTGAGAGCGACCCATGCCCCCAGCCTCGCCAGCAGCTCTCGTCGCACTTCGTCGCGTGTGACGTCGCCCACCACGGCGACGATGGCCCCGTCCGGGCGGTAGTTCTCGCGGTAAAAGCCGACGACCTGCTCGCGCGTGATCCGCTTCACCGACTCGATGGTTCCCACCGCCGGCCGACTATACGGATGCCCCGGATAGAGCAGGAGCGCCAGCTCGCGCGCGGCCACGGTGCCGGGATCCTGCTCGGAGCGCTGGATGGCTCCCGCGACCTCCTCGCTCCTCCGCTTGAGCTCGGGCTCGGGAAAAGCCGGAGCGAGCAGCACCTCGGCGAGGAGATCCAGCCCCATCTTCAAGTCTTTCTTCAGCACGGACAGCGAGACGGTAGCGCCGTCCCGTCCCGCTTCACCTTCGAGGCTGCCCCCCACGAACTCGATGGCGCGGTCGAGCTCGGGTCCCGTGCGTCTGGCCGTTCCCCGAGTGAGCAGGTCGGCGGTGAGGTTCGCGAGGCCGCCGGCATCCCGCGGATCGTACACGGAGCCCGCCCGCACGTAGAGCCGCACCACCACGATGGGGATGGCCGGGCGCTCGGCCACGAGGAGCACCACGCCGTTGGGCAGGACCTCGCGATGGGCAAGGGGGGCGGCGGCGGCGGGCAGGGCCAGCGCCGCCACGAGCAGGCACATCGTGAGCCCGAGACGTCGCATGAAGGGTCTCCTCAGTCCAGAGTCTTTCTGAACTTCAACACGGCGAGGGAGAAGATGACGATCCCGAACACGAGCAGCGGCACGAGGCTCGGCCAGAGGTAGCTGAAGCCTACGCCCTTGAGCACGATGCCGCGGACGATGCGCAGGAAGTACGTCAGGGGAATGATGGCGGACAGATACTGTGCGGCCATGGGCATGCCTTCGATGGGGAAGAGCAGTCCGGAGAGATAGATCGACGGCAGGAAGGTGAGAAAGGTCAGCTGCATGGCCTGGGGCACGGTGCGCGAGACGGCGGAAAGGAAAATGCCGATGCCGAGCGTGCCCAGCATGAAGGCCGCCGCCAGCACGTAGAGGAGGGTCAGGCTGCCGCGGATGGGCACGTCGAAGACGTAGTGCGCGACGAGCAGGGTCATGGTCATCTGTCCGTAGGCCACCACGAGATTGGGAATGATCTTGCCGAGGAGAAGCTCCCAGCGCCGGATGGGACTCACGATCAGCGCCTCGAGCGTACCCTTCTCCCGCTCCCGCACCACGGACACGGCCATGGCCGTGATGGTCGTCTGCATGAGGAGCGCGCCGATGAGTCCGGGCACGATGAAGATGGCGGAGACGAGGTCGGGGTTGTACCAGGCGCGCACGCGAACGTCGAGGGGCGGCTCTCCCGGGCGGCCCACCGCGCTGCCTTCGAGCGTCCGCGTGATCATCTGGAGCGATCGCTGGGCGCCCAGGGCCGCCGCGGCATTCACGGCCGACGTCGCCACCAGCGGGTCCGAGGCGTCCACGATGACCTGGAGGTCGGCGGCCTGGCGCGACAGGCGCTGGCCGAAGTCCGGCGGAATGATCACGCCGACCTTGGCCGTGCCGGCGTCGATGAGGCGGGTCAGCTCGCGGTGACTCCCCGCCCAGTAGAGCACGTCAAAGTACTGACTGTTCCCCATCGCTTCGAGGAAGCTCCGGGCCTCCGGGCTGCCCGACTGGTCGAAGACGGCGGTGCGCACGTGCTTGACGTCGGTGTTGATGGCCCAGCCGAAGATGAAGAGCATGGCCACGGGCACCACGAGAGCGAGGACGAGGGCGAGCACGTCCCGCTTGAGGTGAATGAACTCCTTGACGATGATGCCGACGAGCCGCGAGCCCACCGCCTAGGGCCCCCTCACCCTGCTCGCTCCCCGGAGGGGAGAGGGTTGTCGGAGACGAGCGCACGCAGCTGCTCGCGGAGCCTCGCCTTGCGCTCCTTGTCCACGAAGGAGACGAAGAGGTCCTCCACCGAGGGTTCGACGTCGTGGACCCAGCGCGGTGGCAGGCCGGCCCGCGTGAGGAATTGGTCCACGTCGGCCGCGCTCGCGCGCTCCGGCCCCAGCACCACGCGCAGTCGCGTGCCGATGCGCACCACCTCTTCCACCGCGTCCCAGTCCGCGAGGACATCGGAGGCGCGGCGCAGGTCGGCCACCTCCACCTCGATCACCGGCCGCCGGAAGGTGTCGCTCTTGATGACGGCGGGCGAGCCCTCGGCGATGAGCTTGCCCTGGTAGATGAAGCCCAGGCTGTCGCAGAGCTCGGCTTCGTCCATGTAGTGCGTGGTGACGACGATGGTCGTGCCCTGGTCGGCGAGGCGCCGGATCAGCCCCCAGAAGTTTCGTCGCGAGACGGGGTCGACGCCGGCCGTCGGCTCGTCGAGGAAGATGAGGCGCGGGGAATGCACGAGGGCGCACGCGAGCGCCAGCCGCTGGCGGAAGCCGCCGGACAGCGTGCCCGCGAGCTGGCTCTCACGCCCCGCGAGGTCCGCGAGCTGGATCATACGGGCCAGGCGCGTGGACCGCTGGGCTCCCGACACCTCGTAGACGCGCGCGTAGAAGATCAGGTTCTCGACCACGCTCAGGTCGTCGTAGAGCGAGAACCTCTGGGACATGTACCCGATGACGGACTTGATGCGCTCGGGATCGCGCGTGAGATCGATGCCGAGCACCCTGCCGCCCCCTTCGCTCGGCTCGAGGATCCCGCACAGCATGCGGAGGGTGGTGGACTTGCCCGCCCCGTTCGGCCCGAGAAAGCCGTAGAGCTCGCCGGCGCGGACGTGGAGATTCAGGTGATCGACGGCGACACGCTTGCCGAATCGGCGGGTGAGATCCCGCGTCTCGACCGCGTACGGCTCATCCGACATCGGCGTCGGCGGGCAGTCCGGGCTTGAGTATCCCCGCGGGATTGTCGATCTGGATCTTGATGCGGAAGACGAGGTTGACCCGCTCTTTCTTGGTCTGCACATTGCGCGGGGTGTACTCGGCCTCCGAGCCGATCTCGATGAGGCGGCCGGAGAAGACACGATTCGGGAAGGCATCGACGCGCAGGGTGGCCGTGTCTCCGATCTTGAGCCGCCCCACCTCCGTCTCCGGCACGTAGGCACGCAGCCACACGTCCTTCGGATTCACGAGAGTGAGGATGGGCACGCCGGGATTGGCCGTCTCCCCCGCTTCGAGATTCTTCCGGAGCACCACCCCGTCTATGGGCGCGATCACCCGCGCTTCGCGGAGACGGCTCTGCGCCTGGGCCAGCGCGGACTCGGCCTGGGTCACCTGCCAGCGGGCGGCGTCGATCTGATCGGGACGGGAGCCCGCGAGAACGAGCGCGAGCTTTTCCCGGGCGCTTCGCTCCTGCGCCCGGGCCACTTCGTACGCCTGCCGCGCGCGGTCCACGTCCTGGGCGGCGATGAGGTTCTGCTTGAAGAGCTGATCGTTCCGCTGGAACTCGCGCTCGGTCATGCTGCGCGTGGCCTCCGCGCTCGACACGGCCGCCCGTGCGTCCTCGATCTCCTGTGGCCGCGCGCCTTTCTCGAGATCGCGAAGAGTCGCCTGGGCCGAGCGGAGGGCCGCCTCCTGGCGTTTCACGTCGGCCGCCAGCTCCGAATCGTCGAGGCGCACGAGGAGCTGCCCGCGCGAGACCGTGTCCCCTTCCTTGACCAGTCGCTCGAGGATGCGGCCGGTGATCTTCACGCTCACGTCCACCTGGGTCGCCTCGATGGTACCCGTGACGGACACGGGCGTCGCCGTTCCACCGCCCAGGTGACGCCCGGCCCACGCCGCCGCTCCGGAGAGGGCGGCGATGAGGAGGAAGGCGAGGACGCCGCGGGTCCAACCAAGTCGCATCGTGCTCACAGGCCCGCGGCAGGCGGAGGGCCGGGCAGCAGGGTGCCCACGGTGCGGCCCTGGGCCTGGAAGTAGGTCCGGGCCACCCGCTGGAGATCGGCGGCGGTGACCTGGCGAATCAGGGGGAGGTAGGTCTCGCTCTTCCGCCACGAGCCCGCCAGCTCGAAGCGGGCCAGGCTCGCCGCCCGCGAGTAGATCGAGTCCTGGCGCCAGACGAAGGCGGCCTCGATCTGGTTCTTGGCCCGCTCCAGCTCCTCGTCGGGAACGGGCTCGTTCTGCGCGCGCGCGATCTCCTCCATGATGGCCTGCTCGAGGGCCGCCGGCGTCTGCCCGGGCAGCGGCGTTCCCGAGAACCAGAAGAGATTGGGATCATGCGAGAGATAGGCGTAGTCTCCGCCGACGTTCAGAGCGACCCGCCGCTCGTACACGAGCCGTCGGTAGAGCCGTGAGGCGCGCCCTTCCTGGAGGATGGTCGACAGCAGCTCCAGAGCCGGCGCGTCCGGGGAGGCATAGTTGGGGACGTGGTAGCCGATGTAGACGATGGGGGCGCGCGCATCGGTCTTGTAGACCTGTACGCGGCGCTCGCCGAGCTGCGGCGGCTCCACGGAGAGCATGGGGGGCGGCGGGGCCCCGCGGGGGATCTTGCCGAAGGTCTCGCGCGCGCGCGCGAGCACGCGCGCCGTGTCCACGGCTCCCGCCACCACGAGGAGCGCATTGTTCGGAAGATAGTAGCGATCGTAGAAGGCGCGAAGCTCGACGGAATCGATGCGCAGGATATCGCTCATCCATCCGATGATCGGCCAGCCGTAAGGATGCGCCTTGTAGGCGACGGCGAGAAACTCCTCCGAGAGATAGCCCTCCGGGTCGTCCTCGGTCCTCGTGCGCCGCTCCTCCGCCACCACCTGCCGTTCCGCGTCGATCTCGCTCGCCTCGAGGAGGAGGTTGCGCATGCGGTCGGCCTCGACGCCGAGGATGAGGTTCACCCGGTCCGCGGCGATGTTGACGTAGTAGGACGTGACGTCCTGCGAAGTGAACGCGTTGTCCTGCCCGCCGTTTTCCTCGACCACGTGCGCGAACTGTCCCTTGCCATAGGTCGGCGTGCCCTTGAACATCATGTGCTCGAGGAAGTGGGCGAGCCCGGTGGCGCCGGGACTCTCGTCGCGGGAGCCGACCTTGTACCAGGTCTGGATGGTGGCGATGGGGCTGCGATGATCCTCGAGGACGAGGATGCGGAGGCCATTGTCGAGGGTGGTCTCGGTCACCGCCTCCTCGGCGGCGGGGGTGGTGGGCGTTCCCAGCAGCATCAGGGCAAGGAAACATCCCAGGAGGGCACGCCGAAAGGGCATGATCCGAGTATCCTACGGGCCCTTGCCCCCGGCAACTTTGGCGCCGGCCCCTCGGACCCGAACAGGGAGGTGTGACGTGGTCCTCGCCTATCTGGCTCTGGCCGCCGTGCTCGAAGTTTCGGGGGATCTCCTGATGCGCTGGGGGCTCGGAGGACGGCGATGGGGACTGGTGGCGGGGGCCCTCCTCCTTGCCGGCTACGGCCTCCTCGTCAATCAGCCATCGTGGGGCTTCGGCCGCACGCTCGGTCTCTACATCGCGGTCTTCTTCGTGGCGAGCCAGATCGTCGCCGCCGTGACCATCGGTGAGCGCCCGTCGTCATCCCTCTGTCTGGGCGGTGCCCTCATCGTGGCCGGCGGCCTCGTGATACATCTCGGCCGGCCGTAGCGGCCAGGCGGGCCGCCCGCGAAAAGACGTCGCGGAGCATGGGACGCGTCAGCTTCCCCGTGAACGTGTTCTGCTGGCTCGGGTGGAAGCTTCCGAGGAGCACCGTGCCGTCGGGCATGGCCGAGCGGGCGGCGTGGCCGAAGCGGGGCAGCGGGCGGGGCAGCGGCCGCCCGGCCGCCCGGCGCGCTCGAAGATAGGCATCCCAGCCGATCTTGCCCAGGGCGACCACCACGCGCACCTCCTTCAGGAGCGCGAGCTCTTCGAGCAGATACGGCTGGCATCGCTGCATCTCGACGGGCCGCGGCTTGTTGCCGGGTGGGGGGCAGCGGAGCGCGGCCGTGATGTAGGCGCCGGTGAGCCGAAGGCCGTCGCCCGCGTGGACCGATGTGGGCTGACTGGCGAGCCCGGCCTCGTGGAGCGCGCGAAAGAGCCAGTCCCCGCTCCGGTCGCCCGTGAACATGCGTCCCGTCCGATTGCCGCCGTGAGCGGCGGGGGCCAGGCCGACGATGAGCACGCGCGCCGTCGGATCACCGAAACCCGGCAGCGGTCTCGCCCAGTATTCCTCTCCGCGATAGCGCCGCGGCGGATCGGCGGCCGAGGCTTCGCGGTGCTTCACCAGGCGCGGGCACAGCCGGCAGGACGCGATGCGCAGGGCCAGCGCACGGAGCTTTCCGTTGTCCTCGCCGGCGACTTCGCGGACAATCACGCCATGATGCTAGCCGCGAGCACCCCGTCGTGACAAGCCGCGTCCCCGCGCTCCTCATTCACGGCGGAGCCGGCGCCGATCCCGCCTTCGGGCGCGAGGAGCTGCGTCAGGGCATCCGCGAGGCCGTGGCCGCGGGCTGGGCGCGGCTCCAGGACGGGGGGAGTGCGGTCGACGCGGTCGAAGCCGCCGTCTGCGCCATGGAGGACAATTCGCGCTTCAACGCGGGTCGGGGCTCCGTCCTCACCACGGACGGCACGGTCGAGATGGACGCCTCGATCATGGAAGGTGACACGCTCAGGAACGGCGCGGTGGCCTGCGTCACGAACATGCGGCATCCGATCACGCTGGCCCGTCGCATCCTCGACACCGACCGCTACTCCTTCTACGTGGGCGAAGGCGCCATGACCCGCGCCCGCGCCCTGGGCATCCCCTTCTGCGACGCGGAGGAGCTCATCACGGACGTGCAGCGCAGGCGGCTCGAGAGCGCCATCGGCGGCACGGTGGGTGCGGTGGCCCTGGACCGTCGTGGCCTCATCGCCGCCGCCACCTCCACCGGAGGCATGACGGGGAAGCCGCCGGGCCGGGTGGGAGATTCGCCGCTCATCGGCTGCGGCACCTACGCCGAGAGCACTTCGGGCGGGGTGTCGTGTACGGGCGACGGCGAGGCCATCATCCGCACGGTGCTGGCACGGCGAACCGTTGACATCCTCAAGGTGGCGGGCGACCCCACGCATGCCTGCCAGATCGCCATGGATATCCTCCTCGAGGAGGGACGGGGAGGCGGCGGGCTCATCTGCATCGACTGGAAAGGCCGTCTGGGCTGGGCCCACTCGACGCCGCTCATGCCCGTCGGCTTCATGACTCCGGGCCACGGCGTCCCCGCCGTCACGTTTTGAGCGGCTCTGTCACCTTCGACGACGTCCGCGGCGCGTCTGTCCGCCTCAAGGGCCTGATCGCGACCACCCCCTGCCCGTACTCCGAGACGCTCTCTCGTCTGACGGGCTCGCGGGTGTTCGCGAAGCTCGAGAACCTGCAGATGACGGGCTCCTTCAAGGAGCGCGGTGCCGCCAATGTCCTCCTCGTGCTCGGCGAAGACGAGAGGCGACGCGGCGTGGTGGCGGCCAGCGCGGGCAACCACGGGCTCGCGGTGGCCTTCCACGCCACGCGCCTCGGTATCGCATCGGTCATCGTGATGCCGGAGTGGGCGCCGCTGACCAAGGTGGTGGCTGCGCGGCGCCACGGGGCCGAAGTCGTGCTCCACGGGGACGACTACGACGCGGCCTATGCGCGGGCGCGGGAGATCGAGGCCGAGCGCGGCCTCGTCTTCATCCATCCCTTCGATGACCTGCGCGTCATCGCCGGCCAGGGGACGATCGCCCTCGAGTTGATCGACCAGGTGCCCGACCTCGACGCCGTGCTGGTCCCCGTGGGAGGCGGCGGCCTCGCCGGAGGCGTCGCGCTCGCCCTCGAGACGCTCAAACCGGCCGCGCGGGTCATCGGCGTTCAGAGCGAGGAGGTGCCGGGCATGCGGGCCGCGCTCGACGCGGGAGAGCGCGTCACCGTGCCCGGCTCCCCGACCATCGCGGACGGCATCTCCGTCCGCCGCGTGGGCGAGCACACCCTGGCCCTCGCCCAGCGCTACCTGGACGGCGTGGTGACGGTGAGCGAGGAGGAGATCGCCAACGCCATCCTGCTCCTTCTCGAGATCGAGAAGACTGTGGTGGAAGGCGCGGGCGCGGTGACCCTGGCCGCGCTGATCAACAAGCGGGTGGCCCTCGAAGGCAAGACCGTCGTGCTCGTCCTGGGCGGCGGCAATATCGACGTGAACCTGATCGCGCGGATCATCGAGCGTGGCCTGGTCAAAGACGGGCGCATCGTGAGGCTGACGGTGCTCCTCCGCGACCGGCCGGGTGCCCTGGCCCGGCTCTCCGAGCTGGTGGCGGAGACCCGCGCCAACGTCCTCCACATCGGCCACGACCGCGCCTTCTCGCGCGCGCGCCTCGGCGAGACCGAGGTCGCGCTCACCCTCGAGACCTCAGGCCGCGATCACATCAACGCCATCCTGCGGCACTTGCTCTCCGCCGGCTACACCGTGGAGGAAGTGCTGCACCGATAGCGCGTGGTTGCTTCACGGGCGGGGCTGGGGGAGGTGCCCTCCCTAGACCACGCCGAGTCGCATTCCGCTGGGCCACCCGGGCCCGCCACGAGATGTGCTCCACCGGTTAGTGCTCGGTTGCTTCACGGGCGGGGTCGGGGGAGTGCCCTCCCTAGACCACGCCGAGTCGCATTCCGCGGGGCCACTCGGGCCCGCCACGAGATTTTGGTTTGGGGCTTCGAAGAATCTCCGCAGAAGATACGGGTCTAGGGAGGGCACTCCCCCGACCCCGCCCTCCACTCTGTGGCATCGGACTCGTGCACTACCTATACGGACGCCTCTACATCGGTTGCGCCTTGAAGTGTGCAGTCTTCCGCAGTTCCACCCCGGGGGAGCCAGGCAGGGGTGGGGGGCACGCTCCGCAGACCCGTGTCTTCTGGGGAGCTTCTTCGAAGCGTCAAACCACAATCTCGTGGCGGGCCCGAGTGGCCCCGGGGAATGCGACTCAGCGTGGTCTGCGGAGCGTGCCCCCCACCCCTGCCTGGCTCTTAGCTGCCGCGACAGCACGTCTAGCGGAAGGCGGCGGCGAAGTCGGCGCCCTCGTGGGTGAGCCAGTCCGTGACGGAGGCGTAGCCGTAGCGGAGAGCGGCGCGGCTGGCCTCGAAGCCCATGGAGGGCCCGCGGAGGGGCGAGCGCTTGGACTCGGGCTGGACGAGGTGGATCTCCACGTCGGGCCGCCTCAGCTTGAGCTCGCGCAGACCCAGCTGGAGAATGTTGATGCTCGTGATGTGTCCCGCCTGCTCCATGATCGCGTAGATCCCGCGCGAGCGGACGTCCGGCTCGTCCGGGCTCCCGATGCGGAGGGGCACCGCGGGGTTCAACACCACCACGCGCTTGGCCCCGAGCTCCACCGCCAGGTCCGCGTGGCCGGTATAGCCGACGTCGCCGTCCACATAGTCGCGCCCGTCGATGCGAAAGGGCTCGAAGAATCCAGGAATGGCGGACGAGGCCGCGATGGCCTGGGAGATCGGCACTTCGAGCAATGGCTCGACCCCGAAGATCGCCCGTTCGCCCTGATCGAGAAGTATGGCCGGGATGAAGAGCGGCCGCCGGCACTCGCGGAAGCTGTTCGGCAGCCCCTTGGCCGCGAAGGCTTCACCGGAATCCCGTCACCGCCTTCTTGCCCACCGCCCACACGAACTGTGCGAGGTTGCGCGCGGCGTTGGAGAAGGCGCCCTTGTGATACACGGCGCCCCGTTGGAAATTGAGCGGATCATCGGTTTCTTTGTCGAGAATGTCATAGAGGGCGCGCGCCCCGATGCCGTTGGCCATGAGCGCGCTCACCACGGAGCCCGAGCTGGAGCCCACGTAGAAATCGAAGTCGTTGACACGGAAATTCGGGAGGGCTTCGTCGAGGGCGGCGAGCGCCCCCACCTCGTACATGCCCCCGATCACGCCGCCCCCGGCCAGCACCAGGGCGCGCCGAACCGGCGTGCGGGGCCGAGAAAATCTCTGAAGCAGCGCCCTCAGCACGCCGGTCGCCTCACCACCTGAGCAGGGTCGCCCCCCACGAGAAGCCGGTGCCGAAGGCGACCAGCATCACGAGGTCGTTGTCCTTCACGCGCCCCGCCATCACCGCTTCGTGGAGGCAGATGGGTACCGAGGCCCCCGCGGTGTTGCCGTAGCGCTGGATGTTGTTGAGCATGCGGGATCCGGGAATGGTGAAGGATTCCGCCATGGCCTCGATGATGCGGAGATTGGCCTGGTGGAAGACGAAGAAGTCGATGTCGTCGGCCTTCAGGCCATTGGCGTCGAGGCACTCCTGGACGATCTCGCGCACCCGTTTCACCGCGTTCACGAACACCGACCGGCCGTTCATGCGCGGTCGCGTGCGGTCGTCGTCGATCTTCTTCTTGGACACGAGGGGAAAGGTGGACGAGCCCCAGATCTCTCCGTACAGCGCGTCGATGGCGCTCCCGTCGGAATGCAGGTGGTGCGAGATCAGGCCGCGCGGCGACACGCCTTCCTCGTGTCCCTCCAGCACCACCGCGCCCGCGCCGTCCGCGAAGAGCACGGCCATGTCGCGCCCGGCATCCGTGTAGTCGAAGGCGGACGACAGGAGCTCGGCGCCCACCACCAGCACCGTCCGGTACATGCCGCCCCGGATGAACTGGTCGGCGAGGGAGAGCCCGTACACGAACCCCGCGCAACCCTGGGCGAGGTTGAAGACCGGCGTGGAGGTCAGCCCGAGCTTTCCCTGGAGCACGCAACCGGTGCCTGGGTAGGCGAGGTCGGGAAGGGTCGAAGACTCCACGATGCAGTCGAGGTCCTCGGCGCCGAGCCCCGCATGCTTGAGAGCCATGCGCGAAGCCTCGAGACCGAGGTCGGAGACAGCCAGGGTCGAATCGATGTTGCCGTCGAGCCCCCGCTCCTTGACCTCGCGCATGTAGGCGGTCTTGTCAGGCGCATCGGCGAGCCGCAAGAGCATCTGGTACGTGTCGGGGGAGACGCGACGCTCGCTGATGCCCGTGCGCTGGACGATCCATTCGTCAGTCGTGGTCATGCATCGCGACAGCAGGTGATTGTCGACGACACAGTCCGGCACGGCCATACCCGTGCCCGTGATCCGGGCGCGCAAGGACATCAGCGGCCCTGGAATTTCGGAGCTCGCTTTTCGAGGAAGGCGCGAACGCCCTCGGCATGGTCCTCGGAGCTGATGGCATTCGACTGCCCGAAGGCCTCGCCTTCGAGGGCGGCGGCCAGATCCACGGTGGCCGCACGATTGAGGAGCGACTTGGCGATGGTAGCGGCGAGCGGCGGCCCGGCCGCGATCTTCCCCGCGAGCGCCCGGGTGGCGCTCTCCAGCTCGGCGGCGGGCACCACGCGATTGACCAGCCCAATCCGGAGGGCCTCGGCGGCGTCGATGATCTCGGCCGTCAGCACCATCTCCTTGGCCTTGGCGAGACCGACCAGTCGCTGGAGGAGCCAGGTGCCCCCGCCGTCGGGCACGAGCCCGATCTTGAGGAAGACCTCGCCGAACTTCGCCCGGTCGGAAGCCACGATCAGGTCGCAGCCCAGGGCGATGTTGCAGCCGGCCCCCACCGCGAAACCATCCACCATGGCGACGGTGGGCTTGGGGAAGTTGAACAAGCGGAGGACGAAGCGATTGAGGAGCTCGACGCGCTCCCTGCCCTCGGCCGCGGTGTGGCGCCGGGCGGCCATGGTCTTCACGTCACCGCCCGCCGAGAAGTGCCCGCCCGCCCCCGTGAGGATGACGGCGCGGACGGCCGGGTCGCGCTCGATCTCGTCCAGCGCCTCCACCAGCTCCTCGCGCATCCGTATGTCGAGAGCATTCCGCGCCTCCGGCCGGTTCATGGTGAGCGTCGCGATGCCGTCGACGCGGTCCACGAGGAGCGACTGGTATCCCATTGCTTACCTCCCTCCAGCAGCTACCGGCTGGAGCTCGCGGCGCACGGGCCGCTCGTTCACGTCGATGGAGAGGGACAGCCCCGCGCCCACGAGGCCGAGCCCGCAGGCGATCGCGAAAGCGAACCCGTAGCCGCCGGAGACATCGAAGAGGACGCCCGAGAGCCAGGAGCCGGCCGCGGCCCCACCCACCACGGGCTCGAGGAAGGGTCCGACAGCGAAGCGAATGCCCGTCGGGAGAACAATGATCAGCGAGGACGCCGTCGCCACCCACCAGCCATAGAAGATCCGCGACTCCGCGGCTCTCGCGTGTGGCGCCATGTCTTGGTCACTATACTCCTGCGTGCTACGATTTCAACATGCCTTTCCCGAGCGATGCATGAGTCTCGTGAGCGTTCTGGGCTCTCCGAAAGCGGTGATCGGCATGGTGCACCTGGAACCGCTGCCCGGCAGCCCGCGCTGGGCCGGCTCCATGGACGATGTCTCGCGGGCCGCCCTCGCCGATGCGCAGGCCCTCGCGGACGGCGGCGTCCACGCCCTCCTCGTCGAGAATTTCGGCGACGTTCCCTTCTCGCCCGGGCGCGTCGACGCCGCGTGCGTGGCCGCCATGGCCGCGGTGGCGACGCAGATCCGCCGTACCATCCCGCTGCCTCTCGGCATCAATGCCCTGCGCACCGACGCGCTGTCCGCGCTCGCCGTCGCGGTGGCGGTGGGCGCGCGCTTCATCCGCGTCAACGTCCACACGGGCGCGGTGGTCACCGATCAGGGCATCCTCGCCTCCGGTGCGCACGACACCCTGCGCTATCGTCGCCTCCTCGGAGCGGAGATCGCCCTCCTCGCCGACGTGCAGACCAAGCACGCCGCTCCACTCGCTTCCGTGCCCATCGAGCACGAGGCGCGCGACTGCGTGCATCGCGGCCTCGCCGATGGAGTGATCGTCTCGGGGGAAGCCACCGGGCTGCCCCCGAAGACCAGTGATCTCGAGCGGGTACGGCTCGCCGTGCCCGACACTCCGCTTCTCGTGGGAAGCGGGGCCTCGCCCGAGAACGCCGCGGACCTGTTCTCCCTGGCCGACGCGCTCATCGTGGGCACCTCCGTGAAGCGCGACGGCGTCGTCACCAACCGGGTGGATCCGGATCGCGTGCGCGCCCTCATGCGCGCCGCGGGACGCCGGTGAGGGCGCGACTCGCCGCCCTTTTCCTCGTCCTGGTCGTCGAGGGCTGCGCGGCCACCTCGTCGTCGGACGGCGCCGCGCGAAAGTCGCCGCCCCTTCCCCTCGGCGAGCTCCTCCTCGTGGGTTTCGGCGGCACTCAGGTGGACGGTAACGACGAGGTCCGCTCGCTCGTCTGCGATGTCAAGGTGGGCGGTCTCATCCTCTTCGAGCGCGACTCCCGCTCCGGGGATGCGCGGAACATCACGAGCCCCGAGCAGGTGCGACAGCTCACGTCCGATCTCCAGGCCCTGGCCCTTCAGTGCGCGGGCCGACGGCTCCTCATCGCCGCCGACAACGAGGGCGGGGCCGTCATGCGGCTCTCCACGCGCGTGGGCTACCTGCCCACGCCACCGGCGCAGGCTCTGGGCGACGCGGGCGATCCCGCCGCCACCGCCCTCGAATCGCGACGCATGGGCGCCACCCTCCGCGAGGCCGGGATCAACTGGAACCTCGCCCCGGTGGTGGACGTGGCCGTCAACCCGCTCAATCCGGCCGTGGTCACGCTCGGCCGCACCTTCTCGTCCGATCCGCAGCAGGTCGTCGTTCAGGCGCGCGCGTTCATCCAGGGCATGCATGAAGCCGGCGTCCTGACCTCGCTCAAGCATTTCCCCGGTCACGGCTCGAGCCGCACGGACTCCCACCAGGGCTTCGTGGACGTGACGGAGACGGCCGAGCTCAGGATCGAGCTCGCCCCGTACCAGACCCTCATCAAGGAAGGGCTGGCGGACAGCGTGATGACCGCCCACGTGTTCAACCGCGGCCTCGATCCGTGGAATCCCGCCACTCTCTCGCGCTTCACCATCAAGCGCTATCTGCGCGGCAAGCTCGGCTACAAGGGGCTCGTGGTATCGGACGATCTGCTCATGGGCGCGATCCGGCAGCGCTACGGTGTCGAGGAAGCGTCCATCCTCGCCCTCCAGGCCTCGGTGGACATGCTCCTGATCTCGCAGAACCAGGGCCGGGTCGAGCGCGGCGCCGCCGAGCGCGTCACCGCCGCCATACGGAGCGCCATCGCCGACGGCCGCCTGTCGCCAAAAGCGCTCGCGGCCGCCGTCGACCGGGTCCGCGCGCTCCGGAGCCGCATCGCGCGGTAGCCCGCTCCCTCGTCGACCTTACCGAGTCGTCTCTTACCGGCCGTCGCCTACCGCCTTGGGACAGCGCCCTTGGCCCGCCGCAGGTCCGAGACGAAGCGCCGCATCTCCGCCTCCCGCCCGGTCCGATCGGGCATTCGGAGAATGGCCGACGGATGAACGGTCACGAAGGTCGGCATTCCGTACGAAGAGACCAGCGCCCGTCCGCGGGCGGACCGGATGGTCACCGCGCGGCCCATGACGGCAGCCGCCGCGGTGGTGCCGAGACACACCAGCACTTCGGGCTTGACGATCCACAGCTCCTTGTCGAACCAGGGTCGGCAGGCTTCGACCTCATCCTGCCGTGGTCGTTCGTGAATCCGTCGCTTGCCTCCCTCTTCACCCTTCCATTTGAAGTGCTTGACGATGTTCGTGATGTAGACGTCGCGGCGGTCAATCCCCGCTTGGGTCATGGCCTCGTCGAGGAGCCGACCGGCCGGCCCGACAAAAGGCCGGCCGCTCAGGTCTTCTTCGTTTCCCGGCTGCTCGCCGACCAGGACGATTCGCGCCGACGCCTTGCCTTCACCGAACACGGTCTGGGTCGCCCGCTTGTAGAGGTCACACGCCGTGCACGACCGAGCCCGCGCGCGGAGCAGATCGAGGGTCAGGCGACCCGGACCCCGCTCAGCGACCGGGCTTCGCTCCCTCTTCCCGTCGCGCATGCCCGGGTGGAATCGCAAGAGCCATGCCAGTCAAAGGCACGCCCCCTCTCCTGCTACCTGCCTTCCAGCTGAAACAGGAATATCCCCGTCGCGATGAGGGCGATCGCCAGCACCCGGGTCCAGGTGATCGGTTCCCGGAGCAGCAGGAACCCGACCATCAGGACGAGCGCGGTGGACGTCCCGCCCATGATGATCGAGGAGGTGATCCGCAACCCGCGCTCGTACGCGAGCAGTCCGAAGATGTCGATCCCCGCCGCCGCGATTCCCGCGACGACGAGGAGCCACCCCGCCTCCCCGCGCAAGACGATCTGGTGCCCCTGCGCTCTCATCGACAGCATCACCATGGAATTGACGAGAAAAGCCACACCGGTGATCACCATTGCCCCGAGCGCCGCATTGACCTTGGTGGACCCCAGTTTCAGGCAGATCGTCCACGTGGCCGCCGCCGCGCCCCCGAGCAGCGCGAACAAAATCGCCGATCCCATTATCCTCGCCTCCCCGTCAGAAACCTCGCCAGACGAGCCCTGGCCCGCCGTTCAGCAGAAAAGTGCCGAGAGACACCGCGATGATCACGCCGGCGAGCCCGACCGCGCCCGGAGCGATCGAGAAGCCGAGGCGCGGCGGAGGAAGACGTGCCGCCGGGACGTCACCGTCTGCTCCGGCCGAGAGAGCGCAGGAACGCCTCGACCTCCGCCCGCTCGGGCAGCGAGTCCTGGGCTCCGCGCTTCGTACACGCGAGCGCGGCCGCGGCGTTGGCGAGGGGGATCGCCTGCTCGAGCGTGCCGCCCGCGGCCAGTCCCACGGCCAGCGCGCCGTTGAAAGCGTCCCCCGCGGCCGTCGAGTCGACCGCGACCACGGGAAAGGACGGAAAGTGGATGGCGCTATCGCCGTCGCAGGCGAGGACGCCCTGGTCGCCCATCGTCACGAGCACGATGCCGGCGCCGGCAGCAAGGAGGCGGGTGGCCGCCTCCCCCGCAGATTCGAGCGAGTCCACCGGATGGTCGGTGAGCCTCGCCGCCTCGTGCTCATTCGGTGTGAGGTAGTCCACGAGGGCGAGCAGGTCCCGATCCAGCGGCTGAACGGGCGCCGGATTCAGCACGGTGGTGACACCGTGCCGCCGCGCTTCGCCGAGCGCCCAGCGGACGACCGGCAATGGCGTCTCCAGCTGGCAGCCGACGACCTCCGCCCATGCGATGCTGTCCTTATAGGGCGCGACCATTTCCACGGTCAGGCGATGATTCGCCCCGGGCGCGACTGCGATCTGATTGCGGCCCTGGGCATCGACCATGATGATCGCGGTACCCGTGGCCGCCTCGGCAGAGGCGCAGAGGCCGCCCACGCCGATACCGGCGGCGGCGAGACTCTCCGTGATGCGTCGGCCGTCGGCATCATTGCCGACGCAGCCGATCATCCTCACCTCGCCACCCAGGCGGCGGGCCGCCACCGCCTGATTGGCGCCCTTGCCGCCCAGATTCACGAGCAGCGTGCCACCGGAGACGGTCTCCCCGGGATTGGGCAACCGAGACAGGCTCACGGTGTAGTCCACGTTGGCGGAACCGATCACGCAGACGCGGGGCACAGGCGCTCCAGGAAAAAGTGAAGGAAGCGCGGTCCGTCGACGCTGAGGGCGGCCCGGCAGGTGGGAGGCTCCTTCCGGTACGGCTCGAGGTCGCGCCGGTCGGCCACCGTCATGCCTCGGGTGAGCCGCCCCTCCGCTTCCACCGCCACGTGCAGGGACTCGAATCCCACCAGGCTCGCCTCGATGGCCACGGCCATGGCCAGCGGGTCATGGAGGAAGATGCCGCCCTCGCGACGCGATTCGCCGAACTCGAAGCCGAAGAGGGTGAAGTCCTCGATAAAGCGAGCGCGGGACCCACGGCGGCGGCCGAGCGACTCCGCGAGGCTGCCCCGCGTGAGAATGACCTGGCGGGTGACGTCGAGCGGCACCAGGTCGATGGGTAGCCCGGCCTCGAAGACGATAGCCGCCGCGTGGGGATCCACGTACATGTTGAACTCGGCGACCGGCGTGACATTGCCCCCGACCGACACCGCTCCCCCCATGACCACGATCCTGGCACACCGCCTGAGAGCCTCCGGATCCCGCTGGACGGCCAGGGCGAGGTTGGTCAGCGGACCCAAGGCCACCACCACGAGGCGGTCGGGGAAGTCTTTGACCGTCTGAAGAATCAGATCGGCCCCATCGAGCATCTCAAGACCACGAGACAGCCCCGGGTAGCGCCGCCTTCCGTCCGGCTCCACGAACCGGTCGAGGTTGCCGAGGCCGTCGGCGCCGTGCACGTGGGGCGCGGTGACCAGCGGTTGGCGGAGGGGAGCGGGCGCGCCCTCGGCCACCCGCGGCCGGAGGGCGGGGCGGACGACATCGAGGATACGAAAGATATTGTCGCTGCCGAGACCCACCTCGACGTTGCCGGCCACCGTGGAGATGGCCTCGACGGATACTTCGGGTGAGCCGAAGGCGAGGAGGATGGCGAGGGCGTCGTCGATGCCCGGATCGGTGTCGATGAGGATGGGGGTCGTCAATTGACACTCCGCCGTGGGCTCCGTATCATGGGCCCCCGCGGTCAACATTTCGATCGAAGGAGGAGAGGATGGACATCCTGATCACGTATTGCGGGGAGTGAAACTTCCTCCCCCAGGCCTCCAGTTTGCAGGCCGCCATCAAAGCCAAGTACGGTATCAACGCCGCCCTCAAGGAAGGGTCGGGCGGCATCTTCTTCGTCGATATCGACGGCAAGCGTGTCTGGGACAACCAGATCACGTACCGGTTCCCCGAGGACCCCGAGGTCTTCGCCGAGATCGACAAGCTCAAGACGTAGCAGCCTCCCGCTCCAGAGCCTCTCTGAATGCCGGGTGGGCGATCCGGGCCAGGGCCCGCGCCCTCCCGGCATCGCTCTTTCCTCCCAGCGCCGCCGTTCCGTATTCGGTCACCACGTAGCCTGCGATGAAGCGCGGGGTGGTGACCCGCGCTCCCGCGGGTAGCCTCGTCGCGATCCGCGACACCTTCCCCTGCCGACCCGTCGAGGGCAAGGCGATGATGGACCGCCCTCCGGCCGCGCGCGACGCGCCGAGGACGAAATCGAACTGGCCGCCGATGCCCGTGATCTGCATGCCCGCGACGCTTTCGGCATTGACCTGGCCGAGCAGATCCACCTCGAGGGCCGAGTTGACGGAGACGAAGTCGCCGACGGTGCCCACCACCTGCGGATCGTGCACGATGTCCGAGGGCTCCATGTTGACCATGGGATTGTCGTGCGCCCAGCGGAAGAGTCGCTCCGTCCCCATGATCTCCCCCACATCCATGCGGCCCCGATGGAGGCGCTTGCGCGAGTTGGTAATCACGCCGGATTCGATGAGGGGCAGCATATGATCCACGAGGAGCGAGTGGATGCCGAGATCATGTTTGCCCGCGAGAGCTTCCATGACGGCCTGGGGAATCGACCCCACCCCCACCTGCACGGTGGCGCCGTCGGGGACGAGCTCGGCCACGTGCCGGGCAATCGTGCGCTCGATCTCGCCCACGGGAGTCGGCGGATACTCCACGAGGGGCTGCTCGGCCTCCGCCCAGCAGTCGATCTGGGAGCGATGGAGAAAGGCGTTGCCGAGCGTGCGGGGCATTCTCGGGTTGACCTGGGCGATCACGCAGGGCGCCCGCCGCGCCGCGACGAGGCCATAGCTCACCGAGACACCCAGCGAGAGATAGCCTGCGCGGTCGGGGGGCGAGCAGTGGACGATCACCGCGTCGGGCGCCCACGCGCCGCCCGCCGCGAAGACGCTCACCGTGTCGAAATAGCGGATGGGCACGAAGTCCACGTCACCTCTCGCCTGGGCGTCGGCGAGCTTCGGCGAGTAATGCCATGTCGCGAAGCGGAGCTTGCCCGCGTAGGCGGGGGCTCCGAAGGGATAGTCGTCGAGGCGAAGGCCACCCATGAGGGTGAGCGGGGCCAGCCTGTCGGCCTGGCGCAGGACCTCGGCGACGAGCGCCGTCGGATCTCCGCACCCCGCGGGCAGGAGCACCTTCATGCCGGGGCGGAGGCGCCCCACGGCATCGGCCAGCGTTGCCTTCTCGAACGGGCGGGACATGAGGCGCGCGGGTAGTATAATCGCGCCTTGGTGCAGCGCAAGATGAGCCGTGGCGCGCCGTCTCCCACAAGCTCCCGAGGAGAGTTGATGGCCAAGACCGTGCAGCTGGTGGACTGAAGAGCCACCATGCCCATCCCCCGCCAGTGGGTCACCACCGCTTTCACCTTCGATGGGCATCGGGTCGCCGCCAACCGCGGGGTCGTGCGGGGGATCACCGTGCGCTCACGGAACGTCGTGGCCAGCATCGGCGCCTCGATCCAGACGCTCTTCGGCGGCAACATCACGCTCTACACGGAGCTCTGCGAGCACGCTCGAGAGGAGGCCTTCCAGCTCATGCTCGAGCACGCCGCCGCCGCCGGCGCCAATGCCATCATCGGCATGCGCTATGACGCCAATGACGTGGCGCCCGGCGTGACCGAAGTGCTCGCCTACGGCACCGCGGTCGTCCTCGACCCGCCCCCGCGCTAGATGCTGCGGACCACGCGCGTGTCCCACACCGCCGGAAAACCCGACGGGACGCGCGTGCTCGTGATGCGCCGATGGCCGCGCGGCCTGGTCGGCATCGCGCCCGCCGTGGCGCTGGTGATCGGCCTCGTCACCGTGCCCGCGCTGGCCGAACACGAGCCGCAGTACCGCTATACCGTGCTCGGGTACGTCAAGGACGCGGCGGGCAAGCCACGCCAGGGCGTCGGCCTCGAGGTGATCCGTCAGAGGACGGGCTTCGCCTATGTCGGCGAGACGGACGCGTCGGGCCTCTACGTCATCGTCACCCGCCTCGCCGACGAGAACCGCAGCGACCGCCTCCTCGTGCGAGCGGGGCCGGCCAGCCTCATGATCGCCGCCCGCTTCGAGCCGGGGGACCATGACACCGAGCGCGGCACCCAGGTCGACTTCACGGGCAGCCGCGCCACCGAGCGGCCGGAGCTCTTCGCGGCCACCCTGAAGCGATTCCTCGGCAAGTGATGGCGAGGGTCGATCCCTTCTACGCTCTGGTAAGGACGATCGGGCGCTTCTGGGTCTGGTTCTTCTTCCGGTCCGTGGACGTGCAGCATGCGGAACGGGTGCCGCGACACGGCCCCGTCCTCCTCTGCATCAATCACCCGAACAATCTCATCGACTCACTCCTCGTCGGCGCCGTGGTAGACCGCAAGGTGCACTATCTCGCCACGGCCGCCCTGTTCCGCAACCCCCTGGTGGGGAGATTCCTCAAGTCCTGCGGAGCCATTCCGGTCTACCGCCGCCAGGACGACCCCGACAAGATGGACAAGAACGCGGGCGCCTTCGAGGCCTGCGTGACCACGCTGGTCGCCGGAGGTCTCGTCGGCATCTACCCGGAGGGGACGACTCACGCCGAATCCCGCGTCCAGCGCATCAAGACGGGCGCCGCGCGCATCGCCCTCGACTACGAGTCGCGGCGCCGACAGGGCGGCCCCGGCAAGCCCCTGGCCGCGATTCCCGTCGGGCTCACCTTCGACGCGCGAAAGTCGTTCGGCGGCCGCGTGCGCGTGGCCTTCGGCGAGCCCTTGTCGCTTCGGCCCTTCCTCGACCTCCACGCCGAGGACCAGGCCAAGGCCGTGGACGAGCTGACCACGGCGATCCAGTGGGGCATGGAGAGCCAGGTCGTTCACGTGGACCGCCTCGATCGGGCCGCCCTCGTTCACGAGATCGAGGGCCTCTACCGTGACCAGCTCGTGCGAGAGCTCCAGGAGGAGCGCGGGCTTTCCACGGGCAGGATCGACACGGTCCGTCTGTCACGCTCCATCGCCGACGCCGCCGCCTGGTTCGAAGCGCACGCGCCAGAGCGGCTCGCGGAGCTGCGCGATCACATCGACCGCTACCGCGCCACCCTCGCCGCCTACGCGATCAAAGATCAGGCGGTGCGGGAGCGGCTCGCCCATCGGCCGGTGCGTATGCGACTACGGCGGGGCTGGAAAGCCGCGGTCGGGTTGCCCGTCTTCGCCTATGGTCTGATCACGAGCGGCCTCCCCTATCTCGTGCCGCGGTGGATCGCGCGGCGCACGGCGACCAAAGAAACCAACTACGCCACCACACGCCTCCTCGCCAGCACCGTCGCCTTTCCACTCTTCTGGGGGGCGGAGACCTGGCTCGTCTGGCGACTGGCGGGCTGGATGTGGGCACTCGCTTTTTTCCTCTCCCTGCCCGTGGCCAGCATCCTCGCGTACCATTACCTGCGGGGCCTCGGCCGCTTCAGGGCGCAGATCGGCTTCGGCCTTCTCGCCATGACACGGCATCAGACGGCCACGCGCGTCCTTGGCGAGCGTCAGCGGCTCATCGATTTACTCGAGCGCGCGAAGGACGATTATCTCGCGGCCACGAAAGGATCGAGCTTTTGAGCATCCACCTTCTCGAAGAGCTCTCGAGCCCGGCCGTCGACGCCCTGCCGCGCGAGCGGACCGTGGTCATCCTCACCGCCAGCCCCCTCGAGACGCACGGTCCTCATCTGCCCGTCGGGGTGGACGCCTTTACCGGTCGCTATTTCGCCCAGGCCATCGCCGAGCGCATCGTGGCCGAGCGCCACGGCTGGCATGTCGTGCTCGCGCCGACGCTCCACCTCGGCTCCTTCGCCTTCGAGGCGGCGGGCACCGTCACCATGCGCCAGCGCGTGGTGCGTGATCTCCTCGTGGACTATGGTGATGCCCTGGCGCGCGCGGGCTTCCGCCACATCCTCGTTTCGAACGGCCACGGTGGCCCCGGCCACCTCGTCGCGCTCGAGGAAGCCGCGGCCAGGGTGTCGAGGCGCCGCGGCGTGACCATGGCATCGCTCACGGGCTATCTCGCCTGGGGGCTCATGTCGGGGCGCTACTTGCCGAAGTTCGAAGCCGCGCTGGGGCGGGCCCTCACCGAGGAGGAGCGCGTGGCCCTCTCGGAGGACGCGCACGGCGGCTGGTGGGAGACGTCGGTGATGCTGCTCCTGCGGCCCGATCTGGTCGGCGAAGGCTGGCGCGATCTTCCCCCGGCGCGCTACTCCACGCCGCACCGGCTCATCCCCAACTATCCTTTGAGGAACGGCGGCCAGGGCTACGTCGGCCATCCCTCGCTGGCCGACCCCGCCTTCGCCAAGGCGACCCTCACCGTGCTCATGGACGAAGCGATGGAGCTCGTGGAGGGTCTGCTCGACGGCCGCCTGCCCGCCTCGCGGGGCCGCTCGCCCTTCTTCTCCCTGCCGATCTTCCGCACCAATTTCTGGCCGGCCGCCGCGGGCATCGGGGCCGTCGCCGTCGCGTTCCTGCTCTCGAGAAGGAAATCCCAAGGAGGCGAGACATGAAAGCCTACGTGCTGATCGAGACCGCGGCCGGCAAGACCAAGCAGGTCAAGAAGACGCTGTCCAAGGTGAAGAGCGTGCGCGCCAGCGTCTCCGCGATGGACGCCGTCACGGGGCCCTACGACTTCATCGCGGTGGTCGAGGGCCAGACCCTCGACGCCATCGGCAGTCTCGTCACCGACGCCATCGGTATCATCGACGGCGTCACGCGTACGACGACCTGCGTGGCCGTAACCGTGGGATAGAGCGGTCGAGCGGCGGGGACAGGCCCGCGGGCCGGGAGTCTACCGATCTCACTCAGCCGTGCGTGATCGTCACGCCCTCCGTCAGCGTGCGATGGATCGGACACCGTGCCGCGATTTCGGCCAGTCGTTGCCGTTGCTCGTCGGTGAGATCGCCCCCGAGTAGTAGCTCCAGTTCGATGCTGTTCACCTTGCCCTCCCCCGGATCGCGGGTGAGGCGCGTCTCGATGCGATCGAGCGGCCAGCCCTTGCGTTCGGCATACAGCCGAACCGTGAGAACCGTTCAGGCGCCGAGGGCGGCCAGCACCGTCTCCGACGGCGTGGGACCGGTGTCCTCGCCGCCCTTGTCCACGGGCTCGTCCACGAGCAGGCGGTGCGGCCCCACGCGCGCTTCCGTCTTCAGATTGCCGAGCCAGGAGACTTCCACCGGGCGTGCCATATTCTCCCCCTGTGCTAGAATTCGCCGGTCATGCGCACCCTCGTCATGGGCGGCACCGAGTTCATCAGCCTCCATCTCGTGCGCGAGCTCGTCTCGCACGGCCACGAGGTCACCGTCTTCAACCGCGGCCGGCGCGCCGAGCGCCTCCCCGCCGGCGTAAAGAGCATCGCGGGCGACCGCAAGGACCACGCGGGGCTGGCCACGCGCTTGAAGGGCCAGCGCTTCGACGGCGTCTTCGACATCACCTATGCGCCGACCCTCGACGACGACGTGGCGGCGCTCGTGGCGGCGCTCGAAGGCCAGCCGCACATCGTCTTCATCTCCACGGGGCGAGTGTACGACCACGGTCTGCCCATTCCCTACTCCGAAGAGACCCCGCGCAGCCTGTACTGGGGCGAGTACGCCCGTCACAAGATCACGTCGGAAGACCTGCTCCTCGAGCGTCACCGGAGAGGGGAGGGGCCGATCACCATCGTGAGACCTACCCACGTCATGGGTCCGCTCAACACGCGGAACAACGAGACCTTCTTCATGGATCGGATCTCGCGCGGTCGGCCCGTGCTCGTCCCCGGACACGGCGGCTGGCTACGGCAGTTCGGCCATGTCGAGGATCTGGCCATCGCCATGGCGGAGATGCTCGGCAACCCGAAGAGTCACGGCCAGGCCTACAACGTCATGGGCGAGGACACGGTGACCCAGGTCGGCTTCGTAGAGCTGATCGCGGAGGCAATGAAGAAACCGGTGACTTTCCGGCACTTTGATCCCGCGCTCCTCAAGAGCTTCGACAAGCCCGGGCCGGTCTTCGGCCAGAACCTCGTGTACGAGTGCCATGCCGTACACACCACCTCCAAGATCCGCCAGGAGCTGGGGATCCGCCCGCGCTACACCCTCGCGTCGGCCCTCACCCACACCTGGGAATGGTACAAGCGCGAGGGTCTGACCAATCGTCCCGTGGACTTTACATCCGAAGACGGCATCCTCGCCAAGATCGGCGCGTGACCGCCCGCTCCATCCTCGTGTATCACCCCGGGCCCGGCGAGGCGCAGACCTATGCCCGGCCCATCAAGCAGCCACGGCCTCTCTTCTCCATCGCCGCCTGCTCCACGCCGGCCGAAGCCGAGCTCCACGTGGCCGACGCCGAGATCCTTTATGCGTGGAACTTCCCCCGCCACCTCCTGCCTCGTGCCAAGCGGCTACGCTGGGTACAGAACATGGGCGCCGGGGTCGAGCGCTTCCTCGTGCCCGAGCTGCCGAAGGGCGTGGTGCTGACGCGCATCGCCGGCATCTTCGGCCCATGGATGGCCGAGTACGTGATGGGGTGGTGCCTGTGGCAGACGCAGCGGACGGAGCTCTTCCGGGCCCAGCAGCGCGAGCGCCGGTGGCGGCCGGTCGACCCGCGACGCCTCAACGGCGCCGAGCTCTGCATCGTCGGGCTCGGCGACATCGGCCGCACCATCGCGCGGGCCGCCCGCGGCCTCGGCCTGCGGGTCTCGGGCGTGAGCCAGGGCGGCAGGAAGGCGCCGGGGGTCGAGCGGATCTACCGCGCGCGTGATCTGAGCAAGGCGCTCGCTTCCGCCGACTTCGTCGTCCTCACCGTCCCGCTCACCCCGGCCACGCGCGGTCTCATCGGAGCGCGAGAGCTCGCGACCATGAAGCCGACGGCGTGGCTCGTCAACATCGGCCGCGGGCCCATCATCGACGAGGCGGCGCTCCTCGAGGCCCTGTCGAGCAGGCGGATCGGAGGGGCCATCCTGGACGTCTTCAACGAAGAGCCGCTGCCCGCGAGCCACCCGCTCTGGGACTTCGAGAACGTGGTCATCACGCCGCATATCTCGGGGCCGAGCACGCCCGAAGAGATCGGGCCGATCTTCGACGACAATCTCCGCCGCTATCTCGCCCGCCGCCCCTTGCGCTTCCAGGTCGACCGCAAACGGGGCTACTAGTGCCGGGCCAAATGGCGAAGTCAAGTTGGTCCGGCACTCTAGCCGCTACGCCTCCCGGGACCAGTAGGCGAGGTTCCGGAAGTCGACCTCGTAGACGTTGTGCTCGATGCCGCGCAGCCGCGTCGACATGGCCGCCGCCTTGGCCCGGAGCACGATGGGCACCACGATGCCGCTCTGCACGACCAGGTCGTTCATCCGGATGAAGAGGGCGGCGCGCTTGACCGGGTACATCTCCGTCTCCGCTGCCTTGTAGAGCCGGTCGTACTCCTCGTTGCGCCAGCCACTGGCGAGTGGCACGGTGAGACCGAAGGCGACCATGGTCTGGACGAACTCGCGCCGGGACTGCCGCCCGGCTCTCACGTCATGGAGAAGCCCGCGGATCTCGTGCTCCCTCATGTAGGGCTCCCGGCCGGAGGCCGGCGGTCGAACCAAGGCTGCTCCGCCTCGAGCTGGGCGCCCAGCCGGAACAAGGTCGCCTCATCCCCGAAGGGCGCCACGAACTGCACGCCGAGCGGAAGCCCGGTCCGTGACCACCCGAGGGGGACCGACATGGCCGGATTGCCCGCGGAGTTGAAGAGCGACGTGAAGGCGATGCAGCTGAGAACCGCCTGGGTATACGCCTCCTCGTCGTCGGTCATGAGGTCGAGCACGCCGAGGGGACGCGGGGGCTGGCACATCGTCGGCGTGAGCAGCACATCGTAGCGAGTAAAGAAGCGCGCGACCTGACGCCCCGCCCGGTGCATGACGCCGATCGAGCGCGCGTAGTCGGACGCCCTCGCCCGGTAGCCGTCGGTGGCGCGGGCCCAGGTCAGGCGCTCGACGTCCGCGGCCACGGGCTCCCGGCCGAGGGTGGCCGCGCGTGCCTCGAGCGCGGCCCGGATATTCGCGCACACCACGATAAAGCTCGCTGAGCCGAGCGCCTTTGCGTCGATATCGGGACTCGCCTCCTCCACGTGATGGCCGAGGCGCTCGCACAGGCGGCCCGCCGCCCGCGTCGCCTCGGCGCATTCCGCATCGACGGCCTGGCGATTCCAGGGCGTGGTGGTGATGGCGACGCGCAGCCGACCCGGATCGCGGCCAACCTCGTCGAGGAACGGGCGTGCCGGCGGGGGCGCCCAGTACGGATCGCCGATGTCCGGCCCCGAGGTGACGTCGAGGAGCGCCGCGCTGTCCCGCACCGTACGCGTCACCGCGTGCGCGGTGGACGCGCTGCCCCACCCTTCGCCCGCGTCGGGGCCCATGGGATTGCGCGCGCGCGTCGGCTTGAGACCGAAGACGCCGCAGCAGGAGGCGGGAATCCGGATCGATCCGCCTCCGTCGCTGGCGTGAGCCATCGGGATGAGGCCCGCGGCCACGGCCGCCGCCGCCCCGCCACTCGAACCGCCCGCGCTGTGGGCCGTGTTCCAGGGATTGCGCGTCGGCCCAAACAGGCGGGGCTCGGTGGAGGGCGCCAGTCCCATCTCCGGCGTATTGGTCTTGCCGAAGATGACGAGGCCGGCGCGCTTCAACCGGATCGTGATCTCGCTGTCATGGCCGGGCACGAAGTCCTTGAAGAGCGCGCTGCCGTAGCTGGTCACCGCGCCGGTATAGTGAGCGCCGAGATCTTTGAGCAGGTAGGGCACGCCGGTAAATGGGCCCTCGGGCAAACCCGCCCTAATCGCGGCGCGGGCCCGATCGTAGAATCGGGACACCACGGCGTTGAGCTCGGGATTGCGGGCCTCGACGAGAGCGATGGCCGCGTCGAGGAGCTCGGCCGCGCTCGCATCGCCGGAGCGCACCAGGTCGGCCAGTCCGAGCCCATCGTAGCTTTCGAATTCTTCAGTCTTCATTGGCCCTCCCGGGCGTCGGCTCATATCCGCGACGTGGCGCCGATCCTGCCAGATCGGGCCGGGTGGGTCAAACGCGGCCGGCGCGGGGTGACCCACGCAAATCGGCCCATCTCTCAGTTTGCGTCTCCGCGGCGCCCTCTGGAGTATCATGCTCGGCAGACTCTGGGGGTAGCCTTCACATGAATTGTCAGGACGCTCGCGAGTTGCTCTCTATGCTTCTCGACGGGAACCTCAGCCTAACCGAGCGAGTCCCGCTGGAGCTGCACGTGAACACGTGCGGGGAGTGCCGGCAGAAACTGGCGGATCTTCAGATCGTGAAAGTCGTGGAGGAGAAGACCACGACACGACCTCGCTACGACTGGCGGCCGTCTCTCGCCCATTGGCGGCCCATGCTCGCGCATTGGCGACCTACGCTTGGTCATTGGCGGCCTACGCTTGCTCATTGGCGGCCTACGCTTGCTCATTGGCGGCCTACGCTTGGCCATTGGCGGGGCACGCTTGGCCATTGGCGGCCCACTCTTTCCACCGGTCTCGTCGGCAAGGCTCTCGGCGTCATTCGTAGCGACCATGCGACCGACCGGCTGCGTCGTTTCGTGTTCGAGCGATTCGAAAGATTTCCACCTCGGCATCTTGCGGCGGCCGCCGCCGTGCCACTCGTGATCACAGTGGCCATCTTCGTCTTCGAGCGCGGGTTCGCCGTAGGCACCTCGATCCGTCAGCGCCCCACGGCGATGAGGAACAGTCCGCCACCGGCAGCCTCGACGGATCCGGCCATTCCCGCGCTGTCGCCGCCGGCTCCCGCTCTTCCCACGCCGTCGACGCCTTCCCGGGCAACGGCAACGCGGGTCCAGTTGCAGCCTCCGAAAGTCGCACCGACCCCCAAGGCGACCGAGGCGAAGGCCATCGAGAAGCAAATCATACCGCGGAGCCCGCAGGTGGAAAGCAGCGTCAGGCAGGCGCGAGCGGAGTCGACCGCATCTTCGAAGCCGGCCCCGGCAAGAGCGGCGCCTGTCCAGCCCACCGAGACAGGTCGAAAAGAGAGTCTGGCAGCGGCACGCACCGTTCCGGCCAAGGGCAACAGCGCGGGGGCTGACGTCGCGGCCGCGGCCTCGGCGAACAGGCGGGGAACGGTCGACGTGGTTGGCCGCCTTCAGGTGAAGAGCCGGAGCGAGGCCGAGCGCGATCTCGCGGCACTTCTCTCCCGCGCGGGAGGAACAACGGTCAGCCGGAAGCGCGGCCCGGCGGTCACGGTGGTGGAAGCTGCCGTTCCGCACGCGAGCTACGGAAAGTTCTCGCAAGGGCTGGGACGCCTCGGCTCCTGGCGCCTCGAGGCCGAACGCTCTCCCTTGCCCGATCTCGTGCAGGTGTCGGTGCGGCTCGCCGACTAGCGCGCGTCAGACGGACGTGATCCCGACGCGGATCACTTCCCCGCGCTTGGCCGATCTCGCCAGGGGAAGCGTCAGCTCCAGACAAAGCTTGAGCAGGCCGTAGACCGGACGCCACTCGGTGAAGCGCGCCAGGCGGAGCCATCCGCCGTCGCGAAGACGAAAGGCGAGGCTCCAGAGATAGTAGCGGGGTTTGGCCCCGTGCCAGCACCACGCCACGCGGCCCCCGGCCAGCTCGACCGCGCGGGTAAGCGTCTCGGGCGAAAAGTGAGAGAGATGGCGCGGCAGCTCGAGCCCGGACCACGCCTTGCCGAACATCGCCGCGCCCAGTCCCCCCGCGTTGGGCACCTCCACGATGAGGATCCCTTCCGGGGCCAGCCACCGGAGCATGCGACGCAGCACCGCCACGGGATCGGGCACGTGCTCGAGAACATGAAAGGCGGTGACCACATCGAAGCGGCCCGCGGCGAACGGCGCCGCGAGCACGTCGCCCACGTGAATCTCGGACGTGAAGCGTTTGGCCTTCGCCGCCGCCGCCTCGTCGACCTCGATGCCGGTCACCTGCCAGCCGAGGGCCTGCGCCACCCCGAGCGCACTCCCCGACCCGCAGCCGACGTCGAGGTAGCGCCCCTGCCCTCTCCACGGCGGGCAGTCCCAGCGGATCTTGCGCACGATGCGTCGCGCGCGCAGCCGGGTCCAGAGGTTGGGGGCCTCGTCACGGAACTTGGCATAGCCGAGGGCGCTCGCCAGCGCCCAGCGCGCGGCCTTGACGCGCGCGGGTGATCCCTTGAAGGGAAGGCGGGGCGAGGGCTCCTGGTGGCGCGGATAGTGATCGGGATAGCAGTCGGCCAGATGCGCGTCGGCCACCCGCGGCTTCTGATACAGGAAACCACATTGCCGGCAGCGCGCGACGGTATAGAGACCGGGCACGGCGAAGGCGCGGTCGGGCGTAGTCCAGAGGGCGTCGGCGGCAGCGGAGCGACAGAGAAAGCAGGGCGCGTCGACGGTGGGAAGCCCCACTCTCTCCCCGGCTACTTCTTGGAGATCAGCCAATGCCCCACGGCCACGTGCGGCAGCCCCGAGCGCTCGAAGGTGTCCACCGCGTCGGTTGCGCTGCACACGACGGGCTCCCCGTGCAGGTTGAACGAGGTGTTGAGCACGGCCCCTACGCCGGTGCGACGCTGGAACTCGCTGATGACCGCGTGATACTCGGGATTCCACGCGCGCTCCAGGATCTGGGGCCGCGCCGTGGCGTCCTGGGGATGCACGGCGGCCACCAGCGCGTCGCGGGCTTCCGCGCGCGTGGGCATGGCCAGCATCATGTAGGGAGAGGCCAGGCGCTTGGGATTCACCAGGTAGTCGGGCGCACGCTCGGCGAGGATGGTCGGTGCGAAGGGCATCCAGAAGTCGCGATTCTTGATCATCCGGTTGATGAGCGGCACCACGCGGTGGTCCGACGGGTTGGCGAGGATGGAGCGATTGCCGAGCGCGCGGGCGCCGAATTCCATGCGCCCCGCGCAGCGCGCGACGACGCCGTCGGAGACGAGGAGCTCGGCGATCTTCTCGTCAATCCGGTCGTGGAAGGCGACCTTGTACCGTCCCTCGAGTCCGCGCGAGCGGATGACCGCCTCCGCCTCCTCGTCCGTGACCTCGTTGCCGAGATAGGCCGGGCCGAAGGGCCGCGGCGTGCCGGCCACGCCCCGACGTCCACACTCCTCGAGATAGGCGAGATAGGCAGCGCCCACGGCATTCGACTCGTCGCCGCAGGACGGGAAGGCGAAGAGCTCTTCCACCCAGTCCTCCTGGCCGATGAGCATGTTCGCCTTCACGTTCATGAAGACCCCACCCCCCAGCGCCAGACGCGTACCGCCGTAGCGCTCGTGCATGAGGCGCGTCCAGCGGAGGAGGGTTTCCTCGAGCAGGCGCTGGGCACCGCCGGCCACCGCGTCGAAGCGCAGCCCCAGCGTGGCCTTGAGGAGCAGCGCGTAGCGCTCGCCCGGCTTGCGCCAGCGGAAGCGCGCGGGCCGGCCCTCCTCCAGGTCGAAAACCTCGCGCAGGACCGCCTCGCCGCGGGCCGCGTACTTCTCGGATGCGTACGGCGCCATGCCCATGACCTTGTATTCGTGCTCGCCGAACTTCATGCCGAGGGCCAGCGTCACGAAGGAATAGAAGGCGCCGAGCGAGCCCGGGGCGGAAGGCGTGGCCTCGTGTCGCGCGAGCATGGCGGCCCGGCCCGTGGAGGCGGTGGCACAGAGGCCGTCGCCGGAATTGTCGTTGGTGAGCACCAGGGATTCCCTGCCCTCGAATCCCGAGCCGTAGTAGGCGGCCGCCGCGTGGCAGGTATGATGGTCGAGGCAGACGATGCGCTCCTTGGCCACGCCGAGATGATCCGTGACGAAGGCGAGGCGCTCCGCCTGGCTGATGCCGAATTTCCCCCGCGAGGCGTCGATGAGACCGAACCGGGCCCCCCACTTCCGCATCTTCTTCTCCATGGCGCGACGGGGCGACGGCCAGGAGACCCCGTAGTACTCCCTGACGTAGTCCTCGTCGTGGAGCACCCGGTTGAGCCACTCGCGCGACGCGGCCCGCGCCCCTGACAGGGCGACCAGGTCGATCTCGGAGGGCGCGACACCGCACTGCTTGAGCAGGGCATCGACGGCGCGGCGCGGATAGCCCGCGTCGTTCTTGAGGCGGGTGAAGCGCTCTTCGGACGCGCAGCCCACGATGCGGCCGTCGCGGAGAATGGCCGCGGTGGCGCAGTGGGTTTCGTTGATTCCGAGGACGATCATCCCCGGCATTATACGCTCGACCTCGTTCCGGGCCGCCTCACCCTGGCCGAGAAGGGTTGAGGGGAAGACGCCCGCGCGGGGCTACGGGGCGGCCTGGGCCGGCTTGAGGGTGAGCGACAGACGCTCGTCATCGCGGCGCACGAGGAGAGGCAGCGGCTTGTCGAGCGAGACGGCGAGCAGGGCCTGCCGTGCCGCGTCGATGGTCAACACGGGGCGGCCGTTGATCTCCACGAGCACGTCCCCGATCTGAAGCCCGGCCGTCTCCGCGGACCCGCGCGCGACAAGCGCGGCCACGGACGGCGGACCGCTCCCAAGCCTCGAGACGCTGCCACTCTCGGGCTGCTCCTCGGGATCGCGCACGAGGAAACCGAATTCGATGGCCACCCGATCCGCAGCGGCTGCCTCCGGCATCACGCCCACGCGCACGGACACGCGCTGTCGCCCCTCGCCGCGCCGGAGGACGGTGAGCGGCAATTCCTCGCCGACCGGGGTGGCGGCAACCAGGCGCTGCAGCGTGCGCGTGTCCACCACCGGGCGCTCGCGGACGGCGACCACGAGGTCGCCATTGGCCAGACCCGACTTCGCGGCCGGCGTTTCCTTGAGGACCTCGACGATGAGCACGCCGAAGCCTTCGCGGAGGCCGTGCTTCTGCGAGATCTCCTCCATCTCCTGCTCGGAGAGATCGCGGATGCGCACCCCGAGCCATCCCCAGGACGCCGCCCATACCGGTCCGGCCGATGCGGCGAGGAGGAGCGACGCGAGGACGAGCCGAACGATCACCGCTCCCCCGTGAGCTGGGTGTAGAGGTCATCCAGAGTGCCCGCCAAGCGCTCGAGCCGCCGTTCGATGTCCAGCTCCTCGAGCAGGGCCTGCCGCACCGCCACGTCGGGCACAACCGCGGAGGCGATCTGATCGCACAACGCCCCCGGGGTGGCCTGGGCGAACGACGTCTCGAGTTGGTCGGTCGGGCGATTGACGGCGCGCAGTATGCCGAGGCATCGGCCGGTGACCCGGGCCACGAGCGCCGTCACTCCCGGGCCGTTCTCGCCGAGCTCGGCCAGCGGAGTCGCCGCGACCAGGCGATACAGCGTATCGGCCGGCAGCTCACGCTCGATGCGGACGCGGCTCTCGCCCTTGAGCACCAGGTTGAAGCGACCCGAGGCGAGCCGCTCGCACTGCACGATACGCCCCATGCCCGCGACATCGTAGACGGCCGGCTTGCCATCGTAGGACGCCTCGTAGCCCGGTCGGAGCCCCACGATAGCCATCCGCTTGTCCCGGGCGAGGCAATCCGTGACCATGGCCCGATAGCGCGCCTCGAAGATGTGCAGGGGCAGCAGCGTGTGCGGGAAGAACGTCAGGTCCGGCAGGGGGAAGATCGGGAGGAAGACGCTGGACACCGCGGGGGCCGGCTCAGCCGATGGTGGGCAGCTTGAGCGCCGAGAGCGCTCCGAGCCGCTCCGTGACGCCCTCGGCCAGGGTGAGGAAGGCGGCGGCCTGAGCGGAGCCGGGCTGGCCCACCACGATGGGCACACCGGCGTCCCCGCCCTTGCGCGTGTCCATCTCGAGCGGGATGCGCACGAGCAGGGGCACGCCGAACTCCTCGGCCACTCTGTCGCCGCCGCCTTCGCCGAAGATCGGATACTTGGTGCCCGTGTCCGGGGCGATGAAGTAGCTCATGTTCTCGACCATGCCCAGGATGGGGACATTCAGCTTACGGAACATGGCGAGTGCCTTGCGCACGTCGAGGAGCGCCACCTCCTGCGGCGTGGTGACCATGACCACGCCTCCCAGCGGAATGACCTGGGAAAGGGAGAGCTGGGCGTCGCCCGTGCCCGGGGGCATGTCGAACACGAGATAGTCGAGCGGGCCCCACATCACGTCGCGGAGGAATTGCTGCACGGCGGAGTGGATCATCGGCCCGCGCCAGACGAGCGCTTCACGCTCATCCACGAGGAGACCGATGGACATGATCTTGATGCCGTGGGCCTCGATGGGAATGATCTTGTTGTCGAACATCCCGGGCTTGCCCTTGGTGCCCATCATGAGCGGGATGTCGGGACCGTATACGTCCACGTCGACGAGACCCACG